>Ga0182012_10000014_pt1 | contig 185079 bp, 171 predicted proteins | sample 612S2SmetaG_FD_120486 | JGI IMG/M metagenome (GOLD analysis project Ga0182012, IMG submission 120486) | Permafrost microbial communities from Stordalen Mire, Sweden - 612S2S metaG | ecosystem: Environmental > Terrestrial > Soil > Wetlands > Permafrost | place: Sweden: Stordalen | collected... | reverse complement strand
TCTTCGTGACATGCTGGCGACAGCGCATCGCGCGGGCATTATGCTATACTTCTTCATCACGCCAAGTCATGCGCAACAATTCGAGATCATCAACATTCTCGGGTTATCGTCGCTCTATCGGCAATGGGAGCGCGAACTTACCTGCGAAATAGCACGGGACCCGGGAAGAGAAGGCGAGCCGCCGTTCGCGCTATGGGATTTCAGCGGCTACAACAGCGTAACCACGGAGCCCGTTCCCCCATTAAATTCCAAGGAGCCGATGCGGTGGTACTTTGATCCCATTCATTACAAGCCCGCGACGGGGCGCCTGATCGAAGACCGCCTGCTGGGACTGCCTTCCGCGGAGCTATCCGGAATCCAGGACTTCGGCACCCAGCTTACGCTGCAAACAATCGACGGCCATTTCGAAACGGTTGCCAGCAGGCAGCAAGCGTATTTGGTCGCCCACCCCGATTTTGTCGCGCATGTCGGTGCGCTCTATCGTGACGCGCCGCAAGCAAGCCATCCCATTCCCGCCGAGGGCTCATCTCCGCGTCCCTGCCAGCGCGAACGCCCCTGATACCGGCCGAACGGCCTACCGTCATGAGCGGCGGTGCTGTCGCAAGGCGTGGAGTGAGTCCCCCGCTGCCAGACGCGTAGCATGAGCATCATGCCACCGCTCTGGCCCGACTCAGGCAACGTCGCCCCTCAGGGGAGAACGGAAGCGCAATGGCCGAGCCGAGACGGCTAGAAATGGCAAAGCCTGGCGAAGCACTCGGTCACCTAGCGTTCTGACATTCCGGCCCGAGCGCAGCGCGGGAGCTCGAAATCCATAACCACCGATTGGGGTTATGGATTTCGGGCTCGCGCAAGGGCGCGCCCCGGGACGACGCCGAGATGAGACTAGGTGTCAGAACCAAAACACTAGCTTCGCGCCTAACTCTGGAAATGCTGAAGGTCCAGTAGTAGGATACCAGAGGACGATTCACTACCTCTGCGAAAGAATTTCAGTTTTGCAACTTCGGCGGAATAGTCCCTCGAGCTTGAAACTTGCTCAGCTCTGTGCACCAAAACGATGGCGTGGATTTATCCGATTAAGGGTTAACCGGGGGAAGCGTGGCCCAGATTATAACGAGCGCAGGAAGCAACATCATATTCAGTAACACTTATGGTACAGGTGTTACGGCGTCCTACTTGAACTGCATCGTGGCCGCGGAACAGGATATCGAGAGCCTGTGGACCGCGCCCAGCGTCATCACCATCAACGAGAACTTCGTCGGTTCAGCTGAAGGACTAAACACAGGTTTTTTGGCCAGCAACTCCTTTTTCGTGGTGAACGTTTCTTACGCCCAGCTGGAAGGCGCACTCGCGTCCCACCAATATAGCGTTTACGCCAAGCAGGCCGTGGCCTCGCTCCCTGCCAGCGATCCCAACTCGACCGTCAACGGCGGCAACTTCAGTCTGCCAGAGGCGTATGCGCAAATGCTGGGACTGACCAGCTCGAATTCGGCTCAAAGCGTTACCCTGAACACCAGTTATGGCTGGAACTACGGCCAGGACGTCATCAATGCACTTGTGCACGAGATCAGCGAGGGCGCGATGGGGCGGATCGGCGGTCTCGGCGATCAAAACGGCTTTTGGAGTACGATGGACCTGTTTCGTTTCAACGCCTCGGGTGCGCACGATTACACCGATGGCCGTGACGGGCAGACGACTTATTTTTCCTACAACAATGGCGCCACGCTGTCATCCAGCGCGAACCTGTCATTCAATAACGAGTACAATGGCAGCGGCGCCCATGTGAACGGCGGCGACACCGCCGACTTTACACAGCTGGATGTATTCGGGACCGGCTCGCCGGGCGAAGGCAATCAGCTCTCCCAGACCGACATCGAGATGATGGATGCGCTCGGCTGGATGCCAAATTCGAGTGGGTTCTTGAACAGTCCTTTCCAAGGCAACCCGGGCTGGACCGTCGTCGGGGTCGGCGATTTCACCGCAAACGGCTTGAGCGACCTCGTCTACTATAATGCCTCGCTGGGGGTGACCGAGATCGAGCTCCTGAACGGCAATACCATCGCCGGCGGTGGGGTAATAACGAATAATCCCTTTGAACGCGACCCGGCCTGGACCGTCGTCGGGGTCGGCGACTTCAACGCAAACGGCTTCAGCGATCTCGTCTATTACAATGCCACGCTCGGGGTGGCCGAGATCGATTTCCTGAATGGTAATACGAGCGTGGGCGGCGGGGTAATTACGAATAGTCCCTTTGAAGGTAGCCCGAGCTGGACCGTGGTCGGGGTCGGCGATTTCAACGGCGATGGCAAGAGTGACCTCGTCTATTACAATGCCACGCCCGGGGTGACGGAGATCGAGTTCTTGAATGGTAATACTGGTGTAGGCGGTGGGGTAATTACGAATAGTCCCTTTGAAGGCAGCCCGGGCTGGACCGTGGTCGGGGTCGGCGATTTCAACGACAATGGCAAGAGTGACCTCGTCTATTACAATGCCGCGCTGGGGGTGACCGAGATCGAGTTCCTGAATGGCACCGCCAATGCGGGCGGTGGCGTAATTACAAATAATCCCTTTGAAGGCAGCCCGGGCTGGACCGTCGTCGGGGTCGGCGATTTCAATGGCGATGGCAAGAATGAACTCGTGTATTACAATGCCGCGCTGGGGGTGACCGAGATCGAGTTCCTGAATGGCACCGCCAATGCGGGCGGTGGGGTGATTGCAAATGATCCGTACGAAGGCAACCCGGACTGGACTGTCGTCGGGGTTGGAGATTTCAACGGCAATGGCATGAGCGACCTCGTCTATTACGACGCAAAGACAGGCATGACCGAGCTGCTATTTCTGAGCGGCAACGTTGCCGTGGGTAGCGCGTCGGCGGCCAGTCCCGAGAGCAGTAATGCGAGCGTGGCGACGATTGGGGTCGGCGCGACGCTTGAGTTGGGCGCCAACCAATCCCAGTCCGTGAGCTTCAGTGGCTCGACAGGCAAGCTGATCCTCGATGACCCAACAACCTTCAACGGCGAGATCCTGAATTTTACTGGAGATGGGACGCTAACCGGATCGGATCAGATCGATCTGAAGAATATCAATTTCAGCTCTGTTCAAGACAGTTTTTCCAACGGCGTGCTGACGGTAACCGATGGCGTGGATAGCGTCGTGCTCAACTTCATCGGGTCCTATACTCTGCAGAATTTCAAATTCGCAAGCGATGGCGAAGGCGGCACCCTGGTCTATGATCCCCCGGTCGGAGGCAGCCTGCCTGCGCCCGAGAGAGCCGAGACGGACACCCCCCCCAATTCCCGAATGAGTGAGATGTTGCTCGATCTCATGAAGCACGATCCTACCGCGCCCGCCGACCACGATGGCGGACATGCGCACTCGGCCGGCTTTGATGCAGCAACGCATCATCACCATAGTGGCTTTTTCATTTAGCGCACCCATCCTGCCGGGACCGACGTTCGCGCCCGCGTGAAAGTTCCTATCTCCGGCATCGCTCCTGGCCGCCCCGCACAGACCTGATCATCATCTACGCGCGCCAAGCGAGGTGATGCCCATCGATCCTATGGAGGCTGACGTGTCCAGATCGATCTCTATCGTCATTCCAGTACAAAAAGCCGGCAGTCGTTCCAACTTACGATTCCGCTCCATGATTGTGGCGATGAGTCCAAGCGTGCCACAGATCCCATAGGCGACGCCCAGTTGAAGCAACGCCTTGATGCGGAGGCCGCCTACCCGGTGGAGCGCAAGTGCCAGCCAGCGGCTCGCGAGACTGCCCGGAAGCGAACCGGAAAACGTCACCCGCGACGATCCCATGGTAGGAAAGAGCCCTCCCGCCAGTTCGATCGTCCACAGATCGAGCGACACATGATGATCATTCTGAAAGAAGATGACTATTCGCCCATCGGGTTTCATCCGCGGGTAGATATCCTTGAGAATGCTTCTGATCTGAAACAAATGGCTAAAGGCGATTGCGCACAAACAGAAGTCAAATGGCTTACCATCGAGGCGATCCGCGTAGAGATGCTCCTTTACCATTTCAGGCGTGATGCTGAGCTTCTTGCCGGGAATGGCCGCCGCGAGCGAAGAAAGAATACCGCCGCCCGAAGAAACAATGAGACTACGACTTTCGGAGTTTAAGCGCGACGCCAGCAGAGCAGCGACGACCGGCCGCAAGATCGTGTGATAGGGATGACAAGGCTTGGTCAAGGGCAAAGAGCCGAAAATATTCTGGTACAGTTTGGCTAGCCGCACCAGCGGGAAGGAGGCCGACTTGTTGTCTTGTTGTGGCTGATCCGCTGCTTCCGTGGCGATCAACTGCTCTGACGACTCCGAAAGATCATCGTCACAACCTGCAGACGGGGATTCAAGTATTTTGCGTCGCCGCTCCGTATAAAGCGGCAAGAAACGTCGAAAGCCATCTTCCCAGAATGGATGTCCTTGATAGGAGATGGGCGCGGGAAGAAGTTCATAGACGGAATCTACGAATTGGCCGAGGGCTTCGACATGTTCACCGATCTTTTCCGGTAACGGGCCGGAGTGCAGGCAGAGCGTGAAACGCCCGTAGTCGCGGTGATCCTTTGTGGTGAAGGATGCGAGGTCCGCGGCGATCTCGGCCACGTTCGACCAGCCGAGACGGAAGAGATCACGAAAGGTATCCTTGGTACGCAGCTCCGCCATCAGGAAGTCGTCCGAATCGCCAAGCACGCATGGCTTCAGCGTTGGACAATATTCCGAGATAACTCCGTAATCCCAGAATGTAAGGAGTTCAGTCAGCGCCCGTTCCGGTCGCATATAGACGACGGCAATCGGAAGCTGGCGGCCGAGCAAGGTATGGTCGTCTACGTGCCAGTAGAACTGATCATAGCGATGCATTCGGAATAGACGCTGGTTCACCGTTTTGGCGCGAATGGTGTTGTGGCGATTGCTAAGAATGAGATTCGCGAGCTCGCGCGGAGCAATGGCGATCGATTGGGTGATGGGATCCTGCGCCGCTCGCAACACCGAAATCGTCGACTCCAATTCCATGCAATAGCTCGGAGAAACCACCAGTCGCTCGCCTTGCTCGATCTTTTCCGCCAAACTGCGATACGAGCCGTCCGCCAGGACAAAGTCGCTGTTCAGGAATAAAAGATGCGTGTCGGTGATCGCTGGGCCCAGATCGGCAAAACCCCGGACCAGCGCATATGTCAATGTAACGCCGTAGTGCGGACAAAGCAGATCGTCAATTGGCAACAGCCTCACGTCGCAAATCTCAAGCGCGCGCAAGATGGCCGGGGCACGCAAGATTTGCGCGAACAGCTTTCTTTCGGTGACGATGACCAGTTCGGTGTGGAAGCGCTCACAGAATGCCGGAAGATTGCCCGGCGCCAACAAAGCTGGAATTGTAATCGTCAGCAGGTCAGAGATATACCGTTCGCCCCAGGCCATCGTGATCACGCGGGCCTTGCGCGAGCGCGGATGGCCTGGCGGCGCATCAATGATGGGTTCAATGCGGGATGACAGCCGGAGCTTTACTCCGCCATCGCTCAACGGCGTTTTGCTGACGCCAATCGAATCGGCTTGGTCCATGATTACGATGCGTGATGTGATTTTATGAGGAGTTAAGCAGAGTTGTTCGTTCACGATGATCTACGTTGCCAAGTTGGAGTCGATCGCCGTAGACCAACTGCGACCCGTATGCAGGAACCCCATTGCGGGCCGGTTGATTTTTCCTGCCATGCGTGAGAGGACCGAAATCAAATTGACGCTTATCAAACCGACCTTAGCAGTTGCTGCCAGTCGGAGCGACCTGAAACAGGAATTTATTCAATATCCCCGCAATCGTGGCGCCACACCTCTCTCTAGACAGAGCAACCTGATCGGGATTGGCGCCGATTGGGCACATTGCACGAGCATGATGATTGGCTATGTCCCCAATTGGCCTGCCAAAGTCAAGACCACCGCAGTTCCGTTTCAGACATTAGCGGTGCAATGCGAAACTCCGGCGAAGCTGTCGGACGACAAGGCCGCCTTACTTCCGCCTGCTTTTTTTCTTGCTGGTCACGCTGTTTTGCGTGCACAGAGCGCCGCGCAAGCAAAAAACCTTCTGTCGGACACATCGCAATGCTTCAACGAGCACTCCTCGCAACCAGGCTGGTTGCCAATCAAATCCGCGGTGCAGGGTTACCATGGGTTTGGCACCGGGCAAAGCGCGAGTGGCTGACGCCGACGACGGGCCTCGGGCGATCGCTCTATTCCGGCAGAATGGCCTTGTACGGTCGCGCTCGAACGCGCTCGGCAAAGCAAAATCCGTCGAATTTCGCGCAAGTCACCTTGTTCGCCTTCTACGATCTCGGCTTGATGCCCATTACCTTCGATTTCCTGTGGTTTCTGGTCGCTGCGGATGGTGCGCGCCGGCGAGCGGGACTCGATTCGGTTCACGTTATCATCGTTCCAGGCCCAGAAGAGGGATTGCGGCGAGAAGACGTCGAGTATGAGCAGGCTGTGACGCCAGCGGCACGCAAAGCCCGTGTCACTGACATTCTGGTCGCCGCCTGCCCTCTTCTGCCTCGATTGTCGGGATTCACGGTGGCCTCCTCCCGCGAACAGGCAGACCTTTTGGTGGCAGCGGCGGCCATCCAAGTCTTTCCGGAACACTACCGAACCGACATGCCACGGCGTTCGGAGGTCAGGGACCAGTTAGAGTTGCATCGTCGAAGCGGCGAGGATGTCGCTGTCCTGCGCGCCACGATGTCCGATCTGGCGGTGGTCGACCGTTTCCTAGCAGAGCGAGCAACGGGACGGCGAGTAGTGACCATCACTCTGCGCGAATACGATTACATGCAGGCGCGCAACAGCAATCTGAGCGCGTGGACCGAGTTTGCCGAACAGCTTGATGGGTCGAAATACGCGGTCGTGTTTGTGCGCGATACCGACCGATGCTTTGGTCCGCTGCCTCCCGAATTGGCGCGGTTCACTACGTTTGAAGCTGCAGCAGTCAAACTGGGGCTGCGCATGGCGCTTTACGAGCGCGCCTATCTCAATCTCGGTGTCAATAACGGACCGATGGGCCTATGCTGGCTAAACGCGAATACGCGCTATATCACGTTCAAGATTCTAACCAGCGGCGCACCTCAGACCACCACCGAGTATATGAGGTTTCTCGGATTCGAGATTGATCGCTCATTGCCGTTTGCAAAGCGCTCGCAGAAATGGGTGTGGGAGGATGACCGCGCTGAAATCATCGCGCGTGAATTCGCGGCGATGGAAAAAATACTTGCCTAAAGATTGCGGCTTGTCTAAAATTATAATGGAATTTGAGCGCTTTAGCCGCATTCGGGGGTGTTAGGAAAAATTTGACTTTGACGATTTGGCGTTCTACGTCGGCGTCTGGAGCGAACAGCAGTGCCTAGTCGACGGACGTCGAGTTTGCGCTGCGTTCCAACCATCGTAGGATAGCAAAGCACCTCCACAACTTCAGTGTTTCCGGCCCGGCAAAAACTCCTGGTAGCCCGGTCCGGCGGAATGCTATAAGGCCATCGGACTGGTGGGGCTCCCGGCGGATCTTTGAATAATCTCAGCCCCTGATCTGCATCAGGTAGGTATTGAATGAAGAATCTGCTTGTCACCGGCGGCGCGGGTTACGTCGGCAATGTCTTGATTCCAGCACTGTTGGATCAAGGTTACAACGTGACCGTCTATGACGCGCTGTATTTCGGCGGCGATACTTTGCCCACCGGAAACCCCAGGCTCAAAATCATTGAAGGTGACATTCGAGACACGCCAAAGCTTTCGAGCTGCTTTGCTGGTATCGACACCGTACTCCACCTGGCGTGCATCTCGAATGATCCGAGCTTCGAGCTGGACGAAGGTTTGAGCCAATCGATCAACTACGACTGCTTCGAGCCGATGGTGATTGCCGCGAAGAAGGCAGGTGTAAAGCGCTTCGTCTATTGTTCGTCGAGTTCTGTATACGGCGTGTCTGAGGCGCCAGACGTCACCGAAGATCACCCGTTGGTGCCGCTCACACTTTACAACAAGTTCAAGGGAATGTGCGAACCGGTCCTCTTCAAGCATCAGGCTCCCGGGTTCACGTGCGTCACAATCAGGCCCGCGACGGTTTGCGGCTATAGCCCGCGCCTGCGGCTTGATCTATCGGTAAATATCTTGACGAACCTTGCAGTCAATAGCGGCAAGATTACTGTTTTTGGAGGCACGCAGCTGCGGCCCAACCTTCATATCAAGGATATGGCTGACGCTTATCTGACGATGATCGAGGCTCCCGCCGAGAAAATCGCCGGTGAGATATTCAATATTGGCTATCAAAACCTATCGATCGCAAAAATCGCTGAGATTGTGCGCGAGGTTGTTCAGCAGGAATATCCCGATCGTCCGAAGATCGAGATTGTCACGACACCGTCCAACGATTTGCGCTCTTATCATATCAATTCCGACAAGATTTACAGGGCGCTCAATTTCAAGCCGAAGCGCAGCGTAGAGGATGCCGTGCGTGATCTTTGCCACGCCTTCAAGGAAGGATTGATCCCCAATAGCCTGAGTGATGAGCGCTATTTCAACGTGCGAACCATGAAATCAATCAAGGCCGCATGAGCAGACCCGTTGCAGTTGTAACTGGAGGCGCCGGGTTTATCGGAAGCCACATGGTCGATCTGTTGCTGCAGAACGACTATTCGGTAAGGGTGATTGACAACCTGAGCGGCGGGCGGATGGACAACCTCGCCCAACATTCCGGAGAAGCACGGCTGGCGTTCGAGCAAGCCGACATTTGCGCGCTTCCGCCCAACAGCAGTTTGTTTCGTCGGGCGGAGCTGGTTTTTCATTTTGCTGGGATCGGCGACATTGTTCCCTCGATCGAGAAGCCTCTCGATTACATGGCGACCAATGTTCAAGGTACAGTGCGCGTGCTTGAAGCATCGAGGAATGGGGGTATCGGAAAATTAGTCTATGCCGCGTCGTCGTCCTGCTACGGACTTGCGGACACTCCGACTCGCGAAGATCACCCGATCCGACCGCAATATCCGTATGCGCTTTCGAAATATCAGGGCGAGCAGGCGGCATTTCATTGGATGCAAGTATATCGCGTCCCGGTCAACGCAATTCGAATATTCAACGCTTACGGTACTCGGGTTCGGACTACCGGAGCCTACGGCGCCGTGTTCGGCGTATTCTTCAAACAGAAACTTGCCGGAAAGCCGTTCACGCTGGTCGGCGACGGCAGCCAGCGACGCGACTTCGTCTACGTTACCGACGTAGCCCGGGCCTTCTTGCTCGCCGGCGAAACCAAAATGGCGGGCGAAATCTGGAATCTGGGCGGGGGCAATCCCCGGTCCATCAATGAACTGGTACAACTGATTGAAGGCCCAGTCGTCCATATTCCAAAACGACCGGGTGAACCTGAGGTCACCTTCGCCGATATAACCAAAATTCGCCGCGATTTGGGATGGTCACCAACGGTGAATTTCAAAGACGGCGTCGCCCGAATGTTGTCTGATATTTACGCATGGGAAGGGGCTCCCCTCTGGGATCCCGAGACGATTGAGCGCGCCACCGCCACATGGTTTGAGACACTGAACCGGGGTTGATGCTATGCTGTTTTCGATGACTGCCGACTACCGGCGCAAGGTTAAAACGGCAGAAGACGTGCGCGCAATTGTCGGTGCTCGCCCGCGCCAAAAGAAGGTCGTTATGTGTCATGGTGTATTCGATCTCGTGCACCCCGGTCACATCCGCCATCTGCTTTACGCCAAGGATAAGGCTGACATTCTTGTAGCGAGCCTTACGGCCGATGTTCATATCACCAAGGGCAACTATCGCCCTTTCGTGCCGCAGGATCTGCGGGCCCTCAATCTCGCGGCCCTTGAACTCGTCGACTATGTCATCATAGACCTGCAAGCTACGCCGATCGAGAATATTGGCTGCATTCAGCCGGATTATTTTGCCAAAGGGTACGAATATTCGGACGGTGGAATTCCGATCAAGACCCAGGAGGAAATCGCCGCGCTGCGTAGCTACGGTGGCGAAATTCTTTTTACCCCGGGGGACATCGTCTATTCGTCCTCTCATCTGATCGAAACTGACGCGCCGGATATCGGGCTAGAAAAGCTTCTTATGCTGATGGAGGCAGAAGGGCTCAATTTCGATCGTTTGCGCGGCATCGTATCGAAATGGGAAGGCAAGATCGTCCATGTCGTCGGCGACACGATCGTCGACAGCCTCACTCACACAACCATGATCGGCGGGATGACCAAGACTCCGACCCCAAGCGTGCGCTTCGAAAACCGGGTCGATTATATTGGGGGCGCGGCCATCGTTGCAAAGCATCTCGCGGCCGCCGGTGCGAACGCTGTCCTCTCGACCGTGCTGGGAGAAGATCCCCTCAAGGACTTCGTCCTTGAGGGCCTGAAGGAAAGCGGAGTGCGGTGTCTGCCGCTGACAGAGCAGTCACGGCCAACGACACATAAGAACGCTTTTGTCTGCGGCGATTATCGGCTGCTCAAGGTCGACGTGCTCGACAATCGCAGTATCACGGCGCAACAGGTCGATCAGCTCAGCGGTCAGATCCGCGACGTGAAATCCGATGCGGTCGTATTCTGCGATTTTCGCCACGGTATTTTCAATCGCCGGACAATACCGGACTTGACCGCCGCCATACCGCCTGAAGTGTTCCGGGTTGCCGATAGCCAGGTCGCGAGTCGTTGGGGCAATATTCTGGATTTCAAGGGCTTCCATCTGCTGACGCCGAACGAACGCGAAGCGCGTTTCTCCCTCGCCGACCAGGACACCGGTGTGCGGCCTCTGGCAGAGAAGCTGCACGAGCATGCCGAGTGCAGGACACTCATGCTGAAACTGGGCGATCGTGGGGTTCTAACCTTGCGGATGGGAAGCGGAGCAGGCGATCCACGCTCATTTTTTATTATTGACAGTTTTGCCGACAAGGTCGTCGATGCTGTGGGCGCCGGTGACGCGATGCTGGCTTACGCGACGTTGGCTTTGCTGGTCGATCCTTCAGAAGTTGCCGCGAGCATTCTCGGCTCGCTCGCAGCGGCGCTTGAATGCGAGGTCGATGGCAATATTCCGATCCGTCGCGACGATTTGCTCTCCAGACTTGATTCCATCGAAAAGCGCGTTCGCTTTGAATAGCCGTGGATACCCAATGCGCGTTGTGGTGGCCGGTCTAGGCGTCCAAGGGCATAAGCGCCGGGCGATAGCGGGGCACGATGTCGTTGCGACTGTGGATCCAGTCCATTCGGCGGCCGATTTTCGGGCGATGCAAGATGTGCCGCTTGCCGATTTCGATGCCGTGTTGGCCTGCATTCCTGACGGCCCGAAGCAGGAAATGCTGACCTATCTGCTTTCCAATCGAAAACACGTGCTGGTGGAAAAGCCGCTTTGGGTCGATAACCTCGCCGCGATCGAGGGTCTACAGGAGATCGCCCGCGAAAATGATGCTGTTTGCTACGTCGCCTATAATCACCGGTTCGAGCCACACTACGTACGAATGCGTGATTTGATCGCCTCCGGATGCCTCGGCAAAATTTATCACTGCCGGATGTTTTATGGGAACGGCACGGCGCGGCTGGTACGCAACTCAGAGTGGCGCGACCATGGGGCAGGTGTACTGCCCGACCTTGGGTCGCATCTCTTGGATACGATACGTTACTGGTTCGGCGAGGATGTTGCCGGCTTCTCCGTGGTTTCAGCGAATAGATTTGAAAACCGATCCCCTGATCATGTAGTCATATGCTCGCGAGACTCGAAACCGCAGGTCGAACTCGAGATGACGCTGTTAAGCTGGCGCAATCACTTTACATGCGATGTCATCGCCGAAAGGGGCTCGGCGCATATCCGTTCACTTTGCAAGTGGGGGCCAAGCTCATTTACCACTCGCACGCGTCTTCTTCCCAGCGGCAGGCCGCCGGAAGAAACTGTAACGCTGACGCAGGACGATCCGACATGGGCCTTGGAATACGCGCACTTTAAATCGCTATGCGCGAGCGGAAAGCAAACGGACCTATCGCAAGACGTATGGCTCTATCGAAACCTCAGTCAGCTCAGTTCGTGTGCGCTGGAGCAGATGCAATGAAACCAGTCATCGGCTTTGCCGGATTGACTCATCTTGGGCTGGTTTCGGCGTTGGCGGCTGCCGCCAAAGGCTTCCGCGTGATCGGATATGATAGCGATGCCGCACGGGTCGCAGAGATTTCGGCCCGACGTTTTCCGATCAGCGAGCCCGAATTGGGTGAAATAGCGAACAACGTCGGCGACCTTATTAGCTACTCTTCTGGCCTTTCGGCCCTGCGCGACTGCCATACCGTTTATATCTCAACGGATGTGCCGACGGATGACAACGGTGCCAGCGATCTATCGGGCATTGGCGCTCTGATCGAACAGGTGGCCGTTGTGCTTTCACCACATGCCAGCTTGGTCATTCTTTGCCAAGTGCCCCCTGGTTATACCCGCAGCGTGCGATTCCCGGCCGAGCGGCTCTTCTACCAAGTCGAGACTTTGGTATTCGGCGTTGCGATCCAACGCGCCTTGCAGCCAGAACGGCTGATAATTGGCTGCGCCGAGCCGACGCGCGCATTGCCAGAGCCGTATCAAGCTTTCCTGTCGGCGTTCGGCTGTCCGATAATGCCAATGCGCTATGAAAGCGCTGAACTTTGCAAGATTTCGATTAACTGCTGCCTTGTGGCTTCGGTGACGGTGGCCAATACCCTCGCAGAGCTATCCGAGAGCATTGGTGCCGACTGGAGTGAGATCGCACCTGCATTGCGTCTGGACCGTAGGATCGGTCCTTACAGCTATCTGAAGCCGGGACTGGGGATCGCGGGCGGAAATCTGGAACGCGATATCGCGACCGTGCTGCGACTGGCGGAAGTCCAGGGCACCGAAGCATCCCTCCTAAACGCGTTTCTTATCAATAGTGCGCACAACCGCGATTGGGTTTTGCGTATATTGCATCAGGAAGTCCTTGATTTGCAGCCACAAGCTTCGCTTGCCGTTTGGGGGCTTGCCTACAAGGAAAACACTCATTCGACGAAAAATTCCCAAGCGCTGGCCCTGATAGCCTGCTTGTGGCCTTGGCCAATCCGGGTCTTCGATCCTGTGGTGCCGGCCGCCGCGGCGGCACATCCGGCCTTGGCGGGTGCACGCGATGCCCTTGATGCGGCGCGGGGGGCGGACGCCCTGCTAATCATGACACCGTGGCCAGATTTTAAAGATATCGGCCCCCATGACCTTTCCAAGGTCATGAAGGGCGATGTTATCATCGATCCCTATTGCGTGTTGACGCCCGCTGTAGTTCACGCGGCAGGACTGCGACATTTTTTTCGAGGCGCGCGCCATGGCTTGGATCGAGAGCTGGTAAATGCTTGACCATTTGAATTCGGTTGCTGCAAACCCGCCGCGTGTGGTCGTGATCGGCGCAGGTGGCTTTGTCGGCGGAGCGATCCTAACGCGATTGGCGCAGGCTGGCGCAAACGTCGTTGGCCTGTCACGAAAACAAGTAGACCTTTTGGCTGAAAATGGCGCAGCAAGCCTGCTGGACCATTTGCGCGAAGGCGATACCGTCGTGTTCGTTTCCGCCGTCGCGCCTGCGCGAAACTCGCACCAATTGATACAGAATCTCCAAATGGCTGAGGCCGCTTGCAAAGCAATGTCGCAGAAGCGGCCAGCGCACCTAATCTATGTCAGTTCCGACGCGGTCTATGCCGACGAAGCGAACCCTGTTACCGAACGGTCCGTGTTACAACCATCCAGTTTTCACGGAATGATGCATGCGGCACGGGAACTGATGTTCAAGGCGCAAGTGCCGGTACCGTTAGCAATCCTTCGACCTACGTTAATTTACGGTGCACGCGATCCACACAACGGCTATGGACCCAATCGATTTCGTCGGCAAGCTGCAGAAGGCAAGGACGTCGGCCTGTTTGGCGAAGGCGAAGAACAGCGCGACCACGTGTTCATTGACGATTTAGCAGAGATTACGCGACTGGCGATCGTCCATAAGAGCCGTGGCATCCTTAATGTCGCCACTGGAACCTCAACCTCGTTCCGGGCGGCCGCGAAGCTGGCCGTGGTCATCTCCGGGAATAACTCGGCGATCAAGGGAAGCCCGCGTCAGAATCCGATAAGTCATCGGCACTTTGACATCGTCGATAGCTTGAAGTCATTTCCCGCATTCAACTACGTGCCGCTGCGGGAAGGTATGCAGCGCGCCGTTCAGGCCGAGGCGTCGTAGCATGATGAACGAATTCAACTTGCTCGCCAAACTTCCACGCGGCAAGCGCAATGTCGCAGCGCGTGAGGAGGCAAAGACCGATGAAATTGTTCGCATCTCGCGAGAATATGGCGAACTCTATTTCGACGGACCACGCGCCTATGGCTACGGCGGCTACCGTTATGACGGTCGATGGATCCCGGTCGCCGAGGATATCGTTCGACATTTCAACCTTAAGCCGGGCGATCGTGTGCTCGATGTGGGTTGCGCCAAGGGCTTTCTGGTCAAGGACCTGCTTAAGGTTTGCCCCGGGCTCGAAGCATTCGGCCTCGACATTTCGGAGTATGCTCTTAAACATTGCGAAACTGAGATCATTGGTCGCCTGCATCTTGGATGCGCCACCCATTTGCCGTTCCCCGACGGCAGTTTCGCAGCAGTGATATCGCTCAATACGATACATAATCTCGTGCGGGCAGACTGCATCTTGGCACTGAAAGAAATCGAACGACTAGCGCCGGGACGCAGTTTCGTGCAGGTCGATTCATACCGGACTCCGCAGCAAAGGACAGTATTCATGGATTGGGTGCTGACCGCCAAGCACCATGATTATCCCGAAGGCTGGATATCGCTTTTCAAGGAAGCCGGCTTCACCGGTGACTACTATTGGACCTTGATAGAATAATCGCGCACCGCGTCCCGGAGACTCCATTCACCATGCCCCACGAGAACCGTCCCAATTTTTTCGACATGCACCGATCGAAAGACCGCTGCCGCGCCTATCGTCGCCGCATCCTCGACATCTCACAGCAGGTGCAGGCGCTGCATATCGGTTCAGCATATTCTTGCACAGAGATTGTCGACGTTATTTATAATGGCCTAATGCGCCGCGGCAGTGACCGCGCATCTTCCGACACATTCGTCATGTCGAAGGGCCACGGTTGCATGATCCAGTATGTGATCCTGGAAGATCTTGGAGTCCTGACCCGAAACGATCTTGACCTCTACTGCAAGCCTGGCGGGATACTTGGCTGTCATCCCGACTTCGGAAGTCCGGGCATCGAAGCCTCGACCGGTTCGCTTGGTCACGGCCTGGGTATGGCGGTTGGGATGGCAGCGGCAGAGCGTGGGCGAAGGTCTGGCAATCTTATCTTTGTTGTTCTAAGCGACGGGGAGGTTCAGGAGGGGTCAACCTGGGAAGCCGTGTTGATGGCGTCTTCAATGGGTTTGTCGAACCTGATCGCCTTCGTTGATAACAATGATTTCCAGAGCCTAGGGCGCACCTCAGAAACCCACCCGTCATTTTATCCGCTGGTCGACAAGTTCGCTGCGTTTGGATGGGATTCGTTGGAAGTCGATGGACATGACGCTGCTTCCATCTACGATGCCGTAGTGTCGCGCAAAGGCGACCGCCCGCTGATGATTGTCGCTAAGACAACCAAGGGTAAGGGCGTAAGCTACATGGAGAACGTACCGATCTGGCATTACCGTTCACCGAACGCCACCGAGTATCAAGATGCTCTCGCGGAATTGGACGTGGCATAATGCGCAATGCGTTCTCCGAAGCTTTGTACCTGGCGGCCAGCGATAATCCCGATGTCTACATCGTGGTGGCCGATATTTCACCTGCCGGCAGCATGGGAAAATTCCGCGACCAATACCCTGAACGGTTTATCAATGTCGGCGTCGCCGAGCAGAGCATGATTGGCATTTGCGCCGGCCTTGCTTTGAAGGGATGCCAGCCTTTCGCCTACACGATTGCGACCTTTTCGCTTTATCGGCCGTTTGAAATGGTCCGCGACGATCTCTGCTATCAGAATTTGCCAGTGACCGTGGTCGGGATGGGAGCGGGAATCGTCTATTCGACGCTTGGCAGTACCCATCATACTCAGGAGGATATAGCCGTCGCGGGCGCACTGCCGAACATGCAGATCATTGCGCCCTGCGATCCTGCTGAGTGCGCGGTAGCTACTGCCTATTGTGCGACACAGAAAAAGGGCCCGATCTATCTGCGCCTCGGCAAGGCTGGGGAGCCCACGTTTACAGCAAAGGCGGCGGACCCTTGGGTATTCGGTAAGCTGCGATACATCGAACGCGGCAGTGATGTTTGCATTCTTACCTACGGCATCGTAATGAAAATGGCAATTGAATTGGCAGCGCGGCTCAAGGCCAGGGGACAATCGGTTTCTATCGTGTCCTGCCACACGATGAAGCCGCTCGATCGGCAAGGTATCGCGGACGCGCTCGGGCGCCATAAGCATGTTATTGTGATCGAGGAGCACGCGCCGCAGGGGGGCCTTGCTTCGCAGACAAAGCAATTGGCCTGGGACTGCCAGGCAAAATGCCGCCTCGACACGTTCACCTTGCAAGACGCCTTCATTCACAACTACGGCAGCTATGAGGACCTAATGACCGCACATGGTTTGGACCTCGAATTAATTTCTGCTCGTGTGGGTCTCAAATGACTGAAGTTACGACTGCACATACTGGTGAGATTAAACCGTCTTTGGCTATCTATGGCGGAAGAAAAGTCCGTGAGGCGCCCATGCCGCCGCGACTTGCGATCGGCGAGAACGAGCGTGCCATGGTGCAAAAGGTGCTGGACTACTACGCCGCGCGCAAGGTGGATCCCGGTTACGAGGGCGTATTCGAAAAGCAGTACACTTCGCTGTTCAGTAGGATGATGGGTGGCGGGTATACCGACGCGGTTTCGACCGGAACGGCCGCCCTTTTTATTTCGATCGCCGCACTAGAACTACCCAAAGGCAGCGAAGTGCTGGTTTCACCTATCACCGACCCAGGCACCCTATCAGCCATTATTTTGAATGGTTTGACGCCACGCCTCGTGGATACAAAGCCGGATGAGTTTGTGGTGGGGCGGCAGCAGTTTGATGAGCGCATCGGCCCCAATGTCAGGGCAGCCGTCATCGTCCATTCGTTCGGACAACCCGCGGAAATCGACCAGATCGTCGAAATTGCTCACGATCGCGGAATAAAGGTCGTCGAGGATTGCGCCCAATCACACTTCGCCAAGCATCGCGCGAAGCCGGTCGGAAGTTTCGGCGATATTGCCGCGTTTTCTACTATGTATCGCAAGGCGCATACGAGTGGCCCGTCGGGCGGGCTTGTCTATTGCCGCGACGAGGAGATATTTCACAAGGCGATCATCTATGCAGATCGTGGCAAGCCGCGCTGGCGCAATGATTTCGACGATCGCGACCCTTCCACCTATCTGGTGCCGGCGCTAAATCACAATACAGACGAGATTTCTTGTGCGATTGGCATTTCCTCGCTGCAGCGATTGCCGACGACAATTATCAACCGTCTTGCGTTCATATCTGACCTTGTTTCGCGATTCGAAGGTGCGAAAATCTGCACACCATTTCGATTCATGCCGACCAGCTCACCGTTTGTCCATCCGATGCTGGTCGATCCAGACGCGATCACCTGTTCCAAAATCGAATTCGCCGAAGCTATTCGCGCGGAAGGAATCGACCTAAACCCACACTACAAATATCTTGTCGCCGACTGGCCTTATGTGCGGCCCTATCTAGCCGATGAATTCGATCCACCGAACGCTCGAGCCATCCGAGACCGCACCTTTATCCTGTATCTGAACGAAAACTACGGCGAGCAAGAATCGAAGGATGTAATGAAGGCAACCAAGAAAGTTGAGCGCCACTTCATGAAGGCGTAAGCCCGCTTAACGCGTCTCCCGCGCCCGCGCGCTTAATGTCGCCCCGCCATTCTGCGCAAACGCCGAGAAGACATGCTCCAGCAGATCGCGGAGCGAAACGATCATATACGGACAACCGTCTATTTCGCCGTGTTCGAGCTTACCTGCAGCGTGCAAGATCGGGACGAACTGATTGAAATCGCGATCCAACCGGTAATGCCTTCGCGTCTGGACTTGCTGGACGGTGCCATCGCGCCGCTGGCATTGGTAGCGTTCGGACTGGTCGCGCGGTTTTACGAAGAGATCGACGTCGACAATCTCTTCTGGTAGATGGATCGCTGTCACGCACTCCAACCCGACGCCGATCGTCAAGATGTGCGTGTCGTATTCACGCAGCAAACCGTATGGGCTGTTGGCCGATACTGGCGTATCGTCGAGATGGTGTCGCGCGAGCAGGCGCTTGGCATCCTTGCCATACCCGGCCACCGAGTGCGTCGGATGAATGCTGCGCGCTATCGAGAACTTGGTACGGAATACCTCCGACAACACGCCGGTATGTGAGGGCGTCGCCATCTCATCCCAAAATGGCCGTTCGGGCGTAACTGTCCGCCATGTCATTGTCGGCATAAGCAAATGGCCGGCGTGCAGATAATCGAGGAATGTCTCGATCATCGCCTCGGCTCGATAGTCTTGGCGGCTGAGTTTTGCGATAGCGCTGTGTACGACAAGCGCACCGTCGTGCGGCACGCGTCGACGAAGCAGCGGCAACAACGCGTCGGCTTCCCTGCCGGGCATTACAGCGCCTCATAGAGCTTCTTTGCTCTGATCTCCTCGAGAAGATCAAGGCAACGATCTATATCACGAAACGGCAATCCGCTCAGCTCCGGCAATTCGAGATCCCACCACTTCACCAACAACAGCCGCTGAACTGTCCGTTCGGGGAAGCGCATGCGCTTAACTGTCGCCGGCACGCCCGCTACAATTGCGTAAGGCGGCACGTCCTTCGTCACGACGGAGCCGGCCGCGATGATGGCTCCATCGCCGACGTTAACTCCGGCCATTACATTGACGTTATGACCGGTCCAAACATCGTTGCCGACGGTCACCCTCTTGAACATGTCCGGGGTCCGTTCGAGGCGCACGAAATTGTTGTATTCCTCGACCCAATCGAAGGACTTCGGGTGATACTGGAATTCGTTGGTACTCAGCCAGTTAGTCGGATGGTTGAACGGATTGATCGATGTGCGCGCGCCTATCGCGCAGAAAGCGCCGATTGTCGCGCGCGCAATAAAGCAGCTTTCATTCATGCCAACGTATTTGCCGGCATCGACATCCGGGCCCAGCTGCGTATTTTTATTCAGATATAATGGCCCACGTATCGTCGATGAGATGATACGGGCACCGGGATTGAGGCGAATGACGCTATGGACCAGCGCAGCCGTTGCGGCAGTATTCTCGTAGTAGTCAAGGAAAAGGCTGGTAAATGCCATGCCGATCGGGGTTTGTTCGCCTATTATCAACACCGCATAGCAGGTTACTTTCGCAATGACCAGAGCCCGAGCCGAAGTTAGTTGGACGATTCGGCTATTCGTCTTTGATAAAGCTCGAAGATTTCGTCGACATCTCCGAATGCCAACATCTTTCCGCTCTCCAATAAGATGGCTCGGTTGCACAGCGCACGTATCATGGCATCCGAGTGGCTTGCAAGGACGAGGATCCTTGAACGTCCGATAAACTCGGCAAAACGCACCTCGGCGCGCGCGGCGAAGCGGGCGTCGCCGGTCGCCAAGCCCTCATCAAGAAGAAGAATGCTTGGGTCGACAGAAGTGGCGATGGCAAAGCCGAGGCGAGTGACCATACCGGTCGAATAAGTACGAACCGGCAACTTCAGATATTCGCCCAATTCGGAGAACTCTGCAATTTGAGGTATCTTGCGTTTGATCTCAGCCGCCGTCATCCCGAGAAACATGCCACACGTCAATATGTTCTCGTAGCCGGTGTCATCCATATCAAGACCCGGCGATGAATTGAACAATGAAGAAATCTTCCCTTCGATTACTATCTTGCCTGCTGTTGGGACATAAATATCCGCAAGTACGCGGAGAAGCGTCGATTTGCCGGCGCCATTATGCCCTACCAGACCGACACGATCCCCGTCATTCAAGACAAGCGAAATATCTTCGAGGGCTCGGACCACCACGTGGTGATGACGAGAGTCTTCCTGTCGTATGTTGCCGCCGGTCTTACCGAGCAGCGTCTTTCGCAGGCTCTTGTGGTTGGCGCCGTAGATCGGATATTCGACCGTGACACTTTCGAGCGTGATTTTTGCCATGGCAACTCCAATCGCCGCCCTTAGAGCCAATAGACAATACGGCGGCGGAAACGGGCGTAGAGTTCAAAAACGAGCAGGCAGCTGATCAGCCCCCCAGAAATTGTGATTGCATAGCTGCTAAAGCCCGGAAAACCGCCGCGCAACGGCTCGCGCACCACGCGGACCAGATGGTATAAATAATTGAATTCTATGTAGAATTCACCTCTTCGGCCGAGCTGATCCGCCGACCAGAAGATCGGGGTCACGAACAAAAGCACCTGCATCAGATTGCCGACAAGCGGCGAAACGTCTCGGTAACGCGTGCAGAGAATCCCGATAAGTGCGCCAAGCGAAACGCCGTGAATGGCAACAATCAACAAGCCTAGCGGCACTAACAGAAACCCACCCCATGTTGCGGGCGGATACACCAAATAGATCAGGCCCAAGATCACGAGGTGATGGAGAAAAACAATCAAATTGCGCCATACAGTGACGAAAACAAGGATCGAAAATGGAAAATTGAGCTGCTTGATCAACCCTTCGCCGGCAGCGAAAGTGGAGCAGCTCTCGGCGACTATGGACGATGTCAGAGTCCATGCCACCATTCCGCTCGCAAAGAACGGTAGGTAGACGTCCAACTTGGTGCCGAAGAGGGGGGCCCAAACAAACGAAATCGCGCCGATAAAGATGCCCAAGCTGAGTGTCGCCCAGAAAGGCCCCAAGACCGTGCGTCGATAGCGGCGCTTCACCTCTTGCCATCCTAGCCGTGTCCAAATCGGCCACGCGCGTAGTCCATCAAGGATGTCACGGCTTGCGTCTGCGTGATTCGGCTTCAAGTATCGGCCCAATTTCTAAAGTACTTAGCTGGCAACACGCGCTCCGTTATCATCGGATAATTCGCTATGCAAGCGAAACAGAGACGCTCCGCTTCCGGATTGAAAATGGACAGCATTTTCCGGGCCCTGCAGCCTGTGATTTCAGCACGACCGCGAACAAGGGCACATTTGTGGCAACCGAGCCTTGTTTTCGATCAGGCTGCGTCTTGCGCAGCCGTCGTATTGGACTATAGTTTGCACAATGGCTTATATGTATTTCGCAGGCAAAGGGCATCAGATGCGCGATTGGTCTAACGCTGACTGGGTCGATCCCAGGTACGACTGGAAACCGGCACCAGTATCGGAGATGCCTGAGCGGCTGCTGATCGACTTTGCCACACGTTGCAACCTTCGCTGTCATATGTGTCCGGTCTGGGGTCTTGAAGACGAGAATGCGATTGATCCAGTGAAGGGCGTCATGAATCTCGACGCGGCCCGCAAGGTGCTCGACGAATTCATCCTTACGAAGCCTATGGTCGCTCCTAGCATCTATGGCGAGCCACTTTTAATTCCTAATCTCAAGGAGGTCGTAACCGATCTCAAGCGCCGCGGTATTGCAATTGCGATGAATACCAACGGCTTAACTTTGAACGAGGAAGTCGCTCATTTTTTCTGCGATGTCGGAGTAGACTCGGTCATGTTCAGCCTGGACGCGACAACCCCGGAAACCTTGCTGAAGGTGCGCGGTGTAGACAAGCTGGCCAAAATCGAAGCGGCGGTTTTCCGGCTGTTGCGCGTGCGCGGTGACCGGGAACTTCCGCGTATCGGGGTATCGATCACGATTCAAGACTCGAATCGCCATGAAGCAGCAGAATTTGTGGAGCGATGGGCCGGTGTCGTCGACGTCGTGCGGACCGGTATCTTATTTGAAAACGGCACCTTCCCGGATATGAAAGAACCACCGAAGCGATTGCCGTGCGGTGTGATCTATACGTCAATGCCGGTTCATAATGACGGTAGCGTTCGGCTTTGCTGCCTCGATGGCGTGCGTGCGACTGATATGGGCAACGTCTTTGAAAAAAGCGTAAAGGATATCTGGCACGGAGAAGAGTTCGCCAAAGCCCGCTATTACCACGAAACCGCACAATGGGATAAAGTACCGTTTTGCAAAGACTGCAACGGGTGGGCTCAGTACGAGTATTCTGAGGAGATCCGTGACGGCTTGTTGATCCGTACTTCTCCAGAGTATGTTTATTATAATCTTCTAAACAAGCTCAGTAGTTGGAAGGGCAACCTCCTCGGCGGACATGAGCCACCACCGCTAGAGGCGCTGGAAATAGGCGCGCAATTGTCGGGTACGCTTGTCGACGCCTGATCGGGACAATTCGTCTTGACACGCTCAGGCCGCAGACTTTGCGGGATTGATCGAGAAGGACGACGCAGTCGCGTCGCGATAGAACATCTGAACCGTCTCGCGGGAATAATCCACGAGGTTCTTGCCAGCCAGGCTGAGCTTGGCAAGAATGTCGTTGGTGCAGGTGATGATATGGCAACCGATATCATCCGCCTGGAAGATGTTCAGTACCTCGCGGGGACTCGCCCAGAGCAATTCCGCCTTGGGCTTGGAGCTAAGGATATCCTTGCAGGCGCGCATGTGCGGAACCGGGTCGATGCCGGTATCGGCAACACGCCCAGCGAACACTGAAACGATAGCCGGCACCTTGTCGTCCAGTGCCTCGGCTACCGCCGCCACCTGCTCCGGCGTCATGATCGCCGTGACATTGAGCTCAACGCCCTCGGCGGCAAGCGTTCGCAGAACAGGCCCGGTGAACTCGCCTTTGGTCGTCATGACCGGGACCTTGACGTTCACGTTCTTGCCCCATGAGGCGATCGCCCGCGCCTGACCGATCATGCCGGGAAAATCGTCAGCAAAAACTTCGAAGGAGATCGGAAGCTGCGTCACCTTCTCCAGCAGGTTGCGGGCAAATGCTTCGTAGTTCGTGATCCCGGCCTTCCGCATCAAGGTCGGATTGGTCGTGAAGCCCTTGATATGCGGATGCTTGGCCATTTCGAGAATGCCGTCCAAGTCGGCGCCATCGGCGAAAATCTTTACCTTCAGATCCTTTACGCCACGCATCCGCGCGCTCCTGTTTTCTGCATCGGTCCCAGAATGACGTCCGTGGCTTCCGCAATGGAGCGCACGGTATAGTCCGGGGATGCGGGTTTGAGTTCACTCACATAGTCCAGATCGATAAAGACGGTCCGGCAGCCCGCCGCATGCCCGGCCTCCACGTCGCCGCGGCGGTCGCCCACCATCACGCTATCGGCAAGATCGATGCCGCAGCGGCGCGCCGCATCGAGCAGCATGCCCGGCTTCGGTTTGCGGCAATGGCAGGCCTCGGACTGAGAATGCGGACACATCTCGATGCGATCGACCGGCAACGCCCGCGACAGCCGTCGATGCATCTCATTTACGGTATCCGCCGACACCAGCCCATTGCCGATATCGGGCTGGTTGGTGACGACGACCAGCAGATAGCCCGCCGCCTTGAGCCGGGCCAGCGATGGCGCGGCTTCCGGATAGAGCCTGAAGGTTTCCAGACTGCGGGGCGCATAACTGCGGCCGTCTCGTATTTCGGGGATCACCAGAACGCCATCCCGATCGAGAAAGACGGCACGGCCGGATTTGGCTGTCCTTGTCACCACTTCGTCTTTCGCAGCTGCAATGCCGGGTGGCTGACGAGACAATGCCATACCACCGCCTGAAAGGCCTCCGACAGTGGAGTAACCCATTCAGCCTTGACTTGGGGGATGGCAACGACAACGTCCCCATTTTTGGCGGTGTAGCCGGTTTCCTTGCCAACGATACCGAACACTTTCGCCCCGCGCGAGCGCGCAAACTCGATCGCTCTGATGAGGTTGGTCGAAATGTTACGCTCGAGGTCGCCGCCGCCAACGGAAAGCACAAAAATCGCATCGCGCGCGCTCAAGCGACTTACCTCGAGCCATCCCGCGAAAATAGTCTCCCAGCCTTCGTCATTGGCGCGCGCGGTCAATTCCGACACGTTATCGACAGGGGAATAGGTTTCGATGCCACAAAGCTTACGGAAGTCGTTCACGGCATGACTGCAATTACCAGCACTGCCGCCGACGCCGAGCATGAACAGCCGACCACCGCCCTCGCGTAACAAACCAAGCGCAGCCGCAAGCACCTCGATTTTTGAATGGTCTATGCTATCGCAGATTGCACTCGACTGCGAGAAGAACTCCGCGGCGTGACCGGTCGTTTGATTTTGCAGCGACAAGGCTTACCCCCTTCGATGAAACGCGCCTGTTGTTAAAAGTCTGGACGAGCGCGTCGGCGCAACTGCCTCTCCCCGTGGACCCGCAGGGATGGTTTAGCTTCAGCGTTATGGCCTGGCGTTGTCAGCATAGGCTAGATTAAAAAATCGAAATCGGGCGCGGACAGCCTTTCCTCAAGCTACCGCAGTCCGGGTGAATCAGGTTCACCAGACCGATAAATCCAATCCCGCGTGCGGCGTACTCCGCACGCTTTCGACTGCTCAGGCGACCGCGACCATCTCGGCATTGAGCGAGACGCGAACTTTACGACCCAAGAGGTCAAGCAGGATCGCGATACGGTCGCGATCCGCCTGACCGTCGAACAAGGCCAAACTCTCTGCAAAGGCGCCTGCGATCACGCGCACCTTGTCGCCCAGCGCGAACATCGGGCGCTGGTCCAGCTTGACATAACCGCTTTCGTCTTCGCGAGCTCTCAGCGAACGAAGAACCTCGGGTGGCACCGGGGCCGGCTCCGATCCGTTCGACACCAGGCGCGCGACGCCAAACGTCGACTGAACGGAGCGCCATCGCTTCGTCGCCATATCAATTTGCACGAAAATATAGCGTGGAAACAACGGAACGGCGACTTTTTCGATTTTTCGGGCGTGGCTGCGGCGCTTCAGATAGCGCGGCAGGTAAATCTGAAATCCTTGGCGCACAAGATTAAGAGCCGCTCTCGCTTCGGCGTTGACCTGCGTCTGTACCACGAACCAGGGATCAGCGTCGATCACGTTCATTGAACCGCTCCCTGACGCTCAGCAAGGGTCAGACCAAGCAATCCTGGAGCGAGCACATGATCTCTACCATAAAGCCGCACAGCCTCGTCAAACGATCGACGCGCATTGGCGACATCGGTGATGACCACCGCGTCAAACGGCGACGTCAGGGCGTCGTAGCTGGCAGCCACCTCTTTTCCAACAAACAGCGCCCCGCTGGAATCTGGATCGACAATGGCGACGATCGAAATGCCGCAGTCGACAGCCGACAGAATCGCAATCTCAGCCAGGTCGGACTCGCCGCGAAGCACCAAATTGCTATAGCCCCGCTCGTTGGCCACTGAAAAAACCCGGCAGCAGTCCGCCTTGGCCTCCCGAAAGAACGAAAAAGAATACGACAGGTACTCAACCGTCAGGCGCGATTTTTCCGCAAAGCCTTGCGGGGTCAGGTAATAGGCATAGCGGCGCGCCGGGGCCTCACTAACCTTCACGAGTCCTTTTCTGACACATCGCTTAAGGTAGGCATTGACCAGACCAAGCGCGATGCCGAGATCCGCCGCAATGCGGCGCTGCGATTGAGCACCATCATCGACGGAGTTCAGCAAACTCAGAACGATCCGCTCGTCCTCTCCGCTCCCGCCCGGCAACACGCGATCCATACAGCCCGCCTCCGTGCGGTTTCCTAGCGCGTTCATCGCATGAACGTCAAGGGGGAAGACGTAACCAAATAAGATATCAAGGCTCTGATCCGTCGATTATATTTCGACTTTAACAATTCGTTACCTGGAGGACTGATCTGGTGAGAATGCCGTCGCGCCTTCCTGGTTAACTCCAGATCGTGTCGCACGACCAGCGCTTGATTCGGCTGAGCGCTATATTAAACACAAGTTCTTAGCTGCGGCAGGCTATTCTGCGCCAAGTACGCGATTGTTTCACTCACATGCAGTTTAATCCTGATCGTGAAATTCGGAGTTTGCCAGGATTGACCTCCGCTGTCGTCGCGACCGCGACTTTTGCAAAAACCTTCGTGCCCTTTTACCTGATCGGCTCCACGGCCATCTTTGCAATAAGCAGCGCGTTCGGCCTTCTCCTCGTGATGATCAGTCGACGCCGAATTCTCTACAACGCAAACTGCATTACCGACATTCTCATCGTGCTAGGTCTGCTCTACGGCATCGTCATCATCAGCTATTGGACAAATTCATACCCACAGGTTCCACCGACCTATCTCCTGGGAATCCTGATTTTTCATGCCCTGTTCCTTATCTTCGGATTTGCCGCAGCGCGCGCCCTCAAGGTCGTTCTGTTGATGCTGCTTGGCGCCGCCACGATCTATTTGATCGTGATCGCCCAGTATACCCTGCGCTTCGGCGACCTGATGCGGGACGGTTATCTCCACGACATTTTCGGAGTCGGAGTTTCAACCGTTTTCATCACCTTCCACCAGAATATTGGCAATCTGCTGGGAGTGGCGACGCTTGCCGCAATTGGGCTCGGCTCTACGCGCGTCAGAAAATTCCTGGCTGTCAGCGCCCTGCCGCTGGTTTTCATGTTCATGTTTCATATCGCCGCGAGAACGGCGCTGGTCGCGCTTCTTGGCAGCCTGATCTTTCTGGCTGCCGCGGGCCTGTGGGTACGCTCAAAACGGTGGGCTCTGCTCAGCGCCTTTGCCGTGGTCTTGGTCGGCACGCTTGCATCAGGCATCTTCTATCAGCGCGCGCTTGAGGAGAGGTCCATCGACGCAACGGCTCCAGACGCGATCTCCCGAACCATTCGGGAGATCCAGGACCCGCGGCCGCTCTTCCGAATCCAAATATGGGGACGAGCATGGCAACGCATCCTCTCCAATCCGGATCGGCTGTTGCTCGGTCGAGGGATCGGCATGTATCCCGTCGACGAAGGCTTCGGCGCTCCAAACTGGCTGCTTCGCCCGACCGAAGGATCCAAATATTATCCCCATAATGTTCATCTCGAACTGCTCTACGAAACTGGAATTGTGGGCCTGTTGCTGTTCGGCATTCTCTCGATTTTCCCGCTGGTCAGCGCGCTCCGGCAATGGAGCCTGCTTTCTCTCACGGAGCAATCGGCGATTGCCATTTATATGTTCAACCTTTTGAGTGTGGAGCTATCCGGCTCTTTTGCCTTCTCGTATGATTTCCAATTCTTTCTTGCCCTTGCTGTCGGAGTAATTGCGCTGAGACGGCGGCCCGGCACGGTGGCCGAGCCGCCTGTTCGTACACATTTTGCGGAAGAGAGCACCGCGAGCCCAGAGTTCGCGCGGTAGAGGCCTAGATCACCCCTTGGCGGCGCCAATTTTCAATCGCCAAGCGAATGCCGGCCTCAAACTCGCGAGGCTGGACAGCGAACATTTCCACCATAGGCGACAGGGGAACGTTCACATTCTCTCCAAATCGCCCGATCATACCGGAATCGATCCGCGTTATACGCACCGTGTTGAGCAGCAACAACGCGGCCTTCGGGACGGGAATGATGACACAGCTGCGACCAATGGCCTTCGCGCACAGCTGTGCCATCGCGCGCCACGAAAGGGGCTTCCCAGCCAGCCCAACAACGTGCCGCCCGACCCATTCGGTTTTAGCCGCTGCGAACAGGCAATCGACAACATCATGGACGTAGATCGGCTGGACGATCTGACGACCTCCTCCCGGCACCGGCAATAGCGGAAAGCGCCGAATGATCTTAAGCAATCTCTGAATATTGTTTTCCTGGCGACCGCCGTAGATCATTGTGGCGTGCAGCATAACTCCACTGCAATGACAGGCCATGAAATCAGCCTCAGCAGCCCTGACTTCATCAGCTCGCACGTTGGGAACCGCAGAGTAACGCCACGCCGACCCCATCAGAACCAGTCTAGTGGGATGCGGCGGAAGGTGCTCAATGATCGATGCGGTATATCTGGCGTGGGCACAGGAAACCACGACACATGCATCTTGCATCGCCTCGCGGACGCCGGTGCCACTTGACAGATCCGCCCCCGTCCCGCCTCCTCTCGATATGCACCTGATCGGGATGCCGGCCACTTGCAGCTTCTCCGCTAGGAGTCTACCAATGTCGGTTGAGGCTCCGAAAATGACAATCATGTTCAAACCATAACCAAGAATGGTCGCGACAACAATAACCTCGGTAAGTGCCTTGGCTTCGCTGTTGCCAAAGTGCCGCGCGCGGGAATTGCAAGAGCGGCGTGTTTTGCCTACACCCATGGTCGCATGGATTCATCGAAATACGATGAGATGAACGACATCAGCCAGAATATCAATCACGATGTCGCGGCCGGCTTCGGTCACGAATGGTCGACATTCCGGCAGACCGATAGCGACCTTTCGTCGGTCGATCGTGAGACAATCTTCCAATCATACTTCCAGATCTTCCCCTGGGAGGAGCTACCTACTGATTCGATTGGAATGGATGTCGGGTGCGGCAGTGGGCGCTGGTCTGTGATAGTTGCGCCTCGAGTGCGTCATCTCCATCTCCTCGACGCCAGCGCGGACGCCCTTGAGGTCGCGCGCACCAATCTCCAAGAAATCAGAAACGTCAGCTTCCATCTCGCGAGCGTCGGCGATATCCCAATCGAAGACAATTCGCTCGATTTTGCTTTCTCGCTGGGCGTCTTGCATCACGTTCCTGACACGGCAGCAGCGCTTCAAACTATCGCGTCGAAGTTGAAGTTCGGCGCGCCTTTCTTGGTCTACCTGTACTACGCGCTGGACAACCGGCCTTGGTGGTATCGCATCATCTGGCATTTAAGCAATATCTTGCGGCGGATCATTTCACGGCTACCGCCAAGGCTGCGGCTCGTCATTAGCCAAGCCATCGCTTTGACCGTGTATTGGCCCCTCGCACGATTCGCCGCGATGGTTGAGCGCGCGGGATTTTCCTGCGCTGCTATTCCACTTGAATCCTACCGCCATCGAGATCTCTATGTGATGCGCACCGACGCGTATGACCGATTTTGCACCAGGCTAGAGCGGCGATTTACGCGCCGGCAAATTGAGAAGATGTTGGAAAATGCAGGATTCAAAGAGATTCGTTTTTCCGAGCATGTTCCCTACTGGTGCGCCATCGCCAGAAAGCGCTAGCCCTCCACTGAACTTCGCGGCTTGAAGCTTAACGCTGCAACGCAATTGCCAGTAGCGAACACGAATAGCCTGGATTGACTAACTGTTAACCCGAGCTCAGATTGAGCAAACTCCTTTTAGTCCGATTGGCACTCTCTAGAAGGGCGAGCAACACCATGTTAATCGGGGTTCACCTCTCACGAACTGACCTTGCTTAAAGCAAACCGCGTCAACGCGGTCGCGGCAACACTCTAGCCTCATTTCCTGACCTTATGAGTCGAATGCCTTTCGCAACACCTCCCTCCCCGCGACGGTTGCTCTACGTCGCGAACGAGGATTTCGCCTTCCTGCTCAACCGGCTGCCGATGGCGCGGGCGGCGCGTCAGGCAGGATACGAGGTCCACGTCGCCACCCGCGTCGACAAGGATGCCAAGGCGATCGAGGCCGAAGGATTCATCCTGCATCGGATTCCCTTCCGGCGCGGCGGATTATCGCCGTTTGCGGCTATTCCGACCATCCTGGCGCTGCGGCGCATCGAAAGCAAGATCAAGCCGCAAATCGTCCATCACGCGGGCCTGCAATGCTGCGTCTATGGGGCGGTCGCGGCGCTTGGCAGGGATGTCCGGCAGGTCAACGCCATTACCGGCCTGGGCTACATCTTCACATCGGTCAATTGGCGCACGCGCCTGTTGAAGCGGAGCATGACGTGGCTATTGCCATGGCTCTTGAATCGGCGCGCCAACGTCGTTCTGGTTCAGAATCCGGACGACCGCGCGGCGCTGGTCGATCTCGGCGTCGAACAGAAGCGCATGGTTCTGATCCCTGGATCGGGCGTCGACACGGTGGCGCTGCAGCCTTTGCCGGAGCCCGAAGGCCCCATCACATTTGGCTTCGCGGGACGGCTTTTGACCGACAAGGGCATCCGCGCCCTGGTGGCAGCCCATGGCCTGCTGCGCGATCAGGGCTATGACGCCAACCTGATAATCGCGGGCAATCCGGATCCTGCCAATCCTGCTTCAGTCCGGCTGGAAGAGGTGGAAGCATGGAGCCGCCGCCCCGGCATCACCTGGCTTGGGCACATCAAGGATATCGTATCCTTGTGGCGGCTCTGTCATTTCGCGGTGCTGCCCTCGCATCGCGAGGGCCTGCCCGTGAGCTTGCTGGAAGCCGCAGCCTGCGGCAGGCCCATGATCGCTACCGATGCGCCGGGCTGTCGCGAGATCGTGCTGGAAGACCAGACCGGCCTTTTGGTGCCGATCGAAAACCCGGCGGCACTCGCCAAGGCGATCCAGAGACTCGCGATCTCGCCCGAGCTGAGGCAACGCTACGGCATGGCGGCGCGACAACTGGTGGTCGACCGGCTGTCGGCAAAAATTATCGGAACCGCCATTGTCCGGCTCTATGATGAATTGACGCTCGATCCCGTTGGAAGCTATTTGCCGTCGGCGCCGGCAGCGGAATATCTGCCGCAAACCGGCAAAATTCTGCTGGTCACCCAGCATTATGCGCCCTTCCCCAGCACCACGTCGGGCTACATGACCGAGATCGCGCAAAAACTCGCGCAACAAAGCCGGGTGATGGTGATCACCAGTTCGCCCAATTCCGCGTCACAATCGCCACTGGCACCAGGCGAGCCCGAAGTCATCGAGATCAAAAGCTGGTGGCCGGGCAAGTCCGCGCTGGTGGCCAGATCGTTCGCCGCCGTGCTGTTTTCTCTGCAGGTATTCTTCGCCTTGATGAAGCATACCCGGCCCGAGGATGTGTTGCTGTCGGTGACCACCCCGTTTACCCTTCCCTACACCGTTGCGCTTGCCGCGCGGCTTCGCAAGGCCGCCTCGGCCGTGATCATCTATGATCTTTATCCGGATAGCTTGGTCATGGCCGGCTTTCTCGGCGCTTCCTCGTTCCTGACGCGGTGGCTCCGATCGGCCAATCAAAGAATGTTCGAGTGGCTCGACGCGATCGTCATCATCGGTCGCGACATGCGCGGCAAAGTGCTCGATTATCCCAACATGGCTGCATCCAAGGTCATCCTGATTCCGAACTGGGCGACCCTGCCCGCCAGCTACCGGGAACTCGACCGGGAAAATCCCTATCGCCGGCGCTGTGATGGAAAATTCATCGTGGCCATGTCGGGAAATGCCGGCTTCACCCACGACCCAATGTCGGTTTTCGAAGCCGCCCGGCTCTTGCGGGGAAAGGAGGATATCCACTTCCTGCTGTCGGGCGAGGGCGTAGGCTGGGCCAGGCTGAACGAGATGCAGGCCGCCTCGCCGCTCGCCAACGTCACGCTGATCGAGCGGGTCGGCGAGGCCGATCTGGAGTGTTTTCTCTCCGCCGGCGACCTCTGGATCATTCCCTACCGCAAACACAACACCGGGGTGTCGGTGCCGAGCCGGATCTATAATCTGCTCGCGATCGGACGCCCGATCATCATCTGTTCAGAACCGGACGCCGAAGCGGCCATGCTGGTGCGAGAGGAGGACATTGGGTGGGTGACGCCGCCAGAAGATCCCAAGGCCATCGCCGAGATCATCGCGCTCGCAGCCTCCAGCGCTGGTGACACCCTTGCCAAGGGCCACCGCGCGGCCCAAGTGGCCTCGCGCTTCACCCGGCAGATCTCGTTGGATGCCTATCGCAATCTCATGGATGGGTTGCTCGACCAGCAGCTCGCTCGCAGCCAAGATCCCCAGAAGATCCCCGCTTGATCATGATCGGTTCTGACCCGCACCGCGCTGCCCTGGCGCTCGTCCCGGTCGCAGCCGCGCTGATTTGCGCGGGCCTGATCGTACTGCTTGGTCCGCTGCTGCGGCGCTACGCGCTGGCCCGGCCCAACGCGCGGTCATCGCACACCACGCCCACGCCGCAGGGCGGCGGCATCGCCGTGATGGCGGCCACCGTATTGGCCACGGCTCTGACCGGGTTGCTGGCTCCTCCCTTAAGTGAGGGGATCGCCGTGGTCCTGGTCGCCGCCCTCTTGCTCGCGGCCGTCGGCATGATCGACGATCTCCGGCCGATTCCGGTGTTGCCTCGCCTGGCGCTACAGCTTGCCGCGGTCGCGCTTCTGGTCGCGACGCTTCCCTCGCACTTCAGAATTCTGTACGCGGTCCCGATGGCGCTGGAGCGTGGATTATTGATCCTCGGGTTGCTCTGGTTCGTCAACCTCGTCAACTTCATGGACGGGCTGGACTGGATGACAGTGGCGGAAATGCTGCCGATGACGCTCATGCTCGCGGCATTCACGCTGCTGGGCGAAGCTCCCACCAACATTCTGCCGATCGCGTTGGGGCTCGCCGGCGCATTGGCGGGCTTTGCCCCATTCAACCGGCCGGTCGCGCGTTTGTTTCTCGGCGACGTCGGCAGCCTGCCGATCGGCCTCCTGACCGGCTGGTGCCTGCTCGAACTCGCAGGGCAGGCGCATATTGCCGCGGCCCTGTTGCTGCCGCTCTATTATCTCGCCGACGCCACCATCACCCTGTTGCGACGCATGGCCAAGCGCGAGCGCTTCTGGGACGCCCACCGGTCGCATTTCTACCAGCGCGCGATCGACAACGGCTTCACGGTCGGCCAGGTCATCGGTTCCGTCTTCCTGCTCAACCTGCTGCTGGCCGGCCTTGCGGCGATATCGATCGCCTCCGCCTCGATGCCGGTCGATGCCCTGATGCTGGCGATCGGAGCCCTCGCTGTTACGGGCCTGCTCGTCAGATTCTCGCGGTCACGGGCTCATGCCTGTTAACGGCGAGGTCGCCGCCGGCCGCGAACTCCGGGATCGCCTCGTTGAGCACGCGTTCGATCACGTGGCGCTGCTCGCCATCGACCGCGTCATGAAGCCGCGTCAGCCAGACGCGCATCGCCTCCAGCGACGGCTGGCGCGGACGCGCGGCCACAATACCGGAGACGCCGATGTCGACCGTCTCCTCCTCGTGCGCGAACAGGATTTCGTTCAGCCGTTCTCCCGGCCGCATCCCGGTGAACACGATCTCGATATCGTGCCCGGGCTGCAGCCCGGACAGCCGGATCATGCGCTCCGCGAGATCGACGATCCTGACCGGCTGTCCCATGTTGAGAACATAGACCGACACATCTGAATGCTGCCGCTCCAGGGCGTGGGTAGCGGCTCTCAGCACGAGATCGCAGGCCTCACGGATGGTCATGAAATAGCGGACCATGTCGGGGTGGGTGACCGTAATCGGACCACCCGCCTCGATCTGGGCCTTGAATTTCGGCACCACCGATCCGTTGGAGGCCAGCACATTGCCAAACCTGACGGAAATCAGCCGCATTGGCCGCTGGCCGTCCGGCCGGGGCGCCAATTCGCGGTCAATGGCCTGGCAATACATCTCCGCGAATCGCTTGGTCAGCCCCAGCATGGATACCGGCTCGATCGCCTTGTCGGTCGAGATCATCACCATCGCCTCGGCGCCGGCGGCCCGTGCTGCATCGGCGACGTTGATCGAGCCGAAAATATTGGTCTTGACCCCTTCGCTCCAGTCGCGTTCGAGGATCGGGACATGCTTGAGGGCTGCGGCGTGAAAGACGATGTCGGGCTTGAATTCATGCATCAGCTGCAGAACGCGGCCGCGATCGCGAATGTCGGCAATTCGCCCCTCGATCATGGCGCCGGCCCGGTGCTCGGCGAGGGCTTCGGTGACGGCGTAGAGCGCGGGCTCGGAATTTTCGATCACCAGCAGTCGCGCCGCGCCGAATGTCACGACCCGCTCGCAGATCTCCGAACCGATCGAACCGCCACCGCCGGTGACGATCACGGCCTTGTTTTTCACCAGGGCTTCGAGGCGGACGTAATCGATCTTTTCGCTCGGACGCAGCAGCAGGTCCTCCACCGCGACCGGGGTCAGACGCGGCGTGTCCCCGCTTTCGAGCGAGGGCAGCCGGCTCACGACCAGGCCGAGCCGGCGCGCCCGCATCAGCACGGCTTCGGGCCGGGCGTCCGGTTCGAACGCCGACGGCGTCATCAATACCCGCTTGATCGGCTTGCCGCGCCTGGCAAAATCGCCGATGACGTCCTCGATGTCGTCGATGGCGCCAAGCACTGGAATATTGCGGATCGACTGCCCGCGGTCAGCGGTCGACGGCGACAACAGGCCAACCGGCCACAGCTGCTTGACGGCGCCGCTTTCGATGCCCCGCAACAGAATCTCGGCGTCGGCGGCGCGGCCGATCAACAGGGTTGGCGATGCGCTATCGGTGCGGGCATGGTGACGCACGCGCGTGTAGCGAAAATAACGGTAGGCAAAGCGCAGGGCGCTGAGGAAGAACACCTCGAGGAACCAATACAGCACGATCGTGATCTTGCCGAGGAAAAAGGTGCCTCCGACATTCGGCGCAACAAAGACGTAATCCAGCGCCAGCAACGCGATGGTCAACACCGTGGCCGCGCGCAGGATGTTCAGCGCATCCGGCAGGGAAATAAAGCGCCATTTGGTGGTGGTCAGATGAAAGGCGTAACAGACGACGACGCTCAGTGCGATGAAATACGGCAGGATGCGCAGCAGTAGCGGCAGCCTCTCGGTGAGTAGTTCACCCTCGAAACGCAGGTAGAAACTCGCCAATACCGCCAAAGTCGTCGCCAGGGCGTCATGCACCGCAATCAGCAGATTGCGCGAGGTCAGATGTGTAAAACGCATCATATCGCTGACCGGTTGCAAATTCCGTGCTGGGCTCGCTGTGACGAACCGGCTGATAGCCCATCAGCAGCGCACATGCCAACCGTCATGACCTGCCGGGCCGTTCCGCCCCCGCCTCAGCTTCGCATGAATTCTTCTTCAGCGCCATTCCACCGGCGACGCCGACGCCCAGGACATACATCCATCCTTCGTGGAAATCGAACAGATGCGAATTGAACAGGGAGGTAAAGATATTCTGCACCACGACCAATAATCCGATCCAGTTCGCCAGGCCGTCGCCACGGAACAGCCGCAGGTGCACAAACCACATCGCGTAGAGCGCGATGATGCCGATCGCGCCCCATTGCACCGCCATGTTCAGGGTCTGATTGTGCGGATTTCCGACGACATCGGCGCTGGCACCGGCCTGGCCCACCGCGGCCCGCTCAAACAGGCCGCGCGTCGATCCTGTGCCGTGTCCTAGCACCGGTGCCTCGGCCAGAAACTGCAGCGATTTTTTCCAGTATTCAAGCCGCAAACCACCCGACGTCGGCAGGTTTTGCTCACGGTACAGCTCGTAATCCCTCAGGAACGTTGCCGTTGTCCAGCGCATCTGCGGCGAAACGGTCCACGCCAACCCCGCGAACAAGGCCATCAGACAAAATATTGCAACGATACTTCGCCACTTCAGGTGGATCGCCGCGAACACCGCGAGCATCACCGGCATCGTGACCAGCGCGGTGCGCGACACCACCACAAACATCATATTGGCGACAAAGCTGAGAGAAATCGCAACCAGCAGGGCCGCCTGCCACATTCTGTTGGTCCGCAGCAACAGGATGACCGGATAAGCCAATGCGACCGCGCAGAGCGCGAATTCCTGGCTCTGGTCGATGTAGTTCTTGACCGGAACGCCGGCGCTCGCAGCTGACGCGATTTTCAGCTCCGGAGCGTAAAGTACGATCCAGGACAGCACCATCAGCAGCACACAGGCCGCCAGAAATGCTGAGAATACCCGGAATCCTCGCCCCGAGCGCTCGAAATGATAGAACAGGGCGGGCAACATCAAGAGCTTGAGCGTTGGACCGACCGCGTACAGGCGCGCGCCCCATGCTGCATCCGACCACAGCGTTCCTACGGCCGCCAAGACAAACAGCGCTATCGGCAGCGTACAGATCGGGCGCCGCAGCCATTGCAGAAAAGTCTTGGCGTCGAAGAATGGCGCCAGCGCCACCAGGAAGGCCGTTGCAAAAATCGCGACCAGCGATGTCGACCACGGCAGCGACACCGCAATCAGGATGGCGAGAATATCCGCCGTGGCCATCCAGGCGGCCGGATCGCGCCACCGCCGCGACAGCGAGGCCGTGACCGAGTAGCTTGCCACTGCGCTCACGATTGGCCCCCGCGAGCGCGTTTGACCAGGGATGTCGTGCTGAAACCGGGCAGTACGTCGACCAGCAGCACTAGGCCCCCATGCGCTTCGACGATCTCGTGGCCAACGACCTGCTCGCGGGAATAGTCCCCGCCCTTCACAAGTACACTCGGCCTGATCTGCGCGATCAGGTTGATCGGCGTATCCTCTTCGAACAGGGCGACGACGTCGACCGCCTCCAGCGCCGCCAAAACTTCCGCTCGCGCCTGTTCGTTCTGAACCGGGCGGCCATTGCCTTTGAGCCGTCGCGTCGAAGCGTCGCTGTTCAAGCCGACGATCAGGCGGTCGCAGGCGGCACGCGCCGCGGTCAGGACCTTGACATGGCCGGGATGCAGGATGTCGAAACAGCCATTGGTAAATCCGATCCGCAAACCCTGCTTTCGCCAGTCCATCAATTGCGAGACGAGATCGCCGCCGGCCGCGATGATTTTTTCTTCCGCCGCCAGAAACGCGTGCGGCAGAATTTTTCGTCGCAATTCCGCAAGCGTCACAACGGCGGTGCCGTCCTTGCCGACCGTGACCGCCGCCGCCGCATTCGCCATCCGCGCGGCAGTCTCCCAACCCGCTCCCGCCGCCAGCGCCACGGCGATCGCTGCGGCAACGGTATCGCCCGCGCCCGAGCCGTCGCGGACCTTGACCGGGTGGGCCGGCAGGTGGATGGCCTCGCCGGCCCGCGTCACCAGCGTCATGCCGTGCTCGCTCCGCGTCACCAGGATGGCCTCGCAGTCCGCCAGCTGCATCAGCTCCGGCGCGGCGTCCACGATGCTCTCATCGCTATCGGCGCGGCTGCGGCTCGCTTCCGCGAACTCCCGGCGATTGGGTTTGATCAGCGTCGCGCCGCGATAGATCGAAAGATTGGGGCTCTTCGGATCGACGATCACGCGCTTGCCGAGTTTTCGCGCGGCATCGATGACGGTGCGGATCAGCCGCGCCGTCAGCGCTCCCTTGGCATAATCGGACAGCAACACGATATCGGCACGCGGCAGCAGCGGCAGAATGGTATCGATCAATTGCTGCTCGATGTCGGCGGAGGCCGGCGAAGCCAACTCCCAGTCCGCGCGCAGCATGTGGGTGGAGAAATGCTCGGACACGAAGCGCACTTTTCGCGTCGTCGGCCGTCCGGGATCGCAAACCAGCAAACTCTCGATCGAGCCTTCCTTCGCCAGTTCGGCCTGCAGCATCTTGCCGGACTCGTCCGCGCCGATCAGCCCAACAAAGATGCAGCGCGCGCCGAGCGAGGCGATGTTGCGCGCGACATTGCCGGCACCGCCGACATCGCTCTCGGTGCGCCGTACCGCGATCACCGGCGCCGGCGCTTCCGGCGAAATCCGGGACACTTCGCCATAGACGAATTCGTCTAGCATGAGATCGCCTATGCACAGCACGGTCTGGCTGGTCATTGCCTGCGACAGAGCGTCAAAATCGAACATCGGAATCCGTTGTCTGTTGCACGGTCAGCGAAAACGATCGGCGGAATCGAGGTAACCCTTGACGTAGGCCGCAACCGCCGCTTCCAGCGTCGTGAAACCGCCGTTATAACCGGCGCCGACCAGGCGCGCGACATCGCTCTGGGTGAAGTACTGGTAGCTGTCGCGAATTGATTCCGGCATATCGACATACTCGATATTCGGCACTGTGCCGAGCGCCGTGTAGGCCGAGAGCATCAGATCCTTGAAACTGCGCGCCTGGCCGGTGCCGACATTGAAGATGCCGCTGACTGCCGGCGTCGCCAGCAACCACATCATCACCCGGACGACATCGTCGACATAGATAAAATCGCGGCGTTGATCGCCGTCGGCGATCCCCTGGCGATGGGACTTGAACAGCTGCACCGGGCGTCCGGCCTTGATGTCGTCGAAGCGCCGCGCCAGCACGCTCATCATCCCACCCTTGTGGTACTCGTTCGGGCCGAACACATTGAAGAATTTCAGTCCAGCCCATTGCGGCGGCAGCTTGTCGCCCCGTGCCGCACGTTCGGCGATGACCATGTCGAACAGATTTTTGCTCCAGCCGTAAAGATTCATCGGGCGAAGCCGCTTGAGTGCCTCGACCGACCCGTCATCATCAAAGCCCAGCGCACCATCGCCATAGGTCGCCGCCGAGGACGCATAGATAAACGGGGTCGAGGTCGCGGTACACCAGTCGAGCAGGCTGAGCGGCATCCGGAAATTGGCTTCCATGACCAGATCACCATCGGTCGCCGTGGTCGCCGAAATCGCGCCGAGGTGGATCATGGCCTCCAGCCGGCGGCCCTTCAGCCATTCGAGAAGCTCTGAGGGCGGAACGAAGTCCGCGAGCTGGCGCTTGGCCAGGTTGCGCCACTTGCCGTCATGACCGAGCACGTCGCAGACGGCGACATCGGTGCGGCCGGCGTCGTTCAACGCGGCCACGACATTCGACCCGATAAAGCCGGCGCCGCCGGTCACCAGTAACATTCCCTTGCCCTGCCCTTGATGTGGTTCAAGCTTTGCCCCAGTCCCGTCCTGCAGGCAACTTCAGTCATTCGGCCTGGTGAACCCGCCCGCGCGCTGATTTTGATGACTTTACCCCGCTGCAAGGAGCCGGTACCGACAGGGCCGTCATAAACCGGTCCGGCCTCCCACCTAAGATATGAACTCAAATTCAGAACATTCCGTGGCCATGGAGGATCCGGAGGACACCCGTCCGATCCTGGTTATCCCCTATATGTGGATCGGAGACTTCGTCCGCGGCCATACCGTCGTCCGCGTCCTGAAGCAGCGTTGGCCCAATCGGCCCATCGACGTCCTGGTGACGACGCAATGTGCGCCTCTGGTCGATTACATGCCCGGCGTCCGTGCAGGGATCGCCTGGGACCTGCCCCGCGGCCGGCTTGCCCTAGCCAAACAATGGGGACTGGCGACGCTGCTGCGCGCCAGAGGTTACGGTACCGCGCTGGTGCTGCCGCGCACCTGGAAATCGGCGATCGCGCCAGCGCTCGCCGGTATTCCCGAACGGGTGGGCTTCGTGGGTGAAGCACGGTTCGGGCTCATTAACCGATGGCGCTGGGGCGAGAACGCTCTGCCCCGTTTCATCGACAAGAACGCCGCGCTGGCGCTGCCGGATGGGGCGCCACTGCCCGGGGAATGGCCGGTGCCGCGGCTCAAGGTTCCCGCCGAGGAAACCGAGCGCTGGCGGCAGCTCCACCAGCTCGCCTGCTCAGGCCCCGTGGTGGCGCTCGCGCCGGGCTCGGTTGGCGCCTCCAAGCGCTGGAGCTATTATCCGGAGGCCGCACGATTGCTGGCCCAGCAGGGGTTCGCTGTATGGGTGGTCGGTGGCCCCGCTGAACGGACGCTGGCGGCCGAGATCGTCGCCGCCGGCGGGGTTGGGGTGCGCGACCTCACCGGGACCGATCTGCGCAACGGCATTTTGGCCATGGCGGCGGCGAATGTGGCTATTTCGAACGACTCCGGGTTGATGCACGTCGCGGCGGCGCTGGGAACACCGACCATGGGCATTTTCGGCCCCACCAGTCCCTATCACTGGGCGCCTCTCAATGGTCTCGCGGCGACGGTTCAGACCAAAACCGCCGTACCCTGCCAGCCCTGCCACCGTCCGATCTGCACCATGAACGAGCACCGCTGTATGCGGGATATCCCCGCGTCCGATGTCGTTGAGATCGCCCAGCGCGTGCTGAAGGAGACCACCGTAAAATGATCGGGAGCGATTTTCCCCTTCTGGCGGCAAGACCGGCCGCATTCCTCGACCGCGACGGCGTTGTCAACCACGATGACGGCTATATGGGCACGCCGGAGCGGATCCGATGGATGCCGAACGCCGCGAAGGCGATCCGGCGTCTCAACGAAGCCGGGTATTTTGTCTTTTGCTTCACCAATCAATCGGGCGTGGCGCGCGGCTTCTTCACCGAGGACGCACTGCGCGCGCTGCACCTATGGATGTGCTCCGAGCTCAGAGCCGCCGGAGCCCGGATCGACGATATCCGATATTGCCCGCATCATCCCGAGGGAACAGTGGCCGGTTATCTGGAAGACCATCACTGGCGCAAGCCAAGCCCCGGCATGATCTTCGACCTGATGGCGCACTGGCCGGTCAAACGCCAAGGCAGCTTCGTCGTCGGTGACCGCCCGACCGATATCGAGGCCGCGCAAGCCGCGGGCCTGCCGGGCTTCCTGTTCGCCGGCGGCGACCTCGATGCCTTTGTGGCCGGAATCATGGCTCAGACCAGCGTGCGATAGATCGCAGCGATTGCGTCGGCCTCGGCATCGAGGCTGAATTTCGCCAGCACCCGCGCGCGCCCCCGCTCTCCCATCACGGCGCAGGTCGCCGGATCGTTCATCAGCAGCTCAAGCGCCTTGACCAGCGCCTCGATATCGCCTGGCGGCGTCAGCACGCCGGTCACGCCGTCCTCGACCACAAGCTCGGCCGCGCCGGCGCGCGACGCCACCAGCGCCGCGCCCGCCGCCATGGCCTCGATCAGCGTCAGTCCAAAACCCTCATTGCGAGAGGTAAAGGCGTAGATCGACAGCCGCTGGTACCAGCGCTGCACCTCTTCGATTGGAATTTCGCCTGTGATGACGATCCGGGATTGCAGGCCGGCGCTCGCGATGCGCTTTCTCAGATCATTCGCGAACGGCATTTGCTCCGGCGTGATGGCGCCGACCAGAACCGCGGTGAAGTCGGGATACCGCGGCAACAGCCTGCACATCGCATCGACGAAGACGTCGCTACCTTTTTGCGCCCGCACCCGGCCGAAACAGCCGATCGCATAACGGCCGGGTAACCCGGATTCCGCGAACGCCGCCGCACGATCCCGGGGCGGCGCGTAGACGTCGGTATCGACCCCGTGGGCAATGACGCTCGCCTCGCGCTTGAGGAACGACGCCGAGATCGCGCTGGTGGCGATGACGCTGTCCATCCGTCTGATCAGCCAGCGCGTAATCCAGGTGTGGTGACGTTGCGCCGCCGACGTGAATACCAGTTTGAGCGGCAAGCCCAACGATCGCAGCAGCACACCTACGATCATCTCGTTGTTGCGCCGCGCATGCCAGATCAGGGGCGTACGCCGGCGCCATAGCGGCATCAGATCCGCCACGCTCATCCGCGCCAGGCCCTCGGGCGCGTTCGGACCCAACCACGCCGCGCGAAATTTTTTTGCAAGCTTCGGCGCCACCATGCGATTGGTCGCGGTGACGCCTGAATAGCGCCTGTGCAGGTTCGGCACAATCAGCTGCAGTTGGTCGGCGGAATTGGATTCGATGGCCACTTCAGGCTCCGTTCAGCGAAGCTCCTATACGAAACATTAAGCATAGGTGCCAGTTCGCCTGCGCCGAAACCCTGTCTTCACCGCGCCTCGGCTAGCATCGCCTCTCGCCGAATGCGATCCGCAACCAGCTTTGTCGATCGCGTGCCAAATGATGAGGCGGCGCATGATCCCGCAGCCAGGTCTGCCGAATCATGCGTCGGGAGATGGTTCTGCTCATGACCGTGCTTGTCACCGGCGGTGCCGGCTATATCGGAAGTCACACGGTGGCGGCGCTGGCCGACGCCGGCGAGAGCGTGGTCGTAATCGACAATCTCTCGACCGGGTTTTCAGCCTTCCTGCCTGAAGGCATCCCGTTGTTCATCGGCGACGCCGCGGATGAAAACCTCGTCGAGGGCGTGATCACGGCGCACCAGGTCGAATCCATCATCCATTTCGCCGGCTCCGTGGTGGTGCCGGATTCGATGCGCGATCCCTTGGCCTATTATCGCAACAACACCATGACCACGCGCAGCCTTCTGACCGCGGCGGTGAAGTGCGGCATCGACCGTTTCATCTTTTCATCGACCGCGGCCGTATACGGCAATCCGGATCAGGTGCCCGTTGCGGAAAGCTCACCGACGCGGCCGCTGTCACCTTACGGCTCCTCCAAGCTGATGACCGAAATCATGCTGCATGACACAGCTGCCGCCCACGGCATGCACTACGTCGTGCTGCGATACTTCAATGTCGCGGGCGCGGATCCGCTCGCACGCAGGGGGCTCGCAACCCTGGGCGCCACCCATCTGTTGAAGATCGCGGTCGAGGCGGCGACCGGACAGCGCGCCAAGATCGACGTGTACGGGACCGACTATCCGACGCCAGACGGCAGTTGCGTCAGGGATTTCGTCCACGTCAGCGACCTGGCGCAGGCCCATCGCGCGGCGTTGTCCTATCTGCGCCAGGGTGGCACATCGGTGACGCTGAATTGCGGCTACGGCCGCGGCTATTCGGTGCTCGAAACCATCGAAGCGGTGCGGCGTGTCTCCGGACGCAATTTCGCCGTTCAGTATGCAGCGCGCCGGCCCGGCGACATCATGACCATGATTGCAGATACCGGCCGTATCCGCGCGATGCTGGACTGGACGCCACAATTCGACAATCTGGAGACCATCGCCGCCCACGCGCTGGCGTGGGAGGAGAAACTGTCCCGCGAGCGCCAGGGCGAACTGCGGCTGGGGGTATCGGCCTGAAATCGGGTGCCGCGCAAGCCCCGATTTGGCTTGAAAAATCCGGCCATTATGGGCAAGGAGACCTTGCGCTTGAGCCCCTGACGCGCGGGCGATAACTGCCTTGCGCCGTCAATGGAACGCGGATGACCGAATTTCCAAGAAAGATCACCGACGACCCCTATGGCGCCGCGATCCTGATTCGGCGCCTAATCACCGAACAGGGGATTGCCTATTGGCGCCGCTATCTCTGCGCCTTCGCGCTGATGGCGGTCTCGGCGGCGACCACCGCCGGATCGGCCTACCTGCTCGGCCAGGTTATCAACCAGGCCTATGTCGACAAGAACGTGCGCGGCATCGCGATCCTCTCCGGCGTGACCGTCCTGATCTTCATCCTCAAGGGGGCGGCGACCTACGGCCACCAGGTGATCCTGTCGCGGATCAGCAATGCCATCCTGGCCAACAACCAACGCCAGCTGTTTTCAAAATTGATGAGCGAAAGCGTCGGGTTTTTCTCCGAGCGGCATTCGTCCGAATTCCTGGCCCGTCTGACGGCGGGCGCCAATTCCGTCACCCAGGTTCTCAGCCTTTTGATCAACGCGGTCGGACGGGATGTGTTGTCGCTGATCGGGCTGGTCGCCGTGATGCTGATGCAGGACCCCTATATGGCGCTGCTCGGGTTCGCGGTGGCGCCGCCGGCGATGCTGGTGCTGCGCAAACTGGTGAGGCGGATCAAGGGCCTCGCGCACAACCAATTTACCGGCACCGCCGACATCATGGAAACCATGCTGGAATCGCTGCAGGGCATCCGCACCGTCAAGGCCTTCACGCTCGAACCGACCATGCGTGAACGCATCGATGCCAGCATCACCGCGGTGGAACGCAACGCCAACAAGATGGCCGCCGTTTCGAACCGCGCGAGCCCTCTGATGGAAACGCTCGGTGGTTTCGCTGTCGCGGGCGGATTGATGTATGGCGGCTATAGCGTGGTGGCGCTGGGCGCCACGCCCGGCCAGTTCTTTTCGTTCCTCACCGCGTTCCTGCTGGCCTACGAGCCAGCCAAACGTCTGGCGCGCCTTAATATCGAATTGAACAGCAGCCTGATCGGCGCCCGCAAGCTGCTTGAGATCGTCGACAGTCCCGCCAGCGAACCCGCCGACGACGACAAGCCGGCGCTGCAGCTCAGCAACGCCCGGGTCGAATTGCGCGATGTCAGCTTTGCCTATCGTCCGAACGAGCCGGTGCTGCGCCACCTGAGCTTTGTGGCCGAACCCGGCAAGGTCACCGCGCTGGTCGGCCCCTCCGGCGGCGGCAAATCGACCGTGCTGTCGCTGCTGCTGCGATTCTTTGACTTGAGCGAGGGCGACATCCTGATCGACGGACAGTCGATATCAGCGGTGTCGCGCCGGTCGCTTCGCCAGCAGACCGCCTATGTCGGGCAGGATGTGTACCTGTTCCGCGACTCGATCCGCGAGAATATCGCGTTCGGCAAGGCCGGTGCCACCGAGGCCGAGATCATCGCCGCGGCAAAAGCGGCCTGCGCGCATGAATTCATCATGGGCTTCCCGCAGGGCTATGCTACTCCGGTAGGCGAGCATGGTGCGCAATTATCCGGCGGCCAGCGCCAGCGCATCGCAGTCGCACGGGCGCTGGTCAAGAATGCGCCAATCATCCTGCTCGATGAGGCCACCGCCGCGCTGGATTCCGAATCCGAAAAGCAGGTGCAGGAGGCGATCGAACATCTCTGCCGGAACCGCACCACCATCGTCATCGCCCATCGCCTGCACACCATCATGCATGCCGACGCCATCCTGGTGGTCGAGGGCGGCGAAATCGTCGAGCGCGGACGGCATGATGATCTGTTGCGCCGCGGCGGGCGCTATGCGTCGTTCTTCCGCCTGCAGCACCGCGATGCCGGGACACCGACGCTGGCGCCGATCAGCGCAACCGCATAAGCTAAGCAAAAGATAAGAGTTTCTGTCCCCTCACCCGCCGAGATCCTGATCATGAGCGCCACCCCCTTTGTCCTTCCCGCCGCTGCGCCGCCGTCGATTGCCGTTGCCGGCGACAGCAGATCATTTCCGGTTCGCCGCATCTGGTGCGTCGGGCGCAACTATCTCGAGCACATCCGCGAGATGGGCAATGACGAGCGTGCGCCGCCGTTCTTTTTTGCCAAGCACGCCGACATGATCGAGCCCGACGGCGCAGCCATCCCCTATCCGCCGCTGACCAAGGATCTGCATCACGAAGTCGAGCTGGTCGTGGCCATGAAGAGCGGTGGCCTCAACATCTCCCCCGAGCAGGCGCTCGACCACGTCTATGGCTATGCCGTCGGCATCGACCTGACCCGCCGCGATCTGCAGCAGGCAGCGCGCAAGAAGGAGCGGCCCTGGGAGATCGGCAAGTCGTTCGATCATTCCGCGCCCTGCGGCGCGCTGCAGCCGGCCTCAAAAATCGGCCATCCGGCCAAGGGAAAGATCTGGCTTTCGGTCAACGGCACCGAACGGCAGAAGGGCGATCTCACCGAATTGATCTGGAGCGTGCCGGAGATCATTGCCAAGCTGTCGGAGCAGGTCAGGCTCGGCGCCGGCGACATCATCCTGACGGGGACGCCGGCCGGCGTCGCAGCGTTGTCGCCCGGCGATAAGATCGAGTGCGGGGTTGATGGCGTCGGCACTTTGAAGGTCACGATCGGCGAGCCGGAATAGCCGTAAACTCGGCGCAAGCCCCGCTCTGTGTTGAATCGTGCTATCCTCCGCACCGCTTCTGATGCGCGACAAGGGTGATTGAGCCATTGCCCGTAAAATTACGGATAAATTTGCACTCTGTTAACCACGCGTCCACTAGATAGGCGGGGTCGCCATTACGCAGGCCGCGGAGCCGCCGATGACCCCTGACTGGAACGCCATCCGCCTCGATTTGATCGGGATCGACGAGCCGATGCGAGCAAGCTTGCGTGAAATGCGGCCATTGTTCGCAAGATCGTTGCCGGACATCCTGGCGCAGTTCCACGACAAGGTGCGGCGCTGCGACCCCTCCTCCGGCCTGTTGAAGGACGAGGTAATGCAGGAGGCTGTTCGACTGCAGCTTAAGCACTGGGATCTGATCGGCAGTTGCGATTTCGGTCCGGCCTACGTCAGTTCGATCGCGCACTTTGGCGAATTGAACCAGCGCGCCGGTGTCGCGCCGCAATGGTATATCGGTTGCCGCCAGATGTTCGTCGCCAAACAATTGATGCAGGCGGTCGAGTCCGAGGTGCCGGTTCCGCGCTTTGGGCGCGCCGCACAGGATGCGCGCGCCAAAAGGGCGTCGATGCAAAACGCCATCGCCAAGGTCAACATGTTCGACACCGAGCACGTGGTCGCCGCCTATTTCGGTTCCAACCGGCAGCTCCGCAAGACCGCCATCGCGCAAGCCAGCGACCGCTTCCGCGCCATCATCACCTCGTTGTCAACGGCATCCAGTGAACTGGAGAGCACCGCGCGCACGCTCAGCGACAATGCCAACAATACCACGCGATTGGCCGCCGTCGTCGCCAATGCCTCGGAGGATGCCTCCAACAATGTGCAGTCGGTGGCTTCGTCGACCGAGCAGCTTGCCGGCTCGGTGCGCGAGATCTCGGCGCAGGTGCAGGAGTCCAACCGCATCGCCGCCAGCGCCGTCAAGCAGGCCGACGAGACCGACCAGCGCATCAACGCGCTGTCGCAGGCTGCGAGCCGGATCGGCGATGTGATCAAGCTGATTACCTCGGTCGCCGAGCAGACCAACCTGCTCGCGCTCAACGCCACCATCGAGGCCGCGCGCGCCGGCGAGGCCGGCCGCGGCTTTGCGGTGGTTGCGCAGGAGGTCAAGGCGCTCGCCGCGCAAACCGCCAAAGCCACCGACGAAATCGGCGTCCAGATCGCCGGCATGCAGACCGCGACGCAGGAAGCGGTCGGCTCGATCAAGATGATCAGCTCGACCATCGGCAAGATCTCCGAGATCAGCAGCGCGATCTCGTCGGCGATCGAGGAACAGGGCGCCGCCACCCAGGAAATTTCCGGAAATATCCAGCGTACCGCGGCAGGTACGTCGCAGGTCGCAGGTACCATCGCCGAAGTCAGTCACGGCGCCAACCAGACCGGCGCGGCATCGAGCCAGCTATTGTCGTCGGCCAAGCAGTTGTCCGTCTCGACCACCAGCCTGCAGGCCGAGATCGACGGTTTCCTCAGATCGATCGCGATGGCCGCGTAGGCATCGTCGGCGGATGACCAGTCGCTCAGGCCCGTGCCAGCGCCTGCAGGCCCTTGAAGGTCAGTCGCTTGGGGTCCTTCACGCCGGCAAGATAAAATCTGCGGATGAAGGCGGCCACCGTATCGCGATCGCAATCGGTCAAAGCGACCACGGCATCGACGGCAATTTTCTGGGCGTCCATGGGTTTCCTCATGCTGTCGGCAGTCTCAAGCACGAAAGCCTAGGATTCGCCGATTAACACGGCGTTAACCGTTTTCCGACCATGGCCGATTCGGAAAGGCGTAGGAATACGTGGATCGACGCATGGCGCACCCAGGTTTGGCCCTCGTGGCGCCGACCTGTCGCCATAATTGCCTCACGAAAACTGCATCACCCCGTCATCGACCTTGCCGAAGCGTAAGGAGATGATGTCGAGCGCATAGTTCTGGTAGAGCCGCCACGGCCGCTTCGAGCCTTGCTTGGGCATCTTGGCGATGGAACGCTGCACATAGCCGGAGGTGAAATTGAGCGATGGCAGCTCCGTGACCGTCGGATCGGCATTATGCGGCATGCATTTCCTATAGCCATTCCGGTCCATGGTGTTGATCAGGCGGCAGACATACTCGCAGGTCAGGTCGCATTTGAGCGTCCAGGAGGCATTGGTATAGCCGAACGCGGACGCGAGATTGGGCACGTCCGAATACATCATGCCCTTGTAGTTCAGCGTTTTGGCGAAATCGACCTGACGGCCGTCGACGCTGACCTCGATGCCACCGAGTACCTGCAGCACGAGTCCGGTGGCGGTGACGATGACGTCGGCTTGAAGCTCGGTGCCGTCCTTCAGCCGGATACCATCCGGAGTGAAGCGGTCGATCTCGGCGGTCACAACGGTTGCACGTTGTTGCCGGATCGCGCTGAACAGGTCGCCATCGGGCACCAGGCACAGCCGTTGGTCCCAGGGATTATAGCGCGGCGTGAAATGGGTGGCGAGGTCATAGTCCGGACCGAGCGCCATCCGGACCCCGCCGAGGATCAATTGCTTGACCCGCGCCGGCCTGCGCCTGGCGAGCTGGAAGAAATACATGCCGAGCAGCACGTTGCGCCAGCGGATCAGATGATAGGCGAGCGTGGCCGGCAGATGGCGCCGCAACCGGTTGGCCAGCGCGTCCTGCGCCGGCCGCGACACCACATAGGTGGGCGAGCGCTGCAACATGGTGACGTGGGCAGCGCGCTTCGCCATCGCCGGCACCAGCGTCACGGCGGTCGCGCCAGAGCCGATCACCACCACGCGCTTGCCGGCATAGTCGAGATCGTCAGGCCATGCCTGCGGATGCACGATACGGCCGGCGAAGACCTCGCGGCCGGCGAATTGCGGTGTGTAGCCTTCCTCGTACCGGTAATAGCCCGAGCACATGAACAGGAAATTGCAGGTGAAGCGCACGATCTCCGCCGGAGTATCGCCCTCCTGGGCGCGTTCGGCCTCCACCGTCCAGCGCGCCTCTGGCGACGACCAGGACGCGCGCCTGACCCGATGGCGGAAACGGATCTTCCGGTCGATGCGGTTCTCGGCCGCGGTCTCGCGGACATAGTTCAGGATCCGCGGTCCGTCCGCGATCGCCTTCGGCTCAGTCCACGGCTTGAACGAATAGCCCAGCGTGAACATGTCACTGTCGGAGCGGACACCGGGATAACGGAACAGATCCCAGGTGCCGCCGATGCAGTCGCGCCCCTCGAGAATGGCGTAGCTCTTGCCTGGGCACTTCTGTTGCAGGTGATAGCCCGCGGCGATGCCGGACAGTCCGGCACCGACGATCAGGACGTCGAGATGCTCCGGTGCAATACTGTTCAACGTCAATCAATCAATATCGATAATGATCCGCCTTGAAAGGACCTTCCGGCTTGACGCCGATGTACTCGGCCTGGTCGGGGCGCAACTTCGTCAGCTTGACGCCGATTTTGGCGAGGTGCAGCCGCGCCACCTTCTCGTCGAGGGACTTCGGCAGCACGTAGACCTTCTTGCCGTATTTGCCATCCCTGTTGTTGGCGAACAATTCGATCTGCGCCAGCGTCTGGTTGGTGAAGGAGGCCGACATCACGAACGACGGATGGCCCATCGCATTGCCGAGGTTGACCAGGCGGCCTTCCGACAGCAGAATCATGCGCTTGCCACCGGGAAAAGTGATCTCGTCGACCTGCGGCTTGATGTTGGTCCATTTCAGGTTGCGCAGATGCGCGATCTGGATCTCATTGTCGAAATGGCCGATGTTGCATACGATGGCGCGGTCCTTCATCGCCCGCATGTGCTCGATGGTGATGATGTCCTTGTTGCCGGTGGCGGTGACGAAGATGTCGGCGCGCGGCGCGGCATCCTCCATGGTGACGACCTCATAGCCTTCCATTGCTGCCTGCAGCGCGCAGATCGGATCGACCTCCGAGACCATGACGCGGCAGCCGGCTTGGCGCAGCGAGGCCGCAGACCCTTTGCCGACGTCGCCGAAGCCCGCGACCATCGCGACCTTGCCCGACATCATCACGTCGGTGCCGCGGCGGATGCCGTCGACCAGCGATTCGCGGCAGCCATAGAGATTGTCGAACTTCGACTTGGTCACGCTGTCATTGACGTTGATCGCCGGGAATAACAGCTTGCCTTCCTTCTCCATGTTGTAGAGCCGGTGCACGCCGGTGGTGGTCTCTTCCGAGACACCCCTGATGTTCTTGGCGATCTCGGCGAAGTAGCCCTTCGGCTTTTCCTTCAGCAGGCGCTTGATCAGCGCGAAGAACACTTCCTCTTCCTCGCTGTTATGCTGGTCGAGGAAGACGGTGTCGCCGTGCTCCGCGCGCAGGCCGTTGTGCACCAGCATGGTGGCGTCGCCGCCATCGTCGAGGATCATGTTCGGGGTGCCGCCGCCATGCCAGTCGAACAGCTTGGCGGTGTAGTCCCAATACTCGGTGAGGCTTTCGCCCTTCACCGCGAACACCGGTATCCCGGCGGCGGCGATCGCGGCCGCGGCGTGATCCTGGGTCGAATAGATGTTGCAGGAAACCCAGCGGATATCGGCCCCCAGCGCCGCCAGCGTCTCGATCAGGACCGCGGTCTGGATCGTCATATGCAAGGAACCCGCGATGCGCGCGCCCTTCAGGGGTTGCTTGGGTCCGTACTCCTCACGCGTCGCCATCAGCCCGGGCATCTCGGTCTCGGCCAGCGAGATTTCCTTGCGACCGAACTCGGCGAGCGAGATGTCCCTGACGATGTAGTCGGTAAAGGCGGGCTTCTTGGCGGTGGCTGTCATGTGTTGGATCCCTAAACGGATGAATTTGAACTTATCGCACGCGACGAAAACCGGACCTTCTTGCTCGGTCTGCTTCCTCTCCCCGCGCTTGCGGGGAGAGGGTTGGGGTGAGGGGCCCTCTCCACGAACGCGACTCGCGGATACTCCCCCTCACCCGGCGCTACGCGCCGACCTCTCCCCGCAAGCGGGGAGAGGTAAGATGATCACACCGCGCGCTTCAGCGCGTCGGCGAGATCTGTTTTCTCCCAGGAAAAGCCGCCTTCGGCATCCGGCGTACGGCCGAAATGACCATAAGACGAGGTGCGCGCATAGATCGGCTTGTTGAGGTCGAGATGCCTGCGGATGCCGCGCGGCGTCAGGTCCATCGCCTCGGCCACGGCTTGCTCCAACTTTTCCTCGGGCACCTCGCCGGTGCCGTGGGTATCGATGTAGATCGACAGCGGCCGCGCTACCCCGATCGCATAGGCGAGCTGCAGCGTGCAGCGGCCAGCCAGACCGGCGGCGACAATGTTCTTGGCGAGATAGCGCGCGGCATAGGCCGCGGAGCGGTCGACCTTGGTCGGATCCTTGCCGGAGAAGGCGCCGCCGCCATGCGGGGCCGCACCGCCATAGGTATCGACGATGATCTTGCGGCCGGTAAGGCCGGCATCGCCGTCGGGACCGCCGATGAAGAATTTTCCGGTAGGATTGACGTGCCATACCGTCTTGTCGGTGATCCAGCCCGCCGGCAGCGCCTGCCGCACATAGGGTTCGACTAAATCCCGCACCTGCTTGGAGGACATGTCCTCGACCAGATGCTGATGCGACACCACGATCTCGCGCACGCCGACCGGCTTGCCGTTCTCATATTGCACGGTCACCTGGCTCTTGGAGTCCGGTCCCAGCACCTTCTCCTGGCCGGCGTGACGTGCTTCGGAGATCAGGCGCAGTATCCGATGGGCATAGAAGATCGGCGCCGGCATCAGATCCGGGGTCTCGTTGGTGGCGTAACCGAACATGATACCCTGATCGCCCGCGCCTTCTTCCCGGTTGGTGCCCGGCTGCAGTGCATCGACGCCCTGGGCGATATCGGCCGATTGCGGATGCAACAGGATTTCGATGTCGCAGGTCTTCCAGTGGAAGCCGTCCTGCTCGTAACCGATGTCCTTGATCGCGGCGCGCACGACGCTCTCGATCTGCTCGTTGGTGACCGATTTGGGGCCGCGGGTTTCGCCGGCAATCACCACCTTGTTGGTTGTGGCGAGCGTCTCGCAAGCGGCCCTGATCGCCCATGGATCGATGCCGGCTTTCGGGCCTTCACGGAAAAACAGATCGACGATCTCGTCGGAAATCCGGTCGCAGACCTTGTCCGGATGCCCCTCGGAAACGGACTCGCTTGTAAAAAGATAAGACGCACGCATCAGCCAACCCCTTTTTCCCGCCAGACCCCCCGGCGGCCCATGTTCCAAAGTTTCCTGAAATCTCAGTCGCGACGGCGCGAGATAACGTAGGATTCGTCGTAGAACCAAAGCCCGTTATGCCTGCGCAGAACCTCTCTGGTGGCATCGAGAGTGCGGCCGTTCTGTGTCATTTCCGTCAGCCGGTCGTCTTCGATCTGCGCCACATACACCGCCGCGTTCCAAGCTGCAAAGGCCGTGGAGGTTCCGATCGTGCCGGTGACCTCGTTCGGCAACGCTTCCATATCATAACGGAAGATCGAGCGGTTATCGGCATAGGCCTTAAAGTTAAGATCGCGCGCCGCCGATCCCAGCTCGTATTTTACAGCGCGCAATAGCTCATGCCGGCCCACCGCGAAAGGATTTTCTCCGGGCCAGACCGCCCGGATGATCTCGAGCCCCGGATCCTGCCCGTGGGAGTGAATTCCAATCAAGCGGCCGCCGGCCCGCAGCGCCCGGGCCAAAGGTGCAATGATGCGCTTGGCGCGGAAATTGACCGAGGATTTGGCCCGGTAGGGCTGCGAGGCGATGATGAGGTCGAAATTGGCCTCCGTCCGGCCCGCCCGGGGGATGATCTGATCGAGCAGGAAGCGGTGGTCCTCCCGGTACAGCACGATCGCGACCGGGCGCTCGTAGACCGGCATGCCGGAGCGCGGGCTGACATTGGCGCGCCAATTCTGCTCCAGAAAGGACCCCAATTCGGCGATCTGGGCCTCGAATTCGCCCGAGGAACCGCCGCGCAGGGCGACTTCGTGCCAGATCATGCCCAAGGCAGCCGCCGGCGAGGCTGGCGTCAGCCAGGGCGCCTCGGCGTAGTACATGTTGGTCAGCACGAAGACGGTCGCCGGATGCTCGAACAGCCGGTCCGGAACCTTGTCCAGCGTCAGCCGAACGTCCTCCAGGCTGAGCTCCTTGCCGGCGATATAGAATGGCATATGGGGGAAGCGGCCATGCATGGCCCGCACGACACGCGCCAATACCGTCCCGTCGCCCACGCCGGCGTCAAATACCCGCAACGCCGGCGGCCGCGGATGGATGCTGCCCAGCTCCAACGCCACCCGCTCCGCGATCACCCGCTTTTCGCTGCAGGTATGAACAAACAACAGGTACTTTTGCCGGTTCTCGAAAAACCGGAAGTTACCTCTGGGATCGCGCTTCTCCGGCGGAACTTCCAGGCCGCGCGGCGGCGGTACCCCGTCCGGCAACGCGGCGGCTATATGGGCCTGGATACGGTCCAGGGTGTCGATGGTGATGCGCTTGCCCTCGCGCAACCGGTGCACCAGCTTGCCGTCATTGACGGCGCGACGGCCGAAGGTCGATTCGGCCATGTCGGCCTGGCGGCAGAACTCGGAGATCATGGCCAGGATCTGGTCGTTTTTCATCGGGCGGGATTGGGAGGCAGCGGTGGGCAAAGGAAGTTTGCTCCAGTTTCCTAGCATTTTAGACCCACCCGGGAAATGTGGCCGAGCGGAGTTTCCTTTTGGGCGGAAATTGTGGATTCTGACGGCCATACGGCCCGCGGAGGCTCATGGTCGCCTGCGTCCTGCGATCGGGCTCCAGGTCGTCCACGGATGGGGAAAGTCGGCTATTTGAGGTGCCCATGATCTGGCGTTGTTGCGTGATCGGGTTGCTGCTCATTGCGGTCCCCGGTGGTGTCAGGGCCGGCTATCTGGATGAAAATCCGGAGGAGGTTTTCGCAGACGTTTACCAGCGCCTGGGCGCGCTGCCGCTGCGCGCCGCGCGCGACCCCTATGTCTGGCTGCGCCTTGAAGTTATGGCGTCGGCGTCGACGGGCTGCTCGGAATGACGTTTCTGTCCCGGTTCGAGGTCCAGATGGCCGGTGGATTTATCGAAGTCCGCACCCGTCTCGCGAAACAATAATCGAGAAGAGAGCGCCGCGGCTCGACCTGGTTGCGAAAGAAGCCCAGAAATCAACTGATGCCGAGCGGTTGCTACGTGTGTGCCAGGTCCGGAAACCGGATGGGCTCCTCGACCTCCACAGCCGCGCCCCGCGCAAAAAGCGGCGAGCCGCCATCGTCCAAGACTTGATCATAAAAGACTTGGCTTTCAGCGTTTGGCCACCAAGCTTCGGGATGGAAACCAAATTCGAGAGTCCGTACCGGTTGTGCGCAGACTTGGGGCAAGGCATCCGTCAACTCAAAGGGCCGTGTCGCAAGCAGATCTTCAATCAGCAGCCGGTCGCCATGCTGTTGGACGATCAGGACCGCGCCCAACGAATCCAGTCTGAAGGCTGTTCGCGATGGGCGCGTCAGATGAAAGAGCATGGTCGGATAGTAGTCGCGCGCGGCGAAGCCCTGGCCGATGGCCATGGCTCGAGCGCAATGATCCGCCAGCCACGCGCGGTCAGATGGCCTTGCGAGGTCCAGACGTGGGGCAAGCGTGCCCGCGGGTTGCACATCGATATGCCCGATGAAGCTACTTTGCGCGAGCCTGCGAAAGCCAAATCGCGGATAAAAGTCGAGCACGCTCGAATTCGCAAACAGAATGACCGGCTGATCCGGCGCATCGAGCTCACCCAAAACCTTGTTCATCAGCAGCCGCGCGAGGCCGCGGTTGCGGTGGTCGGCATGCGTTGCGACTGCGCCGAGCTGGTAGCCGTCGTGCTGCTTGCCATTGATCACATACCGCATGGACTGCCGTCCCACCGTGCTGATAATCTGGTCGTCGGCGATCACCGCAAACACGTCGTATCCCTCGACCCAGCCACCGCGCACGCCCCAAGAGGCAAACGTGCGACCTTCATCGAAGATCGATGCGACGAAACCAAAGAAGCGATCGTGCCAGGCGCGATCGGAATGACGAATAAGGCGGAAATGATCGTTCATTGGCGTATACCCTCGTCGGTGGGCGGACTAAGAACCGCGCGAATGCGCGCACCCGATGGCCTGCCCACCATGATCCTCCTCGGTGAGGATATTGCCCTCTTCGGTGGAAGCAGAGCCGTAGTTTGGCGGCAGCTCCTGGGCGGCTTGGAGCCGAAGACGCAACCCGCCATCTTGACCATTAACAGTGGCGGATCACGATCCGTCCCACGAGCTGGAATTAGTCCCAGAGATCGGCTCCCGGCGGAATACCCGCCAACCGAAGGGAGTTCGGCAGATGGAAGGATCGGACTCCCGTTTCCGGCGTTGCAGAAGGGAGGAGACACAAGTTTGCACGGGTTCCGAGAGTGAATGACTTAACGAGGGAAAGGAATTGCAACAATGGATATCAAACGCAACGGCTCGCGACCGTCTGGTAAAAGCCTCGAGACGTGGTTCACCGGCATGGTGCGCGTGGATCCGCTGTTTCAGGTTGGCGACCCGACACGCCTCAACGGTGCTCAAGTTACTTTCGAACCGGGCGCCCGCACCATGTGGCACACCCATCCGCTCGGTCAAATCCTCGTTGTCACATCCGGCCTTGGCTGGGCACAATCTGAGGCTGCGCCAATCGAGGAAATCCGTCCCGGCGATGTGGTCTGGTTTCCGCCTGGCGAAAAGCACTGGCATGGCGCCACTGCGACGACCGCGATGACGCACATCGCCATCACGGAGTCGCTCAACGGCAAGAACGTCGACTGGTTGGAAAAGGTCAGCGACGAGCAGTACCGGAAATGATTTCGCCCCGACACGCCCGGACCATGGCGGCTCCATCGAGTGATGAGATCGTTGTCTTCTACGCCCGTGATGCCTGCGCCGGTAGGCGATTGGATCGCCCGCGGCCCCTTCCAAGAGGCCGGCCTGAGCGTCGGGGCGCGACCGCCAACCAAGGAGAATAAGGATGCAGACGCGCAAGCTTGGCAAAAGCGGCCTCAAGGTCTCGGCCATCGGCCTAGGCTGCATGGGACTGAATTATCACCGTGGCCCGGCTCCAGACCGTAAGGAGATGATCACCCTCGTCCGGACGGCGGTCGAGCGCGGCGTCACCTTCTTCGACACCGCCGAGGTCTACGGTCCGTTCACCAACGAGCAACTCGTGGGCGAGGCGCTGGAGCCGTTTCGAAAGAGCGTCATCATCGCCACGAAGTTCGGCTTTGACCTCGGCCCTGGCGGAACGGGCAACCCCAACAGCCGGCCCGAACGCATTCGCCAGGTCGCCGAGGACTCGCTGAAGCGACTGCGGGCAGAGGCGATCGACCTGTTCTACCAGCACCGGGTCGATCCCAATGTTCCGATCGAGGACGTCGCCGGCGCGGTGAAGGACCTCATCGCCCAGGGCAAGGTCAAGCACTTCGGCCTGAGCGAGGCCGGCGCTTCAACCATTCGACGTGCCCACGCAGTCCAGCCGCTCGCGGCGATCCAGAGCGAATATTCGCTGTGGTGGCGCCAGCCCGAGGGGGAGGTGTTGCCCGCTTGCGAGGAACTGGGGATCGGCTTCGTCCCATTCAGTCCCCTGGGCAGGGGCTTCCTGACCGGCAAGATCGACGAGACCACGACCTTCGGCGGCAACGACAATCGCACCGGCTTGCCGCGGTTTACGCCGGAGGCCCGCAAGGCGAACCGGCCTGTCGTCGACCTGCTGGCTCAGATCGGCGCGCAGAAGCGTGCCACGCCGGCGCAGATCGCATTGGCGTGGCTGCTGGCTCAGAAACCGTGGATCGTCCCGATCCCCGGCACGACCAAGCTCAGTCGCCTTGATGAGAACATCGCCGCGGCCGCTGTCGAGCTCACGCCCGCGGATCTCAGGCATATCGATGCCGCCGCCGCGCAGATCACCGTCGAAGGCGACCGCTACCCCCAAGCGGAGGCTGAACGCACGCAGCGCTAACTTAGGGGGCAACTGGTTCCGAAGCGCGGCCGTGCTCCACATAGCTATCAATGGACGTTACTGCGGCCGGGGCGTCGAACGCCGGCGTCGTTGCCGCCGGCTGGCCATTGGGCTTCTTACCAATTGGATCTTCCGCCCGTCGCGATGACCCCTCGAACACCGCATTTTCGTCGATCGACAGCGACCGATGAAAAATGTCGCCCTCTACTTTGGCCGTGCCAAGCAACTTGGCGCGCACGGCATGGATCGTGCCTTTGACGTGACCGGCGATGGTCAAGGCTTGCGCAACCACGCTGCCCTCGACCTGCGCGCCCTCGGCGATCGTGACATCCGAGGCATTCAACTCGCCCTCGATGCGGCCGAACACGATGACGGCGCCGGTGCCGACGATCTTTCCCACAATGGTGATGTCCGCGCCGAAGGAGGAAGCCTCAGGCGCGTCGGTAGACATCTGCCGTGCAACCGTCGGGACATGCTGCGGCGGCGTCGGGTCGCGATGGTCCTCGCCGGGTCTACCTTTTCCAAACATGGACATGTCATTCTCCTCTGGGGCTGGGTCGGGCATTGGAAACGTGAGCGATCAACCCGCGTGATAGATGCGATGGAAACGAGAACCAAGATTGACGAGTAACTCGCTCGCGGTCGATTGGGCGGCGGCAGCAAGATCGTCGATCGATATTCCCGCGCCGATCAGGGTAACCATTTCGCCGCGGCGCGCCGCTCGCGGATCAGGCAGATCGGTTATATCGATCGGCAGCAAATCCATCGATGCACGCCCGGCAATCGGACAGCGGTGGCCGCCCACGATCGCTTCGAGCTTGTTCTCGGCGCCGTTTTCCGGTCGAGGATAGCCGTCGGCATACCCGACTGAAACCACCGCCAGCCGACTGCGCCGCTTTGCGGCCCACCCGTCGCTGCCAGCGATGGTTTCGCCCCGCGCCAAGTCGCGAACCTGCACGATGCGCGCCCGCAGGTCGATCACCGGCAGCATCGGATTGGAAAGAGCCGGTGTCGGATTGACGCCATAAAGCAATACGCCCGTTCGCACGAGGTCGAATTGGGCGTGCGGGCAGGAGACAATGCCGGAGGAGTCAAGGATCGACGCAGGAATCCCGGGATATAGTCGACGCAGCTCCTTGAACTGCTCGATCTGCCGATCGCTGGCACGCTGATCGGGCTTGTTGCGGGTGTCCAGATCGCTCATCAGCAGTGTGATGCCGCTACTGGTCGAATGGACCCGCGGCGCAAATGCCGCGGCCTCTTCGAATGGCATGCCGAGCCGATCGGTACCGGTGCTTGCATATAACGCGAAACCGCCCGTCCACTGGCTTGCGGCGATGAAAGCATCCCATTCGGCCATTTCGATATGGCTGCTGACGACGGGTTGCGCGCCGATCTCCGCAAATATCGGTCCGGTGCCAGGGTTAAGCCCGCTCAGCACATAGATGACTGATTGCGGTGCAGCCTTGCGAACGCGTCTGGCTTCCGAAAGATCGGAAACGAAGAAAGTCCTGCAGCCGGTTTTTGCCAACGCGGCCGCGACCAGGTCGAGACCGCAGCCATAGGCATTGGCCATGACCGCTGCAGCGCATTCACCCAGGGTGAGCCTTGCCAGCGTGCCCCAGTTCAACGCAATAGCAGACAGATTTATCCTGAGAACGCCGCCCGCCTCGACTTCGGGCGATCCATCCCGGGTGACAAACTCGGCGAATCCTTCATTGCCGTTGACGACAAGCCTGCCGCCTTTGTTGATGACTTTACCATCGACGAAGCCTTCGACCACAACGCTTGCGGCCTGATCTATGGTCAGATTTCCCTTGAGACTCCCGCAAAGATGCAGGGAACAGTGTTTTTGAACAATGACGTCACGGGCCACCGACCCGGTCAACACCGAGGAGCCGGTGATGATGAGTGGAGCCCCCACGTCATTTGTTTTGGAAAGCATTGGAGTGTGCGTCTCAGTTCGCCCGCAAAATGCTTCCGCTGAATTCCCCAGCAGGTTCAAATGGTGGCGTTTTTTGCACCCTTCCGCAAGGCGAATCCGAACGCCTTCCACTTGAAGTTGTCCCGATCCAAAGCCCTGATCATATCGGAATTTCGCCGATCCTCATCCCAGGGAGCAACGCGCAAGCGATCCGTCTCGAAGGACGCCATCCCGGTCAGGAAGGGCGCCCAAAAGGAGCGCCCCACCGTTATGTCGACCGCATAGGGGCGACCCCTGCACCCTGCTTCGGCGCCCTCAATGCGCGGCGTGCCCACAATCTGCGCATCCGAAACGGCGGTCGCGGCGCAAGGGCGCCCGTGCGCATGGAACCATACCGCGGGTTCGGCGTCTTAGGAGACCCGAACCGACCAAGAGCCTTCGCTGTGAAGCTTTTCCAATGCCAGAGCTGTGGCAACATCATCTATTTCGAGAACCGTTCCTGCGGTCATTGCGGCCATCGTCTCGCTTTCGAACCGAAGACCTTCTCGATGACGGCGCTCGACGAGGCCGGCGGCGGCTGGACGCCGATCGAAGCAGGCGGCCCGGTTCGCCATTTCTGTATCAACGCCGCCCACGACGCCTGCAACTGGTTGACGGACGAGGCTGACGCCCGGTTCTGCCGGGCCTGCCGGCACAACGGCACGGTTCCCGACCTCGGCGACGCGACCCGGCTGGCCGGCCGGCGCGAGCTCGAACTGGGCAAGCACCGGCTGTTCTACTCGCTGCTGCGCTGGCAGTTGCCATTGCGGACGCGAACCGAGGATCCCGAACACGGCCTGATCTTCAACTTCCTCGCCGACCATGACGGGCGCCCCAAGGTGATGACCGGTCACGACGACGGCGTGATCACCATCGCGCTGACGGAGGCCGACGATCTCGAACGCGAGCGGCGCCGGCTGCAGATGGGCGAACCCTACCGTACCATTCTCGGCCACTTCCGGCACGAGGTCGGCCATCACTTCTGGGACGTGCTGGTGCGCGATCGCGGCAAGCTCGACGCCTGCCGCGCCGTATTCGGCGACGACACACTCGACTACGAGGATGCGCTGAAGCGGCACTATCAGCAGGGCGCGCCGGTCGACTGGCAGCAGAATTTCGTCTCGTCCTATGCCACCACCCACCCCTGGGAAGACTTCGCCGAGACCTGGGCGCACTATCTTCATATCGTCGATACGCTGGAGATGGCCGGCGAATTCGGGCTCGACGTCAAACCGAGGCTCGACCGCATCGGCGGACTGTCATCGCATATCGATTTCGATCCCTACGCCGCGCCTGACATCGGGACCATCATGGCAGCCTGGCTGCCGTTCGTGTTCGCCATGAACAGCGTCAGCCGGACCATGGGCACCAGGGACCTCTATCCGTTCGTGCTGGCGCCTGCCGTCATGATGAAGCTCGGCTTCGTCCACGAACTGGTGCAGGGCGCTCGGCAACCGGAAGCCGGCGGAGCCGCGGACAGGGAGACCGACTAGTGTTCTGATCTAACAATTGCTTCAGTCATTCCGGAGCCCGAGCGCAGCTCGGGTTTGTCGGCCCCTTTCATTTGCCGGTTTCGATCCTTGGAGAATCAGCCCGCACCTGGCCGCGTTGCCAACCGACTGACCATCAACAGGATCCCTCCGATCTGCGGCAGCAACGCCAGCAACACGAGGCGAAGCATGGCGAAGTCATCGCCCGATGGCCGGAGTTCGCCGAGGGTAACCCATGCGACGAGCTTGACGGCGGCGTCGGTTTGAGGGTCTACCGACTTCCCGACCGATGCCATCGCGGTGTCGAGAATCTCGCGCCGTTCGGCGACCGCCGTCTCGCGTTCTCGGCAGAACTTGCCAACGCCCTTCAGGCACTCCCGATCCCGCGCAGACATCGCGTCACTCAATGCCGATTGAGCCACGCTGATCGCGGGTGTGACGCGCGCCGCCCGCGCCGCCGCGACATCGGCGATATTAACCGACGCGAAGCCGATGCCGGCGGTGACCGCAAACGCAAAGGTCAGCGTCCACACCGCCCATCCAATCAGCGAGGTGGCGCGCTGCCCGTTGTGCCAGAGCCCGGCGGCACACGACGGCATGACCAGCGCGACCAGATCGCCGGCCACGCCAATGGCCATGAACAGCCATCCCGCGGTGTCGCTCGAGCCAAGCGATCGGGCGAACCAGCCATTTGTCGTAATGCCAACGCCAGCCAACGCGAACGCGGCAGTCGCCAAAAGAATCGAGGCGACCGACCGGTGTGATGGGGTGACGGCTCGCACCGCGACGGTCGGAACCGGCGTCGCCGGCGACTCGGCAAAATCCCCCGACGAAAAACCCGCCGGTATCAGGGATTCGGAAGATGGAGAGTCGGCTTCCGGCCAGACAGCGGCTTTCGCCTTGTGCCGCTGTCGCGGCTTGGAGGCGCGGGCACGTTTGGCGGCGGTTTTGACCCTTTTGGGGTGATGGAGTGCGATAACGGACGCCGTCGTCTCTTCAGCCATTGGAACCGATCCATGCGGTAACGGTGGTCGGGCGCAGTGGCGCCGTGCAACCACGTCGTCGCGCCGGCTTGATCGTCGGCGCGCACTGTTCAGTGGAGTACAGTGACTCCGTTCCTGCACCGGATCAAATCGCGGGGGGCAGCTTGATGGGGATAACCGCGCGCGCAATCTTGTCGGACTTCCACTGTGGCATCTCTGAGACATCCGTCTCACTCAATGGTGCCGGCGAACGTTCATTCGTCGGGCGAGCAAGGCCAACGGACCGCACGAATGCGCGCAACCGATGGCGTGCACCACATCCGAACGGTCGGCACCGGGCCAAAGCGCGCCTTTGCCCATGACAGGCTGCTAACGAAGCAGGGCGCCCACAAGGGGCGCCCCTACTCATGTTGATCCCTGGAGGGGCGGCCCTTGTGGCCGCCCTCTTCGGCGCCTCCGCATCCGCGAAGCCTCCCTGCCTAATTCCCCCACACCTCCTGCGCGATATCGACCGCCAGCTTCAGCTTGGCCCACTGCTCCTCCTCGGTCAGGATGTTGCCCTCTTCGGTGGAGGCAAAACCGCATTGCGGCGACAGCGCGAGCTGATCGAGCGGTGCGTATTTGGAGGCTTCCTCCAGCCGGCGCTTGATGTCGTCTTTTTTCTCGAGCGCGCCGCTCTTGGAGGTGATGACGCCGACCACCACGATCTTGTTGCCCCTGGGCAGAAAGCGCAGCGGCTCGAAGCCGCCGGCGCGCTCGGAATCGTATTCGAGGAAATAGCCGTCATAATTGGTGCCGGCCAGCATGGTCTCCGCCACCGGCTCATAGCCGCCGGACGAAATCCAGGTCGAGCGGAAATTGCCGCGACAGACATGGGTCGTGATCGTCATGTCGGAGGGGCGCTCGGCGATCGCGTAGTTGATGATACGGGCATAGATCTGCTGCAGACCCTCGGGATTGTCGCCACGGTCGCGCGCCTTCTTCAATTCGTCCTGCGAACACAGATAGGCCCATACGGTATCGTCGAACTGCAGATAGCGGCAGCCGGCGTCGTAGAATGCCTTGACCGCCTTGCGATAGGTCTTGGCCAGATCCTCGAAGAATACTTCGAGATCGGGATAAATCTCCTTCGAGATCGCCCTGCGGCCGCCGCGGAAATGCAGCACCGCCGGCGAGGGAATGGTCATCTTCGGTACGACATGCGCGACCTCGCATTGCTTCTTCAGGAAGCGAAAATGATCGAGCATTGGATGCCGGTCGGAAAAATCCAGCTTGCCGATCACCCGCACCGCATCATGCCGGGTCTGGACGCCCGCGAACTGGATACCTTCGTCGGGATGGAACAGCTCGCAGCCGGTCAGCTGACTGAGAAAGTCAAAATGCCACCAGGAGCGACGAAATTCGCCGTCGGTGGCGAGCTTGAGACCGATCGAGGCCTGCTTGTGCACGACCTTTTCGATCTCCATGTCCTCGATCTTGCGCAAATCGCCGGCAGAGATCTCGCCCTTCTCCAGTCTGGCGCGCGCTTCCTTGATCTTTGCCGGCCGCAACAGGCTGCCGACCTCGTCGGCGCGAAATGGGGCTCTGGTTCTCTGCATGGTTTGACTCCTGTCCTTGGAACGTATTGTCACGACTTGCCCGCCACACCCAGGTAGCGTTCCAGCACCGCCGGATCGGCCCTCAACGCGGCGCTGGCAGCATCATGGGCAATCGCGCCGCGCTCCAATATCACGGCGCGGTCGGCCAGGCCTAAGATCTTTTGGGCATTCTGCTCGACGATGACAGAACAAATGCCCCCAGCGCGGGTGATGGTGCCGAGCGCCGCGAGCAGTTCCTCGACGATGATTGGAGCCAGTCCCTCGGTTGGCTCGTCCAGCAACAGCACTTTTGGATTGAGCGTGAGCGCCCGGCCGATCGCCAGCATCTGCTGTTCGCCGCCGGAGAGCTGGTTGCCCAGATTGTTGCGCCGCTCCTTCAGCCGCGGAAACATCTGGTAGACGTCTGCCACCGTCCAGGGTCCGGGCTGCGCGACCGCGGTCATGTTTTCTTCCACCGTCAGCGAACGGAAGATGTTGCGCTCCTGCGGCACCCAGCCGATCCCTGCCCGCGCCCGCTGGTCCGGCCGCAGCGACGTGATATCCAGCCCGCCAAGCTCGATCGATCCGCCGAACCGGCGGGTGATGCCGACAATGGAATTGATCAGCGTGGTCTTGCCGGTGCCGTTGCGGCCGAGCAGCGCCAGCACCTCTCCTTCCACCAGCCGCAGCGACAGGCCGGGCAGCACCACAGCTTCGCCGTAGCCGGCGCGCAGGCTTTCCACTGTGAGCAGGTCAGGCATGTGCGGTCTCGCCGAGATAGACCGCCTTGACTTGGGCGTCGCGCGCGACCTCATCCGGCGGGCCTTCGACCAGCAGCGCGCCATTGACCAGCACCGAGATGCGGTCGGCAAAACTGAACACCAGATCCATGTCGTGCTCGATCAATAGTACCGTGACATCGCGCGGCAGGGCGGCGACCGCCGCCAGGATATCGTGACGTTCGCTCTCCGGCACGCCGGCGGCGGGCTCGTCGAGCAGCAGAACCCGGGGTTTTGCCGCGATCGCGACCGCGATTTCCAAGAGGCGCTGCTTGCCGTAGGGCAAGGTCGCGGTCCGTTCGTTCATCACGTCGAGCAGATGGAAGCGCGCCAGATTTTCGGCGATCTCGGCGTTGACGTCGTCGCGCGTGCCCATCCGGCGCCACCAGTCGGCGCCGCGGCCGAGCCGCTCCGACACCACGAGCCCGATGGTCTCGAGCGGCGTCAGATCCGCGTAGAGCTGGTTGATCTGAAAGGTGCGGGACAGCCCGCGCAAAACCCGCTGGTGCACCGGCAAGCCCGTGATGTCGCCGCCTTGCAGCAGGATGCGGCCGGCATTGGGCTTGAGCACGCCAGTGAGGAGATTGATCACGGTGGTCTTGCCGGCTCCGTTCGGGCCGATCAGGGCATGGCGCGCGCCCTCCCGGATCCGCAGCGAAAGATCGCGCGTGACCCTGAGCCCGTCAAACGCCTTCTCCAGCCCGATGGTTTCCAGCGCCGGCGTCATGGTCGTCATGGCGCCTCGCTCTCGGGAACGGCAACCACGGCCTTGCGGCCGCCGAACTGCCGGATGATCAGGTTCGGCGCCCACAGCACCCAGCGATGCAGGCGCTGACGGCCAACCATCACGATCACGACCAGCACGAGGCCGATCCAGAACTGCCAGTATTGCGGCGTCAGCGTCGAAAATACTTCCTGCAGCATGCGGAACACCACCGCACCGATCAGCCCTCCGTAGAGATAGCCGGTGCCGCCGATCACCAGCACCAGCATCAGGTCGGCGGAACGCTCGAACGCGAACACGTCGAGCGAGGCCAAGGCCGTGGTCTGGGTGAACAGCGCGCCCGCGACGCCGGCATAGAAGGCCGCGAGCGTATAGACCGCGATCAGCCGCCGGTTGACGGGGATGCCGATCGCGGCGGCGCGCAGCGGGTTGTTCCGGATCGCGCGCAACGACAGGCCGAACGGTGAGTGCACAATCCGCCGCGCCAGCAGGAACAGCACGAACAGCACCGCAAGCGAGTAGAAGAATCCGACCTTGCCGAACATGTCGAAGCCAAACAGGCCGAGGATCGGCTCGATCTCAATGCCCTGCAGGCCATCGGTGCCGCCGGTAATGTCGGAAAAGCGTTCGGCTAGTGCTTCCAGCAGCAGCGCGATCCCGAGCGTCACCATCAGGCGGGTCAGGTCGGCGCCCCTGATCACCAGAAAGCTCGTGACGAAGCCGAGCGCCATGGCAACGAGGCCGGACAAGACCAGCGCTCCCACCGGCTCGGTGACAAGGCCGTGCAATGCCATGAGCCCGGCGCTATAGGCGCCGACGCCGAAGAAAGCGGCGTGACCGAGCGACACGATCCCGGCATAGCCCAGGATCAGGTCGAGCGAGAGTGCGAACAGCGCCAGTCGCACGACTTCCGTCATGATCAGATAGCGGGAGGGAAACATCAGCGCGCAGGCCAGCGCCAGAATCCAGCACGCAGCCTCGCTCCAGTGCCAGCGCCCGTGCTGTCTGGCGTGATATCCAACCTCGGCTTGCGCGGTCATGGCTCTCGGCTCAACGGGTATTGACGCGCCCGAACAGGCCGTTCGGGCGCCAGATCAGGATGACGATCATGATCGTGTAGATCACGAATGGGCCGAGCTTGGGCACGTAGTACTTGCCGGCGACGTCGGCGATGCCCAGCAAGAGCGAGGCCAGAAACGGCCCGGTGATGCTGGAGGAGCCGCCGACGGTCACCACGATCAGAAAGTAGATCATGAATTTCAGCGGGAAATACGGATCGAGCCCGAGGACCTCGGCGCTCAGCGCCCCGCCGAGCCCGGCCAGGCCGCAGCCGAACGCGAACGTCAACGCGAACACCTGGGGCACGTTGATGCCAAGGCCGCTTGCCGCGCGCGGGTCGTCGACCGCCGCCCGCAGCCGGCTGCCGAAGCGCGTGCGCGCCAGCACCAGTTGCAGGCCCGCGGTCAGCAATCCGCAGATCACGATGATCATCAGCCGGTAACGGCCGATGCCGACGCCGAAGAAATCGATCTGCCCTTCGAGCGCGGCCGGAATCTTGATGAACACCCGCGACGATCCCATGACGTAGTCGACCGCGGCCACCGACATGAAGACCAGGCCGATGCTGAACAGCACCTGATCGAGATGGCTGCGGCTGTAGAGGTGGCGGTACAGCAAACGTTCCAACACCACCCCGATCAGGGCGCTTGCAACAAAGGCCAGCGGCAACCCGGCGAAGAACGGCCAACCCTGTTGATTGACCAGGACCGCGCAGACATAGCCGCCCGCCATCGCGAAGGCGCCGTGGGCGAGATTGACAAAATTCATCAGCCCGAGCGTCACCGCCAACCCGCAGGCGAGCACGAACAGCAGCATGCCGTAGGCCACGCCGTCGAACAGATTGGTGAACAAGGAAGTCATGCGGGCTACGCTGGTCTCTGACGAGTAAGGGGCCACAAGTCCGTGCCGCGAACGTCGCTCTGCCCCCTCGCCCCGCCCTTGCGGGGAGAGGGTTGGGGTGAGGGGCTCTCTCCACGAACTCGGCTCGCGGAGAGTCTCCCTCACCCGGATCGCTGCGCGATCCGACCTCTCCCCGCAAGCGGGGAGAGGTTAGGGCAGGCAGCGTGCAGGAAATTCACTTCTTGGTCTTGCCGGGGTCCTTGACAGCCTCGAAGGTCTGGAATTCGACGTTATAGAGTTCGCCGTCGACCTTCTCGACCTTCCGGATATAGATGTTCTGCACGATGTCGCGCGTTTCCGGGTCGATTGAGATCGGGCCGCGCGGGCTTTCCCACTTCATTCCCTTCATGGCTTCGATCAGGGCATCGCCGTCGGTCTTGCCGCCGGTTTTTTCCAGCGCGGCATAGATGAGATGAATGCCGTCATAGCCGCTGACCGCCATGAAGCCCGGACGGGCGTTGAAAGCCTTCTCGTAAGCCGCGACGAATTCCTTGTTCATCGCGGAGGGATGCGCGGCGGAATACAGATGCGCGGTGACGGTGCCGAGCACGGCATCGCCCATCCCGTTGAGCAGATCGTCGTCCGTGACGTCGCCGGGGCCGATCACCTTGATGCCTGACTTGTCGAGCCCGCGCTCGGCATATTGCTTCATGAAGTTGCCGCCCTGGCCGGCGGGAACGAACACGAACATCGCGTCGGGCTTGGCGTCCTTCATGCGCTGCAGGAACGGGGCGAAGTCGGGATTGGCCAAGGGCACCTTGACCTCCTCGACGATCTCGCCGCCGCCGGCCACGAAGTGCTGCTTGAAGAAATTAAGCGCGTCGTTACCCGGAGCATAGTCGGAGGTCAGGGTCGCGACCTTCTTGATGCCGTTCCTGACCGCCCAGTCGCCGATGATGGTGGAAGACTGCGCCAGCGTGAAGCTGGTGCGCACAATGTAGGGCGAACGCTCGGTGATGATCGAAGTGCCCGCCGCCATCACGATTTCCGGTACCTTGGCCTGCGTTGCGAGCGGCGCCGCCGCCAGCGCCGCGGGCGTGACGCCGAAACCGGCGATGAAATTGACCTTGTCGTTGACGATCAGTTCCTGCGCCAGTCGCTTGGTATTGTCCGGGAGCGCGGCGTCGTCCTTGAGGACGATCTCGATCTTTCTGCCGGCAACGGTGTCGCCATGCTGCTGCATGTAGAGCTTGATGGCATTGTCGATCTGCTTGCCGGTCGATGCCTGGCCGCCGGTCATCGGCACGATCAGCCCGACCTTCACGCTGTCCTGCGCCTGCGCTGGCGCCAAGGCCGACGCAATGGCGACCGCGCCAGCCATTGCGCACCCGAATGCGGCCTGCGACAAGATCCTCGAGTAATTGAACATCAACGCTCCTCCCTGATCGGGTTCGTGCCTCGAACCGAGTCCCCGGTCCTTCCCGCACCATAACCCAGAATTTTCAACCGTGTATCGGCGCGGCATGGCGTCTGAAGCGATCGAGGATGTCAATCGCGACGATGGGCGCGGTCGGCTCACGAAAGCCGGTCGCCAATCTTTCATTACACACCATACTATAATACCAAAAACTTCCTGAATTAGCCAATTTTAGATTTTTAGATGGTTGCCCTGTAGACGGACCTTTACTCGTTGGATCGGCTGTGCCGGTTCGAAACGGCCGGGTGCGATCGGGCAAGCCGGTGCACAAATTCGACTCGATCAGGTTACTACCCTCAGCAGATGCCCATCAGCCCCCGCCACTTCTGCCTCCTGCTTGCTCTCGCTCTCGCGGCGGGCGCCCTGAGCGCCTGCGGGACTATCAACGAGAAGCTGGCCGACGGTATGGGCGATTATATTCCGCAATGGCTGGGCGGCTTGCCGCCAGATGCTCCGCCGCGGCCCGGCACGGCCAAGTACGACGAGTTCATGAAGGAGCGAGAACTCAAGCGACTGCAGCCCGCGCCCGCCACCCCGGACGGCGCCAAATCGGACCCGGCAGCGCTGCAGCCGATTCACTAGACCGATGCCTATCGACTGTGCCGGTCCGCGACGATTTCCTATAGATGAACCATCGATGGAATCGTGTGCTGCCAGGAGGGCGCGTGAGCTCCGACGACAGGACAAGCCAGACGGTTACCGCGAGATGCCTGGTGCTGGGGGCAAGCGGACTCGTCGGCGGCTATATCGTTGATCACCTGGTGCGCGCCGGAGAGCGCCCGATGGCGCTGTCACGATCGCCGCGGCAGAGGTCCGACATCGATTGGGTGGTTGGAGATCTCGCCAAGCCGGAAACCCTGAGGTTTCCGGCCTTTACAACGCTCTATTGCACCGCCGACGCGACCCTGCTGCCGACAGCGCTGCCCCATCTCTTCAATCCTTCGTTGCAGCGAGCCGTGATTTTTAGTTCAACGAGTGTCATCACCAAGCTGGAAAGCGAAGTCGCCGCGGAACGCCAGATGCTGAACCATCTCGCGGCCGCCGAGCAGGAAATCATCGCGGCCTGCGAACACAACAAGGTAGCCTGGACTATCCTGCGCCCGACCTTGATTTACGCCGAAGGCCGGGACGTCAACATCACCCCGCTATCCCGGTTGATCCGCCGCTTCGGCTTCATGCCGCTGGTTGGTGGTGCTCCCGGCCTGCGCCAGCCCGTGCATGCGGAGGATCTGGCGATCGGTGCCATTGCCGCGGCATCGAGCCCGGCCGCGATTGACAAGATCTATTCGCTGCCGGGCGGGGAGATGCTGACCTACCGTGAGATGATCGGCCGGATTTTCGACGGGCTGCGGCTGCCGCGGCGCACCCTCTCCGTGCCCGCCTTGGTGTGGCGAGCCGGCTTCGTGATGGCCAAACCGCTTTTTCCGCAGGCGAATGTGGCCATGGGCCTTCGCATGATGAAAGACATGACGTTCGACCCCGGTCCGGCTGTCCGGGACTTTGGCTGGAATCCGCGGAAGTTCAACCCCGTGTTCGAATAGCGAAGCCCCGGATCTGGGAGCCGAGGCCGCTCCGTCAATCCATGAACACCACGGTCTTGCGGCCGTTCAGGATCACCCGATCCTCCAGATGATGGCGCATAGCACGCGCCAGCACGCGGCGTTCGATGTCGCGTCCCTTGCGAACGAGATCGTCGGGGGTGTCGCGATGGCTGATGCGCTCGACATCCTGGTCGATGATGGGGCCTTCATCGAGCGCGCTGGTGATGTAATGCGCGGTGGCGCCGATCAGCTTGACGCCGCGCGCGTGCGCCTGATGATAGGGACGCGCGCCCTTGAAACCCGGCAGGAACGAGTGGTGAATGTTGATGCAGCGGCCGGAAAGTCGGATCGACATCTCGTCCGACAGGATCTGCATGTAGCGCGCCAGCACCACCAGATCGGTGCTGGTTTCTTCCACCAGGTTCCAGATCGCGGCCTCCTGCTCCGGCTTTGTCTCCTTGGTGACCGGCAAAAAGTGGAACGGGATCTCGCCGAAATCGAGATTGCTGTAGGTCTCGCGGGGATGATTGGAGACGATGGCGGTCGGAATCATCTCGAGTTCGCCGGTCCGCCAGCGATAGAGGATGTCGGCGAGGCAGTGATCGGATTTCGACACCAGGAGCATGACCCGGCGACGGCTGGCGCGGTCGCGCATTTGCCATTGCATACCGAAGCGCTCGGCGATCGCCGCGAAGCCGGTTTGCAGCGCCGCAAGCCTGACCGCCAGATCGGCGGCCTTGAACACCACCCTCATGAAAAAATGATCGGTCTCGATGTCGTTGAACTGCTGGGCGTCGAGAATGTTCTGGCCATTATGGGCGAGGAAGGTCGAAACAGCCGACACGATGCCGGGACGATCCGGACAGGACAGGGTCAAGACATATTGATGGTCAGGCATGGCCGCGCTTTATTTACAACCCGAACGAGAACCGTAACCGGACGCGGCGGATGGAACCGCGATCGGCCGCCCTGCTCTATCACCGCCAGCGGCCTTGCGCCAATCCCGGACAAAGGCCCATAAAGGCACATGCAACAAACCATGGGCGATGCCGAGCGAACAAATGGCTGACAGGCTCACCGGCTACCGCATTCTGATTCTGGAAACCCGCGAGGAAGCGCAGTTTTCCCGGTTGCTCGCCGAGCAGGGCGCCGACGTGCTGCGCTGTCCGATGTTCGCCATCCACGATGCGCCCGACCCAGCGCCGGTCGAGGCCTGGATCCGGCGCTTCATCGCAAAGCCCTGCGACGACCTGGTGCTGATGACCGGAGAAGGCCTGCGCCGCCTGATGAAGGTGGTCCGTCGCATCGACGCCGAGCAGGATTTTGTCGGCGCTCTCTCAACGACCCGGAAATTTGCGCGCGGCCCCAAACCCGGCCGGGCGCTGCGCGAGATCGCGCTGGAGCCGCAAATGACGACGGAAAAGCCGACCTCGGAGGGCATCGCCGAAATGCTGTCGCGCCTCGATCTGCGAGGGCATCGCGTCGGCTTGCAGCTCTATCCCGACAAGGATCATAGCGCGCTGATATCGGCGATTTCGGCGCAAGGCGCCGAGGTCGATACGGTTTTGCCCTACGTCTACGACGCGCAGGCGGCCGATGCCAGCATCGTCGCCGCGATCGATGAAATGGCGCAAGGCCGCGTCGATGCCATCGCGCTGACAAGTTCAGGCCAGGTGCGCCGCCTCGTCGAGGTCGCCCAGGCCCACGGCTGCGAAGCGCGATTGCGCGACGCCTTGGCGCTGACGCCGATTGCCTCGGTCGGGCCGGTGGTTTCGGACGAACTGACCAGCCACGGCCTGCGCACCGACATCTGTCCCGCCAACGATGCCTATTTCATGAAGCCGCTGATTTCGGCAATGGCCACGGCACTCGGCAAGTCCCCGCCGCGCGGCAGCTTGCGCTAATTGACCGGTGCGAAATTCTGATTGCTCAACGGCGGCGCGGTCGGGCGCTGGATGCGAATGAACGGCTTGCCCGCTCCTGCATGGCAGGTGTTGCAGGCGCCGGTGAGATTATCGAAGGCGACCATGAATTTGGTGCTGCTCTTGGCCGCAACCGCCTCTCTGAGCACAACGATCGCGGGGTCGATGTTGGCCTTCATCATATCTCCGACAGGAACGCCCTCATGGGTCGGAAATTGCTTCCGGGCGTCATCCAGGCCCTCCTCGATCTCATCAATTTCGTACGCGGCAAGATCCCAGTTGTTCGCTTCGCCGGCGAACCAGAGCTTGGCATGACGCAGCTGGGTAGCGGTCATGAATTCTCCAAGGCCCGGCGCGTAGGGCTCCTTGGCCGGCTGCGCGGCGGCACACAGTACCGAGGCGGTGAGGACAATGGCGGTAGCCGCGACGCGCTTCATTTCCTTAGATTCTCCCGAGGGACGGTAAGACATTGATGCCACGATCCGGGCTCGGCACACCTGACCATGGATCGGCCGTCACCTTGACACTGCCTATCATAGCCATCTTCTGCTGAAATCCAAACCTGACCACGGTTCGAAAGGCCGCCAGATCGTTTTCCACCAAAACCAGATTGCAGCATGGTCGCCATGCTGGCGAGAATCGATATTCCGGCGCAGCTTGAGGCCGCTCAGCCAAAGGAAGAACCCTCATGCGACGCTTTGTTGCCTTGCTCACCCTGGCTTTTTTCGCGGCCTCCTGCTCGCCGGATCAGGAAACGACGGGATCCGTAAACAGCTGCGCGACGGAACTGTTTCAATCCTACAATCCAAAGGTTTTCGATCAGTGCGTGGCCGTCTGCAAGAAATGTGACCATGGCATCACCACCACATGCACCACGTCCTGCACCTTGAAGGGTGCGCGCTGAGGCCACAGCCGGCGCATGTAACTTGAATTTGAAAAATCTGTTCCAGGATTGATCGTGGATGCGGGAACCGTGACAGAACTTGCAACGCCTTCCGCAAACTTCTCCGCTCAACTGCGGTGCAATCAGTTCCATCATCACCTCGCGTCGCAGTTTTCGCGCGGCGTTGGGAACGTCTATTGCGGTTGTGCATTCTCATGCAGAAGTTGAAGTTAGCTGGAGGTTAAAAATGCGAAAACTTAGTTTTGTGGCTGCGCTGATCGGCTTTTCGGCCGCAGGCGCCTTGTCGATGGGAAGCGCGTTGGCGCAAGCCAACCCAAGCGCACCGCAGCCGGATTCCTACGGCACGGGCGTTTACCAACCGGGCATCACCAGCACCGGAACGGCAGTCGACAGGCCGACCACGGGCATGGCGGTATATCCGCGTGCGACCGGTTCTGAGCGAGGCGACAACGCCGACTCGCTGCGGGGTGAAAACTCCGCCGCAAGCCATTATGATGGAAGCGTCGAAGGGCGCACAAGCGGCGGCGGTGCGGGAGGTGCCGGCGGCAGCGGTCGCTAGTCTCGGTTCTGCCCAAGTTTCTAGCGTGCGACCATTTGTTGGAGAGTACCCGAATTGTTGGAGAGTACCCGAAGGCCCCGGAGCGATCCGGGGCCGTTCGTTGTTCGTCGCGAGGCATCGCCTGATAAATTGGGCGCGGCCCTGCGCGCTCTCATTTCCGCAATCCGCCCGAGCCGGTCTCCTGCTTATAGCTCTGGGCGCTCGGTCAGGTACGCCCGATAAGTCAGCCGGATGCCATCCTCGAGCGAAATGTGGGGCCGCCAGCCCAGCCCTGTGAGCCGGCTGACGTCGAGCCATTTGCGTGGCGTACCGTCGGGCCGTGAGGGATCGAAGCTGATCCCGCCCTGGTATCCGACCGCCGCGGCTACCAGCCGCGCGAATTCGGCGATCGTGATGTCTTCCCCGGTGCCGATATTGACCAGCTCGTCGCCGGAGTAAGTCTTCATCAGGTGAATGCAGGCGTCCGCCATATCGTCGACATGCAGGAATTCCCGCCGCGGGGTGCCGGTGCCCCAGACCACCACGTCGGTCGCGCCGGATACCTTGGCTTCATGAAATCGCCGGATCAGCGCGGCAACCACGTGACTGTATTCGGGGTGATAGTTGTCGCCCGGGCCGTACAGATTGGTCGGCATCACATTGATGAAATCGCACCCATACTGGCTGCGATAGGCTTCGACCATCTTGATCCCGGCGATCTTGGCAATGGCATAGGGCTCATTGGTGGGCTCCAATGGGCCGGTCAGGATGGCATCTTCCCGCAGCGGCTGCGGCGCCAGTCTTGGATAGATGCAGGACGAGCCGAGGAACATCAATTTTTCGGCGCCGTTTTGGTGGGCGGCGTGGATCACGTTGGCCGCGATTGCCAGATTGTCGTAGATGAATTCGGCGCGCAACGTGTTGTTGGCGACGATGCCGCCGACCTTCGCGGCAGCCAGAAACACCACACGCGGACGATTGGCGGCAAACCAACCGAACACCGCCGCCTGGTCGCGCAAATCGAGCTCGCGGCGTCCGGCAGTCAAAAGTTCGACGTGTTCTCGCGCCAGCCTGCGGACCAGCGCCGCCCCCACCATCCCGGCATGCCCGGCAACGAAGACCGTCTTGCCCGCAAGTTCAAACGGGATCCTTGCCATTGGCAACCTCCCGCCGCGCGATCTCCAGATCGCCCGCGACCATTTCCCTGACCAGTTGAGCAAAACTCGTCTTCGGCTGCCAGCCCAGCTTCTCGCGAGCCTTGCTGGCGTCACCGATCAAGAGATCGACTTCGGTCGGCCGGAAGTACACGGGATCGATGCGGACCACGGTCTTGCCGGACTTCTTGTCGATGCCGGTTTCTTCGACCCCCTTGCCGCGCCAGGCGATGCCGCGGCCGACCTCCGCAAATGCACGTTCGACAAATTCGCGGACCGAGCGGGTTTCGCCGGTGGCCAGCACGAAGTCGTCAGCCGCTTCGGCCTGCAGTATCCGGTGCATGCCTTCGACATAATCCCTGGCATGGCCCCAGTCGCGTTTGGCCTCGAGGTTTCCGAGATAGAGCGTGTCTTCCAGGCCGGTCTCGATGCGGGCGACGCTGCGAGTGATCTTGCGCGTCACGAAGGTCTCACCCCGGATCGGACTTTCATGATTGAACAGGATGCCGTTCGAGGCGAACATGCCGTAGGCCTCGCGATAGTTGACCGTGATCCAGTAGCCATAGAGCTTGGCAACACCATAGGGCGAGCGCGGATAGAACGGTGTGGTTTCCTTCTGCGGGACTTCCTGAACCAGGCCGTACAGCTCCGAGGTGGAAGCCTGATAGAAACGCGTCTCCTTCTCCAGGCCTAGAATCCGGATCGCCTCCAATAATCGCAGCACGCCGATCGCGTCGGCATTGGCGGTATATTCCGGGCTCTCGAAACTGACGCCGACATGGCTCTGGGCCGCAAGGTTGTAGATCTCGGTCGGCCGGATCTGCTGCATCAGGCGGATCAGATTGGTGGAATCCGTCATGTCGCCATAGTGCAGCAAGAACGGCACATTCCCGGCATGCGGATCCTGGTAGAGGTGATCGATGCGGGCGGTGTTGAACGAGGACGAGCGCCGCTTGATGCCATGCACGGTATAGCCGAGGCCGAGCAGATATTCGGCGAGATAGGCGCCGTCCTGTCCGGTCACTCCGGTGAGAAGTGCAACGCGCCGCTTCGAATCCTGAACCATCTCAACTCCAAACATGCACCGGGACTGCTAAAACGCAGTTCAACGCCGCCAAACCTACTACATTGCGCTGGACCGGGCCGTTACTCTTCGCCCCATGGGCTCAGGGCCGGGAATCCCAAACCCTTATCATGACCCTATTCCTGCAAGCAAATCCGCTGGCAGGCCTTGCTGCCGCCCGATGGGTGCGGACTTGCGGACCGAAAGGCAAACATTGTATGGGACCCGCCCCCGATAGTCGAATATGGTGACGCAGGCCGGCCGGATGAGGTTCGCTTCGCTCACATGGCGGCGGGCAAGACCAGAGCGCGCAAAGCGCCACTAGATCGATGCGTGGTTTCCGTTCGCAAGGGGCGGACGTTGCGCCAACGGAGGGAATGCGTGGAATATGCTTTGGAGGTGCGCGGGGTTTCACTGCGCTTTGGTGGCGTCCGCGCGCTCAGCGATGTCAGTTTTGGCGTGGGTGAGGGCGAACTGTTTTCGATTATTGGTCCCAACGGCGCCGGCAAGACCTCGATCATCAACTGTATCTCCGGCCGCTACCGGCCGAGCGAAGGCCAGCTGTTCTACCGCGGCCGCGATATCACCGCGTTCAATCCGAATGCCCGCCCTTCGCTCGGCATCGGCCGCACCTTCCAGAACCTCGCCCTTTTTGCTCATATGAGCGTGCTCGACAACATCATGGTCGGACGGCACCATCTGTTGAAGAACAATTTCATCACGGGGTCGCTGTACTGGCTGACAGGCGCGCGGCGCGAAGAACTCGCCCATCGCCGCAAGGTCGAAGAGATCATCGATTTTCTCGATCTGCAGGCGGTGCGCAAGTCAACCGCCGGCACCCTTCCCTACGGCCTGCGCAAACGGGTCGAACTGGCGCGCGCCATGGCGCTGGAGCCGCGGCTGATCCTGCTCGACGAGCCGATGGCCGGCATGAATTTCGAGGAAAAGGAGGACATGGCGCGCTACATCGTCGACCTCAACGAGGAGTTCGGGATGACCGTGATGATGATCGAGCACGACATGGGCGTGGTGATGGATATCTCCCACCGCGTCATGGTGCTGGATTTCGGCCGCAAGATCGCGGAAGGCGACCCAGCCGCGGTGCTGGCCGATCCTCATGTCAAGCGCGCCTATCTCGGCGAAGAAGACGAGGTGCTCAGCGATCCCGACGACGTGCCGGCAGCCGCGGAGACCGCGGCATGATGGATTACGCCGGCCGGGCCGCCGCGGCCGATACCTACCCGAAACTGTTGCGCCTCAACGCCCAAGAATATGGCGGCGACATCGCGCTGCGCGAAAAGGACCTTGGGCTTTGGCGTCTCTTCACCTGGACCGACTACCAGGCCCGGGTGCATGACTTCGCCCTCGGCCTGGTCGAGCTTGGCCTCGGCCGCGGCGACGTCATCGCTATTATCGGCGACAACCGGCCGGACTGGGTTTCGGCCGAGATCGCCACCCATGCCATCGGCGCCATGAGCCTCGGCCTCTATCGCGACGTGCTGGATGAGGAAGCGGCCTATCTCCTGAGCTATTCCGAGGCCAGACTGGCGTTCGCCGAGGACGAGGAGCAGGTCGACAAGCTGCTGACGCTGGCCGATCGCGTCCCCAACCTCAAACACATCGTTTATTCCGATCCACGGGGATTGCGTAAATATGACGATCCACGCCTGATGGCGGCCGACCAGCTCGCTGCGTCAGGGCGCGAGCGCGCCGCCCGCGAGCCCGGCCTCTACCAGCAGCTGGTAGACGCCACCCGGGGCGAGGATGTCGCGATCCTCTGCACCACCTCCGGCACCACGGCCCATCCCAAACTGGCGATGTTGGCGGCCGGGCGGGTGCTGCGGCACTGCGCCACCTATCTGGCGTTCGATCCGAAGGGGCCGCAAGACGAATATGTCTCGGTGCTGCCGCTGCCCTGGATCATGGAACAGGTTTACGTGCTCGGCAAAGGCCTGCTGTGCCGGATGAAGATCAACTTCGTTGAACGGCCCGACACCATGATGAACGATTTTCGCGAGATCGCGCCAACATTCGTCTTGTTCGCGCCAAGGGTCTGGGAAGCGATCGCCGCCGACGTCCGCGCGGGTGTGATGGACTCCTCCCCGCTCAAGCAGGGCCTCTATCGGCTCGGCATGAAGACCGGGCTATCGGCGCTCGGCCACGGCAAGCATTCGGTGACTGCGGACCTCCTGCTGTTCCGCGCCCTTCGTGACCGGCTCGGCTTCACGCGGCTGCGCTCGGCGGCGACCGGCGGTGCCGCGCTCGGTCCCGACACGTTCAAGTTCTTTCAGGCCATGGGCGTGCCGCTGCGTACCCTGTACGGCCAGACCGAGCTGCTCGGCGCCTACACGCTGCATCCGACGGACCATGTCGATCCCGACACGACCGGCGTGGCGATGGCGGAAGACATCCAAATCCGCATAGCAAATCCGGATATCCATGGCGTCGGCGAGATCGTGGTGCGCCATCCCAACATGTTCCTCGGCTACTACCGGAACCCGGAAGCCTCCGCGGCCGACGTCAGAGATGGCTGGATGCATTCGGGCGACGCCGGTTATTTCAACGCCAACCAGCAGCTCGTGGTGATCGACCGCATCAAGGATCTGGCGGAAACCGCGCGCGGCGAGCGCTTCTCGCCGCAATATATCGAGAACAAGCTGAAATTCTCGCCTTACATCGCCGAGGCGGTGGTATTGGGCGATGGCCGCGACGCGCTCGCGGCGATGATCTGCATCCGCTTCTCGATCATTTCGAAATGGGCGGAGAAAAGCCGGATCGCGTTCACCACCTACACCGACCTCGCCTCCCGTGGCGAAGTGTATGCGTTGCTGCAAAGAGAGGTCGAGACTGTCAACGCCACGCTGCCGCCGGCGCAACGCATTTCCAGATTCCTGCTGCTCTACAAGGAACTCGATGCCGACGACGGCGAACTGACGCGCACCCGAAAGGTCCGGCGCAGCGTCATCAACGAGAAATACGCCGGGATCATCGACGCCCTCTATGCCGGCCGGCACGACATCCCCGTCGATACCGTGATCCGCTTCCAGGACGGCACCACCCAACGCGTCCGTACCCGCCTGCGGGTGGTGGATTTGACTGGCGGAACGGCGATGGCGGAGGCTGCCGAATGAGGGACAAACCTTTCGCGCAGACGTCACGGCCGGGCCTCACGAATCCCAGCTTGGGCGATCGGGCATGAACCTGCAGTTCCTGATCCAGCTCCTGGTCAACGGGCTTGTGGTCGGCACGCTTTACGGCGTGGTCGCGATGTCGTTCGTGCTGATCTACAAGGCGACGCAGGTCGTCAATTTCGCGCAAGGTGAATTGCTTTTGATCGGCGCCTGGGTGTGCTGGGCGCTATTGACCAAGTACCACGTGCCGTTCTGGGTCGGCATGCCGTTGACGCTGGTCTTCATGTTTGCCTTCGGCATCGCAATCCAGATCGTGATCCTGCGGCCGATGATCGGCGAGCCGATCATTTCGGTGATCATGGTCACGATCGGGCTATCGACGGTGTTCCAGGCCGCGCTGAAATGGATCTTCGGCGTCAATCCGCAGCCTTTTCCGGGGGTGTTCGCCACCCCGTCCGTCGATCTGCTCGGCCTGCAAATCCAGACCGTCTATGCGATGAGCCTCGTGGTGTCGGTGATCATGATGGTCGGCATGGCGTGGTTCTTCAAGGCCTCGAAACACGGCCTCGCCATGCGCGCCACCGCCTTCAACCAGCAGGTGGCGCAGTCGCTCGGCGTTTCCGTCAAGAACGTGTTCGCGATGGCGTGGGCGATTTCGGCCACCGTCTCGGCGGTGGCCGGCGTGGTGGTGGCCACCGTGAACGGCGTGTCGTCGGGCCTGTCGGCCTACGGCATCAAGGTATTTCCGGCCGCGATCCTGGGCGGGCTCGATTCGATCGGCGGCGCGGTGGTCGGCGGCATCATCATCGGGCTATTGGAAAATGTCGCGCAGTATATCGACAGTGAATATCTGCACTGGGGCAATCTCTACGAGATCGCCCCGTTCTACGTGCTGATCATCATCCTGATGATCAAGCCCTACGGCCTGTTCGGCACCAAAGACATCGAGCGGGTGTAGTCCATCATGGCAGCTCCCTCGCAGATCCCGGCCGGCGACTTCCGCACCTCCTACGCGGCCGATACCACGATCTTTCCGACCGTGACCAGCCGCAACGCGGCGATCGCAGGCCTGGTGCTGATCTGTTTTGCGCCGCTGGTGCTGACCGAATACTGGCTCAGCATCCTCATTCAAATCGGCATCTTTGCCATCGCAGCCCTTGGCCTGAACATTCTGGTCGGCTTCACGGGCCAGATTTCGATCGGCCACGCCGCGTTTTTCCTGTTCGGCGCCTTCACCTCGGCCTATCTGTCGAACAATCTGCCGATCCCGGTATTCTTTGCCATCCCCTTGGCGGGCGTGGTGACGGCGCTGGTCGGGTTGATCTTTGGGGTGCCGGCGGCACGGCTGAAGGGACTGTATCTCGTGATCGCGACGCTGGCGGCGCAATACATCCTGCTCGATTTCTTCTCGCGCGCCGACTGGTTCTCCGGCGGCTCGGTGCCGGCCAGCGCCAATCCGTTCTCGATTCTGGGCTATGTCTTCCGCGGCGACCGGCAATATTTCTACGTCGTGTTGGCCTATGTCGTGCTCAGTTACCTTTTGGTCACCAACCTGATGCGCAGCCGCGATGGCCGCGCGCTGGTGGCGATCCGCGACCACTACCTCTCCGCCGAGATCATGGGCATCAACCTGACGAAATACCGGACGCTCTCGTTCGGGCTGGCGGCCTTCTTTGCCGGCATCGCCGGGGCGCTTTACGCGCATTATCAGCTGGTGGTCTCCAATGAAGGGTTCGGGATCGAACGTTCGATCCTGTTTCTGGCCATGATCATTATCGGAGGCACCGGCTCGATCATGGGCACGCTGATGGGCACCGCCTTCGTGGTGCTGCTGCCGGAGTCCATGGAGTGGATCAGCGCCGGCCTGAAAGGAAGCGCCATCGACAAGGCGCTGTCACTCAACAACAACATCACGTTCCTGCGAGAGATCGCGATCGGGCTGATCATCATCGCTTTCCTGATGTTCGAGCCGGACGGGCTGGCGCATCGCTGGCGGCAGATCAAGACCTACTGGAAACTCTACCCGTTTTCGCATTGAGGTTGGAACAAGACGGGCTACAATTGCTCCCAACAACCAAACGGAGGAAACAAATGACGATAAAATCGCTGTTGAGTACGGTTTCGCTGACGCTGCTGATCGGCGGCGTGGCAACGGCAACGCAGGCGCAGATCGCCATCGGCCATCTCGCGGATTATTCCGGCGGCACCTCGGACGTCGGCACGCCGTTTGGACAGGGCGTGGCGGATACCTTCGCCTGGGTCAACAAGAACGGCGGCATCGGCGGCAAGCAGCTCAACGTCGATACCAACGACTACGGTTATCAGGTGCCGCGCGCCATCGCGCTGTACAAGAAATGGTCCGCCCCCGACGGCAAGGTCGCCGCCATCGTGGGCTGGGGCACCGCCGATACCGAGGCGCTGACCGGCTTTCTGGCGCAGGACAAGATCCCGGATATCTCCGGTTCCTACGCCGCGGCGCTGACCGATCCCGAGGGCACTAGCGGCAAGGCCAAGCCCGCGCCCTATAATTTCTTCTACGGCCCCAGCTATTCCGACGCGTTACGCGCCGAATTGACCTGGGCGGCCGAAGACTGGAAAGCCAAGGGCAAACCGGGAAAACCGAAATTCGTGCATATGGGCGCCAACCATCCCTATCCCAACGCGCCAAAGGCCGCCGGCGAGGCGATCGCCACCGAACTCGGATTCGAAGTGCTGCCGCCCTTGGTTTTCGCGTTGGCGCCGGGTGACTACAGCGCCCAGTGCCTGAGCCTGAAGAGTTCTGGCGCCAATTACGCCTATCTCGGCAACACGGCGGCCTCCAACATCTCGGTCATGAAAGCCTGCAAGAGCGCCGGCGTCGACGTTCAGTTCCTGAGCAACGTGTGGGGCATGGATGAGAACGCGGCCAAGGCGGCGGGCGACGCCGCCGACGGCGTGATCTTCCCGCTGCGCACCGCGGTCGGCTGGGGCGGCAACGCGCCGGGCATGAAGACCGTGATGGCGATCTCAGGGATGTCCGATCCGAGCGGCAAGGTCTATCGGCCGGTGCACTATATCGCAGCGGTCTGCACCGCGCTGTACATGAAGGAAGCCATCGACTGGGCCGCCAACAATGGCGGCGCGACCGGCGAGAACGTCGCCAAAGGCTTCTATCAGAAGAAGGATTGGGTTCCGGCCGGCATGGAGGGCGTTTGCAATCCATCGACCTGGACCGAGAAGGACCACCGCGGCACCCTCAAGGTCGATCTCTACCGTGCCAGGATTTCCGGCCCGACCGATGGCGATCTCAACGATCTGATCGCCAAGGGCATCATCAAGCTGGAGAAGGTTAAGACGGTAGATCTGCCGCGTAAGCCGGAATGGTTTGGATGGTGATTGCCAGATTACGGCATGATCCGTCAGGCTGACTCTCCGGACGATCCCACACTCAATCGTCATCCCCGCGAAAGCGACGCGGAGCGGGGATCCAGTACGCCGCGGCTTCTCGATCGGTCACAGGCGCCTCTGGAATACTGGATCACCCGCTTTCGCGGGTGATGACGGCGGAGAGCGCGATTGCGCCGGGCAGAAAAGGACGACAGATCTCCATGGCTGCCGAATCAGAAACACGTCTCGCCGCGCCGGGCGGCATTGCCGCGCCCACCCCGCTGCTCAGCGTGCGCAACATCGAGGTGGTCTATGACGACGTCATCCTGGTGCTGCGGGGCTTGAGCCTCGAGGTACCGCAAGGCGCGATCGTCGCGCTGCTCGGCGCCAACGGCGCCGGCAAATCGACGACCCTGAAAGCCATTTCCGGACTGCTCAGGACCGAGGACGGCGAAGTCACCCGCGGCGAGATCCTGTTCAACGGGGCGCGCATCGATGGCATCGATCCCGACCAGATCGTTCGGCGCGGCATCTTTCAGGTAATGGAAGGCCGCCGCATCATCGCCGACATGACGTCGCTCGAAAACCTGCGGCTTGGGGCCTTTACCCGTAGCGACCGCCAGGTCGGCGCCGACATCGAGATGGTCTACGAGTACTTCCCGCGCCTGAAGGAGCGCACGGGGCTTGCCGGCTATCTCTCCGGCGGCGAACAGCAGATGCTGGCGATCGGCCGCGCCCTGATGGCACGCCCGAGGATGATCCTGATGGACGAGCCGTCGATGGGATTGTCGCCTTTGCTGGTCAAGGAAGTCTTCGCGATCATCCGCCAGATCAACCGCGACCTCGGCGTCACCATTCTGTTGGTTGAACAGAATGCCCGGGCCGCGCTCTCGGTCGCCAGCCACGGCTACATCATGGAACAGGGCAAGGTCGTACTTGAGGGCAGCGCTGACGCGCTGCGAGACAATGAGGACGTCAAGGAATTTTATCTCGGCGGCGCCGGCGACCAGCGCAAGAGTTTCAAGAATCTGAAGAGTTTTAGACGCCGGAAACGGTGGCTATGAGCCCACTCTGCCCTCGTCGCCATTCCCCGATGCGGCTCAGCCCAGCACCCGCTCGGCTTCCGTGACGGCGGAAAGCACGTGATATAGCGAGGACGCCGGAATCGTCGCCACCAGCGAGCGGCCATCGCGATCGAATTGATCGTACCAGCCGCCGGCGACGGGATGCCGGAGATAGTGCCGTTCGAGCCGCGACAGCGCCGCGCGCGCTTCCTCGGCGGCTCCGGCTTCGCCTGACTCGGCTTGCGCGATCCAGGCCTTGACGATTTCAGTCTGCGGCCACAACCGCCGGCTATGCCTTCTGACCTGGCCTGAGGCGTCCCCCTGATCGACCAGGCACAGTGTTGCCTCATCGCGATAGCGCAGGGCTGCCGCCAGCAGTTCGGCGCGGTGCCGTCCGGTCGGACACCTGGTAATTCGTTCAAACCCTCGCAAAAGCCAAACCCACTCGGCCTGATGACCAGGCTCGACGCAGACCGGCTCGATGTTCGACCAGTCTTCCTCGAAATATTCGCCAAGCACATGTTTCTGCTTGTCATACAGATTGGCCATGAACAGCGCGAAGAATTCTCCGGCGCGCTGTTGAAACGCCAGGTCGTGGGTCGCATCGAACGCTGCGATCATGGCTTCGAACAGATGCATCTGCGGATTTTGCCGCCGCGGCATCGAGGCCGGAAAACCCTCCAGGAAGCCGCCGTGCGGCGAGCGCAGCCGGCTATCCAGGAACGACAGCAGTTCGTCGATTTCGGCGCGAACCTGCGCATCGCGGTCCAGCGCGTAGAGGCTCGCCAACGCCAAAAGCACAAAGGCGTGGTCATAGGTATCGCGCAGCGGATGCAGGACAGCGCCGTCAGGCGAAAGCGTATGGACAAAACCGGGCTGGCCGTCGGGGCCCTTGGCCTTGGCCAGGAGATAGTCGAGCCCCGTGCGCGCGATCTCACGGCCCTCGGGAAACCAGCCGATCCGCGCTGCCGTGGCGAAGCAGAAGATCTGCCGGGCCTGAACCATGACCCGCCTGGGTGCGGCGCGATCGCCACGGCCTTGCGGATCGAGCCGATCGACAAAGCCGCCAAAGACCGGATCCCAGCCTTCGCGCGACCACAGTGGCAGCGAGTGGTCGATCATCAGGGTCTTCAGAACCGCGATGATATCATCCGGTCGATCGGCCGTGGCCGCAGGATCTGTTTTAGCCATTGTGTTTCCTGGAGGATGCGCAGCATCATCAACTGCGTCTGGCAGGGCCGTCTGATATCATGCCAAAGGGGGTTGGTCCTATCACCACAGAGGACGATCGCTCCCTTGAACGCGCCGACGATCTGCCCGGCCAAGCGGGATCTGCCATGACCGACCACTACGATGCCCGCGAAACCCGCGCGCCCGCGACGCGCGAGGCGGATCTGTTCTCGCGGCTGCCGGACCTGCTGGCGCGGGCGATGGCCGCCCCCACCTATGCCGAACGCCTCAAGCACATCGATCCCGCCACCGTCACCAGCCGGACGGCGCTGGCGCGCCTGCCGCTGCTGCACAAGTCCGATCTTTCTGCCCTGCACAAGTCCGCGCCGCCATTCGGCGGCCTCTTCAGCGGGCCTCCTGGCTCGTTTGGCCGGCTGTTTACGTCGCCGGGTCCGATTTTCGAGCCGGAGCCAGCCCATGCCGACCCGTGGCGCGGAGCGCGGGCGCTGTTCGCGGCGGGATTCCGGCGCGGCGACGTGGTGCTGAACACCTTCAGTTATCACCTCACCCCCGGCGGCTTCATATTCGATACCTCGGCGCGCGCGCTCGGATGCGCGGTGATCCCGGCGGGTCCCGGCAACACCGATGCCCAGTTCGAGCTGATCGAGGCCTATCGCCCGGTCGGCTATAGCGGTACCCCGGATTTCCTCAAGATCCTGCTCGACGCCGCTGACAGCAAAGGGCGCGACATCTCTTCGATCAAGCGCGCGCTGGTATCGGGTGCCGCCTTTCCGAAATCGCTGCAGGAAGAGATCAAATCGCGCGGCATTGACGCCTACCAAGCCTATGGTACCGCCGATCTCGGCCTCATTGCCTTTGAAACCCCAGCTCGCGAGGGCATGGTGGTCAACGAGGACCTGATCTTCGAAATCGTGCGGCCCGGCAGCGGCGATCCCGCTGCCGAGGGCGAAGTCGGCGAAATCGTCGTCACCTCGCTCGACCCCGATCATCCCTGGATTCGCCTCGCGCTCGGCGACCTGACCGCCGCCCTGCCGGGCGCGAGCCCGTGCGGCCGCACCAACATGCGCATCAAAGGCTGGATGGGCCGCGCCGACCAAACAACCAAGGTCAAAGGCATGTTCGTCCGGCCCGAGCAGATCGCAGAGATCGCCAGGCGCCACCCCCAACTGGGGCGGCTGCGCCTGGTGGTGGGGCGCGAGGGCGAAACCGATGTGATGACGCTGTGGGCGGAATGCGCGGCACCGAATGAGGCCCTCCGCAGCGAGATGGTGGCCACGCTGCGCGCGGTGACAAAACTTCAAGGCGCCGTCGAACTGGTGCCGCCGGGGAGCCTCGCCAATGACGGCAAGGTGATCGTGGACGAGCGCAAGCCGGACTGATCGGGCTGTCAGCGACCGCCAGCCTGAAAGGCCTGCACCAGAGCGATGACCTGGTCCAGCTGCTCCCGTGTGATCTCGGCAAACATCGGTAACGACAGGATGGTGCTTTGCTGGCGATAGGCGTTGGGAAATTGTTCGGGACGATGATCGAGCCGGCTGTAGGCGGCGAGAAAAGGCAGGGCTGTCGGGTAGTTGACCGCGGTCTGCACCCCGTTGGCACCCAGATGCGCCGCCAACGCGTCACGTCGCGGATGCTTGATCGTATAGAGATGGTAGACGTGGCTGCGGCCGGCCCCGACCAAGGGGATCACGACTTCCTCGATCTGATTGAGGCCTGCATCGTAGATCTTCGCGGCCGACTGGCGCGCCGCCGTCCACTTCGCCAGGTGAGGCAGTTTCGCCGACAGGATCGCCGCCTGCAGGCCGTCGAGCCGGCTGTTGATGCCCTCGATCTGATGCTGGTGCTTGGTGATACCGCCATGGCGAGCTAGCATGGTGATGCGCTCGGCCAGCGAGCTGTCGTTGGTGACGACAGCGCCGGCATCGCCCATCGCGCCCAGATTCTTGCCCGGATAAAACGAATAGGTCGCAGCCGCGCCGAAGGTGCCGACCTGCCGTCCCTTGTAACGCGCCAGATGGGCCTGCGCGCAATCTTCGACCACCCAGAGCTTGTGCCTGGCCGCGATCGCCATGATCGCGTCCATGTTGGCCGGCTGGCCGTAGAGATGAACCGGAATAATACCGACCGTCCGCGGCGTGATCGCCGCCTCGATCCCAACAGGGTCGATCGTGAAGGTGTCGGCGTCGGTGTCGCAGAACACGACATTGGCGCCGGCATGAGTGATCATGGCCGAGGTACTGATCCACGAATGCGCCGTGGTGATCACTTCATCGCCGGGCTTTACCCCCAGCGCCGCCATTGCCAGGTAAAGCGCGTCGGTGCCGTTGGCGCAGGAGATGCAGTGTCTGATCTCCACCGCAGCGGCAAACTCCCGTTCGAACGCATCGACAAAGGGCCCGCGAATGAATGCGCTATCGCGAATCACGGCTGATATCGCTTTATCGATCTCGGCCTTGATGGACTGATATTGAAGCTGCAAATCCGCTGAAGGTACCGGCATCGATGGTCTTTCTATGATCGCGAGGCAAGCCGGCGCGCCGGATTTCCCGCATAGGTGCCGGCCGCGGTGATGTCTCCCGTCACGACCGCGCCCGCGCCGATGACCACGTCGTCGACGATGCGCACCGGCAGAATGGTGGCATTGGAACCGATCGAAACCCGGTTGCCGATCACGGTCTTGCCCCACAATTCCTTGCGTCCGCCGGCAGGGCCGCCGGTCGCAAAGGTGTCGTTGATGAACATCACGCCATGGCCGACAAAACAGTCGTCGCCGATTGTCACCAGTTCGCAGATGAAGGAATGCGACTGCACCCGGGTGCGGGCACCGATCGTCGCGCCCTTTTGAATTTCCGTGAAAGGCCCAATGAAACAGTCATCGCCGATTTTGCAGCCGTAGAGATTGCACGGTTCGATCACCCTCACCCGAGCGCCGAATTCGACGTCTCGCAGGCTGACATGGTCGACATCGGGCTTATTCACGGCGTCACCCCGAGCCGGCACAGGCGCGGAGTGAAGTGCAGGGGAACTTCCAGGCCCGTCTCGATCGATTCATACAGCGCGGAAATCAGTTCGAGGCTTTTGCGGCCTTCAAGTCCATCGACCAGCGCGGCGTGCTGGTGCACCAGACAATCGATCACATGCTGATAATACGCCTGATGGCCGAAGCCATAGACGTTCGGCGGGTTGACGGAAAACTTCTCCCGCACTTCCTTGTCGCTTGGAAGCTCGTCGACGAAGTTCCAGTGCCTGATCTCGTTGACCGCGAAGCCCGCGATTTCCACCATGCCCTTTTCTCCGAGGACCGACAGCGACCCCTCGACATCCCTCGGGCGCGCCGCCGTCGTCGCCTCGATGATGCCGAGCGCGCCGTTGCGAAATTTCAGGGTTGCCACCGCAGTATCCTCGGCTTCGATCCTCGCCAGTGCCGTGATGGCGCGGGCATGAACGCTGACGACGTCGCCGAAGAACCACTCCAGCATATCGACGTGGTGGCTGGCCTGGTTGGAGAGCACGCCGCCATCATAGGCCCAGGTGCCGCGCCAGTCATCCTGATCGTAATAGGCCTGGTCCCGGCACCAGCGCACCCGAACGGTGCCGAGAATGAGACGGCCGAACCGGCCGGCTTCAAGAGCCTCGCGCGCCTTGACGACCGGAACGTTGAAGCGATTCTGCTTGACCACGAACAGCTTGACGCCGGCCAGATCGCAGGCGCGCATCATGTCGTCGGCATCCCCGAGCCGCAGCGCCATAGGCTTTTCGACCACGACGTGCTTCCCGGCCCGTGCGCAGGCAATGACGTGCTGCGGGTGCATGCCGCTCGGGGTCAGGACCGCGACGGCGTCGATGTCCTTGTGGGCCAGGAAATCGCCGATGTCGTCATGCGCGGCAACGCCGTATTTCGAGGCGATGGCATCGGCGCGCGAGCGGATGGGATCGCAGACCGCCGTGAGCCTAGCCCCGTCGATGTGGTTGCCGCCGAGCAAATCGGAATGCCGCTTCGCGATGCGCCCGCAGCCGAGCAGCCCAAATCTGATCATCGGCGTCTTTCTTGTTGAACCATAAATAGGCTGTGAACGCGTGAGCTGGGCTCAAAGGCTTGCTGCGGTCGGATCGTGACAGCCGTTCTATATTGAACAAAGGCTGTGCAAATCAAGGCGCATCCGGCGTTTACCATCCGGTCGAGGTGCAATCCAGTTCGCTCCTGTCGGTGTGACGCCATTATCGGCGCTGCGTCTCGATCGCGCGCGCGACGACGCGCGCAAAATCGGTGGCGAAGGCCGCGACACGCTGACCGAGATCCGGCAGCAGACCGCGGATGGCCGACGGCTCCGCGGCCTGAGCCGCCTCCCAGAGCAGATCGGCCAAGGTCGCGGCATCGTCGAGGCCGAAATAGCGCGCGCGACCCCCGGTCTGTTCGCGATGGACGTCGATATCGGAAAGGATCATGGGAACGCCGAACGACTTGGCCTCTTCCACAGTTGTGCTCCAGCCCTCGAAGCGAGAAGGATTAATGAGCGCCACCGAGGCCCGCAGCAGGGCGTAGACATGGTCCAGCGGAATCATGCCGAGATAGCGGAAATTCGACGCGACGCCGCGGTCTTCGACCCGGCGCATCAGATGATCGAAATAGTCTGCTTCACGGGGATCTTGCGGGCTGCCGGAGGCCGCGACGACGACATCCTGCCCGCGTTGTTTCAGGATCGTCAGCGCCTCGACCACGACCTGATGGTTCTTGTGCCGCCAGAACTGGTTCGGCAGATAGAAGTATCGCGCCGGCAAGCTGTATTTCGCCAAGACCTCGGCAGCATCCGCGGTCAGCAGTTCGGCCGCGGGCTGAGTGGCGAAGCGGACCACAGCGACGTCGTTGCAAAATCCCGGATAGAATCGTCGATAGTCGGCGAGAGCGCTTTCGCTGCTCAGCATGATCTGCCGGCCGGACATGATCTGGGCGCGAAAACCGAGATCGCGCCGCCAGCGCGCGATCGGCGAAAACAGCTGCGGCAGTCGGCGATGCTGAAAATCCGGAAACCATGCGATGGCCGGAAAAGGCAGGCGCCAGCCGAAAAAACGCGCGTTCTCGACCACCACGTCGATGCCTTTGGCCTGAAACTCGGCTGCCGCCGGCCGGTCAAGCCCAAACGCGATGGCACCGATCAGACCCGAACGCCGGCGATCAAAGGCCTGCGAGCGCGCAACTTCGACAGCGGGAATGTGCGAGAGCTCCGCAAGTTCGGCGGGATCGTCCGTCGTCCCGGCAAATACCACCGGCGCGAATTCGCCGGGACAGTAGCGGCCCAGCGCAGCAAACAGGTTGCGCTGGTAGTTGTAACCCCCGGCCCAAAGGCTTCGCGGTACCGCGGTGAATGCGACACGCAGCGGGAGTTGGGCCGTCAACGAATGTGATCCTTGAACCAGCTGACATAATCAGCAACGCCCTGCTCGATCGGAATCCGCCATTCGAACGGCAGCTGCTGCAGTGTTGTGCCGTCGGCCAAGAGGCTGAACGGGTCCCCGGCCCGGACCAAACCTGAATAACGCACGGACGCTTCGGAGCCCCAGTGCTCGATCAGCAGGCTCGCGAATTCGGCCACACGGATGCCACGGCCCGATCCGCCATTGATGACGCGAAACTTCTCCTCCGGCGGGAACTCCCCGATTGTGGTCAATAGCCGGACAGCATCGCGCACATCGGTCCAATCGCGTATTTCCTGGCCCGTCCCGCCCAGCACCAGCGTCGACTGGCCCTGCTTTAGCCTGCAACAGATGTCCCACGGCAGTTGCTTGCGAAGCTGCGGCCCGTAAACCGAGAACAATCGCGCCACCGTGCTGCGAAGGCCGAAGCTTACCGCATAGCTGCTGCACAGTTGCTCCATCATCAGCTTGTGCTGACCATATGGCGACATCGGCCTCGGTACCGCCTGCTCGGGAATGGGACCGCAATGATCCGCACCATAGACCGCCGCACTCGAAACCGCGATGACATGGCATTCCGGGGCCGCGCCGCGAAGCCATTCCAGCAATCGCGCCGTGCTGACGACCGTACGGGAAAAATCTTCCAACGGCTGCGCGATCGATAACCCGACCGAGGATCCGCCGGCGAGATGAAAGACCTTCGACGGCAGCCCATGCGCGGCGGCCAACGCTTTCAGATTAGCCGCATCGATCTCGCCATTGAGCCAGGTTCTCAGGCCGAGACGCGGCCAATCAAAATCCGCAATGGCACCATGCCCGATGCCGTGAACGACATGACCGGCATCCGCCAACTCGCGGGCGAGGTGATGGCCGATGAAACCATTGGCGCCGGTGATCCAGACGGTCATGACGCCGCCTTGCGGCCGACGAAGGAATAAAGTCTTCCCGGCCGGTTGTCGAAGTGGCCAGCCAGCGACAGCAGCGATTGAAACACCCGGTCGGAACACAGCGCAAGCCGCAGCAATGGCTTCGCAGGTATTCGTTGCGATACCTTTTCGATGATGGCGTCGCGCAGACTTTCGATGGTATAGGGAAACAGATTGATCGGGCTCTGCAACGGCGGCAAAACTTCCAGGGAAGCAAAACCCGCGGCTTTCAGCGCGTCTATATAGCGATCGAGCAGAAATGCATGCTCGCCGCCGTACAGGTGATGCAATGGATGTCGATCAAGGAACCGGGAGAGATCGGCTTCCCTGCTGATCACATGCTCACGGGCCGCAACCAGTATGCCACCTGGAACGAGCACGCGATGCATCTCGCAACAAGCCCGATTTAGATCGCTCATGTGATGCAGGACCGCCCGGGCAAAGACGACATCGAACGCGCCGTCGGCAAACGGCAGCCGTTCGGAAACCTCCTCGACAACGCGAATAGGCAGCGCCGCTTCGACCGCCAGTGCACGGATCGCGCCGGCGCCGACGATCGCACTTGGATCCGGCTCGAGCGCCGTCACCTGGAAGCCCTCCTGCGCCAGCGCATAGCTCGCAATGCCACGCCCGGCCCCGACATCGAGCGCTTGACCGGTCCGACCGCGAAGAAATTCGCAAATGGCCTGCCATTCGTCGCTACGGCGATACCGCTCGGCCGCTGCGATCAATGGATCATCATAAAACGCGTCGAGCACAAGCTGGCTGCGTGCTGGCTGATTGCGAAGCCAGAGCACGGCATTTTCCCAGCTTTCAAAGTGCACGGCTTCCACCATCGATATCCTTTAAACGGGAGGGAGAGCCCGTTAGGCCAGTTCCTGGAATCTCGCCCATTGCCGTTCCTTGCTATAGTGATCCTTCACCATGGCACGACCCGCTTTTGCGATGGACTCTGCCCAAGAAGCGTTTTTGACGAGGCGCTCGATCAATTCGGAGATCTGAGCAATAGACGAATATGTCACCATGGTCTCGCCATCGACGAACCCTTCGGGGTAGCGTCCGGCATCCGTCAGCAGAACCGTGCCGCAACCAGTGGCTTCGAAGCATCGCATATTGCCGCGATCGAGCCCCGCCATATCCACCGCCCCGTTAAACGCGATACGCGCCCTTGACAAGGCGCTATATGCATCCCGGCCATAGATCGGTCCAGCCCGGACGGCACGGATTTCCCTTGGATGCCGGTAAGCCCCAAGCCCCGGAACAAAGGGCAAAAAGTTAGCCAGTCGGGTCAGACGCGAATCCTCCAGATGAAAACGCATATCGATGCCGGACATTGATGCCACTGCCCTCAAAGCCTCGGCACGCCTGGCGTGGTGACGTGAAAACCCGCCGATAAAAATCAGGTCAAGTTCATTGCCCCGCGACTCGGCGTAAGTATCCATCATTGGATCATGTGCCGGGAAAAAATACCCGGTCCGGCAGCCCTTTTGCCGCCAATCCTCGAGAATAGAAGGAAAATTGCAGACGACCAGATCGTATCTCGATAGATCGGCGTTGCCCGAAGGGGCTGCGCGCCAGCAGATCGTTCTCTTCACGCAACCCGGCAGCCTGGCCAAAAACGAGCTGCCATATCGCATTGGATCAAGATTATAAAAGACCTCGCTGCGATGATGCTCTATCTGCGCAAGCAGGATTGTTTCCAGACTGTCGGATTTCAGCCCCTGTTCGTGGGCCCAAAGCCCCTGCAGGTTTTCATCATCGCCATTGGTGTAGAATGCATCCGGACTGTCAGACAGCACCGGAAGCAGGATATGCGATGCGGCAAACCGCGTAGCGAGAAACCTGGCGCGCTCACTGGCAAAGCTCTGGTGTTCGGCACCGTAGCCGTGGGCACGGAAACCAAGCGACAGGCCGTTGTTTTGAAATACGCGCAACTGCGATTCAGCCTGTTAGGTTGGCATCGGACGCCGGAAGCAGCGAGCGCACGACCGCCGCCGGATTGCCCACCGCCACCGTATATGGCGGTATATCACGCGTGACCACCGAGCATGCACCGATAACGGCTCCCTCGCCGATCGTAACTCCCTTCAGGATACTTGCGTTGAATCCAACCCAGGCCTTGTTTCCGATGACAACAGGCGCATGCGCGACGTGTTTCCAGTTCTTTTGCTTCTGATGCCAGTCCTGGACATCCGTGCAGCGCTCCGCCCATTCAATACTGTGGGAGTCGTGATCCACGACCGTGATGCCCCAGGACATGATGACGTCATCGCCGATAACTATATTTCGGTAGCAGACGAGATCGCTGCGCCCGACGAAGGTGCGGCTGCCGATTTGGATTTTGCCGCCGCTTTCCTCAAAAGAGATATTCGCGTGGATGATGGAATCTTCCCCAACCGCGAGCAGATTGCTTGAAACCTGTTTTAGGCGCCGCCACGCGATGGTCGTTCCACGACCAATCTGGACAGCCCCCGAACGCCGGGCGCGCCATCCGAGAATGACGTCGATCAGTGACATCGGGGTCTGTCTTGACACGTCACAACCTCGCCAGCATCCATTTCATATTCAGATAGGGCCATAGGCGTCCAACGGTTTCCCAGTCCCATCGCTTCGATGCGGTCAACCGCTCGACGGCCTTGCCCAGGCTCGCCTCGTCAACAAGTTCGGCGAAGGCCGGGACATCGCGGTCCATCAGAACGGCCACCCAGCCGGCAAGCGGCCCATTCAGCCATTCCGGCATCGGCGAGTTAAGGCCGACCTTGCGGCGCCCCATGCGAATCGCCTCGGGCATCCGCCCCTCCATCGCCCGCCGCGCGACCATCTTGGTATAGCCATCGGAGGACTTGCTGGTCTCCGGAAGCGCCATCGTATAGGTGACGAGGCGCCAGTCCATGAATGGCATCCGCACCTCCACGCCGTGAGCCATCGAAACCCGATCGAAGTTGCGCAGCAGGGTCGGCAGCACCGTGCCGTGAAACATGCGATAGAGGCGCCGGTTCAGCCCGCCCCATTCGCCCGGCAGCGCATCGCCGTCACCAACCAGCTGAAATTCGGCCGGACTGGCGGACAGGCCGCCGCGCAGGAAATAATGGCCCTCACCCCTCACTGTCATGGCGCGCAGCAGGTCGACGCCTCGCTTCGCCAACGGCGAATTGGAGGCCGCTCCCGCCAGCATGTTTCGTAGGCGAAAGGCCAAGGATTGGCCTTGCTGACGATAGGCTCCCATCAACTCATCGGCGCCATGACCATCGAGCGAAACCAATACCTTGTTGCGCCTGAGATCGCGGTAGAGCTGCCAGGCGGCGCTCGGCAGCGATATGTAGACGTCGTCATTGTCTTGAAGGATCCGCTCAAGATCCGTCAGCGCATCGTTTGGGCCGATTTCGACGAAGGCCGGATCGACCTCCGCCCAGGCGGCGGCCTCCTCCGCCATCGGCCGCTCGTCGTTCGACGCCCCGGGGAAGGTGGCGACAAAGGCGTGGCGCCAGGCGGCGCTGTCGCGCGGACCCATCCCGGCCTTGGCGTGCGCCGCCATTTCACAGATCACGGCCGACGAATCGAAGCCCCCGGACAGGCAGGTTCCGATCGGCACGTCGCTGCGCATCCGCAAGGCGACCGCATCGCGGAACAGCTCACCGAAATGCTCGACCTGTTCGGCCTCGCTGTGAGGCACCTGCGGCAGATGGTCCAGGGTACACCACCAGCGCCGGATTTCGAGCCGGCCGCCCCGCAACCACATGCAATGGCCGCCCTGCAGCCTGCGCACCTCGCGACACAGCGTGCGTTCGCTGCCTTCGACCCCGAAGGCATCGAGCATCAACCGGCGCGCCACATCGACATCGATCGATGGCCTGATCAATCCGCTCTGCATCAGAGCACGCTGCTCCGAGGCAAACACCAGCCTCTGCGGCGACCACGCATAAAGCAGCGGCTTGATGCCGAACCGGTCCCGCGCCAGAAACAATTCCCCACTCTCGGTGTCGTAGATTGCCAGTGCCCACATGCCGTTAAAACGCGGCAACATTCCTTCCTGCCATATCCGCCAGGCCGCCAGAATGACCTCGGTATCGGATTGCGTCCTGAAGGTCGCACCCAGCGACTCGAGTTCACGGCGAAGTTCAAGGAAATTGTAAATTTCGCCATTGAAGACGATGACGTGACGGCCGTCGGCCGACAGCATGGGCTGGTGGCCACCCGGGCCGGGATCGATGATGGCGAGCCGGCGGTGCCCGAGGGCCACGTTCCCTTCCGGGCTGTACCAGTGTCCGGCACCGTCAGGGCCGCGATGCGCCAACAGGTCCGTCAAGCGCTGGATATCAGCCGGCTCAGCGCTCGCGCCGGCAATGCTGACGATGCCTGCGATGCCGCACATTTAAAGGACCTTCCCGGGCAGGAAGCGTGCTGCGATCACCCGCATATCCCGCCAGCAGGTCCCGCCATAAGGCCCAATGCCAGAAACAGCGACGACCACGATGAAGATGATGCCGGCTGAAAGACCATAGGAGCCGACCACCAGCCACCAATGCGGCGCCTGGTCGAACAATCGCTCGCCGACGACGTGGCGCAAGGCGATCGCGGTGACGATGCCCGTGGCAAGCGGCAGCAGGACAAAATGGGCAACCCGCGGCCACATGTCCGCCAAGACAAAGCTTTGCCGCAGCAGCAACATGCTGACAATGATTTGCGCGATCATGCCGAGACCGGCGCTCCAGCCCGCCGCCTGCCAGCCAAAGCGAGGCAGCGCCACGGCGCTGGTGGCAAGCGTGACGGCTGCGGTGACCAGCGCGCTCAAGGCGGTGGAGCGTGACCGGCCGTTGGCCAGCAGGTAATACACCAGGACGTTCGAGGCACATCCAAGCATTCCCGCGACCGCCAGCACGACCAGCAGCCCCTGGGTCTCGACGGCAACCTCCCTCCCGGTCCAAACCTGAAGCAGCGGGCCGGCGACGACGACGAGGGCACCCAGCGCGCTCGCTGCCACGACGTTCAGCACCCAGGACGAGCGAAACAGCAGGTCGGCCAGCCGATCGCTGGGTTCCTTCTGCAGCGAACTGAAAAACGGAAACAGGATTTCGCCGATTTTCAGGATGCCGATATACATGGCTTCTTCGAGCCGCTGGGCGATGGTGTAGTAGCCGACGAATTGCGGCGCGAGAAATGCGCCCAGCAGGTAGCGGTCGGCCTGGCCCGCGATCAGGCCGCCACCCTGAGCGGCGAACTGCCAAGCCCCCAGGCGGATCAGGCCACGAAGTGGCCCGCGGTGCAGCCAGGGCGGCGACAACCAATCACCGACGCGATGGCGCGAAAGCGCGAATGATACCAGGAGCCCTGCCGAAAGCCCCAGCGCCTGACAGCCCAGAAAGGTCGAAGCCTGTGGCCAACGCGGTATCAGGACGAGCATCGCCGACATTGAAATGATCGCGCTCGCGATGCTGATCGAAGCCAACCGCGCATAGTCCTGGCGGGCCGCAAAAAGCGCCAGGAAGACCCCGGAGGTACATTGGCACAGCCATCCAACCGCGCCGAGAACAAACGCCAGGTCCAGATCCCCCGCCAGTTCGCCATCCAGGTTGAACACATGTCGGGCAAGCGGCGGACCGGCAAGTGAAAGCAGCGTGGCGATCGGCAGACCTCCCGCAACCGCCAGCAACAAAGCCGTCGCAAAGGTGCGGCGCGCTTCCTCTCGTTCATCCGGTGCCAGCCGGCAAGCGAGTTCCCGCGTCGCCGATAATCCGAGGGAGCTGCTGAACGCCAATGCAGGAGCAATACAGGCGGTCACCAACCCGGCAATTCCGAACACGCCGGCTCCGAGCCGGAACAGCACGAAAGGAAGAATCAATACGTTCAATCCCACGCCGGCGAGAAAGGCGCTCGCATTCCATGCGGAGTTTGCCAGCAGATGACTGCTTTTTGCTTCTGCCATTCAACCAACAGATCGCATCACGGCCTGCCCCGACAAGGCTGCGAACGATAGCCCCCGGTGCTTCGCCCGGCAGCATCCCGCCGGAAAGCTTGCGGCCACCGTGGCCTCAGGCAAACGCGGGCTGGATCCGATCATGAGTCCTTCCTACAACACCACGCGTTCGCACCTGCTGGACATGGGTCGTGGTGGCCAATACCCGTCACAGCCTTATTGCGCTGTGGCAGATCAGACAAGGGCCTCGATCCATGCAATGGAATCGCTTGCATTTGAGGGCTAATTTGACGACTCAGGGCCCTTATTAACCATCAAAGGACAGGCTGACCAACTTGCTCGCGCGCGCCGCCTCTTGCGACATTACCCCGCGGGACCGTCCGGTCCGGCTGGCGGGCTATGCTTTACGCCAAGCCCCAGCCACGATCGTACTCGACCCGATCGAGATCTCGGTCGTTTGGCTGGAGTGCGCCGCGCAGCGATGCCTGATCTTCAGTTTCGATCTCATGATCGTGGGGAGCGAACTTCAGAGCATGATCATGACCAGGCTGCAACGGCTGGGGTTCGCAGCCGGAGAGATCGTCCTTCTGGCGTCGCATACCCACTACGCGCCAGCCACCGATCGGGCCTGCGCGCGTCTTGGGGTACCGGACGTTCACTTCGTTGACCAGCTGGCCGCTGCCGCGGAAGATCTGGTGCGGCAAATGCAGCAGGCGGACCCTTTGGACATCAGTTGGGAAGTCTTTCAGGGCCATCTGAAGCATTCCATCAACCGGCGCCGCAACTGGCCCTTTCCCACCATTGGACGCACCTATGGGTGGAGGCTCAGAAGCGTCAGCATGGCACCGAACCCTTCGGGCCCCCGGGACGAACTGGCAACCGTCGTGCTGTTACGTAAATTAGACGACGGGCAGGTACTCGCTGCGCTCTGGCATTACACCTGCCATCCGACCGCCGTTGTTCCGGAAAACGTCGTCAGTGCCGATTACCCCGGCGCCGTGCGAGCTGCGATGCGCCAGCGATTTGGTGAAATTCCGTGCGTGTTCGTGCAGGGATTTTGCGGCGATATCCGGCCCGACATCCGCGTTTCGCAGCCCATCGGTTGGCGCGAGCGTATGCGGAGAGCCTTTCGAACGATCGTCTCAGGTCCTTCCTTTGCAAGACCCTCGCCCGAGGACTGGATGCGCTGGAGCAAGGGTCTGGCGAGGGCGGTGTGCGACATCGCGCAGGGCAGCCCTCGCAGCGTGTTTTCGCCCAAAAGCCTTCGAACCGGCTCGGCCGCAATTGCTCTCAGCAGCTTCTTTGCCGGCGACACGCCAGACAAACCGCTGGCGGCAGTGGTCATCGCCATTGGCGAGGAGTTGGAAATCGTGGCGTTGTCAGCCGAAGCCTGCGTGGGATGGCAGGGTATCCTCGGTCAAGCCGTCCCGGTCCGACCTGGAACGATCCGGCTTTATGCGGGCTATCTGGGGGCGCTGTTCGGCTACCTGCCCACCGCCGAGCAGGTTCCGGAAGGCGGTTACGAAGTAGAGGGGTTTCAACCGTTGTTTGGCCTGTCGGGCCGCTTCCTCGGCGATCAGATTGGTCCCGCGATCGGGAAATGCGTCAGGAGCGCATTTGAGAATCCGCGGCAGGCCAGCGCGCACGATCGAACGGATTCCGTCGCCCGAGCCATGATGAGACAGCAGGATACCTGATGACCAGCACGCCGCTCGCGAGCCGTAGTTTTGGCGTGGACGACCAGATCGCATTTGCGCGGTTGTCGTTCGATTGGAATCCGATCCATCAGGATCCCCGCTTCGCACGGCGTACCCAGGTCGGATCGCCCATCGTGCATGGGATTCACGCCCTTGTCTGGGCGGCGAACGCCGTGCTGCGATCCCTTCCCTGCAAGGTCCTCCACATACGCGCCAGATTCCTGCAGCCGCTCTACCTCGACGAAACCGCATCGGTCAGGATTCGCAAGCGAACCGAGAACAGCATCGAACTCGATGTGGTCGCGGCAAATGTGGTGGTCGCACAGATCAGATTGTCCTGCGAACCCGGAACAGTCGTCGCGCCAGACATGCCGTTGGCGACGTCAACACCGGTTCGACTGGGACAGCCCGCCGATCTGCGCTTCGAGCAGCTCGCTGGTCAGGCCGGCGCGGTTGCGACCACCGATGCGGATGTAACGTCGCTATTTCCGGCGCTCGCGGACACGATCGGTGCTTCCGCCGTCAAGGCGCTGCTGGCAACCTCTTACGTCGTCGGCATGGCCTGCCCCGGGCTTCACTCGCTGTTTGCCGGTCTCGACATCCATTTCACCCCGGACAACGGTCGCAGCAATGCGCTGACCTATGCGGTAACGAAGGTGGACCCGCGGTTTCGTTCCCTACAGATCGCGGTTTTGGGCTCCGGCATCGCCGGAAAGCTTGAGGCTTTTGCACGTCCCGCCCCGCCGGCCCAGCCTGGGATGGCCGAAATCGTTCCGCGCGTGGCAGCCCGCCCATTTGCCGGACAGAGATCACTCGTGATCGGCGGCTCGCGCGGCCTCGGCGAGGTCACGGCGAAGATCCTCGCCGCAGGCGGCGGAAGCGCGGTGATCACCTACCATGAAAGCGGCGATGACGCCGAGCGGGTCGCTCGCGATGTCCGGCAGGCCGGCGGCCAATGCGAGATCCTGCGTTACGACGCGCTCAAGCCGGCCGCCGCGCAACTGCAGACCCTGGACGCGGTCGACTGCGCCTATTACTTCGCGACCCCCCGGATCTTTCAACGCAAGTCGATGCTGTATGAGCCGCAGGCGCTTCGCACTTTTCTTAGCTATTATGCGGACGGCTTCTACGAGCTGTGCACGGCGCTGCGCCGGGACGGCGCCGGTAAGCTCGCCGTGTTCTATCCTTCGACGATGGCGATCGAGGAAGGCGTCAGCGGTACGGCGGAATATGCCATGGCCAAGATGGCCGGCGAAATCCTGGCCAATCACCTCAACGAATTCTCAAACGACATCTTTGTCCTCTGCCGCCGCCTGCCCCGGATCCTGACCGATCAGACCGCGACCGTCGGTGTTGCCAGCGCCGCCGACGCGTTGGACGTGATGCTGCCGATTGTATATGAGCTGCAGCAGTCGGCCCGGCCCAATCCGGAGCCACGCAGCTGACCAGCCAGACCACTCATCCCCATCGATAGATTGGGCTACATCACATATCATGTCTCGCGCCGTCCGCAGCACTGTCAAGCGCCTCGCCCAGAAGCTGCTGGGGCAAAAGGACGTGCGCGGTTTGCTGCGCCGGCAAAAACTCAAGATTGCAAAAACCCTCTACCGGCGTCCGGTTGCGATCGCGGAGCTGCGCCAGCAGCTGATTGATTTGGGGGTAACGCGCGGGCGAACCCTCTGGGTCCAGTCGTCCTGGAATGAATTTTATAATGTCGGCTTGCGCCCCAGCGAAATGATCGACCTGCTGCGCGACTTGCTTGGTCCGGGAGGTACGCTGGCGATGCCGGCGTTTCCGATCGATGCAAATCCCGACAAGGTTTTCCTGGTCGACCGGGCGCCGGTATACACCGGCTTGCTGTGCGAGGTCTTTCGTCGCTCGCCCGAGATCCGCCGCAGCATCCACCTCAGTTCTTCGGTATGTGCGGTCGGTCCCGGCGCCGACTTCCTGGTCAGGGACCACCACCACACCCTCATGCCCTGGGGTAGGGATAGCCCGTTCTGCCGGCTCGGCGAACTCGATGGGCGAATGCTCGGCCTTGGCGCCGGCTTCAATTTCATGACGCCGCTGCACGCCGCGGAATGTCTGCTTTATGATGAGGTGCCGTTCTTCCGGCAGGTGTTTGACGGCACCGTAAGATACCGCTGGAAAACCGCCGCCGGCGAGACCGGAGAGCATGAATATAGGCGGCGGACAGGCGATATAAGACCGCAGCGGCTGCGACGCTATTTCGGTCCGGACATCTGCACCGATGCGAAATTATCGAATCTGCGCATCCTGGCCGCGGATGCCAAGCCCTTCATCGAGCGCGCGGTCGAGCTTGGTCGCGACGGCATTACCATGTATATCCAGCCGATTCCCAGGCCTGAGCTTTTCAACCCTTTCAATGGATCTGTCGACTGATGGCAAACGCGTCTGAAGCGCCGACCTCGCCCGATGGCGTGCTCGCCCGGGTACAGGAGGTTTTCCGCGCCGAGCTCGACGACCAAGACCTGGTGATTGCGCCTGAAACAAACCAGAAGAACCTCAGCGCCTGGGACAGCCTGGCCCATATCCGGCTGGTCAGCGGCATCGAGAATGAGTTCGATATTCAATTCAATCTCAGCGAAATCGAACGGATTACTTCGGTGCGCCAGTTCGTTCAGCTGATCGAGGAACGCGTGCGGTGAGTGAGGCGCTGTCAGCGCTCGCGATGAGACCGCCCGTGCAAGCGCTGCCCTGGCTGCCCCGCCCGGCCGGAAAATTCCGCGACCACATCGCATCTCTGCCCTCAGAGCCTCTGCAAGCGCTGCTTGATCTGCAGTCGCTGGCGCAGGCGGCCTGGAGCGAAGCCGATCTTCGTCAGCTCGGACGAAAGATCAAAACTTTACTCACGTCGGCACCCGCGAGCCTGGCTGCGGAAGCCCGGCAGCGCGGGCTACCGCAGGTGCGGCTCCTGGTGGTGTCGGCGAGCACCGCTTCCCATCTTCCGGATGCCCTGATCGGTACCGCCCTCCGCTTCGGCTTTCTGCTCGACGTCACGATCGCGGAGTACGAGGAGCCGGAGCCCTGGCTGGCGCGGAACCGCGATGCGCTTCAACAGAACCCTCCGGATTTGGTGCTGCTGGCTTCCGACCACCGCATGCTGACATTGAGATCGCCACTCGGAGACGCGGCCGCCGCCGAGCAGACCATCGAAGCCGCGATCGCCAGGGCCATGCGCCTCGCCGAGGTGGCGGGCGCAGCGAGCGGACATCAGGTCATTTTGCAGACGCTCGCCGATGACCCCGATCGCGTTCAGTTCAACATGGATCTTGGCCTGCCGGGCAGCCCGCGCTTTCTGATCCATGAGTTCAACGCCCGCCTCGCGCGGCGTGCGCAACAGCAGTCGCGGCTCGTGCTGGACGTCAACGCGCTGGCCAGTCTGGTCGGAACCGCCGCATGGTCGGCCGGCCGCTATGGGTACGCCGCGAAATACCCATTTTCGACCGCCATGATCCCGCTCTATGCCGAACACGTCATGCGGATCGTCGCAGCCCAGATGGGCCGTTCACGACGGGTGCTGGTGATGGACCTCGACAATACGATATGGGGCGGCATCGTCGGCGACGACGGCACGGAAGGTCTCGTGCTCGGCAACGGCAGCCCGTTGGGCGAAGTTTATGCGGCGCTCCAGCGGATGGCCTTGTCGCTGAAGGAGCGCGGAATTATTCTGTGCGTGTCGTCGAAGAACGACGAGGCGATCGCGCTCGATGCATTTCGCAACCATCCCGAAATGATCCTTAAGGAAGAGGATATCGTCGCCTTCCGGGTCAACTGGGACGACAAGGCCGCTAACATCAAGGCGATCGCCGACGCCATCGGCCTCGGTCTCGATTCTTTTGTCTTCCTCGATGACAATCCCGCCGAACGCAAGCGCGTCCGCGAGGCGCTGCCCGCGGTGGCCGTTCCCGAACTGCCTGGGGATCCCAGCGACTGGCTCTCGGTGGTGCAGTCCGCGGGCTATTTCGAGCAGGCCGGCTTTTCGAAAGAGGACCAGCTCCGGGCCGGTTTCTACAAAGCCAACGCCCTGCGGGCCGCGCAGATGGAACGGATCGGCGATCATGACGATTATCTGCGCTCGCTGGCGATGACGCTGTCGATTGTCCCGTTCGACAGCGCCGGCCGCAAGCGGATCGCCCAATTGATCTCCAAATCGAACCAGTTCAATCTGACGACCCGCCGCTACAGCGAAGCCGAGATCGCGGCGATGGAGTCCAATCCCGGTATTCTCGCCGTCCAGGGGCGACTTCTGGATATCTTCGGCGATAACGGAATGATTTCGGCAGTGATCTGCCGTCAGGCCGGCCAACGCTGGGAGATCGATACCTGGATCATGTCTTGTCGCGTGCTTGGCCGGCGTGTGGAGGAGGCCATGCTGCAATACCTGGTCGAGCAGGCTCGCGGAAGGGGCATTACTACCCTGGTCGGCCGCTACATCCCGACCGCCAAGAATGGCCTGGTGCGCGATCACTTCAGCCGACTTGGCTTCGTCCAGACTGACAGTCAAAACGGCGAAACCACCTGGGAGCTTGCCGTCGGCGGCTATGATGAAAAACAACTGCCAATGAAGGTGGAATCGCAAGCCCGCGGGAAACTTGCCGCTGCCGGCGGCGCCTGAAGCGCGTGAGGCTGAGTTCGCTCGCCAAGGCACACCCGATGTTTGATCGCTTCATCGGCATCGATTATTCGGGCGCAGAGACGCCCCGTTCGAGTCTGCCCGGTTTGCGCGTCTATCTCGCCGAAGCGGATGGAACGCCGGTCGAAGTGCCACCTCCGCCCTCGGCCCGCAAGTATTGGACACGACGCGGCATCGCCGAATGGCTGGTGAATAAGCTCAGCGAGAGCGCCACGACCCTGGTCGGCATCGACCATGGCTTCTCTTTTCCGCTGCGATATTTCGAAGTGCACTGGCTTGAGCCCGACTGGCAGGCTTTTCTCGACGATTTTCAGCACCATTGGCCAACCGACCAGGACATTTATGTCGATTTCGTCCGGGACGGCTTGCATGGAAATGGTGCCGCGCGCATGGGCAACGCCCGCTGGCGTCGGCTCACCGAACAGCGCGCCGGCACCGCCAAGTCGGTTTTCCATTTCGACGTCCAGGGTCAGGTGGCCAAATCAACCCATGCCGGCATTCCCTGGCTGCGCTACATGCGCCAACGGCTCCGGGGACGAGTGCATTTCTGGCCCTTCGAAGGCTGGGACATTCCCGAGGGAACCTCTGCCATCGCCGAGGTCTATCCGGCGCTCTGGAATAAAGGTTTCGTCAATGAAGGCCGCACCAGCGACCAGCATGACGCTTTCAGCATCGCCGCGGGGCTGTCGCGCGCCGACCACGACGGCACATTGGCAGCCCTGCTGAGACCCGACCTGACGCCGCCAGAGCGGACGCTGGCGCAGCTCGAAGGTTGGATATTGGGCGTCCCGGGAAAGGCTCGGGTGAAATCCTAAGGGCGCGCCGGGATCAGCCAGCGCCCTGCAGTGCGCGGATCTCGCTCAGAGTCGGCGTGGCCGCACCGGCGCGCGTGCAGGTGAGCGCGCCTGCGATGGTGGCGAAGCGCAGCGCCGCATGCAGACGCTCACCCTCCCATCGCGCCATGGCGCCGCGACCCAAACCGTCTTCCGAGAAGGCGTGCGCCAGAAAAGCCGCCAGAAAAGCGTCGCCGGCGCCGATGGTATCGACCACGTCGATCTTGGGCGCCGGGCAGCTGACAAGGTCGTCATCTCGAAAAGCCGAAGCGCCGAGCGCGCCGCGCGTGAGCAGCACCACTCGACCGTCCCGAGCCCAACGCATGGCGACCGCATCAGGCGTTTCATCGGGGTGTAGCCATCTGAGATCGTCGTCACTTGCCTTGACAACGGAGGCCAGCGCAACCCTTTGCTCCACCAGCGCGGCCGCTTGCGCGCGCGGAGGCAACAGCGGCGCGCGGATATTGATATCGAAACTGGATGAAATGCTGTGCCGCGCTTCGCGCAGGGCCGCCACCACCGCCTCGCCCCACGCGCCGCAGACGGCAGAAAACGACGAGACGTGCAGGTGCGCGGCCTCCGCCAACCAGTCGCCGGTGAGGTCGGGCGGCGCGTGGGCGGTTTCCGCCAGATAGATATTGTAGCGGACGTGGCCCGCCGCCGTCCCACGTTCGATGAAGGACAAGGGGCTCGGACGCGCATCGCGTCGGACCAATGTCGCGTCGACCCCAGCCCGGGTCAGCGCGTCGAACATCAGCTGCCCGTTTTCGTCATTCGAAAGACGGCCGATGAAGCCAACGGGCGCTTCGAGGCGGGCAAGGGCGAGAGCGACGTTGTAGGATGACCCGCCAGGTGCCGGTCGCAGCAATCCGTCGTCGACCGGTAGCAGATCGACCAGCGCTTCCCCCATCGAAAAAACCAGGCGTCGTCCAGATTTCATGGCAAGGCCTCGAGCGCGCGACGCTGTTCATGCATCTTGAGAAATACCCGGTAGTCGTGATCGAATCGCGTACGCGCTTGCAGATTCGGGTAACTTTTGCGGCTGCCGCGCTGCATCGCGGCGCAGGCTCCGACGAGGTCCTGATATAGCCCGGCCGCCGTGGCGGCGATCATCGCGGTGCCGAGCAGCATCGTATCCTCCGCCAGGGGCACTTCGAGCGTACAGCCGGTCGCGTCGGCATAGAGCTCCATCAGCAGCGGATTATTCACATGGCCGCCGCTGACGTGCAGCGTATCGATGGTGAAGCCGCTTTGGTTGAGGACATCGAGAATGTGACGAACCCCGAGCGCGATGGCGACCGCCGTTCGCCAATAGAGCCTGCACAGACCATCGAACGAGGCATCGAGCGTAAGCCCGCTGATGACGCCGCGCGCATGCGGATCGCCGAGCGGCGAACGATTGCCGTGAAAGTCGGGAAGCACATGCAGGCGGTCGGCAAAGTCCAGACCCTCGGCCGCCTGAAGTTGGCGAACGCGCGCGACCACGCGGGCGTGCATCGCGGCATTGGGTTCTCCGCCGGCGCCATGGCTGCGGATGACATGATCGAGGAGAGCGCCTGTGACCGACTGACCACCCTCATTGACCCACAGGCCAGGAAGAACAACGCCGTAATACGGGCCCCAGATGCCGGGAGTTGCGCGTTGCTGGGGCGACAGCGACATCACGCAGCTCGACGTTCCCCCGATCAGGCTCAGGTGGCGCTCCATCCCGGTGGGGTTATCGGCGAATCCCCCCAGCACAGCCAGGGTTCCCGCGTGCGCGTCGATGATGCCGGCGCCCACGCGGCAGGATGTCGTTAGTCCAAGTTCGCGCGCCGCCTGCGGGGTCAGCGGGCCCAGATCCCTGCCGATGGGGCTTGCACGCGCCGGCAGATGGCCGCGATCGATCATGTCGGGGATACCGACAATCTCGAAAAAATCAGGGCGCCAGCCATGCTGCTGGTGGCCCATGAAAGTCCACTTGCAGGTCAGCGTGCATTGCGACCGCTCGGTGGACCCTGAAGCCTTCCATGTCAGGAAATCGGCCAGATCGAAGAAATGGCCGGCCGCGTTCCAGGTCTCGGGCATATGGCGCTTGAGCCACATCAGCTTCGGTGTTTCCATCTCCGGGGACATCACCCCGCCGATGAAGTCGAGCACGGCATGACCCGAGCGCGTGCATTCGTCGGCTTCCTTGAGCGCACGATGGTCCAGCCAGACGATCGTGTCCCAGCGAGCGTCTCCCCCCGGCGAAACCGGGAGCGGCTGACCGAGCCGATCGCGCACCACCAGCGAGCAGGTGGCATCGAAACTGATGCCGGCGATATCGGCGGCATCAGCCGAAGCGGCCTTCAGTGCCCCGCGCACGGCCGCGCCGACCGCGTGCCAGACCTGTTCGGAATCATGTTCCGCAAAATCGCCTAACGGCCGGCGCATCTCGATCGGCTGTTCGTGGCGGCCGAGCAGCTTGCCTTTGGCGTCAAGGACGCCGGCGCGCGCGCTGCCAGTTCCAACATCCACCGCTGCAACCAGCCGATCCATTGCCAAGACCTTATCCCAAGTCTGGGTTCAGCGTGCCAGCGATCCCACCGACAACGCCTCAAGCAGGGAAGAAAGTTCAACCATATCATCAAAGATCGCGGCCGGCATCATTTGCGCCAGTCCTGCTCGCAGCCCGGCGGTCTCGGCGTGACTGCCGCCGACAAAGCCGAAGGCTGTCATTGCAGCGGCTTGCGCGGCCGCAATTCCGGCCGGACTATCCTCGATGACGACGCAGTCTTCGGGAGCTACGCCAAGCGCGTGCGCCGCGTGCAGAAACAGGTCGGGCGCGGGTTTGCCCTTGGCCACCATGGTGGCGCTGAAAATATCGGGCTCAAAGCGGTCCAGCAAACCCGTAAGGCCGAGTGACAGCCGAATACGCTCGGGCTGGCTGGACGAAGCCACGCAGAAGGGAAGTGGGAGCGCATCGAGCGCACGGGCGACATGAGCGATGGGCTTCAGCTCGCGGCGGAACCGGCCGTAGAGCCGTTCGCGCATCGTCTCGACCGCCGCTTCGCCGGCGGCTTTTCCGAGCACGTCAGCCAGGATCGCCGTCATCGATTTGAGACTGCGTCCGAGAAATCGTGCAAAAACCTCCTCCCGGCTCATTACGATGCCCGCCTCGCGCAGCGTTTCGACGCAGACGTCCGCCGAAATCAGCTCGCTATCAACCAGCACGCCGTCGCAATCGAAGATGATCAATTTTGGCTTCATGAAGATCCCGTGCCGGCCGGCGGCTGCGCTCACCAGCAGGTATATCCCCCATCGACCGCCACGACCGCCCCCGTCATCAGGCTGGCGGCGTCGGAGGCGAGAAAATGAACGACCGAGGCAATCTCCTCCGGCTGCCCCACCCGCGCCATCGGTGTCATCTCGAGCCATACCTTGTACATGTCCGGATTTTCCTTGATGCCAAACGACGTCAGTGGCGTCTCGATATAGGTCGGGGCGACGGCGTTGACGCGCACGCCACGCTGACCCCACTCGGCGGCCAGCGATCGCGTCAGGTGATGGACCGCGGCCTTCGATGCGTTGTAAAAGGCTTGGGGTTGCGGCTTGTTGACGATGAATCCCGACATCGAGCCGATATTGACGATCGAACCCGCGCCTCTTTCGAGCATCTTTCGCCCAAAGGCCCGGCAGCACCAGAACAAACCGTCGAGATTGACGTCCATGTGGAAGCGCCAGTGTTCGTCGCTGGTATCTTCCGCGCGCACATCGCTTACCGCAACGCCGGCATTGTTGACGAGGATGTCGATCCGTCCGTGGCGGCTGACGGTTTCATCGGCGACGCGATCGACATCGTTCGATTTTGTCACATCAAGCGTGATGCCGTGGGCGTCGATGTTCAGGCCGCGCAGCGCGGCGACGCTGGCCTCGGTCCGCTCCGGCTTGAGTTCGGCGATCAGGACCGTCGCGCCGGCTTCTCCGAGCGCGCGCGCGCAGGCGGCACCGATGCCCTGACCGCCGCCGGTCACCACGGCAATGCGACCATCGAGCCTCAGCTTTTCCAGATACATGACTTTTATCCCTTCAGCTCATCCAATTTCCGCCGTCGACATTGTAGGTCTGGGCAACGATGTAGTCGCTCTCGGCGCCGGCCAGGAAGATAGCCATGCCCACCAGATCTTCCGCGCGACCCATGCGCCCGTAGGGAACGGCGTCGCCGACCATGCGCTTTTTCTCGCCGAGCGGGCGTTTCTCGTATTTGGCAAACAGCGCGTCGACCCCATCCCAGTGTTCGCCATCGACAACGCCGGGCGCAATGGCGTTGACATTGATGCGGTGGCGGATCAGATCGAGCCCAGCGGATTGCGTGAGGCTGATGACGGCGGACTTGGTTGCGCAATAGACCGCGACCAGCGCCTCGCCGCGGCGGCCGGCCTGGCTCGCCATGTTGATGATCTTGCCGCCCTTGCCGCGCGCGATCATCGATCTCGCCACCGCCTGCGAGGTGAACAGCACCCCTCCGACATTGATCGCGAACAGCCGTTCGAAGCTCTCTCTGGAAATTTCGGCGATCGGGGCTGCGTCGAACACGCCGGCGTTGTTGACCAGAATATCGATCCCTCCCGCCGCAGCTTCGACCTTTCCGACCGCAGCGTCGATCGAACCTTGGCTGGTGACGTCAAGATGCAGCGCATAGGCGGCGGGACCGATGGCATCGGCGGCGGCCGTCGCACGCGCCAGATCGATGTCGGCGACCGCCACGGTTGCGCCCTCCCGCGCATAGGCCTCGGCGAAGGCGCGGCCGATGCCGCGCGCCGCGCCGGTGATCAGGGCAGACTTGCCTTTGAGACGTCTCATGGCATGGCCTTGCCGTTGGCGTCAAAGCGGTGAAGCTTGCTCTCGTCAGGTGTCAGGAAGATCGAGGCGCCGCGTTCGGCCGAAAACTCGCCCGTGGTTCGCGCGGTGAGCGCACCGATGCCGGGAACCTCGACTCGCAGGAACGTATCTGATCCCAGATGCTCGGACAGCTCGACTCTGCCGCGCCACGAACCCCCGCTCTGCGACAGAACGAGGTGCTCCGGCCGGATGCCGAGCGTCACCGCGCCGTATTTCTGCGCCGGCGCCCCGTCCATGAAATTCATGCGCGGCGATCCGATGAAGCCCGCGACGAATCGGTTGGCTGGCATTCGATAGAGCTCGAGCGGCGAACCGACCTGTTCGATAGTGCCCTTGTTCAGGACCACGATCTTGTCGGCCATGGTCATGGCCTCGACCTGATCGTGGGTAACATAGACCATGGTGGTCTTCAGCACCTGATGCAATTCGCTGATCTCGATCCGCATGTTGACGCGCAGCGCCGCATCGAGATTAGAAAGCGGCTCGTCGAACAGAAACGCTCGGGGCTCGCGCACGATCGCGCGGCCGATGGCGACACGCTGGCGCTGGCCGCCGGAGAGCTGCCGCGGCTTGCGGTCGAGGTAATCGGTGAGGTTGAGCGTGGCCGCGGCGTCGCGGACCTTGCTGTCAATGAAAGCCTTGTCGCGGCCGGCCATCTTCAGCGGGAAGGCGATATTGCCGTAGACACTCATATGCGGATAGAGCGCATAGGATTGAAACACCATCGATAGCGCGCGTTGCGCCGGCGGGGTGCGGGTCATATCGGCGCCATCGATCAGAATGCGTCCACCGCTGGTGTCCTCCAGCCCCGCGATCAGGCGCAGCAGCGTCGACTTTCCGCAGCCCGACGGTCCGACGAAAACCACGAACTCGCCGTCGGCAATGCTGAGGTCGATGCCGGGAATGACATCGAGGCCACCGAATTCCTTGGATACTTTCTCGAGTACGATGCTGCCCATGCTCCCTCGCGGCTATTTCACGGCGCCAAAGGTCAGCCCGCGCACCAATTGGCGTTGCGAGAACCAGCCTAGTAGCAGGATGGGAGCAATGGCGAGGGTCGAGGCGGCCGAGAGTTTTGCCCAGAACAGCCCCTCGGGACTGGAATAGGAGGCGATAAAGGCGGTAAGCGGTGCCGCGTTGGCGGCGGTCAGGTTGAGCGTCCAGAACGCCTCGTTCCAGGCGAGGATGATGTTGAGCAGCAACGTCGATGCAATTCCAGGCACCGCCATGGGCGCCAGCACGTAGACGATCTCCTTGCCGAGCGAGGCGCCGTCCATCCGCGCCGCCTCAAGGATGTCGCCGGGAATTTCCCGGAAGTAGGTGTAGAGCATCCAGACCACGATCGGCAGATTGATCAGCATCAATACGCCGATCAACCCGGAAAGCGTATCAAGCAGGCCCCAATCGCGAAACAGCAGATAGATCGGGATCAGGGCGCCGACCGGCGGCATCATCTTGGTCGACAACATCCACATCAGGATGTCCCTGGTTCGCCTGGTCGGTGCGAACGCCATGGCCCAGGCCGCGGGAACGGCTACCAGGATCGCGACCAATGTCGAGCCGAACGTGACCGCTACCGAATTGAAGAAATGTTTGAGATAGTCGGAACGGCTCTGCACTTCTACATAGTTCTCGATCGTCCAGTGGAAGAACAGGAACGTCGGGGGCGAGGCGATGGCATCGCCTTCGGACTTGAAGCTGGTCAGGAAGGTCCACAGGATCGGAAAGAAGATCAGGAGCCCGACGATCCAGCCGATCGTGGTGATGAGCGCGTGGTGACCTTTCGAGGACGTCCGCATGTTTCAGGCGTCCAAATTCTTGCCGATGAGACGAACCAGGAATAACGCGACGACGTTGGCAAGCACGACGGCGACGATGCCTCCCGCGGACGCGCCGCCGATATCGTATTGCAGCAGCGCCTGCGCGTAGACGAGATAGGTGATGTTCGTGCTCTCGGTGCCCGGCCCGCCCCCGGTCGTGATCAGAATCTCGGCGAAAACCGACAGCAGGTAGATCGTCTCGATGAGGATGACGACAGCGATGGCGCGCGCCAGATGCGGCAGGATGATGTACAGGAACAGGGAGATGGCGTGCGCGCCATCCATCTCCGCCGCCTCCTTCTGCTCCTGGTCGAGCGATTGCAGCGCGGTGAGAAGAATCAGGGTCGCAAACGGCAGCCACTGCCAGGCAACGATCAGAACGATCGAGAACAGCGGCAGCTGGGCGAACCAATCGATCGGCTGCAGCCCAAGCCCGCGCGCGATCCAGGCGAACAGGCCGTAGACCGGATGCATCATCATGTTCTTCCAGACCAGGGCCGACACCGTCGGCATCACGAAGAATGGCGCAATCACCAGCAGCCGGACGATGCCCTGCCCCGCGATCGGCTGGTCCAGCAACAGCGCGAGAAGGATGCCGCCCGTTACCGTGATCAGGAGCACGCCGCCGACCAAAAGCAGTGTGTTGCCGATGGCCTGCAGGAATGCCGGATCGGTGAGGAAGTAGGAATAGTTCAGGAGCCCGACGAAGGCCGCAGTCCCGGGCGTCAACAGATTGTAGTTCAGAAGCGAAAAATACAGCGTCATCGCCAACGGCACGATCATCCATCCGAACAGCAGGATAACCGAGGGCGCCATCATCAAACGCGCCGCGGAGCGGGTATGAAGTGTGGCCATTGCGTCGTCCCAGGAAAAACAACCCGCGTCAAACCGGCGGCGGCCGCGCGCGGGAAACAGGCGGCCGCCGACCTGCGCTGGGGCTACTTGATGTAGCCCGCCTTGGTCATCTCACGCAGCGTCAAGGCTTGCGCGTTCTTGAGCGCCTGATCCGCCGTCGAGGATCCGGCCAGCGCGGCCGCGAACTGTTGCCCGACCGCCGTGCCAATGCCCTGAAATTCGGGAATGGCGGCGAACTGGACGCCGATATAGGGCTTCGGCTTGTCGTTGCCATCGAGGCCAGGATTGGCCGAGTCGATCGCCTGCAAGGTCATCGCGGCGAATGGCGCCGCCTTTTGATAATCCGGATTGGCGTAGAGCGATTTGCGGGTGCCAGGCGGCACGTTGGCCCAGCCATCCTTCGACGCAACCAGTTCGGCGTACGGCTTGCTGGTCGCCCAGGCGATGAATTTCTCCGCAGCCTCCACCTTCTTCGTCCCGGCGGGAATGCCGAGCGACCAGGCCCAGAGCCAGTTGGCGTTCTTGCAGGTGGTGCCGCAAGGCGCCGGCGCATAGCCGACCTTGTCGGCAACCTTCGAGGCTTTGGGATCCGAGACGAAGGATGCCGCGACGGTGGCATCGATCCACATCCCGCATTTGCCGGACTGGAACAAAGCCAGGTTCTCGTTGAACCCATTGGACGAAGCGCCCGGAGGTCCCGAAGTCTTCATGAGGTCCAGATAGGTATCGAGAGTCTTCTTCCATTCCGGCCCGTCGAATGTCGGATGCCATTTCTCGTCGAACCAGCGGCCGCTATAGGAATTCGCCATCGTGGTCAGGAACGCCATGTTCTCGCCCCAGCCTGGCTTGCCCCGCAGACAAATGCCGTAAATCTCCTTCGACTTGTCCGTGATCTTGGCGGCGGCGCTCTTGATGAAATCCCAATTGGGCTTGTCCGGCATTTTCAGCCCGGCCGCCTCGAACAGATCCTTGCGGTACATGATCATCGAGCTTTCGCCGTAGAACGGCGCGGCATAAAGTTTGCCGTCGACAGTCAGGCCGGCGCGGATCGGCGGCAACAGATCATCGACGTCGTAGCCGGCACCGAGGCCGGTCAGCGGCACGAGCCAGTCTTGCTTGGCCCAGATCGGAACCTCGTAGGTGCCGATCGTCAGCACATCGTACTGCCCTCCCTTGGTGGCGATGTCGGTAGTCACCTTCTGACGAAGCACGTTTTCTTCCAGCGTCACCCATTCCAGATCGATGCCGGGGTTCTTGGCCTTGAAGTCGTCGGTCAGCTTCTGCATCCGGATCATGTCGCCATTGTTGACCGTGGCGATCGTCAATTTGGTTTGGGCCGAGGCCGTAGCGGCCAAGACGGCCGTCGCACATGCGGCGATCAGAAACGATGCAAGCTTCATTCTTTTTCTCCCGCGTCAAGGTTATTGAGCATTTGCCTTGGTTGCGAGCAATTACTCGCCTGATAGGGATTTCTGTCAAGGGGTGTTCGATGTTGCAATGCAGCTAGAACACGATCTAGAACTATGGCTCGCCTGAATCAACCTATGATTGAAGCTGATATTTGCTCAGGATGCCCGAAGCGTTGATCACGCTTGAATGCAAGGGACAGGATCGCGGCCCGCGGCCGCTAAAACCATGTCGAACCCGGCTACTTGAGGCCGAGCACCGCCTGCGCCGTGGCTTCGTCGGTGATCAGGCCATTGATCAGCCGGCCTCGCAGCGCGGCCATGATGCCCGGCAATTTCAATTTCCCCTTGGCGCCGGCGATCACCAGGCACGCGTCACGCGATGGGATCTGCGCGCTCGCCACCCGATCATAGGTGATATCCGCCACCATTTGGCCGCGCTGATCGAACGCCCAGCCGACGATTTCGCCGACGCCGCCGGCTTTCTGAAGCGCCCTCAGCTCCTGCCGGCTGATAAATCCATCGACGAACAGCGGCGCAGCCGCACCGAGATCGCCGATACCAACGAAAGCGACGTTGGCTTTGGCCGCCAGTTTCAGCGTGGTTTGAACCATCGGTTGTCGATGCAGCAGATCGCGTTCACGCTTCGAGGATGCGATGACCGGCAGCGGCATCGGGAACAACCGGCTGCGGACGGCGGACGCCATGTCGTAGATGACATTGTAGAAGGCGGCGGAGCCATCCGGCGTAATCGTCCCCGTCAGCGACACGATCTTGTGTTGCGAAGCATCGATGTCCGGCAACAGATCAACCGCGGCTTTCAAGGTCCGCCCAGTCCCCATCGCCATGACGATCGGCGCCGGCGACCTGAGCACACGTTCGATTTCGACCGCCAGGGCCTCCGCGACGCCCAGCGTCGTGGAGTCCGACGCCGGATCGGTGGGCGCGACTTCAACCAGCTTCAGGGCGAAACGGTCTTGCAGCCGGGTCGCCAGATCGAGGCATTGCGTGATCGGGTGTTCGAGACGAACCTTGACCAGTCCGGCCGCAACCGCGAGCGACACCAGCCTCTGCGCGGCTTGACGGGAAATGCCGAGCTTGGCGGCGACTTGGTCCTGGGTGTTGCCGGCGACGTAATATAACCAACCGGCGCGGGCCGCGTCATCGAGACGTCTGTCTTCGTCGTTTCCGCCTCGGGTCAAATGCGCCACGCGATGATTGTAGACCGCCGCAACCTCCTTAGCTTTTGAAGGCTCGCAATTCAACATGTCAGTCGCAGCGTCTTCGCTGCGGCGGAGGCGGCCGTCAATCGGCCGGCTATTTGCCGCCCTGCCATTGCCCGGAAACGCCAAGCACGACCCTGATCCGGCCCGAGCCGGTCTCGTTCAGCGACGTGGTCTGCGGCACCTGCACGTCAAGCTGCTCGACGAACAGGAACGGCATGCCGGCCTCCAGATCATACAGCACCTTCTGCAGGCTTGGCTGATCCATTTCGCAACTGACAATGAGGCCCACCGAGCCGTCCTTGGCCTGGGTGCCGAGCACGTCGACCTGAGAAGACTGGATGGTGCCGCCGACACTGGCCACGGCGGCGGCAACCCGCTGCAGCAGCGTAGCGCCCGCAACCGTCACGGTCGGTCCCTCGAGGAACGGCGTGCCCGGATGCTCGGACGCAAAAGACGAAGCCGCGTCGCCGCGCGACTTGCGTCCGCGCAACTGATCCAGCAGGTCGCTGGTTTGCTCCAGCGCGCGCTGGTGGTCGACGATATCGGACAGCGCCATGCCGGCGGTCGAAAGCAGCGCGCCTGCGACCGCGATGTAGAGCACGACCGCGATCAATGGCGAGCGCGCCAGCAGCCGGGTGATGAAATTTGCGGAACTCATGGCGGCGCCGTGTTTTTCGGTTCGATCAGCGCCTCGATATGGAAACGCTCGCCGGGATCGGCTTGGGAACGGGTGGTCGGAGCATAGAAGGTGGCGTGGGTAAAATGCGGGGATTGCTCGAGCAACGGGATCAGCGAGGGCGCATCGCGGGTGATGCCGACGACCTGAAGCTTGGCGCCGGCGAGATGCAGCTCGGTGACATAGGTGTGGTCCGGCAGCACCTCGCTCAACGCCTCGAGCACGATGACGCTGGCCGGCGTCTCATTTTTGCGTCGCTCGAGTGCTGCGAGCGGCGAGCGGTCGCCGCCATCGCTGCCGGCAAGAATAGCGGCGCGCCGTTGCGAAATCTGCCGCGCCAGTTCGCCCTGCTGCGTCCCCAGGCGATCGGCCATATAGGCCGCCGATATCACGGCGAGCATTGCGAGAACCGCGGTCACGCCAAGCCCAATCAAGAGCGCGCGGCTCAGGCGCGCGGCGTCCAGGTGACCGCGCGCCTTCTGCTCGAACACCTTGACGCGGCCGGCGTTGCGTTCCGCAGCATCGGTGCAGACCGCGACAGCTGCCGGGTGGAACCGGGATACCGCCTCCACATACGTCATCGCCATCTTGCGGGTGGTGGCGGCAATCACCGTGACGATGCTCTCGGCGCTGCTTTCGACCGGGGCGCTGCAACCGAATACGGCCTCGTTCGCGCTCCATGGCGTCAGGCGGTCGATCTGCGCGCGCACGATGCCATCGAGGAAATCCGCCGCCCGCGCCGGTAACTCTAGTGGACGAAAAAGGAAGCGATCCGGCCGCAGCACGATCTCGACCCGGCTTCCACGGAGCAGCGGCGCAAGACCCGGCGCGGCCAGTGCACCGCCGGCAAAAGCGACGCGCGCCGGAAGGTTGTCCGGCTTAAGCGCGCTTTCGACGGAAAATTCGCTTCTCTCATCCTCGATCAACCGGATCACGCGCGGCGACACGACGCGATCCAGTCCGGCAATGATCGCGGCGGCCACGCTCGCTGTCCAGGCGTTGAGAATCGCGCCGATGGTTTCAACGAGATTCATTCTGCAAAGCCTTTCTGTGATCCGGTGCCACCGTCGGAGCCGTTGCGCCAGGACAGGACGCGGTAAGGCTCCTCGCCGCCATCGAGCAGGAGAATCACGACCTCCGCCTTGCTCTGCCGGCCACGGCCGGTATCGACGTCGATTGTCAAGCGGTAGGCCTTGGAGCCGGCCAGGGTCGCCCCCTGGCCTCCGGTCAACCCGAGCAGGGACCGCGGATCCTGCGCCGGATCGGCGCGCTCCGCGAGCACCTCCTGCAGTCGTTCCGGCGCCATGCCGGGTAGCGCCGCCAGCACCTGCGGCGCGGCGTCGACGATGTTGACCGAATCCGTATTGCTGAACACCGTGACGAACGGCAGCATGCGTTCGATTACAAGCGGCGGAATTCCCTGCACCAGCCACAGTTCGTCCGGATGCGGGAACGGCGCATGTCGTGGCAGGTAGGCTACGCCGGAGGCGCGGTAGAAGGCGTTTTCCGGATCGTCCTCGCCCGACTGCGCCGCCGTGCGCCAGGCAACGATATGGTCGGCATAGAGCGGAGCATTCGACGGAGCTACGCCCAGTCCGGTGATCAGGCCGGTAAGCAGGTTTTTGGGCGCGGTATTGAGATCGATGCGGGCGGCCTCGGTTAGAAAGGTCACCGCGACCTTGCCGACGCCGACCCGGGCATTGAACGCGCCGCTGGTCGGGCGAACGTCATCCTTGGCGCCCGTCAACCGGTAAACGGTGAGTTCGACGGCTGCGGTCTCCAATGCTTCGGCCTGGACCCGATCGCTGCTCCCGGCCGCTACCATCGCGGTGTTGGTGACGTAAGTCAGGTAGATCAGCACCAGCGCCGACAGCGCTGCAAGAATCCACAGCACCGCGACGACGATGAAGCCACGCGGACGTTGCGGGCCGCAGCCGTCGGCTGCCGTTTGAGGTTCGCAGCTGTCAGGTTTCGCCGTCAGAGTTGCTGGTCCTTTTTCTGATTCTGATCTTCCGGTTTGGTGCCGCCGCCCAGGCAGGCCGAGGCATCCTTTGCCTGCGCGCATTCGATCCCGGCATTGACATGAACAATGGCCGCGCCGGAGACGCTAAGCAATTGCCCGGTCGTACTATCGCGTACCGCGACACGGACCATGTCCGGAAGCCGCGCCTGGCCGCGCCAGGTCGGCTGCCAGACCTGATCCGGCCCGGCATAGGAGAAGGTCACGCGAAACGGCTGCCGTATCAGCACCACCTGATCGGCGAACCGGATCTGCGCCTCCGACGGCATCGGCGCGAACAGCGCGCGCTCGCGTACCATCGCCAGACCCTGACTGTCGGCCTTCTCGACGAACCTGACGAATTCGAGGCCGGGATGGGCGTTGGGACCCACCGCGCTGCGCACGAAGGTGACGGCCAGTTCGCTGCCCTCGAACACCGGCGACTTGGTCGCGCCGTTGAGCGGCACCATCTCGGCTACCGATAGGTCGGCCACGATCCGATCGAGCCCCAGCGTCAGCCGCTCGGCGCGCTGGACGTGCGCCATCCCCCTGTTCCAGTTCGGCAGCCATTGCGCCGTCACCGTCGCCAACGCCGCGAGGATCACCGTCATCAACAGCGTCGCCACCAGCACTTCGATCAGCGTGAAGCCCGCCTCGCTGGATAGGCGGCCAGCGCGCGGCGCGTGCACCACGCTGGGAGACATTGGGGACAGTCGTCCCCGATGTCTCGGGAGGGCGCGAGGCGCTGGTGCATTCATCGGTCGAGCCTTGGCGCCAGCCGCACCGTGGTGAATTGCAGCGCGGGGCCATCCGGGGCCTCCAGCCACATGTTGACGGTGAGCGGAACGAAATTCTGGGTTTGCGGCGCTCCGCTCGCGTCGGCCAGATGCATCGGCGCGACATCGATCCGCCAGCGATGGCCAGCCAGTTCGCCCGACTGCCGGCCGGGCTTCAGCAGATTGCGCGCCGGCAACGCGGCGAGCAGGCTTTCGGCGGCGCCGGTCAAGGCCAGGCGCCGGTCGATCGATTTCGACCCTCTGACCGTCGTTGCGATCACCGTGCCGATTGATGACAGTACCGCGGCGACGATGGCCAGCGCCACCAGCGCCTCGATCAGGGTGAAGCCTGCAACCCCCCTAGAGCAGATTTTGCGGGACAATGTCGACACCTCCCGTCAGCCAGTTGACGCGGACCTCATATCCCATCCCTGGACGCGCCAGCGTGATCACGCCGCCGCATGACATTCCTGACGGAAAGAAATCGATCGATCTGCCGACGTTCCGGTCCGCGCATTTGGCCGCCAGCATCGCCTGCAACGAAACGTCGCCGGGGATCCGGATCGTGCGGCCGGTCACGCCGGAGCGGATCAATCGTCCTGCCGCATCGATACGCGTCGTCACCTGGATCTGCCGGCGCAGCGCCGCATTGCGATCCGCCTTCAGCAGCGCCGCGGTTTCCACTGCATAGCTCTCGAGTTTGGCGCGGGTGGTGGCCCGCGGTATGGCCGGCAGGATGATAGCCGCGAGCAGGCCGATGATGGCGAGCACGCACAGGATCTCGATCAGCGCGAAACCCCGCTCGGCGGCATCGGGCTCAGCGCGTGCCACTGGCCACATCGCTGGAACCACTGACAATATCGGCTGCCGTCCCACTGCCGCCCTCCTGACCGTCCGAGCCCAGCGATATTATTTCGTAAGGCGCATGCTCGGCCGGCGAACGATAGATATAGCTGTGTCCCCAGGGATCGTTGGGCACCACGCCGCCGCGAAGATAGGGGCCGTTCCAGCCGGGTAGATTGTTGCTGTGGGTCAGAGCGGGAAGACCTTCATTGCTGTTGGGATAATGCCCTAGATCGAGGTAATAGAGATCGAGCGCGCTGGCGAAACTCTCGATCTGGATTTTCGCGGCCTTGGCCTTGGATTCGCCGAGATAGCCGAGCACCCGCGGGCCGACCAGCGCCATGATCAATCCGATGATGGTGATCACTACGAGAATTTCGACCAGCGTAAAGCCGGCCTGCCCGCGAAACCTGCGCCGCCGCCTCGCTGCCGAAGCCAGAACATTTCGATCCATCTTGGTTGCCTCCCGAGCTTGGCTTGTATGGATGGGCTAGCCGACTATCTGGCTGACGGATAGCAACGCGGTCATGACGGACACGATCAAACCGCCGACGACGATGCTGATCACGATGATCGCCGCCGGTCCGGCAATCCCGACCACGCGATCGAGCGTGCGCTGCAGCTTGGCTTCGTAGAATTCGGCGACGCGCCCCGCCAGCATCGGCAACTGGCCGGTCTCGTCGCCCAGCCGCAGCATCCGCACCGCCATCGCCGGGAGCGCCTTGGTGTCGGATAGCGCATCCGAGAGCTTCGCGCCATGGCGGACGCGGTCGGCGGCGTCAGTCCACATCGCCGCCGGTCCTGCCGAACTCATCATGTCGACCAGGATGCGCAGCGTGGTGGTGAGATTGACCCCACTGCCAAGCAACAGCCCGAGATTTCGACAAAACAACGCCGTCCGATACGACATCATCACTGTCCGTATCGCCGGTAATTGGACCAGCGCGTTGAAGAGGCCGCGGCGAACGCCCGGCCGGCGCAGCAACAGCCAGCTTGCAGCAATCAAAGCCGCCCCCGCCGCCAATGCCACGTCGGAATTTGCCCGCAGCACCGCCGAGAGGTTCAGAAAGGTGAGAATGATGGGATCGACCTTGGCGCCGAAATCCTGCAGCACCCCGGCAAATTGCGGCAGCACGAATGTCAGGAAGAACACCAGCACGCCCCCGGCCGCGCTGAGCACGAACAGCGGATAACGAATGGCGTCCGAGAGACGGCGTTTCAGCGCCTCGGTGCGGCTGCGTTCGTCGGCGAGCACCTCGAGCACCTGGTCCAGCGAGCCTGACGCCTCGCCGACACGGATCAGCGCCACGTACATCGAGGGAAACAGGGCTTCGTGACGCGACAGGGCCTCCGCGAAGCTTTCGCCGGCGACGACGTGCGACCTGATGTCGGCGACGACCGGCCGTAGCCGGCCGAAATCGCGGTCGTCGGCAAGCAATTCCAGGGCGTCATTGATCCGCGCGCCGGCGCGCAGCAAAAGCGCGAGATCGCGGGTGAAAATCGTGACATCTTCCGCCTTCGGCTTGTTGAAGATGCTGAGAAGGCTTGCCGTCGGGCTGCCGCCTTGCTCGAGCGTGACGTTATCGACCAAAACCAAGCCGAGCCGCTCGACGCGGGCCGCGACATCGCCGGGTGCCGCCGCGGCGACAGCGCCGGAGACCAATTCGCCCTGGCTGTTGAGCGCGCGATAACGATAGTTCGGCATCACCGCCTCATGCTCCCTTCCGTCTCAGGTGGGGAGAAAAACCGAGCCATGGCTCATTGGCTTGGCGTTCCATCGGTTGGCTCCTGGTCACCGGATGGTCGTGACGCGGAAAACTTCGGGCACGGTGGTCAGTCCGGCGCGGCATTTGGCGACGGCGTCCGCCAGCATCGTGGTCATGCCGCCGCGCATCGCGGCCGTGTCGATGGTATGTGAATCCGTCTGCGGCCCGATCAGCCTGCGAACTTCCTCGGACATTTCGAGGATCTCGAACACGCCGTTGCGGCCGCGATAGCCGGTACCGCCGCAGCGCTCGCAGCCGACCGCTTCCTGGATGATTTCGCCCGCCTCAAAGCCGATCACGGCGAAGCGCGGGTCCTTGTCCATGTCCGCCGCCGTCAATGGCCGCGGCACCTTGCAGCGATCGCACAGCATCCGCACCAGACGCTGCGCCACCACGGCCCTCAGCGTCGACTTCAAGAGAAAGCCTTCGATCCCCAGGTCGATCAGCCGCGGCACCGCTGCCGCCGCGGTCTCGGTGTGCAGCGTGGTCAGCACGAGATGGCCGGTCAACGCCGCATGAATAGCGATATGGGCGGTTTCGGCGTCGCGGATTTCGCCGACCATGATCACATCGGGGTCCTGGCGCACGAAGGCACGCATCGCCGATGCAAATGTCAGACCGATCGACGGCTTGACCTGGGACTGGTTGATCCCGGGAATTTCATATTCGACGGGGTCTTCGATCGTGAGGATCTTGCGGGTTGGTTCGTTCAGGATCGACAGCATGGTGGCAAGCGTGGTGGTCTTGCCGCTGCCGGTCGGTCCGGTCACCACCACCATGCCGTGCGGCAACGCCAATAGCCGGGTCATGATCGCTTCGTCGCGGGTAGACAGCCCAAGCTTGCCCATCTCGAGCAGCCCGCGATCGCGCGGCAGCAACCGGATCACGGCGCTCTCGCTGTGCTGGGTCGGCATGGTCGCGACGCGGACATCGAGTTCGGAGCGGCTGACGCGCACCCGCGCGGCGCCGTCCTGCGGCAGGCGGCGTTCGGCAATGTTGAGGCCGGCCAGTATTTTCACGCGCGAGATCAGCGCCTGGGGCGAAATCCCCGATGGCGCCGGCATGGTTCGCAACAGACCATCGACGCGCATGCGCACCACAAGACCAGTACGGAACGGCTCAATGTGAATATCGCTGGCACGCAGCTCAACGGCGCGCTCCAAGAGATCGTTGAGCCCGCGCACCACGGGAGCGCCGCTGGCCAGATCGCGCAGGCTCTCGATGTCATCGTCGGATTGCTGCGTGGATCGGGTCGTACCCCCATCCGGTTGCGCGCCCTCCGTATCGGCGCGCTGATCGAGCAACGTGGTGATGTCCTCGAACGACGCCACCACGATTTCCACCGGCGCACCGAACACGATCTCGGCGGCGCGAATGGCAGCCTTGTCCGAGGGGTCGGCGACCGCCAGCCGATAGGTTCCATTCGGCGCACGGATTGGAAAGATCGTGGATTCACGCAGAAATCGCCGCGAAAACCCCTCTAAGCAGGGTGTGCTGGCGAGCAATTGCGGAAGATTGAGCCTGGCGCATCCCCAATATTCCGAGACTTCGTCAGCGAATTCGGCGGCAGTGAGATCAGTGGCGTCCCACAGTTCCCGCAACGCCCGCGCCAGCGTCGCTGTGCCGGGATTTTCGACGCGGGCCCGCGCCTTCGGCGGCAGCGAATATTTTTCCAAAAGATGTTGCCGAAACGTTTCCGCGGAAAGGTCCTGCATCGAATTCACAACGCTAACCTTATGACAGAAAGACGACAGCCCTTGCGTGCAGCAAGAGCTGTTTGCCCTTGACTTATCCCCTAGCAAAAACATAATTGCAATGCAACTTGTGGGCGACCGACCACGGATGTGGGATCGGTCGCTTTTCTCCTGTTGATCCAGGTAGGCGTCTATTGTCCAAAGTGGTCGACCCGCTTTCGCGCCTGCGTTCATGGTTGGCTGGAACGCTCATCCTGTTTTTGTCCGGATTTCTTCTGACCGCTTGCATTCTGACGGCCGACCAGTCCGTCGAAAGCAACCCCAAAGACCCCCGCGCCCAGGATATCGTCGACAGGATCCGCTCGATGGATCTGCAGCCGCGGCAGACCACCGACGCTGGCCCCACCGGGATCAGGCAGCAGAATTCGCAGCGGCCTGCGATCTATCTCAGCGACGGCACCACGCCCCAGGGCGCCAGCCTAGTCGAATCGGAAGACGCAGGTTCGGGTGGCGGCTACGACCTGAACTTCGAGAACGCGCCGGTCGCTGCGGTGGCAAAGGTCATCCTTGGTGACATACTTGGCGTCGGCTACACCATCGATCCCCGCGTCCAGGGCACGGTGACGCTGGCTTCAGTTCGGCCGGTGCCGAAGACGGACGCGCTTTATGTGCTCGAAAACGCCCTGCGGATGTCCGGCGTGGCGCTGTTGCGCGATCGCAGCGGCGGATATCGGCTGCTGCCCACCAACGAAGCCGGCCCCGGCGGCATCGACAGGACGGCGTCCGGCGAAGCCGGCCAAGGCATCAGCGTGGTGCCGCTGCGCTACGTCTCGGCCCAGACCATCTTCAAGCTGCTCGACGGGTTCGGGGTCAAGGCGGCGACGCTGCGTCCGGATAACGCGCGCAATACCCTGATCATCATCGGCAGCGGCACGGACCGGGCCGCGGCGATTGACACCATTCTCAGCTTCGATGCCGACTGGATGCGTGGCCAATCGGTCGGCATTTTCCCGGTGCATAACAGCGCGCCGGAACCGGTCATCACCGAGATCGGCAAGATCATGGATTCCGCCGAAGGGGGCCTCGGCCAGAACATGATCAAGTTCGAGCCGATCGGCCGGCTCAACGCCATTCTCGTCGTCAGCAAGAAGCCGGAATATCTCAAGCGGGCTGCAACCTGGATCGCGCGGCTTGACCAGTCCGACACCGCGGGCGTCAATCTGAAAGCCTATCCGCTGCGCTATGGCAGCGCCAAGCTGATCACGGCGCTGCTCAACGAGATGCTGACCGGAAAGGGTGCCGGCACCGGCAACCTCGACAACGAAGCCAGCCAGCTCTCACCCGGCGGCGGCATCGCCACGTCGTCGTCCTCGCTGGGAAGTAACCCTGTGGCGTCGTTGAGCGCGGTGCCGACCGCCGCCTCGGGAGCCTCGCCCCCCGCCGCAGCCGCTGCTCCGACGTTGAATATTCGCGGCGCCTCCCCTGCCAGCAGTGCAGGGGGGCAGGACAACGCGGCTCTTGGCGGCCAAGGCGAGGGTGGCAAGCCGGCGGGCGGCAACATCTTGCTGCAGAATATCCGGATCACCGCTGACATCACCAACAACGCCGTCCTGGTCTACGGCAATCAGGAATCGCAGCGCATCGTCGAACAGACCATCCGCCAGATCGACCGGCCGCAGCGCCAGATTGCGATCGAGGCGACCATTGCCGAGGTGACGCTGAACGACACCTTGAATTATGGCGTGCAATTCTTTCTCGCCAGCCAGAAGGGCTCGGTAGTCAACACCGTCGCCACCGCCCCCGCCGCCACCACGAGCACGGCCAGCACCACCACTACAAGCGGCACCACCACCAGCGGCATCCCCGATTCCATCGCCAGCAACGCCGTCAACGCCGCCGCCGGCGCCCTGCTCAGCCGCACGCTTCCCGGATTCAATTTCCTGATTGGATCGGAGAATTCGCCACGCGTCATACTCGACGCCCTCCACAACGTCACTGACGTCAAAGTGCTTTCGAACCCTTCACTGGTCGTGCTGGACAATCAGGCGGCGACGCTGGTAGTCGGAGATCAGGTGCCGTTCTCGACCGGCAGCGCGACCGTGCTGACCGCCAACAATACCGTGGTCAACACCATCGATTACAAGAATACGGGCATCATTCTTCGCGTGCTGCCGCGCGCCAATGCCAATGGCAACGTCGTGCTCCAAATCGAGCAGGAAATCAGCGCCGTTGAGGCGGGAAGCACGCCGCTGCAGCCAACGATATCGCAACGCCAGGTAAAGAGTTCGATTTCGGTGGCCAGCGGCCAGACCGTGCTGCTGGCGGGCCTCATCACCGAGACCGAGAACAAGCAGCGGCAAGGCATCCCGGGGCTGGATGCCATTCCGGTCCTCGGCGATGCGTTTTCGCATGCGGACACATCGCGGTTACGTACCGAATTGATCCTGTTCATTCGCCCGACCGTGATCAAGGACGCCCTTGATGCCCACGTCATCGCTGAGGAAATGCGCAGCAAGATGAACAGCCGGCTGGTCGGCACCACCCTGCCGGTGGTCACGGTCGACCCGCCCAAGAACACACGCTGAGCGTGCATTCCCCAAAGGTGGGTTCCAGTCTCGCGACGCCAGCGCAGGCGGTCTCAAGCCCGCTGATGAGCAAGCCCAGGCGGACTCTCCTGCTCAGCCTTGCGCTGCTCTCCGCCGTCGGTTTCAGTCTCTTGGCCGCGCCTGGTCTGGAAGGATTGTTCGGCGCCTTCCTTGGCGGTCTGATGCTCGCGATCGCCGTCATCGATGCCGACCGCTACATCATTCCGAATGAACTGACCGGCGCGGCGGTCGCGCTGGCGTTGCTCCGCGCCGGCGTCGTGGGGGCGGACGCGGACTGGTACGCCGTGTTGTGGGCGGCGTTTCGCGCGACAGCCGTCACGGTTCCGCTGCTGGCGCTGATGATCTTATACCGGCGCTGGCGCGGCCGCGATGGACTTGGGCTCGGCGATATCAAGCTCGCCGCGGTCGCCGGCAGCTGGCTCGGCATGGTCACGATCTTTGCGGTGATCGAGTTTGCCGCGCTTGCCGCCCTCGCCGCCTACGGCATCAACGCCACCTTGCGCAAAAGGCCGCTGCGGGCAAGCGCCTTTCTTCCATTCGGACTGTTCCTGGCGCCGGCAATCTGGATAGGCTGGCTGGTGGAGGCTCGCTGGAATTAAATTTTCAATGCTCGCGGCTCGGCGCCCATTCCAGCGCGCGCAGCCGGGCGCGCGCGATTTCGCCGCGCGTCATCTTGGTGGTCACGGCATCGCGAATCCGGGCGCGAGCTTCCCGGGCGCTGGGGGGGGCCGCCGCGGTCGAGAGATTAAGCCATTTGCTGGCTTCAACAATGTCCCGTGGCACGCCCTCGCCCTTGTCATAGAGCAGGCCGAGGGAATATTGCGCGAGGCTGTCGCCCTGCTCGGCGGCGCGGCGGTACCACATCGCGGCTTCCGTATAATCCTGCGGAACGCCACGTCCGGTCTCGAACATGAAACCGAGATAGGACTGGGCGGCGGCGGCGCCGTGCTCAGCCAGCGGAATGAAAATCCGCGCCGCGGAACCATAATCCTGCCGGTTGAAGGCCGAAACGCCTCGCTGGAAGGATTGAGCCTGGGCAAACTGCGCGGTCGAGAGTAGCAGGCCTGCGGCGGCAATGATGGCGAGGAGAAAGCTTCTGATACCCCAAACATTGCTCATAGCTACTCTCGCCGTGTCTCATCGGTCATCGCCGCAGACTAAGCTTTGGACCGGCAGAAATCTACAGCCGCACGCTGCGGACAGAGGCAGCAACAACGCCCGCGAAGCCACCCGGAAAAATTCTCCAGGTCATCGCGACGATATTTCCGCTATTGAATTCATGGCCGATCTGACCGATCAACGGAGGCACCCTTCCCTGCTGTTCCGGTCAGGAGTTCCGAATGCCCTTTCCGCGCGCTTCGCAAGCCTTGTCCCGCTTTACCGTGCTCGACCTCACCCGGGTACGCTCCGGGCCGACCTGCGTGCGGCAGCTCGCGGATTGGGGGGCCAATGTCATCAAGATAGACGCCCTGTTGGAGGATGCCGCCGGCGAGCAGCCCGGCGGTCCGCGCCACGGTTCCGACTTCCAGAATTTGCACCGCAATAAGCGCGCGATGACGCTCAACCTGAAGGACGCGAGAGGACTGGAGGTATTCCGGCGGCTGGCGAAGCAGGCCGATGTCGTGGTCGAGAACTTCCGCCCCGACGTCAAGGCCCGCCTCGGCATCGACTACGATGCGCTTCGCAAGATCAACCCCCGCATCGTCTATGGCAGCATTTCGGGATTCGGCCAGGATGGCCCCTATCACAAGCGTCCGGGCTTCGATCAGATCGCGCAGGGCATGGGCGGACTGATGTCGATCACCGGGGCGCCTGGCCAGGGCCCGATGCGGGTCGGCATTCCCGTGGCGGATTTGACCGCGGGGCTGTTCTGCGCGATCGGTATTCTGACGGCGCTTCTGGAGCGCGATGTTTCCGGCGAAGGCCAGTGGGTTCAGACCTCGCTGTTGCAGGCGCAGATCTTCATGTTGGATTTCCAGGCCGCGCGCTGGCTGATGGAGAAGGATGTAGCCGGGCAGGCCGGCAACAACCATCCGACCAGCATTCCGACCGGCGTGTTCAAGACTTCCGACGGCTACATCAACATCGCCACGACTGGAGGGCGGATCTGGGAGCGCTGCGCGCAGGCGCTCGGCGCGCCCGAACTCGTCACTGATCCCGACTACGCCACCGCGCCGGCGCGCTCGAAAAACCGCGACGCGCTCAATGCCGCGATTAACCGAAAGACGGAAAAGAAATCAACCGATAGCTGGGTAGCCGAGCTCAACGCCGCCGGCGTGCCCTGCGGGCCGATCTATGCGATCGACCAGATGTTCGAAGACGCCCAAGTAAGGCATCTCGGCATCGCCCAGGATGTGCCGAACGAGGAGGGCCGCCCTATCCGCTTGGTTGGCCAACCGGTCACGCTGTCACGGACGCCGAGCCGGATGGCGGCGCGCCCTCCGGAGTTCGGCGAACAGACCGACGAAGTGCTCGCTGAATTCGGCTTCGATGCCCAAGAGATCGTGGCGCTGAGGCAGAGCAAAGTGGTGTGAGCAAACATCCACAAAGACGTACGCGCACACAAACGCGGATATCCAAGTGGAGCGCGGCGGTGGCCCGGTCGCAACGGTCGTCCAAGGCGTAGTCCTCGACCACCATCTGTCGCGACCCTGCATTTTGCTGCAACGCAAACCTCGATCGATTTCTAACACGCGGAAGCTGCAGCGTCTCACTTTTAATGTCGGAAACCGGACATTTATGATATCGTGGATTCCATCATCGGACCGACCCCGGCAGTTACCGGTGACTGAGAGCAAATGGCTCCCGCCTTCTTGAGGAGGAGCATATGGCCACGTCCCAATATTTCAGAGAGCAAGCTGCCCGCGCCCAACGACTTGCTCACGATAGCGCTGATCCGATGCTGCAGATCAGCCTGCGCAGGTTGGCCGACAATTACAAAACACGTGCGGATGAACTTGAGGACGAGGAAATGTCGGTGACGGGACTCGACCCAGACCCGGAGTGATCGGCTTTTGGCCGGTCAATGTCAGCTTTGCAAATAAACCTTGGCTTGGCCGCTTCGGCGTAAGCCGAGGGCGTTGCAGGTATAATCGCCGCTTTCAACCAACCGAACGCGCCCTCGGCGGCCGCTATGACGGGTAGCTGACCGACAAAGCGTGCCGCTATCGCCTATATCTAAGCCAACCGTTGGACGTCCTCTCGGAACGTCAATCTCACCCCTGCGGAAAACAGACCCGACCGACCGGGCGGAATACCGCAGTGCCCCATTCAAAAACCAGACCTCCGTTGGACAACAAATTGTTGGCGGCTCTGCCGCGCCATCATTTCGAATTGCTGGTGCCCTCAATGGCGACGGTCGCTTTCGCGCAAGGCGCCGTGTTGTCGGAACCCGGTGATGAGATTGCCGACGTGTACTTTCCGCACGATGGCATGATCTCCATGCTCGCGGTGATGCGGGATGGCAAGGCCATTGAAACTGCGACGGTGGGGCGCGAAGGCGTGGTTGGCGCAATGGCTGGATTGGGCTTGTACAAATCGCTGGTGCGCATGGTCGTGCAGCTTCCCATGAGCGCCACCAAACTTTCCGCGGCCAGTTTCAGGAAGGGGGTTCAAAAAAGCGATGTCATTCGTGATCTTTGCATCGACTTCAACGAAGTTCTGCTGTCGCAGGCGCGGGTGACGGCGGCGTGCAATGCGCTGCACCCGATCGAACAGCGTTTCTGTCGTTGGCTGTTGCAATCGGCTGATCGGGCCGGTGGCGACAAGATCGCGCTGACCCAGGAGTTCTTGGCCGAAATGCTCGGCGTACGGCGGACGTCGGTGACGGAAATCGCCAGCAAGATCCAGGCGCAAGGCCTCATTTCCTATTCCAGGGGCCTGATTACGATATTGGATCGAAAAAGCCTTGAGAACTTATCGTGCGAGTGTTTCCAGACTCTGCTGGACCAGTCCGCCATGTTGCCGACCATCCGCTAGTCTCCCGAGGGAGGACGTTCCGGCCGATCAGGGCTTGGGGCGCGAATATTTCGCCCGCGCCTGGGCATCCCGCTTTCCCTATATTGAAGCGCGGGGAACGCCATGGCGCGATCGTGCCGCGACCCTTGCCAGGGAACGCGAAACCGTCCTCGGACTTTACCTGAAGCGAAAATCGGAACCGACGCGAAAGCCACGCCCAACGGCAAGCCACGGAGGCGTTCCCTTGCAGAGCAGTATCAGTGCGCGAACGTCGGACGCGCGTTCAACGCCGCGCGACGACGCCCCGGTAAAGACGAACATCCCGGCGCGGCTCGACCGGCTGCCCTGGAGCCGATTTCATTTACTCATTGTCATTGGGCTCGGGGTCACCTGGATCTTGGACGGGCTGGAAGTCACGATCGTCGGCGCGCTCGGGCCGGCGTTGCAGAGCGCTCAGACGTTACACCTCTCGAGCACGAATTTAGGTGCGGTGGCATCGCTTTATGTGGTCGGAGCGGTGTCCGGCGCGCTGGTTTCCGGTTGGGTCACCGACCGCTTCGGCCGTCGTCTGGTGTTCTACGCGACCCTGATCGTCTACCTGGCGGGCGTATTGCTGAGCGCGTTGGCCTGGAATTTTTTAAGTTTTGCACTGTTCCGGATGCTGACCGGCATGGGGATCGGCGGCGAATATTCCGCCGTCAACTCGGCGATCGACGAACTCATCCCCGCGAAATATCGCGGGCGCGTCGACCTCATTGTCAATGGCAGCTTCTGGCTAGGAGCGGCCGCAGGAGCGGCGGTGACGCCGCTGCTGCTCGATCAGAACCTGTTTCCAGTCGATGTCGGCTGGCGGCTCGGCTTCGGGATCGGCGGCGTGCTGGGGCTGTCAATCCTGCTGCTGCGCCGCTTCGTGCCGGAAAGTCCGCGCTGGCTGGTGACGCATTGCCGGACCGCGGAAGCCGAGCAGACCGTCGATGACATCGAGAAACACGTTACGTCATCGACGGGAACCGAGCTGGCGCCGCCGCAAGGCAGCCTGACCGTGCATCCCCGAAAATCCTTCGGGCTCGGAATCATCTTTGCGTCCATGCTGGGAGAGCATCGCGCCCGCAGCGTGCTGGCGCTGGTTCTGATGGTGGCGCAATCCTTTCTCTATAATTCGGTGTTCTTCAGCTACGGCCTCATCCTGTCGCACTTTTATGGCGTGCCGGAACAGCACGTTGGCTATTACATCCTGCCTATGGCGCTCGGGAATTTTTGCGGGCCGCTGTTCCTGGGGACGTTGTTCGACACCGTCGGCCGCCGCAAGATGATCGGCGGCACGTTCCTGGTCAGCGGCATTCTTCTGCTCCTCACGGCTTTATTGTTCGGAGCGGGCTGGCTCAGCGCCGTGACCCAGACCGCGGCATGGCTGGTGATCTTCTTCTTCGCATCGGCCGCGGCCAGTTCAGCCTATCTCACCGCCAGCGAGATATTTCCGCTGGAGACGAGAGCGCTTGCCATCGCGTGCTTCTATGCCCTCGGCACCGCGATCGGCGGCAGCCTGTCGCCGCTGCTGTTCGGCTGGCTGATCGGTTTCGGATCAACTTGGATGGTCAGTATCGGTTACACGATCGCGGCGCTGTTACTCTTGATTGCAGCTATCGCGGAATGGAAGCTCGGGATCGACGCCGAGGGCAAGTCGCTCGAAAGCATCGCGAGCCCACTTTCGAGCCATGGATGAGCCTTTCGCGGCTATCTTTCAGGAGGACGCGGCTCCTCAGGGGACACTGAATTTCATGACGGCGGAACATAGCCGGTCCGAACTCAGTGGCGGAGACGGCCCGACCACCCGCCTGCCGTCAGATCCGGTTGAACGGCGCGAAAGCCCTCGGAACTACTCTCCCAAGGAAATTGTGCGCTGATTTCCGGAAATATCAATTGCAGACACAGGAAGTCATCATTGCCATAGAACCATCGACTCCATCCGAGATGTTCTCGGTAGTATTGCGGTGCAACGGGCAGCAGAACCGCGGGCAAATTTTGAAAAATATCACCCTCACGTATCCCAATGCCGAAGCGCTTACCGGCCTGCAGCTCCTGATACATGTGCCAATAAGTATCGTGCGCCACACGGCTTTGGAGGCCAAACACGATCAGCTCTGGAAACTCGAACCTCAGCCAGAATCCGGTCGTGTAGCTGAACGCGGGCTTTCCCTGCTCGGCTCCAACGTGCGTTGTGAACCAGCCATGCTCGCGGATGTTCGCCACGAAATTCCGTTCATGGGCATCCAGCAAGGCCGGATCGGTATCAAGCGCGGTGAAAATTGGCAATCGCGATCTCACATCCTACTGCCAGCACATCGGGACCTGACAGCGTCCGCTATTTCGCGACAAATCCCGCTTCCATCATCAGCGATCTGTTCAGCGCGTCATCTTCCTCGAGGAATTTCAACATATCTTTGCCGGTCAGGAAGATCGGCTTCAGCGCCTGCTCTTCCATGTAATCCCTGTATTCCGGCGTCTGCGTCACCTTCTGGAACAAATTGACGTAGAATGCCTTTTGCTCCTCCGTCACCTTGCCCGGCAGGAACATGGCGCGCAGCATCAGGTACTGGATGTCGAGGCCCTCCTCCCTGCAGGTCGGGATGTCGTTCCACGACTTCGTACCGGTCACCCTGGTGGTGTAGCTGATCCGCTCCCGGTCGAACACGCAGAGCGGGCGGACCTGGCCGGCGCGCCAGACTTCCAGATTTTCGGATGGATTATTGACGTTGGATTCGGTGTGGTTGCCGACCAGCTGCGTCGCCGCCTCGCCGCCGGACTTGTAGGGTAGATAGGCAAATTTCGCGCCGGTCTTTTCTTCGAGGAACACGGTGAGGACATTGTCCTCGCGCTTCGATCCGGTGCCGCCCATCTTGAAGGGCGGATTGGCGGCCTTGGCGGCTTCGATGAAATCCTTCAGGCTCTTCGGCCCGGCGATATTGTCCCACAGCACGAACTGATCGAGGGCGACCACCGAAACCGCCGTCAACTCGCGCCAGTTGAAGGGGATTTTCGCCGACAGCGGCAGCATGTAGATCACCGAATTGGCAATCAGCACCTTGTTGGGATCGCCTTCGCTCGATTTCATGTACATCAGCGCTTCGGCTCCCGATGCACCGCCCTTCAGCGACACCACCATCGGCGCCTTCATCAGATTGTTTCTCTGGATCGCCTGCTGCATCATTCGCGCCATCTGGTCGGAGGCGCCAGCGGCACCCGCCGCCACCACAATTTCAACGGGTTTGGTGGGCTCCCAGCCAGCCACGGCCGGCGCACCCGCCATCATGGCAGCCATCACGGCCAGGGCTTTGATGGAATGTCGCAAGGTTTCTTCCCGGTAGCTGTTGCGCCCGCGAGTTCCGGGCATTGTTCGTTTGTCGCATTGTGCGGGCTTATGCCTTTGACTTCAAGCCGGCCCGCTGTTCCCGGCCATGATGTTCGCGTGAGATCGCAGTCGCTTGGACGCGATTGTTAACCATTGCCCGTGGGGCCTGGCGCAGACATCGCATCTGCTGCTGGCTTGGGACGCCCGCCTTGATGGATCAATCCGAACGGGCGGAACAGGCATCGCCGTTCCGCCACGACCAAGCTATTTCGCCAGGTATTGATCGAAGAACGCGGTGATCTCGCCGAACGCCTCTTTGGTCTCGGGAGCCATGGGATCGAACAGGTATTGCGCATGCGAAAGCCCCTCGAACACCTGCAGATCCGCCCTCACACCGGCTTCGCGCAACTTTCGATGGGTGCGGACGGTGTTTGACAGAAACAGGTCCCGCGTTCCCGTGGTCAGGATCGTCGGCGGGAAGCCATGAAAGTCGCCATAGATCGGCGACAGCTGCGGATCCTTCAGATCGTGACCGTTGGCATAGAGTGCCGCCGCGCGGCTCAGATAGCCACTGTAGCTGACGAGAACGTTGTCCAACCACTCATTGGTCTTGTAACTGTCTCCGGTCTCCGTCAGATCGGCCCAAGGCGTACCGGGTGCGATGGCTGCCGGCAAAGCCAGCCCTTCCTGCTTGGCGCGCAGGATCATCGCCAGCGTCATGCCGCCGCCGGTCGAAGTTCCGACGATAGCCATGCGGCTCGGGTCCTGCATGGCGAGCGCCGCCTTCCACACCGCCATGGCATCGTCCATCGCGGCCGGATAGGGCGCATCGGGCGGCATGCGGTAGTCGAATTCGATCACCTTGTAGCCGCCGTAGGCAGCCATCAGCATGGCCTCGCCCGTGCCCGCCTCGCCGGGGCCGTAGACGTAGCCGCCGCCGTGAACGTTGATGATGAGCTTATTGCGGTGGGCGTCGGGCATGGCCTTGGGCGTGAAGATGAACCCCTTGACGCCCCCGATCACCGTCGGCTCCATGCTGACCCCGAGCATCTCCCGCGCCTTTGCCAGTCCGGGAAGCGAGGCATCGGCGAGCTTCTTGACCAGCGCGCGCCATTCGTCTGCCGAGGCGGGGTAGGCGTTCCAGGTCGGCACACGGTAGGGCGCGGCAATCAGCGCCTGCGCCGCCGCGTCGACGTCCTGCGGCACGGGTACGATCCTGGCGGGCAAGCTGCGCGGACCAGCCACGGCATTGGCGGCATTCTGTGAGGATTCAAGGGCGGAAAAATCGGGCGCCTGGGCAACGGCAGCTGTCGTTATCGTGCAGGCCAGGGCCACCGTCACCAAACGGGCAGTTATTAACATCGGCTCCTCCCAACCTTTCCTTGAACCCCTTTCGCTCGGCTGCGGGAGCCAGAGCAATACCCTCGTGAAACCCCCTATTTCCCCTTCCACTGCGGCGTGCGCTTGTTGAGAAAGGCGTCCATGCCCTCGCGAAAATCCTCGCTCATATAGGCGCGCAGGATCAGATCTTCGCCCTCATCGCGCGACAGCGTGCGGCGGATGCGGCGTACCGCTTCCTTGGTCACCTCCAGGGTGATCGGGGCGTGGCCTTTGACCAGTTCCGCGGTCTCGCTGGCGCGGCGCTGCAGCATGGCGACGTCGGGCACCACTTCGTTGAGCAGGCCGAGCGCCAGCGCCTCGTCGGCTTCGACCAGCCTCGCCTTGAAAATAAGATCCTTGGTCCGGGCCGGGCCGATCAAGGACACCAGCCTGGAGATGTTGGACATCGACAGGCAATTGCCGAGCGTACGCGCGATCGGAAAGCCGATCCGGGTAGCTGACGTGCCGATACGGATATCGCAGCACGCGGCAATCCCTGCGCCGCCGCCGGTGCAGGCTCCGGCAATGGCCGCAATGGTCGGGACACGGACCTGTTCGAGCGCGCCCAGCACGCGATCGATCCGCCCTTCGTAATCGAGCGCATCCTGCGCGGTCTTGAAGGCGCGGAATTGCGAGATGTCGGTGCCCGAGGCAAACGCCTTGTCGCCGGCACCGGTCAGGATCATGGCTTTGATCGAGCGGTCGGCATTGACCTCTTCGCAGATCGCTGCCATCCGCTCGTACATCGCAAAAGTCAGCGCATTGCGCGCCTGCGGCCGGTTGAAGGTCAGCCGGGCAATGCCGTCATCGACGACATAAAGCAGGTCGTCATTGGCTCCCACTGGGGCATTCATGACCGTCAAGCCACCGCGGCCTTGGGCTTTGCCGCTGGCGCCGTCTCGCGGGATTTCAGCACGTCCATGGCGGCGAGCACGCCGCCGGCGCGGTGCGGCACCTTGGCGAGATCGAGGCCCATTTCAACGCCCGACAGCGTTCCCATCAGCATCAGGTCGTTGAAATGGCCGAGGTGGCCGATCCGGAAGGCCCGGCCCTTGAGCTTTCCTAATCCGGTACCGAGCGACATGTCGAAGTTTTCCAGCACCACCTTGCGGAAGGCGTCGGCGTCATGGCCGTCGGGTACCATGACCGCGGTCAGGGCCGGCGAATAGCTGTGCGGATCGAGGCAGACGAGGTCGAGGCCCCAGGCTTTGACCGCCGCGCGGGTCGCCGCGCCATGGCGAAGGTGCCGCGCGAACACATGGTCGAGGCTTTCCTCTTCCAGCATCGCGATCGCTTCCTTCAGCGCGAACAACAGATTGGTCGCCGGCGTATAGGGGAAGGTGCCCTGCTTGTTCATCGCGATCATGTCGTGCCAATCCCAATAGGACCGCAACGAGCTGTTGGCCTTGGAGACCGCCAGCGCCTTTTCCGAGAGCGCGTTAAAACTCAGCCCGGGCGGCAGCATCATGCCCTTCTGCGAGCCGGCCACCGAGATGTCGATGCCCCAGGCGTCGTGCTCATATTCGAGCGCGGCGAGGCCCGAGATGGTGTCGACCATCAAGAGCGCAGGGTGCCTGGTTCGATTGAGAGCCTTGCGGACTTCCAGCGGATGGGTGACGCAGCCGGTCGAGGTCTCGTTATGCACCACGCAGACGGCCTTGATCTTGTGCCCACGGTCGGCGGCGAGTCTCGATTCTATCTCCTCGACATTGGCGCCGCGGCGCCAATCGGTGGGCATGAAGTCGACGTCGAGCTTGAACTTTTCGGCAATGCCACGCCACAGCACCGCGAACTGGCCGGTCTCCGCCATCAAGACCTTGTCGCCGGGGGACAGGGTATTGACGATGGCCGCCTCCCAGGCGCCAGTCCCCGAGGAGGGAAAGATGATGACCGGCTGCTCGGTGCGAAAGATGCGCTGCATCCCGGCCAGGACGGCATGACCGAGCTCGGCGAATTCGGGACCGCGATGGTCGAGCGTCGGCATGTCCATGGCCCGCAGCACCCGGTCGGGCACGTTGGTCGGACCTGGAATCTGGAGAAAATGCCTGCCAGTGTGCAAGGTCATGAGGGCGTCCTTCCCGGGGAATCCTTAGGGTTCTGCGAGCGCTCGAATAACACGATCGATCCGGCTTGTCCCCTGCCCGGTCGGCGCCGTCAATCCCCGGAAATGCCGGCTTTGGCCGGCCTTCAGGCCGCCGGCAACGGACGTCCCGCGGAAGGCCTGACCCCGACCTCCTGAAAGGGCGTCTCCGGATGCATCAAGAGGGCGCAGAAACCGCCCAGCAGCAACAGACCCATCGACATCAGGAACGGCAGATACCAGTTGCCGGTGATGTCGATCACGTAACCGGCGACCAGCGGCGACACGATCGCCGCCAGCGCCGAGCCGGTATTCATCAGGCCGGCGGCAGTGCCCGAATATTTCGGGGCAATGTCCATCGGCACCGACCACATCGGGCCGATCACGAGTTCGGCAAAGAAAAACCCACTGGAGAGGCACAGTGCGACCACCGTGATGTCGTGGAGGAACAGGATCGGCAGCAGCGAGACCAACGCGCCGGCAAAGCCGGTGATGGTGACGCTGAGGCGCGCAAAGCGGACGTTGCCAGTGATCTTGAGGATGCGGTCGGAGAGGATGCCGCCCAGGCTGTCGCCGACGACGCCGGCAAAGAATACCCCGGAAGCGAACAGGGCCGAATTCTTGATATCCAGGCTGTAGTTGTTCTTGAAGAAAAGCGGCAGCCAGTTGAGGTACAGCCACAGCGTCCAGCCATAGCAAAAATAGGTCAGCGTGACCGGCCACATCCGGCGCAACAGCGCACCCCAGGGCACCTCGGGCCGCTTGTTGAGCGGGCGCGGCGGCAGCGTCGCCAATTCGGCATCGCTGATGGCGGGATGATCCTTGGGCTCATTGCGGAAATACAGCGCCCAGACCACGCCCCAGACGAGGCTGACCAGCCCCAGCGCCACAAAGGATCCGCGCCAGGTCAGCCAGAACATCAACGCGGCAATCAGCGGCGGCGTGATCGCGTTGCCGAGCCGGGCAAACGCGTGGGTCAGCCCTTGCGCGAAACCGCGCTGCACCGCCGGCGTCCAGTATTGCATCGCGCGCGTGGCGGTCGGGAAGGTGGCGCCTTCGCCAAAACCCAGCGCAACGCGCGCCATGAACAGGGTCGGCAGGCTGTTGACAAAGCCGGTCATGATGGTCGAAGCCGCCCAGATCATGCCGCACCAGAACAGGGTCTTGCGCGGCCCGAAGCGATCCCCGACCCAGCCGCCGATCACCTGGAACAGCAGATAGGGATAGGCAAAGGCCGAGAACGCAAAGCCAAGCTGGGTATTGCTGAGCCGGAGCTCTTTCTGAATTTCGCTGGCCGCAGTCGAGATGTTGACCCGGTCGATATAGGTGATGAAGTACATGATGCACAGCATCGCCAGCACGACATGGGTGGCCTTGAACCGAAGCCGCATTTGTTTCCTCCGCTTGTTCTTGTCATCGCCGCGGCGCCCCTACAGGACGCTTGGCTTGTTGGCTGCTCAATGAGCAGCTTTTGGTTGTAAGATTATAATCTTGACATCTTTAGATGCGGCGCGGGATTGCATTCCATTCACCACCCTATTGCATTCAGTTTCATTCACATCAACCAGGATTCTGTTTACAATACTGCAACGACTTCCCCGCCAAGGCACAGGTTCCGGCCATGAAGCTGACGGTTCCAAATGACGCCACTTGGATCTCGGTCGCGGCCGGCGCAGCTTGCGACCGGGAGGCGACATGGCATCCGGCGGCCGGGTCCCCAAGCGTCAGCTATGCGAAATGCCCGCCATCTCGCGCGCGGGACCGGCGGGAGCGGGATGTCCAACAAGGACTCAATGACGCAGCTTGAAGAGCGCCTGGCGCGCGAGACCAAAGCCGAGCTCCTGTTCGATTCCTTCAGCCGCGGGCGCTATGCCACCGACGCGTCGTTTTATCAGATCATGCCGGCCGGCGTGGTGGTGCCGCGCAGCATCGACGACGCCCTGAGCACGCTCGCGATCTGCCGCGAGGCGGGCCGCATTGTCACCCCGCGCGGCGGCGGCACCTCGCAATGCGGCCAGACCATCAATGATGGCATCATCATCGATGTCTCCAAACACCTGAACCGCCTGCTTTCGCTCGATGTCGAAAACCGCAGCTGCGTGGTCGAGCCGGGGACCGTGCTCGACGATCTCAACCGCCAACTGAAGCCGCACGGCCTGTGGTTCCCAGTCGACGTATCCACCGCCTCGCGCGCCACCATCGGCGGCATGGCCGGCAACAATTCCTGCGGCGGCCGCTCGCTGCGCTATGGCACCATGCGCGACAACACGCTGTCGATCGATGCCGCGCTGGCCGACGGCACGCGGCTCCATTTCGGCGAACTGCCAAGCCAGCTTTCGCCCGAGAATGCGGATTCACCCGGCGGAAAACTGTTTTTCGACCTGCTGGCGCTTGGCGCCCGCGTGGCGGCCGAGATCGCCGAACGATTTCCGAAAGTGCAGCGCCGCGTCGGCGGCTACAATCTCGATGCGCTGGTGCCGCGCAATGCGGCCAACAACATGGCCCATCTCCTGGTCGGCTCCGAGGGCACGCTCGCCTTTACCACCGCGGTCGAATTGAAACTGTGGCCGGTGATCCGCAACAAGGTGCTCGGCGTCTGCCACTTCGGCAGTTTCTACCAAGCGATGGACACCGCTCAGCATCTGGTCAAGCTGCGTCCGATCGCGGTCGAACTGGTCGACCGCACCATGATTGCGCTCGGCCGCGAGATCGCGATGTTTGAGCCCATCATCGCCGAAGCCGTGCGCGGCGATCCCGATGCGGTGCTGATCGTCGAGTTTGCCTGCGAAGACCAGGCGGAAAACCTGCAAAAGCTGAAGGAACTCGGCGAATTAATGACCGATCTCGGCTTCGGCTGGAACCGACCCAAAGCCAAATGGGGCGGCGTGGTCGACATCACCGCGCCCGGCCTGCAGACCGCCGTCGCGGAGTTTCGCGCCGCCGGCCTCAATGTGATGATGTCAATGAAACAGGAAGGCAAGCCGGTCTCCTTCGTCGAGGACTGCGCGGTGCCGCTGGCCCATCTCGCCGATTACACCGCGCGGCTCAATGCCATCTTTGAAAGACACGGCACCAGCGGCACCATGTATGCGCACGCCTCGGAGGGCTGCCTGCATGTGCGGCCGGTCCTGAACCTGAAACTCGAAAAGGACGTCAAGGCGATGCGCGCCATCGCCGAGGAAACCTTTGCGATGGTCCGGGAATACAAGGGATCGCATTCCGGCGAGCACGGCGACGGCATCCTGCGATCGGAATTTCATCAGGCCATGTTCGGCGAGCGCATCACCGCCGATTTCAGGGAGATCAAACACCGCTTCGATCCGGACAATCTGCTCAATCCCGGCAAGATCGTCGATGCGCCCCAAATGGACGATCGCTCGCGCTTTCGTTACCCGCCGGATTACCGCATCGGTGCGTTGCGGACCAAGCTGGACTGGTCGGCCTATCCCGGCGCTGGCGGCGGGTTCCAGGGCGCGATCGAAATGTGCAACAACAATGGCGCCTGCCGCAAGCTCGAGGGCGGCGTGATGTGCCCGTCCTACCGGATCACCCGCGACGAGAAGGATGTCACGCGCGGCCGCGCCAACACGCTGCGGCTGGCGATCTCCGGCCAGCTCGGCCCCGATGCGCTGGCCTCGGACGACATGGCGGAGACCATGAAACTTTGCGTGTCCTGCAAAGCCTGCCGCCACGAATGCCCGACCGGCGTCGACATGGCCAGGATGAAGATTGAGGTGCTGGCGGCGCGGGCGGCGCGACAGGGACTTCCGCTCAGGGATCGGCTGGTGGGCTTTATGCCGCGCTATGCTCATCTGGCTGCGCGTTTTGCCGGGGTCGCCAACTGGCGCAACAACAGTCCCCTGTTGCGGCGGCTGTTCGAAAAATTCGCTGGCATCAGCGCGCAGCGCTCTTTGCCGGCGTGGCGGCGCGACGTGTTCAGCGCCGGCGCCGAGGCGATGGGCCCGCCCGATGGCCGCGAGGTCGTGCTGTTCGCCGACACCTTCAATCGCGCGTTCGAGCGCGAAAACCTCACCGCCGCGCTGCATGTGCTGGTCGCGGCCGGCTACCGTGTTCATCTGCCCAAGCCCGACGATGGCGGCCGGCCGCTGTGCTGCGGGCGGACCTTTTTTTCAGCAGGTCTGGTCGATCACGCCCGCGCCGAACTCGACCGGCTGGTCGCAACCTTGGCGCCGTTCGCCGCGCGCGGCGTGCCCATCATCGGCCTGGAGCCGAGTTGCCTGTTAACGCTGCGCGACGAACTGCTCGCGCTGCGATCTGACTCCATGGCCAAAACCATCAGCGCCCAGGCGCTGATGTTCGAGGAGTTCATCGCCCGCGAGGCCGCGGCCGGCCGGCTGCGGCTGCCGCTTGGACGCCTGCCCCGCACTGCCCTGGTGCACGGCCACTGCCACCAGAAATCGTTCGGCGCCTTCACGGCGGTGGAACAGGTGCTGCGGCTCGTTCCGGAGCTGAAGGTCGAGATCATCTCTTCGAGCTGCTGCGGCATGGCCGGCGCCTTCGGCTACGGCACCGAGACTTTTCAGGCCTCGATCGAAATGGCCGAACTGTCGCTTTTGCCGGCGGTGCGGCGCGCCGATGCCGCCACGCTGATCGTCGCCGACGGAACCTCGTGTCGGCACCAGATTGCCGATGGCACCCACCGTGCAGCCCTCCACGTCGCCCGCGTGCTGGCGATGAGCCTTCGCGCGCCATCCAGTGAACCCGCCTCCCCTGCCACAAAGGAACCGATCCATGGCTGAACTGACCCTCGACGTCGCCCGCAAGATCCTCGATGCCGCCTTGGCCAAGGCAACCGAGAAGAAACTGAAGCCGCTGGTGGTGATGGTCCTCGACGCGCGCGGCTGCATCAAGGCTGCCGCGGCGCAGGACGGCACCAGCCTGCTGCGCGGCGAGGTCGCCCATGGCAAGGCCTACGGCGCGCTGGCGATGGGCATGGGATCGCGGGCGCTGTTCCAGCGCGCCCACGAGCAGGCCTATTTTGTCAGCGCGGTGAACACGCTGGCCCAGGGGCGGCTGGTACCGGTCCCCGGCGGCGTCTTGATCCAGCAAGAGAGCGCGCTGCTCGGCGCCGTCGGCGTCAGCGGCGACAGCTCGGACAATGACGAGATCTGCGCCATCGCCGGCATCGAGGCCGCCGGGTTGAAGGCAAATCCAGGGTAGGCCACCGTCATGGCCGGGCTTCGTCCCGCCTACGGGGCCGAAGCTCCTTCGGCGCGGCGAAGGTTCGGCCATCCCTGTCTTTGTTACGACCCGCAAGCTTCAACTGGCTGACGCCAGCGCGGGGTCGGCCGTCACCATCGATTCCCTGGAGCGCGGCAGGACGAAGTGGATGATCGCCGTTGCGATCACGTAGACACTGGCGCAGGCGAAGAACACGACGGTGTAGTTGTTGCCGGTTGCATCGAGCACCCGGCCGATGGCCGCAGCGGAAAAGGCTCCCGCCAAGGAGCTGATACCGCCACCCAGCCCAACCGCCGACGCCACCGCGCCGCGCGGCATGGTGTCCGATACCAGCGTGAACAGATTGGCGGAAAATCCCTGATGCGCGGCCATGGCAATGCCGATCAGAACCACCGCGGCCCACATGCTCTGCAACTGCGGCGCCAGGAACACCGGCAGGGTGCAGGCTGCACAGACCAAAAGCGTGATCTTGCGGGCGGGGAAAACGTCCATGCCGCGCTTGATCAGGGTCGAAGAGACCCAACCGCCCGCGATCGAGCCGACATCGGTAAGCAGATAGATCACCACCAGCGGCAACCCGACGGCAAACAGCGACACATGAAACTTGCTATTGAGGAAGCTCGGCACCCAATTGTTGTAGAACCACCAGGCCGGATTGGTGAGCACGGCGCCGATGATGTAGACCCAGGTGCCGGGATAGGTCAGTAACCGGCCCCAGGGGACTTGTTTGGCCGCGGGTTCCGGGTCGCGGTTGATATAAGCGAGTTCGCTCGCCGAGACGCGCGGGTGTTCGGCGGGGCTGCGGTAACTCATCAGCCAGTACACCACCCACAACAGACCGATCGCACCCGTGACGTAGAAGGCGGCTTGCCAGCCGGACAGGCTGACAACGAGCGCGCCGATCAGCGGCGCCAGCATCGCGCCGATGTTGCTGCCGCTGTTGAAAATGCCGGTAGCCAGCGCGCGATCGCGCACGGGAAACCAGGTGGCGATGGTCTTGATGCAGGTCGGGAAGTTGCCGCCTTCGCCGAGGCCGAGCACGATACGGGCGATGATGAAGCCGGTGACCGAGGCCACCATGCCGTGCGCGGCGGAGGCCAGGCACCACAGGATCGCGGCGGCGGCAAGGCCTAGGCGAATGCCGATCTTGTCGGTCAGCCAGCCCATGCCGGCGTAGCCGATCGCATAGGCAATCGAAAAGAAGAAGATGATGTTGCCGAAATCGGTCTCGCTGAAATGCAGGTCGTTCTGTATCGTCGGCTTGAGCACGCCGAGGATGTTGCGGTCCATATAGTTGATGGTGGTGATCAGGAACAACAGGGCGCAAACGATCCAGCGATAATGCGTGGCAGCCTTGGTGAAGGCCAACAGGTTCGACTCTTTCATCTGGATCCTCCCGCCGGTTGGTTTTTGAATGTTGGCGCGCCGCCGGCTGCTGCAGGGAGGCGGCTGGATGAAATGTTCTAGAAGAAGTACCGGGTACGGATCGATACCCTATTAAGCATGGATCAATTCATTTTCGGTATCGATTGAGGGAGCGTCGGCGCGAGGCTGCCGACCGCATCGTCGAAATGACAGAGCCCCCACTTGGGGGCTGCCTTCTTGGTGTCGCTGCGTGGGACCACGGGCGAAAATCGGAAGCTTCTTCCAACAGAGCTTGCTTCACCGCCCGGGCCAGGACGGCTTACGCTTCTCGCCGAAAGCCTTGAGGCCCTCTTTGGCATCCTCGGTCATGGCCAGCAGCGCGATCTGGCTTTCGGTATAGGCAATGCTTTCATCGAACGACATCGAGGCGATGGCGCGCATGGCGTATTTGCCGCGCCGGATCGCGGTCGGCGACTTGTCGACGATGCGGCCGATCAGCCAGTCGACCTTGGCGTCGAGCTGGCCTGCGGGGGCAATATAATTCAGAAGTCCCGCGGCCTGCGCAGTTGGCGCATCGAACGGCTCGCCGGTCAGCGCCCACTCGTTGACCAGCCGCCGCGGCACCAGTGCCTGCAACAGGCTCATGACCTGCATCGGGAACACGCCGACCTTGACCTCGGGCAATCCGAACGTCACGTGATCGGCTGATACCGCCATGTCGGTCATGCACAACAGTCCCATGCCGCCGGCCATGCAGACGCCGCCGACCCGAGCGATCGCGGGCTTGGTCGCGTTCTGCGACAGCCGTAGCAGGTCGGCATAGTCGCCATTGGGCCTGGAAAAATCAAACGCGAAGGCGGCGCCGCTGTTCTGCAGATCGGCGCCGGCGCAGAAGGCCTTGTCGCCCGCCCCGGTCAGGACGATGACGCGAACGTCGCTATCCTCATGCGCCTCGCGGTACCCCCTGACGATGCCCGCGATGACGGCACCATTGAGGGCATTGCGCTTCTCCGGCCGGTTGATGGTGATCCAGAAGGCCTGCCCGCGCTTTTCGAGCATCACGCTGGTGTTGTCGGTCATGGACCCTCCTGCTCCATCTGCTGCTGGCAGACATTAACGGCAGGTCGGCGTCCCGCGGCAAGTCCGATTCACGGCTTTGGATAGGCCGCCGGCATCGCCTTCCTGACCCAGACCTTGTTGTCATGGAAGGCCGCTCCGCCGATCGGCGCGACGGCCTCGGCGCCGGTCAGCGTATTGATGCCGCGGCCGCCGATATGGGCCTTGTTCGGCTGGATCGATTCCGCGATCAGCACGCCGCGGCGCACGCCGTCGAACAGTCTGGCGGTCAGCGTGGTCTCGCCCCTGGTATTGCCGAGCGTGACGGCGTCGCCGTCGGCGATATCAAGCAAGCCGGCATCCTCGGGATGGATCATCACGCTGGGCGCGCCCTCGCGCGCCTGCGATGAGGGCGTTTCATTAAAACTGGTATTGAGGAAACTGCGCGACGGGCTGGTGGCGAGCCGGAACGGATGGGCCTCATCCGCCTCCTCGATGGAGGCCCAGTGATCGGGCAGTGAAGGCATCTGGTCCCAGGCACCCATCAGGCCGGCACTGCCGATCGGCGGATGGGCCCAATCGGCCTTGAAATGGAACTTGCCGTCGGCATGGGCGAAGCCATCGAGGTAGTGCGAGGTGCGGAAATCCGGCTGCAGGTCGCGCCACAGATCAGCCTCGAGCGCCTCGATACCGCCATGGCCGCTCTTTTTGAGCGTGACGTCGATCAGTTCGCGCGGCGACATGTCGAACCCGGGATGGACCGCCCCGAGGCGACGGGCGATGCCCTGCAGCACCTCGTGATTGCTGCGGCATTCGCCGGGCGGGTCGATCAGCTTGGCACCGACCGAAATGTGCTGATGACCGCCGCCGTAATAGAGATCGTCATGCTCCATGAACATGGTCGCCGGCAGCACCAGGTCGGCCATGGCGGCGGTCTCGGTCATGAACTGCTCGTGCACCACCATGAACAGGTCCTGGCGCCCAAATCCCTGGCGCACCAGCGCCTGCTCCGGCGCCACCGTCATCGGGTTGGTGTTCTGGATCAGCATCGCCTTGACCGGCGGCCCCCCCTTCAGCGCCGCCGCATCGCCGGTCAGGATCCGGCCGATCTTCGACTGGTCCAGCCAGCGCGTGCGATGGTCGATCACGTCATGCCCCTCGATGACGGATTCATCGAACTTCCAGATCGAGGCATTGTTGAAAAACGCGCCGCCGCCCTCGTATTGCCAGGCGCCGGTGACGGCGGGAATGCAGAGCGCCGCATGCATCTGCGCCGCACCGTTGCGGCTGCGCGTAAAACCATAACCGAGCCGGAAGAACGCGCGTTTGGTCGCCCCCACCGTGCGGGCAAAGGCCTCGATCTCCGCCACTGGAACACCTGAGATCGCCGAGGCCCATTCCGGCGTGCGGGTTTTCAGATGTGCCTCGAGCTCTCCGGGACAGTCGGTATAGCGCGCGAGATAATCGCGGTCGGCAAAGCCCTCGCGGAACAGCACGTGCATGACGCCACAGGCAAAAGCGCCATCGGTGCCGGGCCGCAGGATGATCTTGATATCGGCCTGCTTGACCGTGTCGTTATGGTAGATATCGATGGCCGCGATCTTGGCGCCGCGCTCTTTGCGGGCGCGCATCGCATGCGTCATCACGTTGACCTGGGTATTGACGGGATTGGTGCCCCAGATCACCACCAGGTCGGAAACCCCCATCTCGCGCGGATCGACGCCGGCGATCTTGCCGGTGCCAATGGCAAAGCCGACTCGGGCGATATTGGCGCAAATCGTCGAGTAGAAGCGGGAATATTTCTTCACATGGGCAAGGCGGTTGATGCCGTCGCGCATCACCAGGCCCATGGTGCCGGCATAGTAATAGGGCCACACCGACTCCGCGCCGTATTCGCGCTCGGCCTGATTGAAGCGAGCCGCGATCTCGTCCAGCGCATCGTCCCAGGAGATCCGGCCAAACTTGCCCGAACCCTTCGGTCCGATCCGGAACTGCGGATACATCAGCCGGTCCGGATGATGAATGCGCTCGGCATAGCGCGCGACCTTGGCGCAGACGACGCCGGCCGTATAGCTCTGCAACTTGGAGCCGCGGACCCGGCCGATGGTGGAATGGTCGATCACCTCGACATCGAGGGCGCAGGCCGACGGGCAATCGTGAGGACAGGTGGAATGCCGGATCGCGACTTTTGTCTGCTGGTTCATGCGATAAAAGGTACCATCAAAATCGGCGCTGGCGAGCGCATTTATCCGGCAATCAGCCCACGAAAGCGCACCTGCCCTATGCGCCGAAGTAAGCTCCGCCATTGGCGTGGATGGCTTGCCCGGTGATGTAGCGCGCGCCCGGGCCGCAGAGGAAGCGGACGCTGGCCGCGACATCTTCCGGTGTGCCGCGCTGGCCGTCGAGGGTCTGATGCGTCAGATGATGCGCGGGTTCCGGCTGGTCCTTTGGCCGCGGCGTGCCAATCAGGCCGGGAACCACACAATTGACTGATATGCCGTAGACGGCGAGGTCACAGGCCAGCGCGCGGGTGAAGCCGACGAGGCCCGCTTTCGCCGTCACCACATGGGCGCGGTCCTTGGCACCGGTATGCGCGCTCAAGCCGCCGATGTTGACGATCCTCCCCGCCCCGCTGGCACGCAGCGCTGGAAGACAGGCCTTCGTGCAGTGAAAGGCGCCGTCGAGGGTGACATCGAGAATGGCCCGCCACTCGGTGTAGTCCATCTCGGCGAAGGGTTTTTCCCGCCGCAGCGCCGCATTGTTGACGAGGATGTCGAGCCGGCCGAAATGGCTCGCGACTGCGTCCGCCATCGCCGCTACGTCAGCGGCATTGGCCACATCGCCGATATGGACCTGCGCCTTGCCGCCGGCGGCGTCGATTTCGCGCGCCACCGCTTCCGCTTGGGCGCGGTTGCTGCGCGCATTGACCAGGACGGACGCACCGCCCTCCGCCAGCGCCAGCGCGATCGCGCGGCCAATGTTGCGGCCGGCGCCGGTGACGATGGCGACCTTGCCAGTGAGTTCGCTGTTGCCGGTCATCTCCGCTCCCACAGCCTGGTCCTTGCGCCGGGCATCCAGGTCTTTCCTCGTGACGCCAGGACGTGGATAACCCTGCAAACCCGGCCATGACAGAACCTAACGTCGTAACTCGCTCAGATCGACTTTACCCTGATATAATCCCGCCAGCAGTTTCAGCGCCGCCTCGCTCTGCGCCGCGCTCCAGCCGCCATGCTCAGCGTTCAGCTTGAACTTGTCGATCACGTCCTGCCGGGTCAGCGGCTCCTTGGCGCCGCCGCGCAAATGAGGCTGCCGTTCCTCGATGACGCTGCCGTCCTTCAGGGTGGTCCTCATATGGCCGGTATAGTTGTTCGGATAGGGATTATCCGGGTCGATGACGTACTTCACTTTGGCAGCCAGCGCGAGTACCGCGGCATCATCGATTGCCTGTTCCGTGAAGGCGCCGAGCCCGACGCCGCCATGGACAAAACCGCTCGCCAGAAGATACGGCGTAGCGAACTTGGCCGCATAGCCGTTGCGCGGATGCTGCTTGTCGGCGAGCGGCTCCCAGAGGCGGTGCACGGTGCCCTCTGCCACCTCGCAGACGATCTCGCTGATATCCTCCCCCCTCACGCCGCGCGCGGCGAGCCGCCTGGCGCAATCGATATAGGGCTGCGCCATCGTCCCGCAGGGGTACGGCTTGAACGCCAGCGTGTCCGTGACCCAGCGCGATCCGAAATCGCCCGTTAGCGCGTCGTAGTCGCCATCGGCGCTGTGGGCGAAGGCATAAAACAGCCCGTGCACGCCTTCGAACACCGTGCGTGGACCGAAAAATCCCTGTCGCGCCAACAGCGCTGCGCGGATACCCGATTGCGCCGCCCATCCGGCATGCAGCCGCTTGGTCCAGGCGCCCTCGGCAAGATATTCGATGATGCCGCCCGCCAGGCTGCCGGCAATGCCGAGCGCATCGACGATTTGACGGGCGTTGAGACCGAGCGCCGCACCGACGCCGGCCGCGGCCCCCATGGCGCCGAAGATCGCGGTCGGATGAAACCCGGCCTTGTGCACCGCCTTCGGCGCCACCAGGCTCAAACGGCACAGCACTTCGGTGCCGACGGCAATGCCGAGCCGCGCGCGGGCGCCATCAGGGCGATGCCGCTCACAGGCAGCCAGCACCGCCGGCACGACCACCGCGCCGGCGTGAACCGGACCGCCCTCGAAGGTATCGTCGAAATCCTCGCCATGGGCCGCGGTGCCATTGACGAAGGCAGCCCCCGAGGCGGTGAGCGTGCGCGCATGCCCGATCGCCGTGCACGGGCCGTCATCGTCCCAGCCCGCCAGCGCGCTTGCGGCGTAATCCTGGCGGCACGCGGTGACGCAGAGCCCGACGACGTCGATCAGCAAATCCTCGCATTTTCGCACGGTCGCCGCCGCCAGATCGCCCGGTATCAGCGCAACGACCTTTTGCGCCAGCAACTCGGCGACGGAGATTTCAGGTTGCTGCGCCGTCATGGTTCTGAGCGGCTGGATGGATCAGACATGAAAGATCCGGGTGTAGCGCGCCTTGATCGCATCGGCCTGATCTACCACCGCGGCCGGATCATCCTTCATGGTCTTGATCTCCTTGAGCGGCTTACGCCCCGGCTTCTCCACCGTCTGCGGATGCACCGAGCGCAAGCCGCCAACGTCGATAATGAGCTGCTGGGCATCGCGGCTGAAGCAGAACGACTGGAACAATCTGGCGGCGTTCGGATTGGGCGAGGACTTGAAGATGCCGTTGGGTCCGACGATCAAGGGCGACCCTTCGACCGCATAGACCGGCTCGACCGGCCGGCCCTTCTCCTTCATTTCGAAAATATTGTACTCGTTGCCATCGGCCATCACGGCCCGCTCGCCGAGGTCGAGCTTCTTCGGAGGATCGGCCGAGGATTGCACCTGCATGATATTCTGTTTCGCCAGTTGCTCGAACCAGCTCCAGCCGAGGTCGCGCTGCATCTGGTAGGTCGCGGTCATGATGGTACCGCTGTAGCCGGGATGGGCCTTGACGATCTTGCTCTTCCATCTGGGATCAAGCAGATCGGCAAAGCTCTTCGGGGCCTCATCCGCCTTTACCAGACCGGTGTTGTAGGCGATGATGCTGAGCCAGATGCGAAAGCTTGCAAACTGGCCGTCGGCATCGCGGTGCTCCAGCGGATACTGGGCGACGTCTTCGGGAACGTAGGGCAGCAGGATTCCGTCGCGTTTCCAGATGATGAAATGCGCGGCGTCAGAGGAATTCACCACATCGACCGCGTGGATGTTGCTGGAGTATTCCTGTCCGATGCGCTGGAACACCCGCTCCGCGCCGGTGCGCTCGACGTGGACCGCGATGCCCGGATATCTGGCCTCGAAGGCTGCAGCCAGTTTCTCGGCAACCGGCAGATCGGTGGACGTGTAGTAACTGATCTGGCCTTCCTTCTTCGCCGCTTCGATCAAGGCCGGCGTGATCGGCTCGGGCGGCGGCGCCGAGGCCATGACGCGGGTCGAGAACGCTGCCCCCGCAAGCCACGCGCCCGAGCCCTTGATCAGGGTCCGGCGCGAGATCCTTGGATGTTTCATCACGTTATTATCCCTTGATACCGGCGAGCCTCGGAGGATCATCTATGATTCCTAGCACAAACCGAAAGTCTTTGGTCGACAGTGCCTTGCGATTGCCACTGGACTTCCCGGCCAGATTTGGCCAACAACCCGCGCAGGAGCAAGACCGGAATCCGGGAGTTTGAGATGACGGCCCCAAGATTTGCGCTGACGCTGCTGGCAACTGCGCTGGCGACGGCAAATATCGCGGCACCGGTTTTGGCGCAGGACTATCCCACCAAAGCCGTGAGGATCATCGTTCCCTTCGGGGCCGGAGGCCCTGCCGACGTGGCCGCTCGCCTGATCGGCAACATCCTGCAGGAACATTTCGGTCAGCCCTTCGTGGTGGAGAACCACACCGGTGCCGGCGGCGTGATCGGCACGCTGGAGGTCGTCAAATCGCCGCCAGACGGTTACACCCTGCTGATGATGTCGAACACCCAGACCGCCAACGAAACGCTGATGCCCCAAACGCAGCGAAAATACCAGTTGATGCGCGATCTCGCACCCGTGGCGCCAGTCAGTACCTCCGACCTCGTCATCGTCGTCAACCCGCAAGTTCCGGCAAAGACGCTGCAGGAGTTCATCGCGCTCGCCAAATCGCAACCAGGAAAGCTCAACTACGCCTCGGCCGGCACGGGCACGCCCTATCACATGGCCGGCGAGCTGTTCAAAGCCATGGCCGGCATCGACCTGGTGCACGTTCCCTACCGCAACAGCGGCGAGGCGCGCTCAGGGGTCATCGGCGGACAGGTGCAGATGATGATCGATGCCGTGACGACGATGGCCCCCAATGTCACCGCAGGCCAGGTGCGGGCGCTTGCCACGACCGGCACGACGCGATCTGCCGTGTTGCCTGATGTGCCGACGGCCGGCGAGGCCGGCGTACCCGGTTACGAGGCGACCATCTGGCTCGGATTGATGGCGCCGGCCCGGACCCCCAAGCCCATTGTCGACCGTCTGAATGCCGCCATCAACGAGGTGGTCCAGCGTCCCGACATCGTCAAGCTCTGGAACGACCAGGGCGCGGTCGCCATGTCGATGTCCCCTGAGGCATTCGACAAATATCTGCGCAGCGATATTGTGAAATGGGCTGAAGTCGTCAAGCGCTTCCCGGACCAGCCGCAATGAGGTTGCATTCTCGATGCCAAATATTCTATTCCGCCTCAATGGCGTCGAGACCGGTGTCGACGCCGATCCCGATTCATCACTGCTCGGCTGCTTGCGCGGGCGGCTCGGCATGACCGGGGCGCATTACGGCTGCGGCGCCAATGAATGCGGCGCCTGCAACGTCCTGATCGGCGACCATGCAGTGGCCGCCTGCGACACGCCGCTGTGGTCGGTCGAGGGCAAGGACGTCACCACGCCGGAGGGGCTGGGAAGCGGGCAAGCCCCGCACCCGCTGCAGCTTGCCTTTATTGCCGAGCAGGCGTTGCAATGCGGGTATTGCGTGCCCGGCATCCTGATCAGCGCGGCGGCGCTCTTGAAGCAAAATCCCCATCCCACCGCCGCCGACGTCAAGGCCGCGCTCGACCGCAATCTCTGCCGTTGCGGCTCGCATAACCGCATGGTGCGGGCAGTGCTGCGGGCCGCCGCCGCGATGGCAGCCCTATGACAACATCCGCGCCCTCGCCTGTGGCAAAGCTGCCGGTCAGCCTCGCACAAAACCCGCTGCTGTCGTCGTGGGTGCAGATCTCGCCGGCGGGACGCGTGACGGTGTCTCCGGGAAAGGTGGAGATCGGGCAAGGCATCGTCACCGCATTGGCGCAGATCGCCGCCGACGAACTCGATATCGACATCGAGCGGGTGCGGATGATCCGCGCCTCGACGGCCACAAGTCCAAATGAAGGCGCGACCTCGGGCAGCCTATCGGTGCAGCAATCCGGACGTGCCATCCGCGCGGCCTGCGCCGAAATCCGGCAGCTGTTCCTCACCGCCGCCTCTGATCGGCTGGGCGTCAGGGCCGACGTCCTCGACATCCAGGACGGCACGATCTCCGGGCCCGGCAATGTCCGCACAAGCTACTGGGAACTCGCCGATCAAGTCTCGCTCGATCGCGAGGCGAACCCGGGTGCCGTGCCCAAGTCCGCAAGCCGCCGCACGCTGGCGGGACATTCCATTCAGCGGCTGGATATTCCCGACAAGGTTTTTGCCCGTCCCCGTTTCATTCACGATGTCGCGCTGCCCGGCCTGTTGCACGGTCGCGTGCTGCGCGCGGAAATGCCGGCCGCCACGCTCGTCGCGCTGCCGGAAGATGGCGCGCGCGCCGTGGCCGGCCTGATCGCCATCGTGCGCGACGGCAATTTCGTCGGCGTGGTGACCGAAAGCGAAGACGGCGCGGAGGCCGCGCTGCAGGCCTTGCGCAAGGAGGCCAAATGGTCGGCCGGTGAGATCCTGCCCAATGAATCCGCACTAGCTGAATGGCTGCAGGCCCAGCCGTCGGAGGTGACGGTGATCGACGAGAAGGCCTCGCCCCGGCGAGGTGTAAAGCAGCGCACGATCCGGCGGCTTTATAGCCGCCCCTATCTCGCCCATGCCTCGATTGCGCCGTCCTGCGCCATGGCGCAATGGAGCGGCGAGCGCGTCCAGGTCTGGACCCATAGCCAGGGGGTGTATCTTCTTCGCGCCGACCTTGCGCTGGTATTGGGACTGCCGGAGCAGCAGATCACGGTCGAGCATTTGGAGGGGGCCGGCTGCTACGGCCATAATGCCGCCGACGATGTCGCGCTTGATGCCGTCCTGTTGGCCAAAGCGGCCGGCGGCCGGCCGGTCCGCGTGCAATGGTCGCGGCGAGATGAGATGTCGCATGCGCCGTTCGGAGCGGCCATGGCGATCGAGATCGAAGCTGATCTCGATGCCGGAGGCGAGATCATCGACTGGCGCCATCAGATCTGGAGCAACGGCCACACCGCGCGGCCCGGACGGGCGGCGCAGCCTGCTTTGCTCGCGGCGAGCGAGCTTGCAAAACCATTTCCGCGCATGATCGCAACCAATCCGCCGCCTGCCAATGGCGGCGGCGCTGACCGCAACTCGGTACCGCTCTATGACTGGCCGTCGTGGAAAATCCAATCCCACCGCCTGCTCACGATGCCGATCCGTACCTCCGCGCTGCGCACGCTGGGCGCACAAGGCAACGTCTTTGCGACCGAGTCCTTTCTCGACGAACTGGCGGCCGAGCGCGGCGAAGATCCGATCGCCTTCCGGCTGCGGCAGCTGAAGGACATCAGGGCGCAAGACGTGATCCGTGCGGCGGCCAAACGCGCGCACTGGAAGCCGGCGAAGCGCGACGGGATCGGTTACGGCGCAGGCTTCGCGCGCTACAAGAACACCGGTGCCTATTGTGCTGCCGTCGCCGAAATCGAGAGCGCCGAGGAAATCCGCGTCAAGCGGCTCACGATCGCGGTCGATGTCGGCGAGGCCATCAATCCCGACGGCGTGATCAACCAGATCGAAGGCGGCGCGATTCAGGCCACCAGCTGGGTCCTGAAAGAGCGCGTCCGCTTCGACCGCGAGCGCATCACCAGCGCGAGCTGGACCGACTATCCGATCCTGCGTTTCAGCGAGGTGCCGGAGGTTGAGGTCGTGCTGATCCCGCGAGCGGAGCTCGAGCCGCTCGGCGCCGGCGAAGCCGCGCATGGCCCGGTCACCGCGGCCATCGCCAATGCCGTGTTCGATGCGCTGGGGGTACGCGTTCGCAACCTGCCGATCACCCGCGACAGCCTGATCGCGGCGATGGAGCTGTAGTTGAGGGATTGCATGAAAATTATCGTATCCAAGCTCTCCGACCTCATCCTGAGGAGCGCGCCTTCGCCCGAAGGGCGAGGGCGCGCGTCTCGAAGGATGGCAACTTGCACCGTCGTTTGCGGCCATCCTTCGAGACGCATCGCTGACGCGATGCTCCTCAGCATGAGGACCGGTCGGTTTAGCGCATGAATGGCCTGAACATCCTGAGCGGTGGCGCCGCCCAGGGCCTGGTCAAGGCCGTTGCGCCGCAATTCACGGCGCTGACCGGACTGGATATAGAAGGCGAATTTGGCGCGGTCGGCGCCATGGCCGATCACTTGCGCCAGGGCGTGGCCGCCGACGTCGTCATTCTGACCGCGAAGCTGATCGCCGAGCTTGCGCGGGAAAAGCTTGTCGTCCCCGCCTCTATCACCGACATCGGCCAGGTCGAAACCGCATTGGCGGTTCGCGCCGGCGATCCCCTGGTCAGCGTCAAGGACGCCGCGGACTTGCGCGCCGTGCTGCTCGCAGCCGACGCGATCTTCGTGCCGGACACGGAGGCGTCCACGGCAGGCATTCATGTGGCGAAAATTCTGAGGCAGATCGGCATTGCCGACGAGGTGGCGGCGCGGCTCAAGGTTTCCCCGAATGGTGCGACCGCGATGCGTGGGCTCGCGGCAAGCGGCGACGCAAGGCCGATCGGCTGCACCCAGTCCACCGAGATCATCTCGACTGCGGGCGTAAAGCTTTCGGGTTCGCTGCCGCCGGGCTGTGAACTCTCGACCATCTATAGCGCGGCCGTCGCCACGCGCGCCGTCCATGGGCGTCCGGCTCAGGTCCTGATCGATCTGTTGACGCGGGCCGATCGGCCGGAGCTGCGCGAGCGCGCCGGTTTTCGTTAGCGGCTGAAACCGGGATTCAGCGTGCACTTCAAGCCTGCCGCTCGACGCTTCCGCCAACCAAAACTTAAAGTTTGATGCAATCGCAAGCGAGGTCGTTAAAAGGTCTACGTTATGCTGGTCAGACGGTGGGGTGGGAGTAAGCCAATGCGCAGCCTATGGGGTCAGGCCCGGGGAGAGCTATTAGCCGTCCTTTCGTTGTGGACGTTTTCGGCCGTTATCGCGACCTATGTCCTCAGCGGATAGTGGACGTGGTGCCTTTTGCCGGCGACCCCGCCTGGATGGAAGGTGATCCGCGCCTAAAAAAACGGACCCGAACGTCTACAGAGCTCATTCCAGGAATGGGCAGTCCGTTAAAGCGGCGCCGCCCTCAGTAATTGATCTGCGCAACCGCCCGAAGCTCATCCGGCGTCGTCGTTCGAAAACCGAAGAACTCAAGATAAGCCGGAATCTGCTCGAACAGCATGTCGGTGCCGACCTGGATTTCGCAGCCACGCGACCGTGCTGCCGCCAGAAACGGGGTGATTTCCTGCTTCATCACGACTTCGCCGACGAACGCGGAAGGTGAGATCCGAGCAACGTCGATCGGCAATGGGTCGCCTTCCTTCATCCCGAGTGGCGTCGCGTTGACGACAACGTCGAAGCCGGCCGGATCCTTGGAGCCGACCTCAATCTTCAGCGCCGGATAAAACGTTCGCAACCGTTCCGCCAAACCGTTCATTGTCGCGGCGTGGGCGTCGAACAATGCAAGCTCAGCCACGCCAGCCTTGGCCAGCGACGCCACAATGGCAGAGCCGACGCCTCCGCTGCCGACCACAAGCACTCGCGCCCCTGCCAGCACCCGGCCCTTGCGTAGAACGCCGCGAACAAAACCTTCGCCATCGAACATATCGCCGACCATGATGCCGCCTGGGCCGAGGCGAATGGCGTTACACGATCCCGCGACCTTCGCTGTCGTCATCACCTCGTCCAGCAGCGGGATCGTTGTCACCTTGTGCGGCATCGTGACAAGCGCACCGTGGATGTTGGAAAGCTTGAACACGAGCTTGAGAAAGGCGGCGTAGTCTTCGGGTCGGCATCCCATTGGAACCACAACGGCGTCGATATTGTACTTCTCGAAATACGGATTGTAGATCATCGGCGCCTTGAAGCTTTCGGTCGGATAGCCGAGATGGGCAATGAGTTTCGTGCGTCCGCTGATCGTCATGGAATTTTCCTTTTCTTAAGCAAGATGGTTGTGCAAACGTCCGATCATTTGCAGAGCCAAGATGACGGCCTGACTTGACCCGATCCTGATAGCAATCTGGATGCCGGACCGTCGGAAGCCGCACTCATTTTGCACCGGCCTTGTCAGAGAGATGCGCAATACGCCGCAGTGCCAGGGTGTAGCCTTCGGTTCCAAGCCCGGCGATCACGCCATCGGCGCGAAGCGAGACATAGGAGTGATGACGAAATTCCTCGCGCTTGTGGACGTTCGAGATGTGGACTTCGATCACCGGCGCTTCAAACGTGTTCAGCGCGTCGAGAATCGCGACCGAGGTATGGGTGAATGCGGCGGGATTGATCACGATGCCGGATGCGGCTTCCCTTGCCTCGTGAATCCAGTCGATGATCTCGTATTCACGGTTCGACTGGTGAAAGCGAAGCTCGAGGCCGAGTTCCGCGGCGAGCTTGCGGCAATCCGCTTCGACATCGGCAAGAGTTTCGTGACCGTAGATGTGAGGCTGGCGTTTGCCGAGCAGATTGAGGTTAGGACCGTTCAGCACGTAGACGATTCGGCTCATGATGGTCTCCAGGGTGATGCATATCTTGACGAGGCAGCAACCAAACCGCGAATATCAATTTCCGACGCGACGCGGCACCGCGCGGATCGATCGCAGCGCCAACACAGACGCGCTATCCCTTCAACAGCCCCAAGTCCTGAAGCACCGCCGAGGCCTCCCTGACGGCATGATTGGCGGCCGGTACGCCGCAATAGATTGCCTGTTGTAAAACGATCTCTTTGATGTCGTCCGGCGTGAAGCCGCCTTGCGTCAGCGCCGCGCGCACGTGCAAGCGGAATTCGTCCCACTGGCAAAGCGCCAGCAGGCTTCCGATCACCAGCACGCGGCGCGTGCGCTCGTCGAAATGCGGCCGGGTCCATATATCGGCCCACGCATGACGCGTGATCAGGTCGATGAATTCCGCGTTGAAGGAATTCGTGTTGGCGGCTGACTTGTCTACCCAGGCATCGCCGAGCACCTTGCGGCGTTGAGCCATCCCAGCCTCGCGGCGCTTTTGATCGTCCATGGTCGCCTCTGATCAGCGTTGCCTCGGGAAAGTTCTCTTGGTGTCCTATTTATCGTCGAGCGAAACCAGCAGCTGGTCAATCAGGATTTGTGCGACGCCCTGATAGGCCATCGGCTCGAATAGTTTTTCCAGTCTATCTGGGCTCAAATGCACGTTGATGTCAGGATCTTTTGCCAGCACATCGCGCAGGTTCGTTTTCTCGGCGACGACCCTTTTACTTGCGGCCTCCATCAGATGATGAGCCTCGCTCCTGCCGATCGTTTCCGCCAGAGCCATCGTCACCGCCTCAGCCATGATCAGCCCGTGGGTGGCATCGAGATTGACGCGCATGCGCGCCGCATCGACTTCCAGTCCCTCGGCAATATCGACTGTCGAGGCGAGCGCGCCTGAGGTGACGAGTTGCAGCATCGGCAAAACAGGCCATTCCGCGTGCCATGGTCCGGCGCTGCGCTCGTGGTCCTGCACCTGCGCCGCGAGGATCGTGGCCGCAAGATTCGGCGCCATCGTGGCCGCGGCCAGCGCGGTCGCGGCAGCGACGGGGTTGCGCTTATGCGGCATGGTAGAGGAGCCGCCGCGGCCTTCGCCCGTGGGCTCGAATGCCTCGGCAACGTCGGTCTGCATCATCAGCTGCACGTCGCGGGCGATCTTGCCGCAGGTTCCCGAAAGAATAGCGAACACCGAGGCGGCCTCTGCAATGCGGTCGCGATGGGTGTGCCACGGGGCGTCCGGCAGCGGAAGACCGAGCTCCTGCGCTAGACTTTGTGCGACCGACAACCCCGTGGCGCCGAGCGCCGCCAGTGTTCCCGCAGCACCGCCGAACTGCAACGCCAGCCCGTTGCTGCGCAATCGTTGCAACCGCGAGCGCGAGCGATGCAATGCCGCGGCATATTCCGCAAGTTTGAGGCCGAACGGCATCGGCAACGCATGCTGCAGCCAGGTGCGCGCCACGACCGGGGTGTTGCGGTGCCGACGCGCGAGCTCGGCAAAGCCTGTGACGGCGCGATCGATGTCCCCAAGCAGCGCGTCAGTGGCCGCGCGCAAGGTCAGCATGGTCGCGGTATCGATCACGTCCTGGCTGGTGGCGCCCCAATGCACATAGCGCGCCGCGTTGGCGTCGGCCCTGGCGACCTCGGCGGTGAGTGCCTTGACAAGGGGGATGGCGAGGTTCCCGGAGCGGGTCGCGGCCTCGGCCAGTGCGTCGAGGTCGAACGAACGGGCCTTGCAGGCTTTCGCAATCGTGTCAGCTGCGCTGGTGGGGACGACGCCGTTTGCCGCCTCGGCTCGCGCCAGCGCGGCTTCAAAATCGAGCATGTGCTGGAGGTATGCCGCGTCGTCGCAGACCGCGCGCATGGCGGCGCTCGACAGCATCGGTGCGAGCAGGGGCGAGAGGGACGTACTCATGATGGGTGCGACCTAACCGTTCCGACCGGCGTCTGCCAATCCCTGTACCGCCCCTGGCAGTCCGTAGGCTTCCAGTTGGGCCCGTACCTGCGCCACATCCTGACCGAGCACGACGATGTCGTGCTTGGTCCCGTTGACATCCCGCACGTGGTCGCGAAGCAGCGCCTCGGCCTTGAAGCCGAGGCCTTCGAACAGCGTTATCGCGGCCCGCTGATCGACCGTCATCTGCACCGATAATTTTTCAAGACCGGCCCCCAGGGCTAGCGCGAAGGTTTCCTGCGACACCACCCGGCCTACGCCCTGGCCGCGGACATCCTGTGATACCACCATCCGGATCTCGCCGACATGCGGCGACCAGGAATGCGGATCGCGGACCAACGTGCCGCAGCCGACCACGGTGCCGTTCTTGACCGCCAACAGGCTGGTGATCGCGCCGCGCTCGATCTCCTTGACCCATGCCGACAAGACCTTGGGCTCGCTGATGTTGCGCGGCAGGAACAACAGATCGTGCACTGGCAGCTTCTGTGCAAAGTCGAGCACGGCGACTTCGTCGGCCGGCGACATCAATCGCAATTCGATCTCGCCGGCCTCGGTCTGCACGCGGCGCGGATAGGAACGTGTTTCGCTCATGTCGATCTCCCACATAACCAGGAATCGAGCTTCGGCCACAGCCGCTTGATGGCGTTGGCGCCGGCGACCAGGCTGACGTGTCCGCCCTTGAGCATCAGCTCTTGCTTGTCGGTCGAGCCGATCTTCTGGATCAAGGGCTTGGCGGCGTCATAGGGAACGATGTGATCGTGCTCGGCGACCGCATGCAGCAACGGCACCCTTATTTTGGCAAGATCCGCTTTGTGTCCGCCGACCGTCATGACGTCGTTGTAGATCTTGTTGTCCCACAGCAGGTCCTTGGTAATGGAACGGAAATACTCGCCAGCCAGCGGCAGGATGTCGGTGGCCCAGCGATCGAACATCCGGTACGACTTGACGAACTCGTCATTCCAGATGTTCTCCCACAATTGCACCTGACTTGCGACGCGCGACGCCGGCCGCAGCATTTCGAACGACGAAAGGATCATCTCAGGCGGCACGTTGCCGACGCTGTCGACCAACCGGTCGACGTCGAAATAGCGCCTGTCCGCGAAGTTGGAGAACAGCTTCAACTCGCGGAAATCGACCGGAGTGGTGAAGCAGATCAGATTCTTCATCGGTCCATCGCTGAAGATCGAGCTGTAGAGCAGCGACAGCACGCCGCCGAAACAATAGCCGATGACCGAGATGTCCTGCTCGCCGGCATCCTGCTGTACCCGGCGTATGCAATCCGGAATGAAATCGAGGACGTAGTCCGCCATATCCAAGCGCTTTTCTTCCGGTTTGGGCGCGGTCCAGTCCAGCATGTAAACGTCGTAGCCGCGCTTCAGCAGGAATTCGACGAAGCTCTGGCCCGGCACCAGGTCGAGGATATAGCCGCGGTTGGTGGTCGCCATCACGATCAGGATCGGAACACGGTAGATCTCCTCTGACATCGGCCGATAGTGATAAAGATTCATGGTGCCACGAGCCGCCAGGATGTCCTTCGGCGTCGATCCGAGCGACGGGCCTGACGAAGATATATATTCGACGCCCTTGATACTTCGCTGGATCGCGCGCTGCACCTCGGACTGAATGCGCTCCGGCATCGATGCCAGATCAAAGCCTGTCGGGGCATTCATTGCGGCTCTCCTCCGTCCGACAATCGGTGATTGGTATCTGTCGACTACTGCGCGCTAAGATATCCGCCTTCTGCTGCGACCGGACTCGGCGCTTCGATCAATTCGATTCGTATGTTTCGCAGCACTTGCGGCAACGTCGCCAAGGCAAGCAGCAGCGACCAGCCTGACGAGATGAAATGAGCTCGTATGCCGACCGGCGTATCGGATCGGTGTGACGCATTGAGGACGACGATGTCAGATACCAAGTCCCTGTGGGCTTCCGCAATTGCCGACGCGAGCCGTATTGCGGAGGCGGGGGCCACCAGGACGGCTTTTCTGCCGATTCTTTGTGTAGTGACGCGTATCAAATTCGCGACCGATTGATCGTCACACTTCACGGAAGCAACCGTGGTCACCGGGCGATAGCCGAGGACCTTGAGCCAGCTCGAGAGCAGCAGCAAAGGAAGATCGCCGCCGAATTGCGCGACGAGAATAACCGGCTTGCCGTCGCCAAATTGAGCTTTGCCGCCGAAATAGACTGACTGCCGCGCCAACGTCATGGTGTCTACTCCGAAACCTGCCAACATCCACGGCCAACTCATGACAAGCTCTGCGGCAGGCGTGAGGAATTCGACGAAATCTGCCATTGGGCCCTGGTTATCCTGCGAGACAGCCACGAGGTTGTCGCGACGCCCTTCGTGGACGCTGGCCAGGAATTCCATGACGAACCCGACACATTCCTCGGTGGCCTCCCACATCATACGATGGCCGCAACCAGGAATGACGATCAGTGAGGCCCCTGGAATGAGGCTAGCGATGAATTTTGAATTCTGCGGTGAGATCAGTTGGTCGAGATCGCCGGTCAGCACAAGGGTTGGGGCCTGAATGTTCGGAAGGGCCTTGGAGCAGTCGAATTCTGCAAAGGCCTGAAACTGCAGATCTGCGGCGTGCAAGGGGGTTGGCGCCGCAATCTCGCGTCGCATCTGATCTTCTGCCCGTTCTCGATGGGTCTCGAGATACCCCGGCGAATAGGTCACACGCCAGATCTGCCGAGCGATCTCTTCCGGCTTCAGCCCGTCGAGTTCCCGCATGACCCGGACGACGGACGACGAGGCGTATATTGCGCGAGCCCCGCCGCACATCGTGGCGCAAAGCACCATACCCAAAACCCGATCGGGAAATTGCCGAACGAACTCTTGCGCGATAGCGCCTCCCATCGAATATCCCAGAACATTGGCGCGTTGGATTTGCAAATGATCCATCACGCCGCGCACGTCTCTGGCCATGTTTGAGATCTCATAGCCGATCGTGGGCTTGTCGCTTTCACCTGTCCCGCGGTTATCGAAAATCACCACGGTGAATCGCACCGCAAGCGCCTCGATGAAATCGAGCGGCCACGCCAGCGAACTGAGACGATAACCCATGATGAGAACAAGAGGCGGCCCGGAGCCACGAACGCCGTATGCGATCCTGATGCCATTGATATCGGCATACCGCATTGTCATCGGGCTACCGGCCGGCGGGTGCAACCTTTCCGCGTCATCGATCTCGGGCCTTTGGTTCACAATACGCCCGCCTGGTCACGCAGCATGAACTTCTGAATCTTCCCCGTCGATGTCTTGGGCAATGTGCCATAGACGAAAGTCTTCGGGACCTTGAAACGCGCCAAGCGGGCCTGGCAAAAGGCCACGACCTCCTTGTCATCGGGCCGCGAGACGCCGGGCTTGAGTTCGAGAAACGCGCAAGGCGTCTCGCCCCACTTCGGATCAGGACGAGCCACCACGGCCGCCAGCATGACGGCCGGATGCTGCGTTAGCACCTCTTCTACCTCGAGGCTCGAAATGTTCTCTCCTCCGGAGATAATGATGTCCTTGGAGCGATCCTTGATTTCGATCGCGCCATCGGGATGCCAAACCGCGAGGTCGCCGGAGAGGCACCAGTTTCCGACCAGCGTTTTCGCCGTCGCCGCCTCGTTTTTGAGGTACCCCTTCATCACGGTATTGCTGCGCACCATGATCTCGCCGACCGTCGTGCCATCGCGTGGAACGGGGACCATTGTCTTGGGATCAGCGACCGAAACAGCCTCGACCATCGGATAGGCCACTCCTTGCCGCGCCATCCTGGCAAAGCGCTCATCATCAGGCAGCGCCTTCCATTCCGGCTGAAAGACACAGGAGGTCGCGGGCCCGTAAGTTTCGGTAGCGCCGTAAAGATGGGTAACCCGGAAGCCGAGGGCTTCCATGGAGCGGAAGACAGCGGAAGGCGGCGCCGCGCCTCCGGTCGCAACCGTGACGGTGTGCTGGAACGGCACGCGTTGATCGGAGGGCGCGTGAGCCAGCATATTCAATACGATTGGCGCGCCGCAGAGATGCGTAATCCGGTGCTCTGCGATCAGCCGGAAGATCTGTGCGGGCTCGACCTTGCGAAGACATACTTGGGTTCCGCCTGCGGCGACGACTGCCCACGGATAAGACCATCCGGAACAGTGAAACATCGGCAGGGTCCAAAGGTAAATACTGTCAAAGGTGAGTCCGAAGCTGAATCCATTGCCGAGCGCCGAAAGGTAGGCGCCGCGATGACTATAGACGACGCCTTTCGGATCGCCGGTGGTCCCGGAAGTATAGAGCAGGCATAAGGACTGCCATTCGTCGGTGACGCCCGGCCAGTTGAAGGCCGGGTCGGCGGACGCGAGAAGCGCCTCATAGGCGTGCTCGCCCAGTGGCGCGGTCGAGGTATCCGGAGAAGCGATATCGATGACGATGATTTCTCGATCCACCTGTTGCAGCGCCTGCCTCACCAATGGTGCATATTCTGCATCGACGATCAAAACCTTGGCGCTTCCATGCATAAGCGAGAAGGCGACATTCGCCGCATCAAGGCGGGTATTGAGTGGATTGAGTACGGCGCCGAGCATCGGAACTGCAAAATGCGCTTCGATCATCTCCGGGATATTCGATGCCATGATCGCCACGGTATCGAGCCGCTTGACCCCAAGCCGGGTCAGCGCGGATGCGAGCCGGACACAGCGATCAAGGAGCTGTGCGTACGTATGATGACGCGCGCCGTCGATCACTGCCACCTTGCCGGCAAACGCGCTTGCGGCGCGCGTCAAAAAGCTGACGGGCGACAACGGTATGTAGTTGGACGGATGTCGATCCAGGTTCATCTCGAAAGGGTGCGTGTCGTTCGCATTCATTGGATCACCTCATCATTTCTACGTCCGGCGATGTCGCGCTTGCCCCACTGAGGTTCGCGAGTTTCGTTTCGGTAAACCATCATTCACAGGCTCGAAACCATGTGACCGCCATCGGCGACGATCACGCTTCCGGTGATGTAGGAACCAGCCTGCGAAGCCAGCAAAAGAAGCGGCCCTTCGAGCTCCCGCAATTCGCCAAGCCGCCGCTGTGGGATCCGCTTGATCAGCGCCTGACCCGCAGGCTCCCGAAAGAAATCGTCGTTGAGTTCGGTTTCGAAATATCCCGGAGCAAGCGCGTTGACGCGTACGCCATAGCGCGCCCATTCCAGGGCCAGCGCCTTGGTCATCTGCACAACGCCGGCCTTCGAGATGGCATATGGAGCAACGGAACTTGCAACCCGCAGACCCAGGATCGAGGCCACGTTCACGATGGAGCCTTTCACCTTATGCGCGACCATTCGACGCCCCGTGGCCTGCGCGACCAGCCAGACTCCCTTGAGGTTGGTGTCGATAACCTTGTCCCAGTCGGTCTCGTCCTGCAGCAGTGCTGGCCGTGTCGCCGTAACACCAGCGTTGTTAACGAGAATGTCAATGGGACCGAAGCGCACTTCGGCGGCGTCCAGCGCGGTCTCGATGCTCGTTGCGACGGTGACATCCATCACCACGCTCTGGGCCTGCCCGTTGGCAGCGGCGATTACCTCGACGGTTTCAGCCAGGGCTTCCGCCCGCCGCGCAGCAACGGTCACCCGTGCTCCCCGCGCGGCGAGACATGTCGCAAAAAACCGTCCGAGTCCGCTTGAGCCGCCGGTAACCAGCGCATGCGATCCTTGGATTCCAAACAGATCGCTCATCGCAAATCTCCTGCAGCCAGGGAGCGCGGCATCACTGGACCTTTCTCCAGACGAGGATCGATCGGCCCATGGTGCCATCCAGGTAGCTCTTGTAGGGAGCGGTCGTGATCGTCAACGTATCGCCGTCCAATATGAAATGCCGGATCTGGTTGGTGCCGGTCCACGCCTGGTTCCACGACGTGTCTATGTGATGAACCACGACATTCTCGCCCAAGGAGAACGTGCCGGCATAGGCGACCATTGTACCAAGCAATTGCACGCCTTCTTCGTCAGTGGGCACCACGTCGCGCGGCGCCACACGGTCATGCCGCGTAAAGATCGCGTACATCCTGCCGTCCGGCGCATATCCGATATATCCGTCCGGCGCTTCGCCGAACTGATTGTGCCTTTGCCCGTCGGACAGGCGCTCGCGAACGTAGGTTCGCAATTTCCACGTTCCGAGTACGGGGCAGTCGGCCGGCGGCTTACCGGGCTTTACAGATGCCAAGATCTCCTCGTCCGTCGCCACATTATCCTCCCTTTATCAGCGGCCAGATCGATAAACTGGTCGGTTCATCACGCCATCGGCAATCTTCAGACGTCGAAGAACACCGTCTCCCGTTCGCCTTGAAGATAGATGTCGAAAGTGTAGACGATGGCGCCGGCTCGCTCGGACCGGGGCGCGATCAAGGTTTGGCGCCGCTCCGGCTGCTCGATGATGTTCAGGACCGGGTCGTGGGAATTTGCCTCCGTCTCATCGCCAAAATACATTCGTGTGGCCAGGCCGATATTGATACCGCGGGAGGCCAGCCAAAAGTTGACATGAGGCGCCATGGCCTTGCGGCCTCTGCGGCCCGCCACGCTTCCGGGCTTGATGGTGCGAATTCTATAAAGACCGGTGTCGAAGTCCGTACCTGTCCGGGCCCAGCCGCGGAAGCCCTGATCGAGCGACTTATTCTGCTTGTCGGCAGGATGATTATATCGCCCAGCCGAATTCGCCTGCCATGTCTCTACCAGGACATCCCTGGTCACGTGGCCGGCACCATCGAAAATACGTCCCTCGATGACGATACGCTGGCCCGCAACATCCGGGCCGGCGATGTCGCCGCTGAAATTATTCTCGAAGATTTCGAACCCTGCCTGATTTGGTATCAGGCCTATGTGCACATAAGGTCCTGCTGTTTGCGACGGGGTTTCAGGCAGATAGGAAAGTGCGAAGGGGGTCGGTGTCATGTCTAGCTTCCCTGCAGCTTGTTCTCGAACAAGGTTTGGCGGCGTCCCCGCAACACGATATCGAAGCGATAGGCGAGGCACTCCAACGGGCGCGATGCATTGAGGTCGAGTCTTGCTGTCAGGCGATCCGCCGCTGACTTGTCGGGAACGGTGGCGATGATCGAATCGTAGGGAATGAGCGGATCCCCTTCGAAATACATCTGAGTTATCAATCGTTGCGCGAAGCCTGTTCCGAACACCGAAAAATGGATGTGGGCCGGCCGCCAGCTGTTGATGCGATTCCGGAACGGATACGCGCCTGGCTTGATCGTTCGGAAGAAGTAGTAACCCCGTTCGTCGGTCAGCATTCGGCCGCAACCACCGAAATTGGGATCGATCGGCGCTATATAAGTGTCGTTCCGATGACGATAGCGTCCGCCGGCATTGGCCTGCCACACTTCGACCAGGGTATTGGATACGGGTTGGCGGTTGCCATCGAGCACGTAGCCGTGCACGATTGTCTGCTCGCCAATCGGTTCCCCCTGTTTGGCGTAGTTGAGGATGAGGTCATTATCGAGCGGACCGAGCTCTTCAGGCGAAAATACCGGACCGGTCACCTCCGAGAGAGAATTTTGCAGGGACCAAAGCGGGATGCGCGGCGAGCGCAATACGCTCGTCTTGTAGACCGGCGTATACGCCGGAGGGTGAAGATCGCGATCACGCTGGTGGAACTCGGCTTCAGGGGTCATGTTGATGCAACCTCATAAACTTGATTAAGCGAGGACCCGCTGCCGCCTTGGGTCCGTTCTCTGAAAAGGCGGCAGCCCTATTCCGGAAGACGGGTGGTCCCGATCATGAACCCAAGGGGCCCGATCGGGTTTTGACGAGGTCTCGTCAATGGCCGTCATGTTGGAACGACGGCAGCACCGCCAGCAGCCTCGGAGCGTTTCCTTTCATAGTCTGCCTTCGCCATCGGAGCAGCGTTGGGATTTCCGAGATCATCGATATTGATCCGATAGGTTTCCCGGGCAGTCATGGCCGCAATCGCAGCAATGACGGTTATGCCGAAGGCGATTCCTCCGACCGTGAGAGGAATGTTAGCCGAGCCGGGAGGCGCCACGGTGGCAAACAGTGCCGGAAGCAGTGCGGTAATCGTCGTGCCGATGTTCTGGGATATCGCCATCGCCGAGACCCGAGTTCGCGTCGGGAACAGCTCGGGATAAAAGCTCGGGAAGATAGCGTTGTAGCCTTGGTAGACGACGCCCCACATCAATAGCGACATGAAAATTGCCAACGGCACGCTCTTGATGCTGATGGCGTAGAGATAGCCGAACGCGAGCAAACCAGAGCAAAGCGCACCTATGATGATAGGAGGCTTGCGGCCGACCTTGTCCGACAGGTTACCAACGAAGGGAATGATGAACACGGCCAGCATATTCCCCAGGACGGGAATCCAGAGGTAGACGTCTTTTTCAAAGCCGATGCCGTAGGCTGGTTGGACCGCGTAGGCCGCGCCGAAAATTGCGGCGACGACTGGAATGACATTCATCAGCGCCATGCAGACCACTCGGAGCATGTCTCTCCAGTTCAGCTCGAAGGCCTGAATGATTGGCGCTCTCGGAACCTTGCCCTGCTTTTCCTCTTTGGCAAATGCTGGCGTCTCCTCAACTTTGCTGCGGATAATGTAGCCGGCGATGATGACGAAGAAGCTTAGCAAAAACGGTATTCGCCAACCCCAGCTGTTGAACGCCTCGGCAGGCATGTAGGCCGCGAGCGGCAGGAACACCGCGGCTGCGAGAATCTGTCCGGCCTGCACGCCCTGGAGCGTAAAACTGGCATAGAATCCGCGCCGTCCAAATGGGGCATGCTCCAGGATCATCGAACTGGCGCCGGAGATTTCTCCGGCAACCGCAAAGCCCTGTACGAGGCGCACGATAACCAGCAGGACTGGGGCCAGCAGGCCGACCTGTTGATATGTCGGCAGGATGCCGACGGCCATCGTCGAGAACCCCATAAGGAACATGCAGACCAGCAGAACTGTCTTGCGGCCGTGGGTGTCGCCCCAGTGTCCCAGAAAGAAAGCGCCGATGGGCCGGGCAACGTAGCCAACGCCGTATGTCGCCAGCGATGCGACGATGGCAACGGTGGGATTCTGCGATGGGAAGAAAATCTGTGGGAAGATCAGGGACGCCGCAGTGGCGTAAATGAAGAAGTCATAATATTCCAACGCCGATCCAATCCATCCGCTTGCAGCGGCCTTCTTTGATTGACTCGTACCGTGGGTCGTTTGCGCACCATTCATTGAGAGCCTCCTCCAATTTTTTTGCTGACGTCCCGTTAACGGGCTTCTTGAAGCTTTTTGGGCAGCTTTCAGAACGTGGTTATTGCCTTCAGATGTCGTCGATCAAGGTCGATTGCCTGCAACATTTCACGTCAAGTGGTTCATCTCAACGTCAAACGCTTCGATCGCCGCCGCCGCACTCGGTATTTGTGCGGCGCAAGATCGTTGCTCACAAAACGGTCAGAGCGTAGGGCCGCCCGCAACGAGGCGACCGCAAACTGAACCGTCTGACATCGGCTTTCAATATCGAATTGCCGTAACCTATCGAAAGCAGAGTTAGGATAGCTTTTTGACGATTTAACACAATTACTCTGTTATGCGGCGAACCTAACATCGTGTTAATTCCGTCGGCAACGCCACCTGGGATTGCAGCCGTGAATGCGGCCCCAATCCAGGCTCTGACGGTGGTGCTTGAAAATGAGCCAACGGCTTCGGCAAGCTATCGCACAGCGATCTGGTGCATGCCACATCGAGTCGGCTCACTGCGATGCAACCTTCTGTCCGCTAGGGGACTAACCTCGGACTCGGGCAGCCGGTCCACTCCGCGCATTCGTGAGTTCGAGGCGTGGGGACCCGCGACTCCCGTGGCCTATTTGCCCAGCTCCGTCAGTCCGGTCGGCGGGCCGTCGACGCCAGTCCAACCGCCGTCGACAAACAAGGTGCTGCCGCTGACATAGCTGGCCGCGTCGGAGGCGAGATAGGCCACCGCGGTCGCGACTTCATAAGCGCTGCTCCAGCGATTGAAGACGGTGTGGGAGGCATAAAGATCATAGATATCGGGCCGCTGCTTGAACGGCGCGGTCAGCGCGGTCTCCACAATGCTCGGCGCGATGGCATTGACGCGGACTCCGAAGCGGCCGACTTCGGATGCGAAGCCTTTCACCAGGAGGCCGATCGCGGCCTTGGTCGAGCCGTAGACCGCAAGCCCCGGCTCGATGGTGACGGCGCGCACCGATGAGCAGGCGATCAGGCTGCCGCCGCGCTGGCCGACCATGACGCGGCCGAAGGCCTGGAAGAACCGCACGGTGCCCTTGATGTTGAGGTTGATGACGCGCTCGAGATCCTCTTCAGTGTAGTCGAGAATGGTCTTGCGGATGTTCAGCCCCGGCGTCGTCACGGCGATATCGAGGCGCGGAAATCTTTCAGTCACCAGTGTCGCAAGTGCCGCGATATCGGCGGCACTGGCGGCGTCACAGCCGGCCGCTTGCGCCGAACCACCCTGCGCGCGGATGCCGGCGGCGGTGGCTTCCGCGGCCTCGATCCTGAGATCGGCGCAAACCACGCTGGCGCCCAGCGAGGCCAGCGCTTCGGCCGATGATTTGCCGATGCCGGAAGCCGCGCCCAGCACCACGGCGGTCTTGCCGGTCAGATCGAACAGCTTGCGATAGTCGGTCACGGCCGAACCTCCTTTGCTTTACTGGCGTCCCACGCGGCGCATTTTGACTTGGCCGGCACTTCATATACTAATATATCACTGGAATCAGAGAGCAAGCATGTCCGCACGCGCGATCAAAAAGACCGAGCCGGCAGTCCGTCCAGCCCCCACGCCACGCCGCGGCAGCCGAACGCGCGCGGCCACGGCCGCCTCGAGGATCTATGCTGATCTTCGGACCGAGCTGCTGTCACTGCAGCGGCGGCCCGGCGAGGTCATCTCAGAAGCTGAGATAGCGCTCTCTCATGGGGTGAGCCGAACGCCGGTGCGGGAGGCCATTCTGAAATTATCGGATGAAGGTCTGCTCGACATATTTCCGCAGTCGGGCATCTATGTCGCGCGGATTCCCATCGCGGCGCTGCCTGAAGCTATCGTCATTCGCAAGGCGCTGGAAGCGACCACCGCGCAGCTGGCGGCAGAGCGCGCGACCTCTAGCCAGATCCTGGTTCTGCAGGCGGTGGTGGAACGTCAGCGCGAGGCCAACGCGGACCTTGACCACGAAGCCTTCCATCAGGCCGACGAGCAGTTCCACGCGAAGATCGCGGAAATCGCCGGATATCCGGGCATCTGGACGCTGATCCAGCAGGTGAAAGTCCACGTCGACCGCTATCGCCTGCTGACGCTGCCGCAAGAGGGGCGCATCGCACGGACCATTGGAGAGCACGAGGCGATCCTGCGCGCCATCGAGGCGCATGATCCTGCCGGCGCGAGGACCGCGCTGGAGTTCCATCTCGAGAGGCTTCTGGCCGATATCTCCGCTACACAAAGTCTCAATCCGGAGTTTTTCGACGCGCGACGCTGACAAGATAACGGCGGACGGCCAAAACGGCCGCGCAATCGGGAGGTCACAGCATGAACGGCGTTTTCGGTGCCCCGATCTTCGCAGCGATCACGATCTGATGCCCATGAGCGCCATCGACGTCACACGGAGGGATGCGGAAGCGCCGATCGCGCTTCCTGATGGCGCGGTTCCAGCCGTCCTGCCCGAGATCGCGCTGCTGCGTTTCATTGACCGCACCGCTGAGGGCCTGATCGTCGCCGCGCTGCTCGGCGAACTGGTGCTGGTGCTGGCGAACATCGCCGCGCGGGTGTTCTTCCAGCATTCCTTCCTGTGGACCGACGAGATTGCGCGACTGGCATTGTCGATCCTGGCGTTTGTTGGCGGCGCCGTGGCCTATCGGCGGCGCGATCACGCCTTCGTGCGCGTTATCCTGAGCCGGCTTCCCGCACGCGGCGAGCGCGGCTGCCTTGCACTCGCCGATGTCGTGGTGCTGTTCGTCGCCGGCATCACCGGTTTTGTTTCCATCGCCTTCCTCAATTCGAGCTGGGACGAACTTACGCCGATCTTCCAGATGCCCGCGGCCTTCATCGCGTTGCCGCTTCCGGTCGGAATGGGGCTGCTGGTGCTTTATGCGGGGGTCAATCTCCGGCGCGACCACGGTGCCATGGCGCTGCGCGTCGGCGCCGCGTTCGCCATTGCGGTTGCGATCGCCGTAGTGACGCGTGAAGCATGGCTGCCATGGCTCGGCGACGACGCCGCCATCGTCGCGGCGCTGGCGCTGTTCTTCTTCACCATCCTCGCCGGCGTTCCGGTCGGCTTCGTACTGCTGCTTTCGACCGCGACCTATCTATGGGCAACCGGAACGGCCTCGCTCGTGGTGCTGCCGCAGACCATGGTCAACGGCACCGGCAACTTCATTCTTCTCGCGGTGCCATTCTTCATTCTCGCCGGCCTGGTGATGGAGCGCGGCGGCATCAGCATCCGCCTGGTGCGTTTCATCCAGGCGCTGGTCGGCCACATGAGGGGCGGCCTGCTGCAGGTCACGGTCGCAAGCATGTACGTCGTCTCCGGGTTGTCCGGCTCGAAGCCCGCGGATGTGGCGGCCGTCGGCACCGTGATGCGCGATGAACTCGCCGAACGTCATGGCGCAGCCGAAGGCGCGGCGGTGCTTGCCGCTTCGGCAGTGATGGGTGAAACGGTGCCGCCGTCCATCGCCATGCTGATCGTCGGCTCTATCACCAATGTTTCGGTCGGAGCGATGTTTATCGGCGGCTTGGCGCCCGCCGCGGTGATGGCGCTGTGCCTGATGGCGCTGATCTACCTGCGCGCCCGCGCTCGCGGCACGCCGCGGACACCACGTGCCAGTGCGGCCGTCATGGTCCGCACGGGCCTCGGCGCCATCCTGCCGTTATTGATGCCGGGGACGCTGCTGGCAGGCATCCTGCTTGGCGTTGCCACCCCCACCGAGATCGCGGCCGTCGCGGTCGTCTACGGCATCGTACTTTCGGGCGCGGTCTATCGCGAAATGACCGCGCCGCGCTTCATTCAGATCGCGCTCGACACCGCGGCGCTGACAGGGGTTCTGCTTTTCATTTTTGCCGCGGCATCGAGCTTCTCCTGGACCTTGACCGTCGCCTATCTCCCACAACGGCTGGTGGCCCTGCTGCAGTCGGTTGGCGACAGCCAGGCGATCTTCATGATCTGCTCGATCGTTCTTCTAATCCTGGTCGGCGTGCTGCTCGAGGGATTGCCCTCGCTCAACGTACTCGCCCCCTTATTGATTCCGATCGCCGGTAAACTTGGTTTGAGCGAACTGCACTATGCCCTGGTGCTGATCATCGCCATGGGAATCGGAGGCTTCATGCCGTTCGCGGGCGTGGGCTTCTACGTCTGCTGCGCCGTCATGCGATGCAACATCGAGATCGCGTCCCGCGCCATGCTACCCTACGTCGCGATGCTGATTGCAGGACTGCTGGTCGTGGCCTTCGTGCCATGGTTCACGCTGTTCCTGCCGCACGCCTTCGGCTTTCGCGGATAGCGGACTCAACCAGGCCTTCAGAACCCAAAAGGAGGATACACCGATGGATCGCAGACAGTTCCTCAAGACCAGCGCCGGCGTTGCCGGCATGACCCTGGCAGCGCCCGCTATCGCCCGGGCGGCGACGATGACGATGCGCTTTGCGCATTTTGCCGAAGAGAGCCATCCGGCCAATATCGCCGCCAAGCAGTTTGCGAGCCGGATTGAACAGCGCACGGACGGCGCGATCAAGATCGCGATCTTCCCGAATAACCAACTGGGCGGGCCGCCCGAGCAGGCCCAGCAGATCAAGCTCGGCACCATCGATATGGGCCTGCCGACGCAGGGCCAGCTCGACAAATACGACAAGGCATTTGCCACCATCGAACTTCCCTTCATCTTCAACGGGCCCGAAGATGCCTTCCCGATCCTCGACGGCCCGGCAATGGCGTGGCTCTCCCCGCTTGCGGAAAAACAGGGCTTCATCCTGCTGCGCAACTGGGAATATGGCTTTCGCAACGTCACCAACAGCGTGCGCCCGATCAACGCACCCGATGACCTCAAGGGTTTGAAGATACGCACGCCGCCCGAACTGCAGATCCAGGCTTCGATGGAGGCGCTCGGCGCGGTGGTGCAGGCCATCGCATTCCCGGAACTTTATCTGGCGCTGTCCCAGAAGCTGGTCGATGGCGAAGAGAACCCAGTCGCGGTGATCTACTTCAACAAGATCTACGAGGTCCAGAAGCACCTCGCGCTCACCCGGCACGTCTACAACAACATGATCCACACCGTCGGCGTCAACAGCTGGAAGCGGCTGAGCCCCGAGCAGCAGGCCATCTTCCGGGAGGAGAGCAGGAATTCCGGTGAGCTGATGCGCAAGCTCATGGCCGATTCGGAGTCCGATCAACTCGACAAGCTGCAGAAGGCCGGCATGCAGATCACGCGGCCCGACCTCGCTCCGTTCCGCGCCAGAATGGAGCCCGCCTACCAGCGGATCTCGGACTATGCCGGCGCGGACAACGTCAGGAAATTCCGCGAAATCGTCGACACGTTCCGTAAATCATGATGGTTGGATACGCGGGCGAAAGGCCTACCTGAAAACATGCAAGGCAGGTTTCGTGCAGCCTCCGGGTATCCAACCGTCGTGGCGACCGAGACAGAGTAGCAAAACGCAATATCAGAGCCGCCAGTTCAACGAGCTGGCTGGCCTCAGTTTGTTCTGGCGGTCCGAATGGCGCCGGCCTGCTGCGCCAGTTCAGTCGGAACGGCGTCCGGCACCGAAACAGGGCCGGTGAACTCGGCCTGCGCCGCTTCAGCGATCCACCTCGACGCGGCCGGTTGGGTCAGCGCCAAGCCTATCATTGCGATGGCCATCAGCGTCGGTAGCGCCAAAACCGCGATATTCCTGCTCCAGTTCGGATCAGCCCGCCTGATACCGTTGCCTCTTCGCTCAAACGTCCCATGCATGGAAGCCTCCACAATGTGAATGTCCCTCCAGCGCGGTTTAACCCAGGCCGAGATGGGCCTTTGTGAGCTGCTTCACATTGGTCGTGAGAAAGCATGCGAGCGTCGAGAACAGGCCGGGCTGATTTTGCCCGGCTCCACTCCAGATTTGAGCGAGTTCACCGCGCGCTAATCGCCGTCGTTGGCGGCGCCAGCCTCGATCAGCGCCTGAAGAGGTTCGACCTTCAGCACTTCGATCGCCCCATGTTCGAGACGCACCCAGCCGCGCGCCGCCCAGGCCCGCAACTGCTTGTTGATGCTCTCGCGGGTCATGCCCACCATCTCGCTGATTTCCTGCTGGGTGATGGCGATTGAGCGGCCGCCGGGCGCAAGCTTGCGCTTGTCGGTCAATCGAATAAGAGCGCTGGCGAGCCGACCCGGCAAATTCTGCAGAATGACTTCCTCGACCTGATCGCTGGTCCATCGCACCCGCGTGCAAAGCAGCTCGATCAGCTTCATCGCCAGCGCCGGCTGGCTGCGCACGAAGGGAATGAATTCACGGCGGTCGATGACGAAAATCTCGCAATTGGTGTTGGCAATGGCGTCAGCGGTCCGTGCCAGCCCATCGAGCAGCGCCACTTCCCCGGTAATCTCGCCTGGACCGATCAGATTCAAAATCGCGCTGCGGCCGTCGGCGGAGGAGATGCTGATCTTGACCGTGCCGCTGATCACCACAACGAGGGTGTTGCCTGGATCTCCCTTGGAAAATATCGTGGCTCCCCGCTTCAGCGTGGAATGTCGAGCATAGCGGCAGAGCTGATCAAGCGCCTCAGGGGCGAGCTCGCAAAAAACCGGGTGCTTGCGCAAGATTGACAGCAAGCTGCTCCCAACCGACCGAGGCACGACTTTTTGCTGCTGCGGGACGCCGGTCATAACCATGATCATTCAGCCCATCATCAGCGGACCGCGCGGGCAGCATCAGGTCCAGTGCCCCCGCGCAACGTAGAGTATAGGCTCGCATTGTGAACACGGCAAGAAAGGTCGCTGCTCAATTCTAGGACGTTTTCTCGCAAGGGATGCGGGGGGTCATAGGACAATTTAAATGTGTGCACGGAAGTGGCCCGCCCGCTATGCACGCGGAACCCTTGGGCCTATTCGCCAGCAAATCCCCATCTCCTTGATCACGCGAGCTTAATTAGCGAGTTGATCAACCATATGAGATGCCATTGTTGCGGCGATCTGCCACGCACGGCAAAACCCAACGCTCGAGCGGGGATCGCGGACCGACCGGAGAAACTCGGCGTTCAGCCGGGCGACGATGTCCCTAGCAGTGCCGGCCGGGGCCAGGATCGCGAACCAGGAGTTGAAGAGAAGCTGAGCAGCGCGGATTCCGAGATTGTCGGGATATCGGGAAACTGTAGCAGTCGCTACTCGGCGGTCACCCGGATCAATCTGAGCTGACCGCCGCGCACCAGCCCCGCAACCGTCCCTCCAGAGGGCTGGGTGGCACCCCTCTTTGGGGTATCATCCTGTGCCGCTCCAGCCGCTTCAGCGCTTTGCCGAAGAGGGCGAGGGCTTGAGCCGGTCCGGCCGGGTCTGGGAATCGCCCCACAACAGCACGCCCGCAAAGGCGACAAATACGACGACCACTGCCAAGCTAACCAGCATTGCATCGAACGGCATCATGACCTCCCACTGAGTTTGGAGGCATTATCCCCAAGCAGGCAACGGATCGTCTTTGATCCGGATCAAATGCAGTCGGCGGGAAACGCCGGCGCGTGATGCGATCAAGCTTCCTTGTTGGACGGTGGCTATGAATAGTTTCGCGGCGCGCGCAATGGCGAACGCCTCACGCCGCAGCTAGCGCCTCGGCGCGCGCCGGGTCCAGCAGGCTGATGCCGCCCGGCAGGATTTCGATCACGCCATCGCGATCGAGCTTGGTGAAGGTGCGGCTGACCGTTTCGATGGTCAACCCTAGGTAATCGGCGATGTCCTGTCGGCTCATCGGCAACGGCACCGTCGTCGTCTTGCCTCCGAGCGCAGCCAATCGATCGCGCCAGCCGACCAGAAAGGTCGCGACCTTTTCTTCCGCCGAACGGCGCCCGAGCAGAACCATATGGTCCTGAGCCTGACCCAGTTCACGGACGGCCAGCTCATTGATCCGGCGCAGCAGATGCGGCTTGTCGTCGATAAATCGCGCGAACGGAGCCCGGGAGAACCGGCACACCACAACCGGCCCGATGGCATCGGCCGAGAAGTTGTGGCGTGACGAACTCGTCATCCCCAGAAAATCGCCAGGCAACGCAAACCCCACGATTTGCCGGCGGCCATCGGGCAGCAGCTTATAAAGGCGCATCACGCCCTCGAGCAGATTGTAAAATGAAGTTGTCATCTCCTCCTGCGCGAACACCGTTTCGCAGGGCCCAAAATGGATATGGCGCCCCAGAGGTTCCAGTCCCCGAAGTTCGGACCGATCAAGCGCCGCGCAAATGCTGAATGGTCGGATCGAGCAATCGGCACAAGGCTCGCCACCCGCATCGCCTGTTACCGAAGTCATCTTCATACGCCCCCAAGATCGGCAGGGCTGCACTCCCGTCGTCAGCTACAGCCCTCGATCGGATCCCATCATAATCCATCAGCGGAAGACCCATTGATGCAGATCAAGCAAGAGCCAGTTCGGCGCAATATCTTGCCAAGATCGCCGCGATCGAAGGAGCCGCCCCGCAATGGTGCGATTTACCCTGGGCCAGGCCCTCATTGCGCTGCTGTTGGTGACGCCGACGTGGGCTCTGTCGCCTACCGAACAGCGCGGCAAGAGCTACGCGCAAAAGCATTGCGCGCGTTGCCATGCGATCGACCGGGCCGGCAGCAGCCCGCTTCCGATCGCGCCGCCATTTCGAACCCTGCATCTACGTTATCCGATCGAAACTCTTGCGGAGGCTCTCGCCGAGGGCATTTCGACCGGCCATCCGGCGATGCCGGCTGTCGAGCTCGATCCCGACCAGATCCACGATCTCCTGTCCTATCTGAAAACCCTCGAGTAGTGCCCCGGCCGCTATGGCAACGCCTGCATGGTCCAGGTGACCATGCCCTTTGCGATACGGCCGAACGCTTCGTCATAGGCCGCATCGGCCGCCGCAGGTTCGAGCTTTTCGAACTTTTCGCTCTCCTCAAACAGGCGCGAGGCGATGGCTTTTCCATTCTTGTCGACAATCCGCGCGGTCAATCCGATCTCGACCACAGGCGCCGCTGCGACCGCGATCCTGAAACGCCTGACGTCGATCAGCAGCTGGTAGTCCGCCTGCCCGAGGTCCGCCGTGTGCAGCGGCGCGTGGGCGATGTCATAGTTCTCAAAACTCTCGATCAAGCGGGCCTGCAGCAGTTTCGGGATGCTGTCGGCCCACAGCACGTCGGCGAAGCCGGGATAGTCGCCGGCCGGAGCGAACAGGAAGCGCTGGGTCTCGAGCATCGCCACCGCCGTCGGCTCGGGAAGCGCCAATTGTCCATTGATGGTCTTGCTCGCCGATCCCTCAAATTTCGCGGCGCGCAGATCGTAGGTGATCTTTTGCGCCGGTGGTCCGCCTCCGGTCATCTTTTCGAGTCCGGCGACGATGTTGTCGAGTTTGCCGGTGTTGCGCGCCAGCCCTTCGGAGAAAACCTGCAGGTTGGCGATGGTGCTTTTGAGCGGCTCGGAATTCTCGGCCAGAACGCTATCGACTCGCTGCAGCGCGTCGCGGGCCGCCTCGGTCATGCTCCGACCCGCGCCGGGGTCAGCCATCAGGGTTGGTACCTCGCCGGCATTCGCCAGCAATGTGCCTCCTTCCAGCGCGATGACGGGAACACCGGTCAGGCCCTGGAACTCCAGACCGACCTTGGTGTCGGCTCGCACCGGCGTCGCCGAGGCCACCGAGATCGTCGCGTTGACGCGGCGCGGGCTGTCCGGCGCCAGCGTAAGATCAGTAACCTCACCGACGCGGATGCCATTGAACAGCACGCCGGCGCCGACCAGAAGCCCGGGCACCGAGCCTTCGAACTGGACGTGATAGCTGGTGCGCGGACCGAGCCCCCCGGTATTATTCAACCAATAGACAAAGCCGAACACGGCGACGATGGCCGCCAGCACGAAAGCGCCGATGACGACAAAGGGTGCGCGGGTTTCCATGGTTTCAGCTCGCTGTGGATTGCAGCATCTGGGACCGCTTGCCGTGGAAGTAGGCTCGCACCCAAGGATGCTCGGATTGCAGCAATTCGCGCATCGGCCCGATCGCGACGATTTTGCCGTCCGCCAGCGCCGCGACGCGATCGCAGACGATGTTCAGGCTGGCGAGGTCGTGGGTGACCATGAATACCGTCAATCCGAGCGTCTTCTGCAGGGTCGCGATCAGGACATCGAACTCGCCCGCGGCAATCGGGTCGAGGCCCGAAGTCGGTTCGTCGAGAAACACGATCGCGGGATCGAGCGCGAGCGAGCGCGCCAGCGCGACGCGCTTGGTCATGCCGCCGGACAGTTCGGCAGGAAATTTGTCGCCATCCTCAGGCAACAGCCCGACCATCTCGAGCTTAGCGGTGGCCATCTCGTCCATCAGAGCTTGCGATAGCCTGAGATTTTCACGCAGCGGAAACTGGATGTTCTGCCGTACATTCAGCGACGAAAACAGCGCGCCCTGCTGAAACAAGATGCCCCATCGTCCGGCGGCATTCTGGGTGCTGCGATCCCGGCTTCGCCCGATTGCGGCACCCATGACCTCGATCTCGCCGCTTCGTCGCGGAATGAGCCCGATGATGGTTCGCATCAACACTGTCTTGCCGCCGCCGGAAGCCCCGACCAGGCCGAGGATCTCGCCGCGGCGAACGTCGAGCGACAGATGGTCGATCACCACCTGACGGCCGAAGCCGACAACAAGATCGCGCACGCGAATGGCGTACCGGGGATCCGCTTCAAGCATCTCGTTACATTCCGATCGACGCGAAGAACACCGCAAACAGCCCGTCAAGCACGATCACCAGGAAAATCGATTTCACCACCGAGGTCGTCGTCTGCTTGCCGAGCGACTCCGCGCTTCCCTTCACGCGCAAGCCCTCGCTGCAGGCGACGATGCCGATCGCCAGCGCCATGAACGGGGCCTTGATGATGCCGACCTTGAAGCTGGTGACGGAGACGGCGTCATGCAGCCGCGCGATGTAGATCGAAGGCTCCATGCCGCCATATAACTGCGCCACCAGCCCGCCGCCGTAGAGCGCCGCCATCGATCCGATGAAGCTCAGGATCGGCAGCGCGACAACCAGCGCGATGATGCGGGGCAGGATCAGGACTTCGACCGGATCGAGTCCCATGGTCGACAGCGCGTCGATTTCCTCGCGCATTTTCATCGAGCCCAGTTCGGCCGTGTAGGCGCTTCCCGAGCGGCCGGCGACCATGATCGCGACGATCAACACGCCCAGTTCGCGCAGCACCAGGATGCCGACCATGTCGACGACGTAGGAATCGGCGCCGAATTTGCGGAAATGGAAGAAGCCCTGCTGGGCGATGATGGCGCCGATCAGGAAGGTGATCAGCACCATGATCGGGATCGCCTGGAAGCCGACCCGGTAGAGCTGATAGACCAGCGACGTCAGCCGCAGCGATCTCGGCCGCCGCAGCACGCCCACCAAAGCGAGAGCAAGCGAGCCCAGCATCTGCAGAAATTGGCTGACGTCCTCCGTCGCATCGACCGCGGCGCGGCCGAGATCGTTCAGCTTGGCGACGATGGGATTGAGCGCGGGCGGGGGCTGTGGATTGTGACGGTTGACCGCGTGGACTTCCGCGATCAGCCCGGCATAGCGATCGGCCACGCCGATCAACTCGGTGCGATGGCCGGCGGAAGTCGCGCGCCGCGATAGTTTCTCGATCAGCCAAGCCCCGAGCGTATCGAGTTCCCGCACCCCAGCCAGATCCAGCTTCACGGCCTCGGCGCGATCGAGCTGAGCGGCGACCGAACCGGCGAGCTGTTCCAGCGCCGCACCATTGGCAGCGGTCCAGGATCCGCCTGGACGCAAATCCAGCACACTGCCTGACGGCGTGGCCGTTAAGAGGGGCGGGGACGCCAAGGTCTGTGCTCCTTCATCCATGGCCATGTTCTTTAGGCGCGGGCCCCGCGCGTCGGATTGACCTGTCTCAAATGGCCGACGGCCCCGGCGACCGTTGATACAAGTCAATAACCCCGCGACCGGCTCACCTAGAATTGAAGCTTGCGGGAGCTCCTTGGAACACGCCACCGAGGCCATACCGATGTTCGATACGGCTGCGCTGAGGAATGAGCTGCAGGCGCTCAAGGATGACCTGTCGCGCCTCTTCCACACGACGAGCGAGGGGCTGTCGCAGGCTTCCCGAAGCGGCGCCGACGCTCTCACCGATCAGGTTCAGGCAGCGTTGAGCGATCTTACGGAGGCCCTGGGCGCGCAGGAAGACCATCTCGAGACCGTCCTATCGGAGCGGCCGGTCGCAACGCTGGCTTCGGCCTTCGCGCTCGGCGTCGTTGTCGGCCTGATGCTGAAGAGACATTGATGCCGAAGGGAGACTGACGGTGAATACCGAGAACGTCGTCAAACAACTGCGCGTACTCTGGCGCACCGACCGGATCATCGCCGAACTTCGGATGCGGCATCTCCTGGTCGGCTTCGGCTTGCGGGCCTTCGCGGCGCTGATCGCCGCCTTCGGCCTGTTGATGCTGGAGCTTTCGGCCTATTTCGCGCTGGTCCAGATCTGGAGCGCGATCTCCGCCGCCGCGATTTTGGGCGCGATCAACTTCGCGATCGCGGCCATCCTGTTCGTGGCCGCCGCCCGACCACCGGCGGGCCGCGAACTCGAGCTCGCCACCGAAATCCACGGCTCCGCCATCGACGCGCTGCAGCTGGAGGCGCGGGCGCTGCAATCGGAGGTCTCTGGGATGGTTCACCATCCGCTGAACGGCGTGCTGCCCATGCTGATCATTCCGCTGATCACGATCATCATCCGGAGCCTGAAGAAACCGGCCGCGACCGCGGGTACCGCAGCGTCAGGCACCGCAGATCCACGTGCGCCGAAGGCCGCGTCATAGGCCTCGGACCGGGCAACACCGAGGAGGAAGCGCGACATGCCAAGTGGAAATCCCAAGCCGATCCTCAATACATCCCTGCCGACGCGGTTTCGGCAAATTCGCCTCGAGCTGGCGCGCGAGCCCGGCCATCCCGAAGGCGATGCCGGCTTCGCCTATGTCATCGTGGCCCCGCTCGATGCTGACGACCGGATCGACGCAAAACTCTGGCGCGAGCACCGCGAGGCCTGCAGGGTCACACGCCAGCGGCCGGACAGCACCGACCTGCATGGTCATCTCGTGCACCGCGGCAACGGATGGGCTTTCCACTATGCCGATACGCCGGACGAGGTCGGGCATCACTTCGCCGATGAGCGCTTTGTGTCCGGCGAATATGCCTCGATCCATGAGGGCAGCCGGATGCACACCTACCGCGTCGTCTCGGTATCGCATCTGTAGAGGCGGTGGCGAAGCGGCGTTTCGAACCGGAATCACTACACCAATCGGTCCAAACGAAGTCGCTGGCGCTCGTCGGTGAGGCGCCATGCGGCCAGGTAGGATACGGCCAACGCCGCCAGGCCGCTGCCGCCGGATAACAGGAACATCAGCAGGATCTGATATTTCACGGCTTCCAGCGGATCGAGACCGGCCAGGATCTGTCCGGTCATGATGCCGGGCAGCGTCACGATTCCCGCCGCCGACATCTGGTTGATGATGGGCAACAGGCCGCGGCGAATCGCGTCGCGCACCATGGGTGCGATCGCTTCGCGATAGCTGTCGCCGAGCGAGAGGCGTGCCTCGATTCCGGGCCGCTCGCGCCGAACCGACCCGAGGAAGCTGTCGAGGGACAGGCTGGCAGAGTTCAGGACATTGCCGAGAATGATGCCCGCCAGCGGGATCGCGTAATGTGGATCGAACCACGGCTGCGGCCGAATCGCCGTCGTCAAGGCCAGGATCGCCGTGACGAAGGTAGCAAAGCCGACGCTGACGAAGCCGATAGCCAGGTTTGAATGCCCCTTGAAGCGGCGTTCCGGTCGAGCCGCTACCTCGCGCGCGGCAACCAGCACCATGACCAGAATGAGCAGCAGCGTTGCCGCCGGATTGTTCAGAGTAAAGATGAACTTCAGCACATAGCCGATGGCGACGAGCTGCACCACCATCCTGGCCGCGGCGATGGTGAGCTGCCGGTGAAGACGGATCCTGAGCCATATCGAGAGTACCGCATCAAGGACGATCAGGGAGGCGGCAACCGATATGTCGAAGGGCGTCAACAGGATCGGGGTCATGCCGTCTCCAGATGTCCCGCCATCATGCGATAGCGCCGATGCCCCAGGCGTATGGCCTGGTTCGGATCGTGGGTTACCAGCAGGATCGACGTCCCGCTGACCATTCGCTGTTGAAGCAGCCCCTCGACCCGATTGACCGATTCCTCATCCAAGGGGCCGGTCGGCTCGTCCAGAAGCAAAACGGGTGGATTGCGAGATAGCGCCCTCACCAGCGACAATCGCTGCTTCTCGCCGGTGGAGAGCTGCCCAACCGGTGCATCCAGAAGATCGCCGCGCAGGCCGAGCAGGGTTGACAAGTTCGCCACCTCCTGTCGGCTGTTGGCCGGGAAATGTTCGGTCACGGTGTCGGCCCACCACCCGGATTCCGCGGACACATAGGTTGCTTGCTTTCGCCATTCCGGGGCGGCCACGGAGGCGCGTTCGCGTCCGTTCAGCCAGACCTCGCCTTCGTTGGGATCGAGGTCAGCAATCATGCGAAGAAACAGACTCTTGCCGGATCCCGACGGGCCGGTGATGGCGGCGCACTCACCACTGCCGACGCTCAATTCGAACGGCCCGGCGAACTTGCTGCGTAGCTTCTTGACGAGGAGCGCCGGCGTCCGGCCCTGCCGCTCAAGGCGGGTTAGATTTCCTGGTGATGTTGACATCGGTGCTCATCGAAATGGCCCACTACTCCGTGCCATTTATCATGAGATCGGATCAGGGGAATCTCCAGATTCCAGCCTTTGTCGCCAGCGCTCTAACCCTACAGCTTCAGCTTCACATTGCAGATATCGTGCTCGTGCGGATCGCCCCTGACCTCGAAACCGAGGCTGCGGCACATGTCCAGCATCACCGTGTTTTCCTGCAGCACCTCGCCGGCGATGGTCTTGAGCCCTTCGGACTTGGCGTATTCGATGATCATCTGCATCAGGGCCCAGCCGAGTCCCCTGCCCTTGAGATCGGATCGGAGCAGGATCGCGTATTCACCGCTTTCGTAGATCGAATCGGAGTGCAGGCGGACCACGCCGGCCAGTTCCTGGTTGGCTTCGTCGATCGCGACAAAGGCCATCGCGCGGGCATAGTCGAGCTGGGTCAGGCGGGCGATGAACTCGTGGCTGAACTCCTTCATCGGCGCGAAGAATCGCAGCCGCAAATCCTGTGGGGTGACACGGCGCAGCATGGCATGGATCAGGGGTTCGTCCTCGGGGCGAATCGGACGCGCGAACAGCCGCAAGCCATCCTTGAGCTCGACGTGGCGCTGCCATTGCGACGGATAGGGCCGCACCGCAAAATTGGCCGCTCCCGCCCCCCTGAACTTGCGCAGCGCGGGACCGACGGCGACGCGCGCATCGACCGCCAATACTCCGTTCTCATCCGCCAGCAGCGGATTGATATCCAGCTCCTGGATCTCGGGAATATCGGCCGCCATCTGCGCGATCTTGACCAGAACCATTGCAACGGCGTCCGGTTTGGCCGCGGGCACGTCGCGATAGCCGCGCAGCAATCGCGAAACCCGGGTGCGCTCGATCAGATCACGGGCCAGCTGCAGATCAAGTGGCGGCAACGCCAGCGCCTTGTCATTGATGACTTCGACCGCGGTGCCGCCGCGCCCGAACACGATGACGGTGCCGAAGGTCGGATCGTCAGCTAAGCCAATGATCAGTTCGCGCGCCTTCGGCCGCACCACCATCGCCTGGACGATGACGCCGGCCAGGCGCGCCTCCGGTCGCAGCGCCCTCGCCCGCGCCATGATATCGGCTGTCGCCGTCCGCACCGCCTCAGGGCTGGTCAGGTTCAGGACAACCCCGCCGACGTCGGATTTGTGAACAATATCCCGCGACATGATCTTCAGCACCACGGTCGCGCGTTGTGCGAACAGCGACGAGGCGTGCGCGACGGCCTGTTCGGCATCGGCGGCCGCGAAGGTTGGCACCATCGCGATCTCATAGCTCTCAAGCAGCCGCTTGACCTCGACCGGATCGAGCCAATGGCGAGCTTCGGCGAGCGCGCCGGCGACGATATTCCGGGCGGTAGCGATATCGGGTGCAAACTCGCCGGGCATCGCCGGGGGCACCCGCGCCAGCTCCGCCACCACCTCGCGATGCCGCACCAGATGCATGAAGCCAAGCACCGCATCGTCTCCGGTTGGGTAGTTCGGAATTCCGGCGCCGCTCAGGAGATTGGTGACCTTCTGTTCGGCGCCCACCCACACCGCAAGCACCGGTTTGGCGATGCGACTGCGCTGCTGGCGGTACTCTTTGACCTGGGTCGTCAGTCCAGCGGCGATCTCGTCGGCATGCGCCATTGCCGTCTGGACATTCATCACCATGACGGCGTCATTGCCTGCGTCAGCCAGCAGCAGCTCCAGTGCGGCCGCGTAACGCGCCGGACCGGCGTCGCCGACGATATCGACCGGGTTTGATCCGGACCAGCTCGGCGGTAGCACCAGGTCGAGTTTCTCGCGCGTGGCCGGCGTGATCGCCGCGGGAATGCCGCCGAGTTCGACAAGGCGGTCGACGGCCAGAACGCCGATGCCACCGCCATTGGTCAGGATGGCCAGCCGCTTTCCCGGAGGCTTTTCGACGCGCCCGAGCGTCTCGGCACAGTCGAACAATTCACGAAGATCCGACACCCGCAGCATGCCGGCGCGACGGAAGGCGGCATCATAGACCGCGTCCGAACCGGCCAGCGCGCCGGTGTGGGTCGCAGCCGCCCGCGCGCCCTGCACCATGCGCCCTGATTTGACCACGACGACAGGCTTGATCCTGGCAGCCGCGCGCGCAGCGGACATGAACTTGCGCGCATCCTTGATGGCTTCGACGTAGAGCAGGATGGCGCGAGTCTTGAGGTCGAGCGCGAAGTAGTCCAGGAGATCCGCAATATCGACGTCGAGCTGGTCGCCGATCGAAACGATTCCGGAAAAACCGACTCCGCGCTGCGCCGCCCAATCGACCATGCCGGCCGCAATGGCGCCCGATTGAGAAATCAGCGCCAGACTTCCCGTACAGGGCATGTGGGCCGAGAAACTGGCATTGAGCGCCACGCCGGGCATCATGATGCCGAGACAATTCGGTCCGATCAGCCTCATCCCATGCTTCTGCGCGGCGCGTTCGGCGGCTTCCGCCATCGTGCCCGCGCCATGGCCAAGCCCGGCGGAAACGATCAGAGCGCCGGCCGCGCCGTGCCGTCCGGCTTCATCGATGATTTCCGCGGTCGCCGCCGCTGGCGCCGTGATTACCACGAGTTCTGGCTTGAACGGCAACCCGCCAAGGCTGCCGACCGTGGCAACGCCCGCGATCTCGGCATAGTGCCGATTGACTACGCCAAATTCGCCTCTGAATTGGGTCTTGTAAATGTTCTCGACGATCGCCCGCCCGACCGAACCCTGGCGCGGACTTGCACCAACCAGCGCGACAGAACGGGGCGACAGTAGATTTTTCAGATGATAGGTGGACATCAGTTCAATTGCCCCGCTGGCGCCGACTTGGATGTCATAAATCGCGATGTGGTTCGGTCCGCGCAGGGAAAGTCAGGTGAAAGGAGGTCCGGAAACTTCAGGACATCCCGCACGTCACAACATCAGTGGGACATCATGACCCAGCATGGTGGCCGCCCTATGACAGTCCTGGTGGCGCCACCCCATATGGTTTCGTTCAACCGGGAGTGACGGTAGGCGCCCATGACCAGAAGATCGATCGCGTTGGCCTTCGCATAGGCCTCGAACACCTTTCCAACCGAACTGCCGCCGATCTCAATGGTTTCGAAGCTTGCCTTGATGCCGTGCTCGGCAAGATGGCCGACAAGATCCGTCCCGGATCTCAACTCGGCTTCTATCTTTCGCTCGGTGGCGGTGACGACGCGTACAGCGGCCGCCGCTTGAAGCATTGGTAAAGCGTCGGCTACCGCTCGCGCCGCGGGTGCGGTATGATCCCAGGCGATCATGACGTGATCGAACACCACCGAAAGTTCAGTGGCGAATTCTTCCGGGCACATCAGGATCGGCCGGCCAGATTCAAAAATCAGCCGTTCGACAATCTTTTCCGATTGGCTGCCTTCCGACTTGACCGGAACAATCGACAGATCCTTCAGCCGCGCCAATAACGCCAGATGTGAGGGAATTTCCGCCGTAGTGAGCCGGCTGAGCTTGTGCTCGTAGCGAACGCCATAGCGAATGGCGGCCGCCTCGGCTGCCCTCAGCAGGCCCTTCACGTCCGTCATGCTCCGCTGCGCCTCGGCCAACTCCGCATTTTCCAGATCGGCCGAGATCATCACCGTCGGCCGGACCAAGACGTCCTCTTCAACGGCAATGGCGGTGACGCGAGCCCCGACATCGCCGGCCACGGCGATGCATTTGTCGATTGCCGCGACCGCCGCCGCACTGGGTTCACCAACAAGGGGCAGCAGGACATCCTTGATCGGCATGCGCCTCTCCTTCGGCTCTCACGATAGGCACTGCTTCGCGCCAACCATTGATCTTCGTCAAGGGAGAAGTTTCTATAGGATGGAGCCTCCGCGACGAATTTGATGGAAGTCAATGGCTCGCCGGCCGCAGGCCATATGCACTATATTTGATCAACCGACCCGGCTGCCTCCGGAGACGCCGATGCGTGCAATGAAATTACAGCACAAATCCTAGGCGCCGCATCCTCGTACCCAAGAGCCTGCACATGGCCAATTCAACGGCGGGCGACGGCGGCATGCAGCAACGCGTTTTCGCGTTTCTGACCGACCCGGCCATCCACCGGCAAGTTCATCGCATCGACACCCATGCTGCATCGGTGTTTCTCGAAGGCGATCGCGCTTTGAAGATCAAGCGCGCTGTCCGCTTCCCCTTCCTTGATTACTCCACGCTTGAAAAGCGCAAGGCTGCGTGCGAGGAAGAAATCAGGATCAACCGCGCCTTCGCGCCCCAGATCTACCATCGCGTGGTGCCGATCACACAGAATGCGCTTGGATCGCTCGCGATCGGCGGCGATGGCACTCCGGTCGAATATGCCGTCGAAATGAGCCGCTTCGACGAGAGCCGGACCTTTGATCGGCTGGCGAAAGCAGGCGCGCCCGATCCCGATCTGGTCGATGCCCTGGCCGAGGCGATCGCGGTCTCCCACTCCGTCGCGCCGCCCGCGCCGGCCGGGCCCTGGATCGCATCGATCCCAGGCATCGTCGACGGCAATACCTTCGCATTCCGAGCGGCAGGTTGCTTTGCGGCCGGCGATATCGACGATCTCGGGGAGGCCACGCGGTCGGCATTCCTCCGGATCGGCGCGCTGCTGGAACGGCGCGGCCGGCAGGGCTATGTCCGGCGTTGCCACGGCGACTTGCATCTGGCCAACATCGTGCTGATCGATCAAAAGCCGGTATTGTTCGACGCGATCGAATTTGACGCCACGATCGCGTCGGTTGACGTGCTCTACGACCTCGCCTTTCCGATCATGGATTTCATTCGTCATGGCCGGCAGGCAGCAGCGAACGGCCTCCTCAATCGATATCTGAGGCAGACTGCGAGCGACCATCTCGATGCGCTCGCGGCCCTTGCCCTGTTCATGTCGCTGCGCGCCGCGATCCGCGCCCACGTGCTTTTGGCGCAACTGGACCGCAGCGGCCCCGACAACGCCGACGTGCTGCGGTCGGCGCAGAGCTATTTCGAACTGGCGCGAGCTTTGATCCATCCGCCGGCGCCAATGCTGGTCGCGATCGGCGGGCTGTCTGGAACTGGCAAATCGGTAGTAGCGCGCGCGCTCGCGCCCGGCGTGATGCCGCAGCCGGGAGCTGTGGTATTGCGGACCGATGTGCTTCGCAAGCAGCACTTTCAGGTCAAAGAAACTGACCGGCTGCCCGCCAGCGCCTACCGACCGGACATTACTGAACGCATTTACGAGGCGCTGGTGCAAGGCGCGGGCCGCGTGCTGTCGCAAGGGCACTCCGCGGTGGTCGACGCGGTATTTGCCGATGCGTCGGAGCGAGCCGCGATCGGCGATGCCGCGCGGAAACTGAATGTGGGATTTGCCGGCCTGTTTCTGGTAGCGGACCTTGCGACCCGGCTGAACCGTGTCGACCGCCGCGAGCACGATGCATCCGACGCCACGACTGAGATTGCCGGATTGCAGGAGAACTATGATATCGGCGCGATCGATTGGACCATCATCGATGCCAAGGGGACGCAAGAGCAGACCCTCAAAAACTGTCAGTCGGAGCTAGAAGCCGTGCTGAAATCGGTTTAGCGTCTCGCCACGTTCAGACATGCATTTAAGCCTCGCGGCGCGGAGCGCCCGAGGAGTTGCATGAAGCTGACGCCCCCGAGAAATAGAGGGCGCGGGGAATGCCGCGATGCCCAGAGGCACCCGCGGCTCGTGTGCAAGAAAACGGCCGTACGCACACGAGGTAGTGCGAGGCACCGGATCATCCGGCATTCCC
>Ga0182012_10000013_pt1 | contig 187311 bp, 163 predicted proteins | sample 612S2SmetaG_FD_120486 | JGI IMG/M metagenome (GOLD analysis project Ga0182012, IMG submission 120486) | Permafrost microbial communities from Stordalen Mire, Sweden - 612S2S metaG | ecosystem: Environmental > Terrestrial > Soil > Wetlands > Permafrost | place: Sweden: Stordalen | collected... | reverse complement strand
CTAGTGCCTGCCGGCCGTGGCCGGAGCCAACTCCAGATACACGGTCGCCGGCATGCCGAGTCGCATGGCGTCGGAGGGATCATCCACAAAGATGCGGGTTTCGTACACGAGACTCGAGCGCAACTCCACGGTCTGCACCGATTTCGGCGTGAACTCGGCCACCGATGCAATGAACCCGATCCAGCCCGGGAACGACCGGCCCGGGAAGCTGTCCGTGCTGATCGATGCCTTCATTCCCATATGAATCCTGCCCAGGTCGGTTTCGGAAACATAGGCCCTGACCCACTTCGGATCCATGATGGCCAGATTCAGCACGGGCCTCTGCGGGGAGACCATCTCGCCGGGCTCGAGCAGCCGCGAGCGCACGACGCCGTCGATGGGTGCCACGAGTTCGCAGTCGGCCAGCTGCCGGTGCAGCAGCTCGAGTTGCGATTGATTGGCGTGAAGCTGTGCCTCGGCTTGGGCGATATCCTCTTTCCTGGGACCCACCAGCGCGAGATCCAGAGCCTTCTCGGCGACTTCGAGGTGCGCCTGGGCGGAATCCATAGCGGCCTTGGCGCCTTCCAGGTCCTGCTCGCTGATCGCCCGGCCGGCGGTGAGCGTGGTCAGCGCGCTCATCCGGGTCCACTGCTGACGGGCGTTGACCTGGTCCGCCCGCGCCGACGCGACATTGGCGCGGGCCTGCTCGATCTCCTGCGGCCGGCTGCCGTGATGCAGTCGGTCGACCACCGCTTGCTGGGCTTGCACTTCGGCTACGGCCGCCGCCGCCAGCGGCTTGAGCCGGCTCGTATCCAGACGGGCCAGAATCTCGCCGCGCCTGACCTTCGCCCCTTCCTGCACCAGCACCTCCGCGATGCGTTCGCTGTTGTTGAAAGCAAGATTCACCTGGCGCATGTCGACATTGCCGTACAGCACCAATCGGTTCCGGTCTTCTTCGGCGCTGCCGCTGCGTAGAACGAATGCCAGTACGGCGGCAGCGGCCAGTATCAAGACTGCAATCACGATGATCGTCCTGTGCCGGTCGAAGAACGATCGCGCAGCAGAAACGGCGGGCGTTGGCGCGGCCGCCGCCGCGGGCGTTGGCGCGGCCGCCGGCGCCGCCGGTTTTACGGTGTTCTTGTCGCCGTCGCCCGGCACCGCACGCTCCTTTCGCGTCTGGCCTTGGGCGCAGCCGGCGCTCGTGATTGATCGTATTCGCGATTTGCGGAGCGGGTGAGATTCAAGCTCACGAGCCCTGCCAGAGTACGCCGGTATTCAAGGCTGACCACCTGCACGCAAGCAGTACGCACCCGCACGCAAACGGCATAATACTCCGTATAGTCGAAAGGGCTCCAAACCTTCGATCAGCCGGGTTTGGAACCGTTGTGCAGCTTGCGTGCAGCAAGCTGCATCGCACTGCGATCTGGCTCGATCAGCAGGATTGGGGTGGTTAGTGAAACGCGGAGATGTCTGCTGGTATACCTTTTCCGCTCCAAACAAGCGACGTCCGGTTCTATCGAAACTTGAGAACGCAGCGGGCGCGATCGGTTTCGCTCTGGGCTTAATCGCCTGACGGAACACTGCAGCCTTCCTGGCTGGGTTCGTCCACACACCCTGCACCTTCAAAAATCAAAAGGATCCCCCTTGGGACCCTTTTGATTTTTTGTGGCGGAGAGGGTGAGATTCGAACTCACGAGGGCCGTGAGGCCCTGCCGGTTTTCAAGACCGGTGCATTCAACCGCTCTGCCACCTCTCCGTCCTGCGGTTAACCCACTGATTATCTCACGAGTTTCGGTCAAAATCGGCATGCGGCGGCGGGCGGTGGTAAAATCCCGGTCTGCGTCAATTTACCGAAGGACACTGCAATGGCGAATTTTCCAAGCAACAATGCGGCATTTCCCAGCACCGGCACGGACAGCCGCGCCACCTTCATCACGCGCACCTATACCCACCTGGTCGGGGGCATTCTCGGCTTCATTCTGGTGGAGCTGGGGCTGTTCGAATCCGGGCTGGCGGCCCAGATCTCGCACTGGATGCTCGGCTTCAACTGGATCCTGATCCTCGGCGCCTTCATGGTAATCGGCTGGCTGGCCTCGCGTACGGCGCAGTCCAGCAATTCCATCGGCATGCAATACTTCGCGTTTGCGGCCTACGTGGTGGCCGAGGCGCTGATCTTCGTGCCGCTGCTGTACCTGGCCGACGCCCGGGCGCCGGGAGTCATCGACAGCGCCACCGTGGTGACGGCCCTGGGTACCGCGGGATTGATGTTCGTCGCGCACCGCACGCGCAAGGATTTCAGCTTCCTGCGGGCCATGTTGATGTGGGGCGGCGTGCTCGCCCTGGTGGCCATCGTCGGCGGTGCGCTGTTCGGCTACCAGCTCGGCACCTGGTTCTCGGTACTGATGATCGGCTTCGCCGGGGCCGCGGTGTTGCACGACACCTCGAACATCATTCTCAACTACCCGGAAGATCGCTATGTGTCGGCTGCCATGCAGCTGTTCGCATCGATTGCGCTGATGTTCTGGTACGTTCTGCGCCTCTTCATGGGCAATCGCAACTGAGATCTCGTCCGCCCGGGGCTCAACTCAGCCGGGTCGCTCCGCCCAGGTATGGCGCGAGCGCTCCCGGCAGTTCGATGCTGCCGTCGGCCTGTTGGCCGTTTTCCAGAATCGCCACCAGGGCGCGCCCCACCGCCACTCCCGAGCCGTTCAAGGTGTGCACCAGTTCGGGTTTTCCGGTGGCCGGATTGCGCCAGCGCGCCTGCAGGCGGCGCGCCTGGAAGGATTCGCAGTTGCTGCAGGACGATATTTCCCGATAGCGCTGCTGCGACGGCAGCCAGACCTCGATATCATAGGTCTTGGCGCTGCTGAAGCCGACGTCGCCGGCGCACAGGGACATCACCCGATGCGGCAATTGCAGCGCCCGCAGCACGGCTTCGGCGTGGCCGGTGAGCTGATCGAGCGCGGCGTAGGAGTCCTCGGGCTTCACGATGTGCACCAGCTCCACTTTCTCGAACTGGTGCTGGCGAATCATGCCACGGGTGTCCTTGCCGGACGCGCCCGCCTCCGAGCGGAAACAGGGGGTGTGCGCGACGTACCGCAACGGCAGTTGTTCGGCTGGGAGCACTTGGTCGCGCACCAGGTTCGTCAACGGCACCTCGGCAGTCGGGATCAGGAAAAAACCGGGATCGCCGCGCACCGCGAAAAGGTCCTGCTCGAATTTCGGCAATTGGCCGGTGCCCACCAGCGCCGCCGCATGCACCAGATACGGCAGGTAGGCTTCGCGGTAGCCGTGATCGCGCACGTGCAAATCGAGCATGAATTGGATCAGCGCCCGGTGCACGCGGGCGAGCTGTCCGGTCATCACCACGAAGCGGGCACCCGACATGCGAGCAGCCGCCTCGAAGTCCATCCCCAAGGGCTCGCCGAGCGCCACATGGTCCTTCGGGACGAAGTCAAACAGCCTGGGTTCGCCCCAGCGCCGAACCTCGACATTCGCCGATTCGTCGCGGCCGTCCGGAACGCTCGGATGCAGCAGGTTCGGCAGACCCGACTGCACATCGGCAAGCTCGGCCTGCAGCGTCTCCAGACGGCTTTCCACGCGCGCCAATTCAACGCCCAAGGCCTCGCCGATCGACAGCAGTGGAGCGATGTCATGGCCCTTCGACTTCGCCGATCCGGCCGCCTTGGCGTTGGCGTTGCGCTCCGCGCGCAGCCTGTCGGCTTCGATCTGCGCGGTCTTGCGCCGCTCCTCGATGCCGGCCACGGCGGCGACGTCCAGTGCGAAACCGCGGCGCGCCAGCTGCGCCGCGACGCCGGACAGATCGCTGCGCAGCAGCTTGGGATCGATCACGATGGGTTCCTTCGGCGTGCGGCGAGAGCCTCGCCAATCTTGATTTCCAGGCCGCGCGCAACCGGTTGATAATAGCGGCGATCCGGCATGTCGTCCGGGAAATATCGCTCGCCGGCCGCGTAGGCGTCGGGCTCATCGTGTGCGTAGCGATAGCCCTTGCCGTAGCCGATTTCCTTCATCAGCCGTGTCGGCGCATTGCGCAGATGCAGCGGCACCTCCAGCGAACCGAGGTTCGCCGCGTCCTCGGCCGCCGCATTGTACGCGGTGTACACCGCATTGCTCTTGGCGGCGCAGGCCATGAACACGATGGCCTGTGCGATCGCCAGCTCCCCCTCCGGACTGCCGAGGCGTTCATACACCGCGCAGGCCTCGAGCGCGAGCGTCAAGGCGCGCGGATCGGCGTTGCCGATGTCCTCGCTCGCCATGCGCAGCGCGCGGCGCGCGATGTACAGCGGATCGCAGCCACCGGCCAGCATGCGGCACAGCCAGTACAGTGCGGCGTCCGGGTCGCTGCCGCGGACCGATTTGTGCAGTGCCGAGATCTGATCGTAGAAATTCTCGCCACCCTTGTCGAAGCGCACATAGGTGCTGCCGATCACGGCGCGCATGCCGTCGGCACCGAGCACCCTGACGCTGCCTTGCAGTTCGGCCAGATCCGCCGCGGTCTCCAGCAGATTCAACATGCGGCGTGCATCGCCGTCGGCTGCGGCCAGTAGTAGCTCGCGTCCCCTGGCTTCGATCGAGAGGCCGAGGGCCCCGAGGCCGCGCTGTACATCGCGCAGTGCGCGCTCGAGGAGCTTGTCCAGATCGGCCGTGGCCAGGGGCTTGAGAACGTAGACGCGTGCCCGCGACAACAGCGCGTTGTTGATCTCGAAGGACGGATTTTCGGTGGTGGCGCCGATGAAGATCAGCGTGCCGTCCTCGACGTACGGCAAAAACGTGTCCTGCTGCGATTTGTTGAAGCGATGGATTTCGTCGAGAAACAGCACGGTGTCGCGCGTGCCGCGCAGCGAACGCGCCCGTTCGATCACGGCGCGAATGTCCTTGATGCCGGCCAGAACCGCCGACAGGGCGACGAATTCGGCATCGGCGCCACTCGCGACCAGGCGCGCGAGCGTGGTCTTGCCGGTGCCCGGCGGTCCCCACAGAATCATCGAGTGCGGTCTTGCGGATTCCAGCGCCTTGCGCAGGGGCGCGCCGGCACCCAGCAGATGCGCCTGGCCGACGAATTCATCGAGCGATTGCGGACGCAGCCGGTCGGCGAGCGGCCGGTAGCTGCCGTCGCCCGCCCGGGTCACTTGCCGTCGCGTCCGATCACGTCCACCCCCGCGGGCGGAGTGAATGAGAACAGATCCGGCGCGAGTTTGGTATTGCGCTTGGCGGCGGAAAAGATCACACGGGTCACCTGATTGAGCTTGTCCGCCAGCAGCATGCGCGCCAGCTCGCCCTTGTCGAATCCGATGCGCAATGCCTGAAAATCCGAATTCGGATGCTTGGGGGTGAGCTGAAACCATTCCAGCCCCTCGGCTGCCGGCAGCGCCGTGATGTCGAATTGGCTGCTGACCGAACTGCCGCCGGACAGCAGCATCGCGGGCGTGTCGGCGAGACTCGCGTCCATATCCCTGACGTTGGCCTGCGCGAGATCCTTGTCGTAGAACCAGAGTTTCTTCCCGTCGGCGAGCACCAGCTGTTCGGAGGGCTTCACATAGTCCCAGCGAAATTTGCCGGGCCGCTGCAGATACAGGTGTCCGGATGCGCTGCTCAGCACCTTGCCCTGCGCATCATCGATGGTCTGTTCGAAATCGGCCGACCAGGTGGACAATCCGGCGAGGTACCGCTCGACCCGGGCGGCCGGCGAACTCATCGCAGCCTGCGCACAGTTCAACACCGTCAGGCCGGCCAGCGCGAAGCTCCTCACCGCCGGCCGCATGTCACTCCTCCGCCGGCGCCGGGGCGTAGATCTCGCGCCCACCATTCGACTGCAGGGGTCCCACCAGGCCGGCCGCCTCCATGGCTTCGACCAGGCGTGCCGCACGGTTGTAGCCGATCTTGAGCCGCCGCTGCACGCCGGAAATCGACGCCTTGCGGGTCTCGATGACGATGCGCACCGCCTCGTCGTACAGCGGATCCTGTTCCGCATCGATCATCCCCGCGTCCCCGCCGTCGTCCTCGTCGGCGGGAAATCCCGGAATCGGATTGCGCGGACCCTCGAGAATTTCCTCGATGTAAACCGGCGGGGATGCGGCCTTCAGGCCCGCCACCACGCGGTGCACCTCCTGATCGGACACGAAGGCGCCGTGTACGCGCGTCGGAATGGAGGTTCCGGGGGGCAGATACAGCATATCGCCGTGCCCCAACAGCGACTCCGCGCCGCTCTGATCGAGGATGGTGCGTGAATCGACCTTGGCGGAAACCTGAAAGGCGATGCGCGACGGGATGTTGGCCTTGATCAGCCCCGTGATGACATCTACCGAGGGTCGCTGGGTCGCGAGGATCAGGTGAATGCCGGAGGCGCGCGCCTTCTGCGCCAGACGGGCGATGAGTTCCTCGACCTTCTTGCCGACGATCATCATCAGATCGGCGAGCTCATCGATGATGACCACCACGAACGGCAGCGTGGTGAGATCCGGCACTTCCTCGGCGACCACCCCGGGCACGCCCTGGGCGATCTTCTGCAGGCGGATCGGATCCTTGATGGGATTGCCCGCCTCGGCCGCGTCCTTGACCTTGCGGTTGAAGCCGCCGATGTTGCGCACGCCGAGTGCCGACATGAGCTGGTAGCGCCGTTCCATTTCGGCGACGCACCAGCGCAGCGCGTTGGCGGCCTGCTTCATGTCGGTCACGACCGGCGACAGCAGATGCGGTATCCCCTCGTACACGGACAGTTCGAGCATCTTCGGATCGATCATGATCATGCGCACGTGTTCGGGCGTCGCCTTGTACACCAGGCTCAGAACCATCGCATTGATGCCCACCGATTTGCCCGAACCGGTGGTGCCGGCGATCAGCAGATGCGGCATGCGCGCGAGGTCGGCCACCACCGGCACGCCGCCGATGTCCTTGCCGAGCGCCAGCGCCAGGGGCGAGGCGACGTCGTCGTAGGGTTTCGACTTGATGATCTCGCCCAAGGTCACGATCTCGCGCTTCTCGTTGGGGATTTCCAAGCCGACCACGGATTTTCCGGGAATGATTTCCACGACGCGAACGCTGATCGCGGACAGGGCGCGGGCGAGATCCTTGGCCAGATTGCTGATCTGGCTGACCTTGACCCCCGGCGCCGGGCGCAGCTCGAAGCGCGTGACGACCGGGCCGGGCTGAACAGCGACGACCTCGGCCTCGACGCCGAAGTCGCGCAGCTTGAGCTCCACCAGGCGCGACATGGCCTCGAGCGCCTCTTCCGAATAGGACGGTTCGCGCGCCACCGGCTCATCGAGCAGGGCCAGCGCCGGCAGTTCGCTCGACTTGGGCGCATCGAACAGCGGTACCTGCCGCTCGCGCTCCACACGCTCGCTTTTCACGGGGGCGGCGGCGGGCGGCTCGATGCGCGGCGGCGGACGGCCGGCGACTTTTTTCTGCTCCTCGCGCACGACTTCCTGACGCGCCTGCTTGCGCTGCTGGCCGGAGGACAGTTCACGGTGCTGTTCCAATTTGGCGACGGCCCAATCGGCCCCCTTGAGCGTCAAGGCGCCGATCTGGTCCATGATCTTGAACCAGGACACGCCGAGGAACAGCGCCACTCCGGCAAGCCACAGGCCGAGCAGCAGCAGCGTGGCCCCGAGGAAACTCAGGCCCTGGGCGCTGCCGTTGCCGATCAGTTCACCGAGCACGCCGCCCGCGCTGTTGGGAAAGCCGGTCCCGTCCCAATGCAGCGTGGCGAGGCCGCAGCTCGTCAACAGCGTCAGCACGAAACCCGCGGCGCGCAGCAGCGAATTGACGCGCGAACGCGCGTCCGGCAGCAATTGATCCTTGTGCACCAGCCAGCCCGAATAGGCCAACATCAGCGGGAACAGGTAGGCGGGCCGGCCGAACAGGAAGAAGAAAAATCCGGCGAGCCACGCACCCACCGGCCCGATCCAGTTGTTCACCGGCCCGGGCTCTCCGGTGTCCGAAAATGCCGCATCGTGAGGGCTATACGACATTAATGCCAGCAATAAGATGAGTCCGAAAGCCCCGAGCACCCACAAAGTGCCCTCGCGCAATGACCGGGCAACCGCCGCGGACAGCCTCGGTATGCGCTTCGAGTTCCTGGGCTCGGCCCCGGTTAGATCTAGACCTCTAATGATATTTACTTCTTAACTAATTGAATATTATGTGATAGTACCCGAGTCCGGGGTCCGGCGCCAACACCGGAACCGCCTGGGGGGCCCGGCAGGCGCCCGAGGTGGCTGGCGTGCCTGGATTTACTTACCATGCTCGAGCAGCCAACATCCGATGAGGAAGGAACATAAAGTCCATGAGCGCCCGGCACAGCCGTCTAGTCATCTTGGGATCCGGACCCGCCGGCTACGCGGCCGCGGTTTACGCGGCCCGGGCCAACCGCGACCCGCTGTTGATCACCGGACTGGAGCAGGGCGGCCAGCTCATGACCACCACGGAGGTGGACAATTGGCCCGGCGATGTGGAGGGTTTGCTGGGTCCGGCGCTCATGGAGCGCATGCGCCGCCATGCCGAACGCTTCAACACCCGTATCGCCACCGATCACATCAACCGGGTCGAGTTGCAGAAGCGTCCCTTCCGGCTGTTCGGCGACGACGGCGAATACACCTGCGATGCGCTGATCATCGCGACCGGCGCATCGGCGAAGTACCTGGGCCTGGCCTCCGAGGAGGCCTATCGCGGCAGGGGCGTGTCGGCGTGCGCAACCTGCGACGGCTTTTTCTACCGCGGCAAACCGGTCGTGGTGGTGGGCGGCGGCAACACGGCCGTCGAAGAGGCGCTGTATTTGTCCAAGATCGCCTCGCACGTCACGCTCGTGCACCGCCGCGACAAGCTGCGCGCCGAGAGAATCCTCCAGGATCGCCTGTTCGCCCTGGAATCGGACGGCCAGGCCAGCATCGTCTGGAATCACACCATCGATGAGATCCTGGGCGACGACGCCGGGGTCACGGGGGTACGCCTGCGGTCGCTCGCCGGGCCGGGGACGCGTGCCGTGCAGGTGGACGGGGTGTTCATTGCCGTGGGCCATCAACCCAATACGCAGCTGTTCGAACAGCAGCTGGTCATGCGCGGCGGCTACATTTCGGTCAAGGGCGGCAGCGAGGGCAATGCGACGGCCACCAGCATCGAGGGGGTGTTTGCCGCGGGCGACGTCGCGGATCACGTGTATCGCCAGGCGGTGACCTCGGCGGGCACCGGCTGCATGGCGGCGCTCGACGCCGACAAGTATCTCGAGCTGCTGGAAGCCGGATCCCACACGAATCGCTTAGCCGCCCACGCGTGACCGACCGCACGGGTGGCTCGCCGGCATCGAGCAGCATGCGACGCGCCACGCGCAGCCACAGGTTCCTGAGCAGCATCGCGGACATCGACAGCGCCACTTGGAATGCGCTGGCCGGCGGCGGCCAGCCGTTTCTGCGTCATGAATTCCTGCTCGCCCTGGAGGAATCCGGCTGCGCCACGCCGCGCAACGGCTGGAGCGCGCGGCATTTGATACTGCAGGACGGCGGCGAGGTGATCGGCGCCCTGCCCCTGTACCGCAAGTCCCATTCGCGCGGCGAGTTCGTATTCGATTTTGCCTGGGCGGGCGCCTACGCGCAGCACGGGCTCGCGTACTACCCCAAACTGCTCTCGGCCATTCCGTTCACGCCGGTACGCGGACCGCGATTCCTGGTGCGGGCCGGCGCCGATGCCGGCGCCACCGCTGCGGCGCTGACGGCCGCGGCCACCGACTACGTGCGTGCCGAGGATCTGTCGACCTGGCACGTGCTGTTTCCGACCGATGATGCGGTGGATCGGCTGCGCGACGCCGGCCTGATCGTGAGGCGCGATTGCCAGTTTCATTGGTACAACCAGGACTATGATTCCTTCGATGCGTTCCTCGCCACCTTCACCGCCGAGAAGCGCAAGAAGGCCAAGCGGGAACGGCGGCGCGTACAGGAGGCCGGCATCGAATTCGACACCCGCATGGGCGGCGAGGTCGACGACGCGCTGTGGCAGACTCTGTATGAATTCTACGCAGATACCTTCTACCGCCACGGGCACGAACCGTATCTGAATTTGAAGTTCTTCAAGCTGATCGCCGCGCGCATGCCTGAATCGCTGATGCTGAAAATCGCGCGCCACGGCTCGCAGCCGATCGCGGTGGCCATTTTTTTCGTCGGCGAGGATGCGCTGTTCGGACGCTATTGGGGCGCCGGCGGCAATTATCACAGTCTGCATTTCGAGACCTGTTACTACCAGGGCATCGAATATTGCATCGAGAAGAAACTGCGCCGCTTCGAGCCGGGCACCCAGGGCGAGCACAAGGTGCCGCGCGGCTTCGTCCCGACGCTCACCAGTTCGGCGCACTATGTGGCCGATGCGCGATTCGCGAGCGCCATCCGCGACTACGCAGTGCGCGAGGCGCGCGGCATCGAAGGCTACGCCGCAGCGATCAATGAGCACGTGCCCTATCATCGGGCACCCGATGAGGAGTTGCATCTCTGAGCAGGCTCGTCTGGCTGAGCGAGCACACGGACCCGGAATGGTTCCCGCCCATCGAGCAGGCGCTGCGTGAGCCGCAGGGGCTGCTGGCCGCCGGCGGCGACCTGTCCCCAGCGCGGCTGCTGGCCGCTTATGAGCGCGGCGTGTTTCCGTGGTACTCGGCGCAGCAGCCCATCCTGTGGTGGGCGCCGGATCCGCGTATGGTGTTGTTCCCCGACGAATTCAAGTGCAGCCGCAGCCTTGCCAAAACCCTGCGCAACGGCGGCTACGTCACGGAGCTCGACCTGGCCTTCGGCGAGACGATTCGCGCCTGCGCCGCACCGCGCATATCGGGCGCCGATACCTGGCTGAACCTGCAGATGATCGCCTCGTACGAGGCGCTTCACGCCCTCGGCTTTGGGCATTCGGTCGAGACCTACCGGTCGGGGCGATTGGTCGGCGGCCTGTACGGCCTGCAGCTCGGCCAGGTGTTCTTCGGCGAGTCGATGTTCAGCCGGCAGCGCGATGCCTCGAAGGTGGCCCTGGCACGTCTGGTGGAGGAGTGCCGCGGACGCGGCGTCAAGGTGATCGACTGCCAGGTCGCGAGCAACCATCTGGCGAGCCTCGGCGCCCGCGAGCTGTCGCGCAGCGATTTCGGATCGCTGCTGCGCGCCTACGCACACCGCACGCCGAGCGGCAGCTGGGCCGCCGCCCCGGCTTAAATTGCTTTACCCAGGGCCTTTATGCACAATGCGCGCGGTCTCAGGGCACACCACAAGGACGCATGTCAAAAGAAGAGGCAATTCAATTCGAGGGCGAGGTCATCGAGACCCTCCCCAACACGACATTTCGTGTGAAGCTCAAGACCGGCCACGTGGTCACCGCACACATTTCGGGCAAGATGCGCAAAAATTACATTCGCATCCTCACCGGCGACCAGGTCACCGTGGAAATGACCCCTTACGACCTTACCAAGGGCCGCATCGTCTACCGCGGCCGCTAGCTTTCGTGCGACAACAGCGCCGGCGCGTTCGCCGGGCGCGTCTCGAGTTTCAACTTATCCCCGTCTTCGCTCAAGCTGACCTCCACGTGCCCGCCTCCCACCAGCTTGCCGAACAATAATTCCTCGGCAAGCGGACGCTTGATGAATTCCTGGATGACCCTGGCCATCGGCCGCGCGCCCATTTTCGGGTCATAGCCGCGCTTCGCGATCCAGCGACGCGCGCGCTCGTCGACGGATATGGAAACGCCCTTCTGCTCGAGCTGCGCCTCCGCTTCGACCAGCAGCTTGTCGACCACGCGCTCGATGGTGTCCTGATCGAGGCCGCCGAATTGGATGACTGCGTCGAGGCGGTTGCGGAATTCGGGGGAAAACAGCCGCCGTATCGCCTCCATGCCGTCGGCACCGCTGTCCGATTGCGTGAAACCGATGCTCGGGCGGCTCATCTCGAATGCTCCCGCGTTGGTGGTCATGATGATGATGACGTGGCGAAAATCGGCCTTGCGGCCGTTGTTGTCGGTGAGCGTCCCATGATCCATAACCTGCAGCAGCAGGTTGAACACATCCGGATGCGCCTTTTCTATCTCATCGAGCAGCAGCACGCAGTGCGGATGCTTGGCGATCGCCTCCGTCAACAGTCCGCCTTGGTCGAATCCGACATAGCCCGGGGGGGCCCCGATGAGACGCGACACGGTGTGGCGCTCCATGTACTCCGACATGTCGAAACGCACGAATTCAACGCCCATTGCGATCGCCAGCTGGCGAGTCACCTCGGTCTTGCCGACCCCGGTCGGCCCTGAGAACAGGAACGAGCCGACGGGCCTGCGCTGATCTCCCAGGCCGGATCTGGACATCTTAATCGCAGCCGCGAGCGCCTCGATCGCCCGGTCCTGGCCGAATATGGTCAGCTTCAGGTTGCGCTCCAGATTCTTCAGCACGTCCCGGTCGGACAGCGACACGTTCTTCGGTGGGATGCGCGCGATGCGCGCGACCACATTTTCGATCTGTGTCACGGTCACCGACGTCTCGCGTTTCTCGACCGGCTGCAGGCGCAGATTCGCCCCCGCCTCATCGACGACGTCGATGGCCTTGTCGGGCATGTGCCGGTCGTTGATATGCCGCGCGGCAAGTTCCGCGGCGGCGCGCAGCGCATCGTCCTCGTACTTGATGCCGTGGTGCTCCTCGTAGCGCGATTTCAGCCCGCGCAGGATCTCCACAGTGTCCTGTATCGACGGTTCGGTGATGTCGATCTTCTGGAAGCGCCTGGCGAGGGCGTGATCCTTCTCGAAGATGCCCCGATATTCGTTGTAGGTGGTCGAGCCGATGCAGCGCAGCTCGCCGTTGGCGAGCGCCGGCTTGATGAGGTTCGATGCGTCCATCACCCCGCCGGATGCCGCACCGGCCCCGATGACCGTGTGGATCTCGTCGATGAACAGCACGGCGCCGGGCTGTTTCTTGACCTCCGCCAGCACCGCCTTCAGCCGCTTCTCGAAGTCGCCGCGATACTTGGTCCCTGCGACCAGGGATCCCATGTCGAGCGAATAGATGGTCGCGTCGAGCAGGACGTCGGGGACCTGGTTCTCGACGATCATCCGCGCCAGTCCCTCGGCGATGGCGGTCTTGCCCACGCCGGCCTCACCGACGTACAGGGGATTGTTCTTGCGCCTGCGGCAGAGAATTTCGATGGTCCTTTCGACTTCGAGCTTGCGACCGATCAAAGGATCGATCTTGCCCTTGCGCGCCGCTTCGTTCAGGTTGGTAGCGTATTTCTCGAGAGCGCTGCCGCCGCCATCGCCCTCGCGCTCGGCGTCGCCGGCCGCGCCGCCCTCTTCGCGATCGCTGCGCTCCTCGCCGCCCGCCTTGGACAGCCCATGGGCGATGAAATTCACGACATCGAGCCGCGACACGTCCTGCATGGACAGCAGATACGCGGCGTGCGATTGCTTCTCGCTGAATATGGCCACCAGCACATTCGCAACCGTGACCTCCTTCTTGCCGCTCGATTGGACGTGGAAAACGGCGCGCTGCAGCACCCTCTGGAATCCCAGGGTGGGCTGCACGTCGCGGTCCTCGCCGCTCGGCAATCGCGGCGTCGTCTGGTCGATGAACTGCTTGAGCTCGTTCTTGAGCTTGGCGGTGTCGGCACCGCAGGACTTCAGGATCTCCCGGATCTTCGGCGTATCCACGATCGCGAGCAGCAGATGTTCCACCGTCATGAATTCATGGCGCGCCTCGCGCGCACCGGCGAATGCATCGTTCAAACAAAATTCGAGTTCTTGACTGAGCACTGGTTACGCCTCTTCTAGCGTTGCCATCAGCGGATGCTGATGTTGTCGCGCGTACGCGATCACTTGAGCCACCTTGGTCTCCGCGATTTCATAAGTAAAGACCCCGCATACGCCCTTGCCCTTAGTATGGACCTCAAGCATAACGCGGGTCGCCTTGGTGCGGTCCATGGCAAAGAACCGCTGCAGGATGTCGACCACGAACTCCATGGGGGTGTAATCGTCGTTGATCAGCACGACCTGGTAGAGGGGCGGGCGCTTGAGCTTGGGCGCCGCTTCCTCGACGACCAAGCCGGTACCGTCCCGACCGCGTTCGATGTCATCTCTCATTGAGTTCAAGTTTATAGGGCGCGGACTCCCGCTTTACAAGACATGGTTTTTGAGCTGCATTGCAATCGGTTATGTCGCAAAACGGTGTCACTTTACTTTAACAAGTAAAAACAAATGCTTGAGCGCCAAAGCAAGATAACCGTATGATTGTCCAATAAACTGTTTGACGCGCGGCCCCGGCGCATGCGCAACTACCGCGATCGATTCGCACGACAATCACATGCTGGATACGCGACTACATGATTGGCTGGCTCGCCTGCCGCGCAACGGTCCCTGGCTGGTTTCGCTGGTATTGGCGACGCTGATCGCCGTGGAACTGGCCCGCATGGCCGTTTCGCTGCTGGGCGGCAGTCCGCTGCAGTCGCCCATATCCGCACCCAATCGGATGCCGGCAACCACGCTGCGGCCGGGCATCGACGTGCAAAGCGTGGTCTCTGCTCACCTGTTCGGTACGGCGGCGGGCGCCGGGTCGCTCGACCCCGCCAATGCACCGAATTCAACCTCGAATCTCCTGCTGGCCGGCACCATCGCCACCCAGGACCCCAAACGAGGCATCGCCATCATCAGCGACGGCGGCCCGTCCAAGGTGTATTCGGTCGGCGACGCCGTGGGCGGCGCCTCCCTGTATTCAGTGTATCTGGATCGCGTTCTGCTCAACCGGGCCGGCAGCCTGGAGACTCTCCTGCTGCCCCATGTGCTGCCCGCCCGGGCGCCGCCGCCGGTGGCTCAACGGGCCAGCGCCATCGATCAACGCACGCTCGCTTCCGTCGAGAACATTCGCCGCATGGTTGCGCAGGATCCGGGCCTGTTGAATGAAGTCATGCGCACCGTGGCCTCCTATGACAACAAGGCCGGCAAGCTGCGCGGCTTTCGCGCCTATCCCGGCCGCAACCGGCAGGCGTTTGCCAGCCTGGGCCTGCGACCCGGGGACTTGGTCACCGCGATCAACGGCACGCCGCTGGACGACCCGCAGCGCAGCCAGGAGGTGTTGAACACCATCCAATCATCGAATCAGGCCACGGTGACCATCGAGCGGGCCGGCGAAAAGCAGGATATCACCCTAAATATCGCCCAGGTCGCAGCGCAAGCCTCGAAAGTCCTCGAGAATGGCGGCAACAACGGTGCGGCCATCAACGGCGGCAGCGGCGCCATGGGCGCTGCCGATCCTGCGGCTCCGGTGGTTCCGGGAACCCCGGCGGCGAGCGCGCCTGCAGCGGCAGGCGGCCCCAGCAACGAGAATTCAAACTAGTGGCGGGGATGCAGGTCCAACGCGTTCAACATACGAGCAATTATGATACCGACATCCCTCAGACCACCGCGCAAGCACCGCAAATTTGCGGCCTATGCGGCTGCCGCGCTGCTCGCCTGCGCGATACCCTTGGCCGCCCCGGCGGCAAAGCCCCAGGAAAACGCGACCATCACGCCCAACTACAAGGATGCGGATCTCGGCCAGATCATCCAGGCGGTCAGCGAGGTGACGGGCAAGAATTTCATCATCGATCCGCGCGTCAATGCCAAGGTCACCATGCTGTCCTCGACGCCGATGTCGCCGGCGGCGTTCTACGAGGCGTTCCTGTCGGTGCTGCAGGTGTACGGCTACGTGGCAGTCCCCGCCGGCAAGGTCATCAAGATCGTTCCGAACACCGACGCGCGGCAGCTGCCGTCCATCGATCTGCCGGGGGATGTCAACCCCAACTCGGATGAGATCGTCACGCAGATCATCACCATGAAGAACATCAGCGCGGCGCAGCTCGTGCCGCTGCTGCGGCCCCTGATCCCGCAGCAGGGCCATCTGGCCGCCTATCCGGGCAGCAACATGCTGATCATCTCGGATCGAGCCAGCAACGTGAACCGGATCATGCGCATCATCGAGCGCATGGACTCGAGCAGCGACGAGCCGGTGGAGGTCGTGCCCCTGCACAATGCCAGCGCCGCCGAACTGGTGCGCATCGTCACACAGCTGAACCAGGGCGGCGGCGGCGCGCAAACCCCGGAGGGCGGCGGCACAGCGGCCAAGGTGGTCGCCGACGAGCGCACCAACAGCATTCTGATCAGCGGCGAGAAGTCGCAGCGGCTGCGCATCAAGGCCCTGATCATCAATCTGGACACGCCGCTGCAGTCCGGCGGCGACACCCAGGTGCGCTATCTGCGATATGCCGATGCCGAAAAGATCGCCGAGAAGCTCAAGGGTCAGGCCACGGCATCGGCCAAGGCCCAGGGCGGTCCGGCGACCGCGCCCGCCGCGGGCGGCGGCGGATCCAATGTCGATGCGAGCGTGACCATCTGGGCGGATGCGCCGACCAATTCACTGGTGCTGACCGCGCCGCCCAAGATCATGAAATCCCTGATGGCGGTCATCGACAAGCTCGACATCCGCCGCGCCCAGGTGCAGGTCGAGGCCATCATCGTCGAGGTGGACGTAAACAAGAGCTCGAATCTCGGGGTGCAGTGGGCGCTTTACGGCCAGGGCTCCACCACGGTGCCCGCCGCGGTGACGAATTTGCCGGGCAGCGGCACCAGCATCGTCGACCTGGCCGCCGCGGCGGCGGGCGGCACGCTCTCCAGCATCACCAGCTCGACGCTCGGCACCGGCGCCACGCTCGCCATCGGGCGCTATAATTCGACATCCGGGACGAATTTTGCCGCGTTGCTCCAGGCGCTGCGCAGCGACGGCACCAGCAACATCATTTCGACCCCGTCGATCATCACCATGAACAACGAGGAGGCCGAGGTGAAGGTGACGCAGGAGATTCCGCTGATCACCGGCTCCTACACCAGCTCGACCGCGAGCACCAACGGCACCACCAGCCCGTTCGAAACGATTCAGCGCGAGGAGGTGGGAACGATATTGAAGGTCACCCCGCACATCAACGAGGGCAATTCCGTGCAGCTCAAGATCGAGCAGGAGGACTCCTCGCCGGGCGCCAAGCTCACCGACTCGGCGGACATCTCCACCAACAAGCGCTCGATCAAGACCACGGTGCTCATCGAGGACGGCGGTATCATCGTGCTCGGCGGCCTCATGTCCGATACGGTCACGGAAAGCGAGGACCGGGTGCCCGGGCTCGGCGCAATCCCGATCATCGGCAACCTGTTCAAGTCGCGCAGCGGTTCGCGCCAGAAGAAGAACCTGATCGTGTTCATACGCCCGAAGATCCTACGCGACGCAAACCAGACCGAGGCGACCAGCGTCGAGAAGTACAACGAGGTTCGAGGCGAGGAACGCACGCTGCACAAGGGACACATCACCCTGTTGCCGGGTGAGACCCAGCCGGCCATACCCGCGATCCCGGCCGGGCGGGTGCGTGCGCCCGACCCTGCGCCCACCAACCCCGGCGGCGCGACCGTCGATCCCGCAACGCCGGGCGCACCCGTACCCGCGCCGCAAAGCGCCGCGCCGGCGCGCACCGCGCCGCAGAGTACCCCGCTGCCATGAGCGCCGAACTCCAGGAGTCTTTGGGGCAGCGCAAGCTATCCTTCCCGTTCGCCAAGCGCCACGGGATTCTGGTGCGCGGCATCGTGAACGGCATGGCGGACACCGTCTGCCGGCCGGGGGTGCTGCCGCTCAGCCTGGCCGAGGTGCGCCGCTTCGTCGGCGTGCCGCTGAAGCTCGAGCGTGTTTCCGTGGAACAATTCGACTCGCTGTTGCGGGTGGCCTACGAGGCCGGTTCCGGCGCTGCCATGCAGATGCTCGAGGGTCTGGATGACAACACCGATCTCGCCCATCTGGCCGAGGACATCCCGGAGTCCTCCGACCTGCTGGAAAGCGACGATGAGGCGCCGATCATCCGACTGATCAACGCGCTGCTCACCCAAGCGGTCAAGGAGAATGCCTCCGACATCCACATCGAGCCGTACGAGAACCGGCTGGTGATCCGGTTTCGCGTGGATGGCGTCCTGCGCGAGGTGCTGCAGACCAAGCGCGGCGTGGCGCCGCTGGTGGTCTCGCGCATCAAGGTCATGTCCAAGCTCGACATCGCCGAACGCCGTTTGCCGCAGGACGGCAGAATCTCGCTGCGCATCGCCGGACGGGCGGTCGACGTCCGCGTATCCACCCTGCCCTCCGGCCATGGCGAGCGTGTGGTGCTGCGTCTGCTCGACAAACAGGCCGGACGCATCGAATTGACCTCCCTGGGAATGGACTCCCGCACCCAGGAGATCATGGACGAAATCATCCACAAACCGCACGGCATCATCCTGGTGACGGGTCCGACGGGTTCCGGCAAGACCACGACCCTGTATGCGGCGCTGGAGCGCATCAACGACAACACGCGCAACGTCATGACGGTCGAGGACCCGATCGAATACTACATCGACGGCATCGGTCAGACCCAGGTGAACACCAAGGTGGAGATGACCTTCGCACGCGGCTTGCGCGCGATCCTGCGTCAGGATCCGGACGTCGTCATGGTGGGCGAAATCCGCGACCTCGAGACCGCTCAGATCGCGGTGCAGGCGAGTTTGACCGGCCACCTGGTGCTCTCGACCCTGCACACCAACACCGCTGTGGGCGCGGTCACGCGCCTGCGCGACATGGGCATCGAGCCGTTCCTGCTTTCCTCCAGTCTGATCGGCGTGCTGGCACAGCGGCTGGTCCGCGTGCTGAATCCGGACACCAAGGAGCCCTTCCTCGCCGGCGAATACGAACGGCGCCTGCTCAATCTGGACCCGAAGGGAAGTCCCGTCACGCTGTGGCGCCCCGCCGGTGAATCCGGCAACAGCTACCGCGGCCGCACCGGCATCTATGAACTCATCGCCGTCGACGATCACATGCGGACCATGATCCATGACGGCTCGTCCGAACAGGATCTCGAGCGCTATGCCCGAACCGCGGGCCCAGGCATCCGCGACGACGGTCGCAGGAAAGTCATGGCGGGCGAAACGACGCTGGAAGAAGTGCTGCGCGTCACCCGCGAGGATTGATGGGCGCGTTCGAATACACGGCGCTAGATGCCCAGGGCCGCGAGCGCAAGGGGCTGATCGAAGGCGACACCCCCAAGCACGTCCGCCAGCTGCTGCGCGACAAGCATCTGCTGCCGATGGAGATCCAGGAGTCCGCGCAGACCGAGCTGAAACGCAGCCGCGCCAAGGGGCTGTTCAAGCGCGGCCTGTCCACGCTGGATCTGGCGCTGCTGACGCGCCAGTTGGCCACCCTGTTGCGTTCCGGACTGCCGCTGGAGGAGTCCCTGCAGGCGGTCGCGGAACAGACCGAGAAGCCGCGGGTGCAGAGAATCATCCTCGGCGTGCGCAGCAAGGTGGTGGAGGGCCACCCGCTGGCGGACGGCCTGCGGGACTTTCCGCAGGCGTTTCCGGAAATCTACCGTGCGACGGTGTCGGCCGGCGAGCAGTCCGGCAAGCTGGATCACGTGCTCGAGCGCCTCTCTGATTACACCGAATCCCGCCAGGTCATGGGGCAGCAGGTGAGCAACGCGATGGTCTATCCGATCGTGCTGATGGTGCTGTCCTGCGCGATCGTGTCGTTCCTCCTGGCCTATGTGGTTCCCCAGGTGGTCGCGGTGTTCGAATCGGGCAAGCAGGAGCTGCCCCTAGCCACGCGCATTTTGATCGGTGCGAGCGATTTGATCCGCAATTATTGGTATTACGCCGTGGCCGCCGCCGCCCTCGGCACCTGGGCATTTCTGCGCTGGCTCAAGGCGCCGGAGGCGCGCCTGCGTTTCGACCGCTTCCTGCTGCGCCTGCCGCTCGTCGGCAAGCTGATTCGCGGCCTGAACACCGCCCGCTTTGCGCGCACCTTCAGCATCCTGACCGCCAGTGCGGTGCCCGTGCTCGAGGCGCTGCGCATCTCGGCGGATGTCGTCAACAACCTGCCGATGAAGAATGCGGTCAGCGACGCGGCGTTGCGGGTGCGTGAAGGCGCGCCCATCGGCAAGTCGCTGGCCGCCCGCAGGCTGTTTCCGCCGATGATGATCCATCTGATTTCGAGCGGCGAGAGCAGCGGCGAGCTGGAGAAGATGCTCGAGCGGGCGGCCACCAATCAGGAGCGCGAGATGGACGGACTGCTGGCGACGCTCACGAATTTGCTCGGGCCTTTCATGGTGGTGTTCATGGGCGCGGTCGTGATGTTCATCGTCATCGCCCTGCTGCTGCCGATCTTCCAGTTGAACGATCTGGTGAAGTGATCGGGAAGGGTCAGCGAATTATCCTCACCAAGCCGGCGGCCGCGTGCGCGGCGCCGTCGCCCGTTGCCGTGAAGCGGCCGCTGCGATCGTCCCACAGCAGATGCGTGGTCCGACCCCTGCCGGTCTCATAGTCGTAGGTCACGCCGTCGTCGTCGTACAGCGCGAACTGCGCGTCCCTGCCGGGATATACGCGGATCTCGGCGAGCGCCTGGGCGGTGGCCGTGCTCGCGATGTCGACGCCGAGCGGAATGATCGATCCGGCCCGCACGAACAGCGGAATGGTCCCGATGGGCGCCGCCACCGTGATCGTGCGGCCGCCGGGGAGCATTTCGTTGGTCCAATAATCATACCAATCACCGCCGGCGGGCAGATAAATCTCGCGGCTCTGCGCGCCCTGTTCGGTGACCGGTGCGACCAGAAATGCGGGCCCGAACATGTATTCATCGGCGATGCCGAAAACCCGCGGATCGTCCGGAAAGTCCATGAATAGGGCCCGCATGAACGGCGCGCCCGTATCGTAGGTGTGCTTGCCGAGCGAGTACAAATACGGCATCAGCGCGTAGCGCAGCTTAAGATACCTGGCGATGATGGCCTCCGCCTGCCTGCCGTAGGACCACACCTCGGTTCCCCGGCGTGAACCGTGGGCGCGCATGGTCGGCGTGAAAGTCGCGTACTCGTACCAGCGGGTGATCAGCTCCGGATAATCGTCATAGCGCCCGACCACCTCGCGCGCATCGGACGGATCGAGCAGCGGTGCGTGCTCCGGCGTATGCTGCTGCGGCAGACCCTGCCAGCCGCCGATGTCGTTGCCCCAATAGGCGAGGCCGCTGGCCGTGAAATTCAAGCCGGTCGGAACCTGGCGCCTGAGCGCATCCCAGCTCGGATTGATGTCCGACGACCAGAACAGCGAACCGAAGCGCTGCGAGCCGATGTAGGCGGCGCGGGCCAGTATCATGTTGCGCTTGCCCGGACGGTCGCGGCGCGAGCCCTCGGCCACCCCCTGGGTGTGCACCAGCGGGTATAGATTGTGAAAACGCTCACCCGAGCCGATGCTGTAAAAATAGCCGTCCGGCACCAGATCCGGTTCGGTCTCATCGAGCCAGAACCAGTCGAACCCCTGGGATGCGATGTTGTCGCGGATCTTGCCCCAGAACCACTCGCGGGCCTGGCTATTGGTGCTGTCGAGCAGGGCTCCGGCCCGATCGCTGCGAAATGCGAGGCCATCCACGGGCTTGCCGTCGGCGTCCTTCATCAGCCAGCCCTTGGCCGCGAGCAGGTCGAAGTAGCGCGATTCCTTCTCGAAACGCGGCCACACGCTGATGATCGTGTGCACGCCCTGCCCGTGCAGTGTCTCGTTCATGGCCGCCGGATCGGGAAACTCCACGGGATTGAAATCGAGCTGCCCCATGCGCGTCCAGTAGAACCAGTCGACCACCATGACATCGAGCGGATAGCCGCGTCTGCGGTAGCCGGCCGCGACATCGAGGATCTGCTGCTGGTTCTCATAGCGGGCGCGGCTCTGGATGTAGCCGAAGGCGGCCTTCGGCGGCAGCGGCGTGGCGCCGGTGAGCTTGCGATATCCGGCGTATATCGCGTCGGAGTTCGCACCGGCGATCACGAAATAGGAGACGCGCTCTCCGACCTTGGAGTGCCAAACCGTGCGGCCGTCGAGACCCGCGGTCACCTGGGTGGCCGAGGGATTGTCCCAGAGCACGCCATAGCCCCGGTTGGTGACCAGGAATGGCACGCAGACCTGTTCCCCGGCGGGTGCATCGTAGTAATGCCGGCAGTCGATCGTGCGGCCGCGGTGATCGAGTATGCCCTCCTGGTTCTGCCCCAAACCGTAATAATGCTCGCCGGCGGGCGCCGCGAAGCTCGCCCCGACCTGGAAGGTCTTCTCGCCGCTCACGGTGTGCGGCGCCATTTCCCAGCCGCTCATGCGCAGCAGCACATCGCCGTTCGGCCTGCGCACCGTGACCGCGGCCGGCGGCAGCGAGGGTGCGAAATAGCGCTGCATCTGGCTCGGAGGACCCGGCCAGGGCTGCGCCTGCACCGTCACCGATAATTCGCCGGAGGAGAAGACGTCGCCGTCCGCGCCAGCCTCGTGCCGCCAGCCGGTGCCATCCGGGGCGGCGACGAATCCGTACCCGGGCGGCGCCCGCGCAAGATCCTCGTCCTCGCTGATGGTCACCCGCACGATGTTCGGTGCGTAGGTCTCGATGGACACATAGCTGCCGTTGCGGTCGAGCAGCGCAGCAGCAGCCGCGTCGACCAGGGACGGCAGCAGCGAGCAAAGCGCCACCACACCGGCGGCGCCTGACCGGCGCCGGCGCCGGCGCTTCGGCGCGTCGGGTGCGCGGCCACGGTGCTCGGCGTTGCGTGTCATCGTCCCCCCCCCCACGGATAACGGGCCGTCCGGCTTGCGGTACCGCAGGATAGGGAGACCGGACGCCCAAATGCAACCGCTTTGCGACGCGCGCCGCAACCCGCCGCCGAACCTATTGCGCCCGCGCAGCATTTCCGTTTATAACCGCGCGCGTGGTAACTCGCTAAGCGCAACCATAGGCTTCGGCAGGATGAACGAAAAGCCCGAGTCCGACGAGTTCGAGGAGGAGGACGCCGAGGAGGTCGCGCCCGGCGGGGATGACGTCGATGTCGACCACATCATGCGCGATGTGGAGTCGCAGAGGCGGCGCGCGCCGAAGGGTGCCGAACCGGCGTGGCGGCGTCTGGAGAGGGTGATGGAAGAGCGGCGCACCGCGGAGCTGCTCAGCGATTTCGACGATTACGAAATCGATGCCGACGGGGATTTGGCGGGGAACACCGAGAAGGCGCCGCGCCGGAGGAAAAAATCGCGCTGATCCGCGCTTGGCTGCGCTTGGCCGCGCCGATACGGGGGCCCGCGACTACCTGAAATTCCGCGAGCCCACCACGAGTTCACCGAGCAGCGCCGACAGGTCATCTAGGCGCCGTGCCACCACATGCAGGACATCGCCTTCCCGCTGTATCCTGCCGCGCACCTCGAGCAGCCGGGATTCGAGCAATGCCGCACGAAACGCCTCGGCAATCTTCTGCCAGACGATCAGATTCACATAGCCCGTCTCATCCTCCAGGGTGACGAACGTCACGCCGCCCGCGCTGCCCGGCCGCTGGCGCGTGATCACCAGGCCGGCCGTGCCGACCATTCTTCCGTTCGGCTGCTCCCACAGATCCTGCGTCGGCAGGATGGCGCGCCGCACCAGCCTGTCGCGCAGCAGGGCGAGCGGATGACGGCGCAGCGTCAGACCGGTACTGGCATAGTCGGCGACGATGTCCTGGCCTTCGCGCGGAGCGCGCAGCAGCGCAATGCCCTCCGCCGCCGCCGTGGCGGCGGGCAGCAGGGGCAACGCGGCCTCAACTCCGCTCACCTGCCATACGGCCCGATGACGATGCCCTGCCAGACCTGCGAGCACATCGGCGGCGGCAAGCGCCTCGAGATCGCGGCGATCGAGCGCGGCGCGTTCGGCAAGATCGGCCATGTGGGCGAAGGGGCGCACATCCCGCGCGGCCAGGAGCCGCGCGCCCGCCTCGTGCGAGAAATGCTTCACCATGCGCAGGCCCAGACGCAGCGCCGGACGGCCATCCGCCCGCCGCTCGAGGGTGCAATCCCACCCGCTTTGCGCAAGGGCGACCGGACGCACCTCGACGCCGTGCGCGCGCGCGTCGCGCACCAGCTGCGCCGGGGCATAAAAACCCATGGGTTGACTGTTGATGAGCGCGGCGCAAAAAGCCGCCGGCTCGTAATGCTTCAGCCATGCGGACACGTACACCAGCAAGGCGAAGCTCGCCGCATGCGACTCCGGAAAGCCATATTCCCCGAATCCGAGTATTTGATTGTAAATCTGCCGCGCAAAGGACTCCGGATACCCGCGTTCGCGCATGCCATCGATCAGCCGGCGCTCGAACGGCTCCATGCCGCCTTTGCGCTTCCAGGCCGCCATCGCGCGGCGCAGCCGGTCGGCCTCCCCGGGCGAGAAGCCCGCCGCGACGATCGCCAGCTGCATGACCTGTTCCTGAAAGATGGGCACGCCCAAGGTGCGCTTGAGCACCCCTTCGACCGCCGGGCTCGGATAACTCACCTCCTCCTCGTGGTTGCGGCGGCGCAGGTACGGATGCACCATCTCGCCCTGAATCGGTCCCGGGCGGACGATCGCCACCTCGATCACGAGGTCGTAGTAATTGCGGGGCCGCAGCCGCGGCAGCATGGACATCTGTGCCCGCGATTCGATCTGGAACACGCCGGTGGTGTCGGCACGGCAGATCATGCGGTAGACGGATGCATCCTCGGCGGGCACCGCCGCCATGTCCAGCCTCCCCGCCACGGCGCACGAACCGCCGAATTCGTTGATCAGGTCGAACGCACGGCGGATCGCGGCGAGCATGCCCAAACCGAGCACGTCGACCTTGAGCAGCCCAAGCGCATCGAGATCATCCTTGTCCCACTCGATCACCGTGCGGTCGGGCATCGAGGCGTTCTCGATGGGCACGAGTTCATCCAAGCGGCCGCGCGCAATGACGAAGCCGCCCACGTGCTGGGATAGATGGCGCGGAAAGCCGAGGATTTGCGCCACCAGCACGATGAGGCGGCTCACCCTGGGGTCGGCCGGGTCCAGGCCGGATGCGCGGATGCGCTCCGGACCGATGTGCCGGCCATCCCACCATTGGATGCTCTTCGCGAGCCGATCCACCTGCGCCGCGGCGAACCCCAGCGCCTTGCCGACATCGCGCAGGGCGCTGCGCGGGCGGTAGCAGATGACGGTGGCGGCCAGGGCCGCGCGCTCGCGCCCGTATTTTTGATAGATGTACTGGATCACCTCCTCGCGCCGCTCATGCTCGAAATCCACGTCGATGTCCGGCGGTTCATTGCGCTCCTTGGAGATGAATCGCTCGAACAGCATGGCCATGCGGGAAGGATCCACCTCGGTTATTCCCAGGCAGTAGCAGACTGAGGAGTTGGCCGCGGAACCGCGGCCCTGGCAGAGAATGCCCCGTGAACGGGCGAATTCGACGATGTCGTGTACGGTGAGGAAGAACGGTTCGAACCCGAGTTCCGCGATCAAACCCAATTCATGTTCGATCCCCGCGCGCACGGCATCGGGCACGCCCGCTGGCCAGCGCCGTGTGCAGCCTTTCTCCGTCAGCGCGCGCAGGTGGCTGGTGGGCGTCGAACCGGGCGGCACGATCTCCTCCGGATATTCGTAGCGCAGTTCGTCGAGATTGAAGCTGCAGCGCTCCGCGACCTCGAGTGTCGCCGCCAGCAGATGCCCGGGATACAGCGCCTGCAGGCGGTTCAAGGGGCGCAAACACCGTTCACCGTTCGGGAACAAGGCGTAGCCCACGGCCTGGACCGGCATGTTCAAACGAATCGAGGTCAGGACATCCTGCAGGGCGCGGCGGCGGCGCCGGTGCATGTGCACGTCGCCCGCGGCGACCCGCGGCAGACCCAGCGATGCGCCGAGCGCCTCCAAGAGCTCCAAGCGGCGCGCATCGAAACCGCTCGTCAGCAACTCCACGCCGATCCAGAGGCGTCCGGCGAAGCGCTCCCGCAACCACGCGCCGTCCGCGGCATGTTGCTGCAACGGCACCCGGCCCTCGCGCGGCAGCCAGATGATCAGGCATGCAGGAAGTGCATCCTCGAGATCCCGGCGTGCCAGCGCATAGCGGCCCTTGGGGCTCGCGCGTCTTGCCCGGCTGATCAAGCGGCTCAGGGCGCCGTAGCCGGCGCGGTCGGTCGTCAGGACCACGAGCTTCAAATCATCCGCGCAGCGCAGCTCCGCCCCGACGATCAGCGGCAACCGGTGCTCCTTGGCTGCGACATGCGCACGCACCACCCCGGCCAGCGAGCATTCATCGGTGAGCGCTAGCGCCCGGTAGCCCAGCCATTTGGCCGTTGCGACGAGCTCCTCGGGCTGCGAGGCACCGCGCAGAAAGGAGAAATTGCTCAAGGCGTGCAATTCGGCGTACACGAGTCCCCGCCTCAAGCGAACACGCCGTGCAAATACCAGCGTTTCGTACGCCGTTCCTGAAAAACCCAGAGCCTCGAGCCGTGCGCCCGGCGCGCCATGTAGTAATCGCGCGCCACGCCCTTGCCGTCCCACCAGCCGCTTTCGATGCGTTCGGGGCCCTGCTCGAGGACCAAGTCCCCCTGATGCAGGGGCGAGGGCTCATCCAGCAGCCAGACGGGCCGCGGCATCCCCTCAGCCACGCGGTCGGCGGGATTCGAGACGCCGGCAAGCCGCAGCTCATGGACGCGGCCACAGGCAGCCTCGGGCCGGTGCTCCGGAATCGTACACAGGCCATAGACCGCCTCCTCGCCGAGCCTGGCACGCAGGCGCTCCACCAGTTGAGGAGCGGTATCGCAGCTGCCGGCGCGCGTGGAGCCGGCGAAGGCATCGAGGGAGCCGGCCAGGAGCCCCTGCAGGGGACCGGAAATCAATTCGACGCCCCGCACCGGCGCCGCCAGCTCGAGCCGCGCCAATTTCTGGGCGAGCACATCCTGCAGGCGGCGCCGCTCGCTGGTCACGCTGGCCAGGCCCAGCCGTACCCGGGTCGCCGGCCGCCCACGGTGCCGCAGCTTGAGCTGCAAGGCCAGCACGCCTGCCTGGCGTTGGCGCAGGAATCCCGCGCAGCGTCCGATCAGCGGCACGAGCGCTTTTTCGAGATACGCGACGCTGCCGGCTTCGCTCTCGAAATCGCATCGCTCCCGAAATCGCTCGCGCGGCACGAACGCCCGCCGTACCGAGGGCAGCCTTCCCAGCGCGATGTCGAGATCGCGGATGGCGGCAGGACCCATACGGCGCGCAAGACCGGTCCGCGGCAGTCGCAGCAGCTCTCCCAGGCGCGTCACACCCATCGCGCGCAAGGTTTGCAGACTCCCGGCGTCCCAGCCCGTACAGGCGAGCGGCAGGCCGCTCAAGCGGCCGGGCAAGGTATCCGGATCTTCGATGCGCACCGCAGCGCCCGAACGCGCGAACCACAGCGCCGCCAGCGTCGAGGGCGCCGTGGCGCTGCAGGCCTGCACCGCCAATTGCCGCCAACAGGCGTCGATGGCCGCATGCAAAGCCTCCAGGCGGCCGAACAATCGCAGGCTGGCATTGATCTCCAGCAGCAAGGCATTGGGCGGTTCGATGCTGACGAACGACGTGAACCGCTGCGCCTGCAGCCCCAGTCGCTGCAGCATGGCGGCCGCTTGTTGCGCTTCGAGGGCAGGAAAAACGGCGGCATACCACAATTGCCTGTGGGCGGTCTTTTGGGGCAAACCGCAGGGCGGCGTCGGGACGCCGTGTGCCGGGGCAGGCGCGGGTGGCGCAAGGATCGTTGCCGGCGCCACGGGCGGCGCGAGCGCCACGGGCGGCGCGAGTGCCACGGGCGGCGCGGGCGCCACGGCAAACAAATCCGCCGTTTGCGGGCTTCGCGCTTTCATGGATCGAGGTCGACGGAACCTGAGCGGCCGCCCTGAACCTTGAGCAACTCGAGCCGGACCCCGCCTTCGCCCCGGGTCATCAACAAACGCAAGCCGGCGGGTGACGACTCGAAACGATGACGCTCGGGACGAAACAGCACGCCGAGAGACCCCCCCGCCTCGGCGGCGAGTTTCAGGCGCCGCAGCCAACGATCATCGGTACCCTTGAGCCACAGTAAAACCGCGGCAACCACCCCCGAACTCAAGGCCTGCTCGGCAGCCCACAAGGCCTCCATGGCCGTGGCGGGCCGCACCACCAACAGACGCGAGAGCTGGATTCCCTGCTGCGCCAAGGCCGGCGCATACGGCTCATGCGGCGGCGCAATCCAAACGAGCCAGGGAATCTCCCCCCCGGCTCTGCGCTGGCATTGCACCAGGGCCGGCAAAAAGAGCTGCACTTCACCGAGACCGGTGTCGTCGATCAATACCTCGACGAGTGAAGCCGCCGGCCAGCCGCCGCCCGGCAAACGCGCATCGAGCGCGCTCCTACCGGTGGACCAAACCGGACGAGGCGGGGCGGCCGCGGCATCCTTTAATTTCCAGACGCGTGCATCGGCCAAAATATCCGCAAGCGACGCTGGTTCACGCGGCATCCACATCTTTACCGCGACGAAGCACACCCACGACCACGCCTTCGATGATCATGGGTGTTTCCTTGAGATCGACCCGGATGGGTTCGAAATCGGTGTTTTCAGGCAGCAGCCACACGATCGCGCCTTCTTGCCGGTAGCGTTTGACGGTGACCTCGTTTTCCAAACGCGCCACCACGATCTGCCGATTGCGCACTTCGGGGGTGCGATGCACGGCGACCAGATCACCATCCAGAATGCCGGCATTTTTCATGCTCATGCCGCGCACTTTGAGCAAATAGTGCGGCTGCGGCTGGAATAGCTGCGGATCGATCTGATAACGCGTTTCGATGTGCTCCTCGGCCAGGATCGGGCGCCCTGCGGCGACGCGGCCGATGAGCGGCAGACCCAATTGTTCGCGCAGGATGTCCTTGAGTTGAATGCCACGCGAAGCACCGGGGATCAGATCGATCACGCCCTTGCGTTGCAGGGCGCGCAAATGTTCTTCGGCGGCATTCGGCGATTTGAACCCGAGGGTGCGTGCGATCTCCGCCCGGGTGGGCGGCATGCCGCTTTCGGCGATGGCATCTTGAATGAGCCTCAAGATCTGGGTTTGCCGGGGGGTCAGGTCCGTCATTGCTTCACCTGTATATGTAGCCAGTTCCTGTGATTATATACAGTCTTGGGACCTTGGCAAGGGGAGGATCGACATCGCCTTTTCGTCGTCCCGTACTCGTATTCGACAGGCGGGCTACCCTTGCCGAACTCCCCCGCGAGGCAACCGCGCACGGCGACCGCGATGCACGGTCGCATCCGATACGATCGAAGCGATGCGATGTCACGTCACGCGGCGAGTCGTACCGGCATCGCGTCAACCACCATCACTCATCGTACGATCAGCGTCGATGCCGCCGCAGGTTGATAAATTATTCCCTTGTAGAAATTACATGGCGATGGCGAATTCTGACGCAGATTTAATTTCTCACGGGGAATTAACGCAAAAAAACCGTCGTCAAGCTGAGACACGCATTGTTTTCAGTTGCATTAGGCGCGCGAATTTGGCTTGATGTACGACTGTGTTGCGACGCAGGCGGACCCGTCACGATGACTGGGGCCGCTTATGGCCAACACTTCGGATTTTCCGAAACGCAATGACACACTCTAGGGGAATCATTCTATGAAACTTGCAACAACACTAAAGGTCTCGGCCGCCGCTGCCTGCGTATTATTTTTCGCGGGATGCACGGATCTCAAGCCCATTCAAGCCCAGATCGACGACCTGAAGTCGCAAATCAGCAAATTGTCGGGCGACACGGCCAGGGCGTCGAGCGACGCCGCCGCCGCGAAAAGCGCGGCTGCCAGTGCCTCCTCCGCGGCCTCCGGCGCGCAGAGCACCGCCAATCAGGCGCTGTCGACTGCACAATCGAATTCGACGGCCATCGAGTCGATCAACGAGAAGATCGACCGCATGTTCAAGAAGTCGGTTTCGAAGTAAGTCGTCGGAAGCTTTCGACACTCGAGCGCCGCGGTGATCCCGCGGCGTTTTTCATTGGGCATCCCGGTGCGCCATGGCCGTCGGGGCAATCCACCGGTCCACCGATATGCGCGCCGGCTCGCCGCGGGCCTCCTCGAAGATGCGCTCGGCGGCGTCCCAGTCCACGATCACGCGGCGCTCGGCGGTCGCCGCCACGATGGCGCGCGTGAGCGAGGTCAGATCCTCGACATCCTTCGGATCGGTGCCGTCCAACGGGTGATGTACCTCCAGATACAGGGCGCCGTCCACCCAACCCGTCTTGATCCGCTGATTGACGATGCGCACGTTCATCCCGACCGGAACCTCGTTGAACAGATACTCGATATCCTCCGGGTACAGTCGTATGCAGCCGTGCGTGATCTGCATGCCCACTCCCACCGGATTGTTGGTGCCGTGGATCAGGTATGCGCCGCCCGGAATGCCGAGGCGCAGCGCATAGGCGCCCAGCGGATTGTCCGGACCCGGCGGTATCGATTCGGGCAGCACGTCGCCGTCCTGCAGATGCTTCTCACGCACCGATTTCGGCGGATACCAGGTCGGCCGCTTTTCCTTCCTCACGATCTTCGTGACACCCAGCGGCGTCTTCCAATCCATCTGACCGACGCTGATGGGGTGGGTCTCCACCACCGGCCGGTTCTCCTCGTCGGTGTGGAAATAGTACAGCCGGCCGTCGGGCAGATTGATCACGATGCCCGAACGGGGCACATCGGGCAGAAGATGCTGCATCGGCAGGCGAACGTTCCGGCCGTCTCCGGGCAGCCAGGTATCGACACCCGGATTCGCCGCCACGATCTCGTCGAACCCGAGATGATGGCTGCGTGCGATGTCGGGCAGCGTGTCCTGCCTTTCGGCGCGGATTTGCCCCGACTCACCGATGAGATCCTGATCCGGCGCAAGCGCAAAGATCTGCGCCTGCGCCCGGGCCGCAAACAGCAAGGCAATGCACCAATGGAGCCGTATCGAATTCATTCGCCAAAGACCATCAGTAACGGATCAGCGCCGATCCCCAGGTGAATCCACCGCCGAACGCCTCCAGCAGCAGCAGCTGACCGCGCCGTATGCGGCCGTCCCGGATGCCGGTATCGAGCGCCAGGGGCACCGACGCGGCGGAGGTGTTGCCCTGGGTATTGATGGTCACGATAACCCGTTCCATCGGCATTTCAAGTCGTTTGGCGATCGCTTCGATGATGCGGATGTTCGCCTGATGGGGGATCAACCAGTCGACCTGGTCCTTGCGGACATGATTGGCGTTGAGGGTCTCCATGACCAGCTGTCCGAGGGTGTTGACGGCCACCTTGTAGACCTCGTTGCCCTTCATCTGCACCCCCGCCTTGCCTTCGCGAACCAGCTTGAAGCCGCTGGATACGCCGTCGGGGTAGAGCAGCAGATCCTTGTACTTGCCGTCGGCGTGCAGATGAGTGGCGATGATGCCCGGCTCCTCCGCAGGCTGCAAAATGACCGCGCCGGCCCCGTCGGCGAACAGCACGCAGGTCCCCCGGTCCTTCCAGTCGACGATGCGGGTGAGCGTTTCCGCGCCGACCACGAGTGCGCATTTCGACTCGCCCAGCCGGACGAACTTGTCCGCGACGCTGAGTGCGTACATGAAACTGGTGCAGGCGGCCTCCAGGCTGAATGCCGGACAGCCGTGTATGCCGAGGCGCGACTGCAGCAGCGTGCCGACGTTCGGGAACACGAAATCCGGCGTCGTCGTGCCGACGCAGATGAGATCGATGTCGCCCGGCCCGACGCCCGCCGCAGCCATGGCATTGCGTGAAGCGTGCTCGGCGAGATCCGTGGTGGTCTCGCCGTCCTCGACGATGTGGCGTTGCTCGATTCCGGTCCGTGAGCGGATCCACTCGTCGCTGGTGTCGACCAATTTCTCCAGATCGGCGTTGGTCAGGATTTTCTTCGGAAGAAAACTGCCGGTGCCTGCAATGCGTGCGTACATAGTTGTCCTTCAAGCCTTCTGATGCGATCCAAGCCGTTCCGCAATGCGTGCCGGCACGCCGTTGCGCGCTTCCAGGACGGCCACTTCGATGGCTCTTTGAAAACCGAATGCATCCGCGCCGCCGTGGCTCTTGATCACGATGCCGTTCAGGCCAACCATGCTCGCGCCGTTATATTGCCGCGGATCGAGCCGCGTACGCAGCGCCTTGAGTGCGGGCGAGGCGGCGAGCGCGCCGATCTTTCGCGCCAGGCTGCGGGTGAACTCCTCGCGTACGGTTTCGAAGATCAGGCGCGCCGCTCCTTCCATGGTCTTCAGCGCCACATTCCCGGTGAAGCCGTCCGTCACGACGACGTCGACCTTGTCCGAAAAAATGTCGTGACCCTCGACGAATCCGATGTAGTTGAGGTCGCTGGATGACAGCAACGTGTGCGCGGATTGCACCACGTCATCGCCCTTGATCTCCTCCTCGCCGATGTTCAGCAGACCGACGCGCGGACGCGGGTGGGCGCCGGCCAGATCGGCCGCCAGCACCGTACCCATGACCGCGAACTGATGGAGCTGCGCCGGCGTGGCGGTGGCGTTCGCACCCAGATCCAGCATGAAGGTATGGCCGCCGCGCGACGGAATGACCGAGACGATGGCCGGCCTTTCGACGCCGGGCAGCATTTTCAGGACGAAGTGCGCAGTTGCCATCAGTGCACCGGTGTTGCCCGCGCTGACACAGGCGTTCGCGTCGTGCGACCTGACCAGATCCAGGGCGCGGCGCATGGAGGAGTCCTTTTTGCGGCGCAGCGCATCGCGCGGGTGGTCGGACATTTCGACCACGTCGGCGGCTTGCAGCAGCGCGACGTTCGCCGGCAGCGGCCGCCCGACTGCCCGTTCCAGATCGGGCTTTCGTCCGACGAGGGTGAAGTGCACGTCCGGGTATTCACGAGCCGCCGCCATTGCCGCCGGCACGCAGACCGACGGGCCGCAGTCGCCGCTCATGGCGTCAATGGCGATGTTCAGCGGGGCGGACACGATGCGTTGTCACTTGGGCGACGCCCGAGTCGCCGGCACGGCACGTGGAGCTATTCCTCGGCTGCAGCCGCGTCCGCCTTGGTCTCCAGGATCTTGCGGCCGCGATAATACCCCTCGCGCGAGATGCGATGACGCAGATGCGTCTCCCCGCTCTTTGCGTCGATCGATACGGCTGGTTTGGACAAGCCCGAATGAGAACGGTGCATGCCGCGCTTGGACGGGGTCTTTCTGCTTTTTTGAACTGCCATGGTCGCCTTGTCCTGTCCAGAATTTTTCAACATTATCCCGCAGTGCGCCGAACGCTCACGCGACGGCCGGCGCAAAAGCGGCCAAGGTCGGGCGGGCCCGCTGCCAGGGGCCGCGTATAATAGGGCCGCCTCACCCCCCTGTCAAAATGAATCGGGTGCAAGTCGTTGTTTTTGAAGTCCCAGCCCGCCCTCATTTTGGCGTCTACGTCGACTTATCGGCGACAGCTGCTGGAACGGCTGGGCCTCGTTTTCACCTGTGAGGCGCCGGGCGTCGATGAGACGCCCCATCCCGGTGAGCCGGCGGACGTGCTGGTAGCGCGCCTCGCCCGGGCGAAGGCCCGTGGCGTGGGCGAGCGCCGGGATGGCTGGATTATCGGCTCCGACCAGGTGGCCGTGCTGGATGGGTCCGCAAGCGCCGCGATCATGGGCAAGCCGGCCAGCGCCGCAGCGTGCGTCGAGCAGCTGCTGCGCTGTTCCGGACGGACCGTGTCGTACCTGACTGCGGTCGCCGTGCTGCGGCGCACGGATGCCAGCCCGAGGGAATTCGTGGATACCACGCGGGTGAGGTTCCGGAGGCTCGATCCCGCCACCGTTGGGCGCTACGTCGAGAAGGAGCGTCCACTCGACTGCGCGGGCGGCTTCAAGAGCGAAGGGCTCGGCATCGCGCTGTGCGAATCGATCGACAGCTGCGATCCCAGCGCGCTGATCGGGCTGCCATTGATCCGCCTGTCGCAGACCCTGCGCGAGGTGGGTTTCGAAATTCCGTGAGCGGTGCCGGCGCCGCATACGCAGATTGGGCGCCGCAACCTCAGCCGCGCGTGCTCAGCCGCGCGTGGCGCGGCGAGCCGGCTTGCGCTTCACCGGAGTCATCGAATCAAGCACCGCCGCCAGATCGGCCGGCAGAGGCGCGCTCACGTGGAAAGGAACACCGGAATCCGGCCACTCGAATGCCACCGACTGCGCGTGCAGAAAGGTGCGCTTCAGTCCGTGGCGCCTGAGTTCGGCATTGCGTTCGCGGTCGCCGTACTTGTCGTCGCCCAGCAGCGGATGGCCCGCGAATGAGGCATGTACGCGTATCTGATGCGTGCGGCCCGTGGGAATGTCCACCTCCATCAACGTCGCCAGCTGCCCGAAGAACTGCACCGGCTTGAAGACGCTCACCGATTGCTTGCCGGCCGCGGCCACCCGCACATGCCGTGCGCCGTGTACGCGGCCATCGGTGGCGAGCGGCGCGTCGATCCGCTTGGTACCCAATTGCCAGCTTCCCGAAACCAGCGCCAGGTAGGTCTTGTGCAGGCCGCCGTCGCGAATCAGGGCGTGCAGCGCGGTCAAGGTGGGCCGGTCACGGGCGATCATCAGGCAGCCGCTGGTCTCGCGGTCGAGGCGATGCACCAATTCGAGGCTTTCGCGGGGCCGCGAGGCGCGCAATGCCTCGATGACGCCGAAACTCATGCCGCTGCCGCCGTGTACCGCCACTCCCGCCGGCTTGTCGATCACGAGCAGGTGCCGGTCCTGGAAAATCACGGCGCGCTCGATCAATTCCAGCAGGCTGGTGGATGGCCGTCCGGGCTCCGCGGCGGCCTCCACACGCACCGGCGGGAGGCGCACCTCGTCGCCGGCGGCAATGCGATAGTCGGCGTCCACCCGCTTGCGGTTGACGCGCACTTCGCCCTTGCGCAACAGCCGGTACACCCGGCTGCGGGGCACCGATTTGAAGTGCCGCATCAGGAAATTGTCGATCCGCTGGCCGGATTCCTCGCCGCTCACCGTATGCAGGGCGACGGCGCTCTTCGGTTCACGGATGCGGGGCGGATCGGATGGATGCTCGATGGTCATGGGGGATTGGATCTTCTAAGGTATTGATTACATTGACCCTGGAACGTTTCCATGTTAGCCTTTAAAAACCGTGTCAAGCGCAGATCCTTGAGTGTCGGCTGAGGCCATCCGAGGTGACGCAAATAGACAGGTTTCGGTGGCGCCCCCCGTCCTAGTGGGAGCGCCGCATATTAGTTGGTTCTGGACTTCCAGACCATCGCTCGGCCGATGAGACGGACGCAAGAGAGCCTCGCGGGGCTTCAGCGTCTTACAAGCGGTTAACCGAGAACAAGGCCCCGGGCTTGCCGTATACGTTTTGGCAGAATTGGGTTGGCATGATGCCGGTCGCGTGCTTCGCGTCCGGTGGCAGCCTGTTGTTTGCCGCATCCCGTGTTGCGGCCCCGGCGTTGATTCTCAAGCTCTCCTCGGCCCCTACCACACCAGTTGGGGCACATGAAAAGAATGCTCGTCAACGCAGTTCAAGAAGAAGAATTGCGAGTTGCTCTTGTCGACGGTCAGAAACTCTACGACTTATCGATTGAGATCCCGTCCCGGGAACAAAAAAAATCCAATATCTACAAGGGGCGAATAACCCGCGTCGAGCCGAGTCTCGAGGCGGCCTTCGTCGACTACGGCGCGCAGCGCCACGGCTTCCTACCGCTCAAGGAAGTCTCCAAGGAATACTTCCGCTCGCAGCCCGGACCGCAGGGCCGCCTCAACATCAAGGAACTGCTGCAGGAGGGCCAGGAGCTCATCGTGCAGGTGGAAAAGGAGGAGCGCGGTAACAAGGGCGCGGCCTTGACCACCTTCATCAGCCTCGCGGGGCGCTTCCTGGTGCTGATGCCGAACAACCCGCGTGCCGGGGGCGTTTCACGGCGCATCGAGGGCGAGGACCGCGACCAGATGCGCGAGGCCATGAACGGCCTGCAGATCCCCGATGGCATGGGCGCTATCGTACGCACCGCGGGAGTCGGCCGCTCGACCGAGGAGCTGCAGTGGGACTTGAACAACCTCAAGACCGCGTGGGATGCGATCGTCGCGGCCAACGACGGTCGGCCGGCGCCTTTTCTGATCTTTCAGGAAAGCGATGCCGTCACCCGCGGTCTGCGGGATTATTTTTCCGATGACGTCGGCGAATGCCTCATCGACCAGCCTGAAGCCTTCCAAAAGGCGCAGGAGTACATGCAGCGCTTCATGCCGCCGGACGCCCAGCGCAAACTGAAGCTCTATGAGGATCCGGTGCCGCTGTTCACGCGCTACCAGATTGAGAGCCAGATCGAGTCGGCCTATTCGCACAAGGTCACACTGCCGTCCGGCGGCAGCCTGGTGATCGACCATACCGAGGCGCTGGTATCGATCGACATCAACTCCGCGCGCAGCACCCGCGGCGGCGACATCGAGGCGACCGCCCGCAACACCAACCTGGAAGCCGCCGAGGAAATCGCGAGGCAGCTGCGCCTGCGCGACATCGGCGGACTGATCGTCATCGATTTCATCGACATGGAGTCGCAGACCAATCAGCGGGCCGTGGAGGACATGCTGCGCGACGCGGTGAAAATGGATCGCGCGCGCATCCAATTGGGCAGACTGTCGCGTTTCGGCCTGTTGGAGCTGTCACGGCAGCGGCTGCGGCCGGCGCTCAGCGAAACCACACACATCAACTGCCCGCGCTGCAGCGGCATGGGAACCATACGCGGCGTGGAATCGATGTCGCTCGCGTTGCTGCGCCTGATCGGCGAGGAGGCGCGCAAGGAGCGCACCGGCCGCGTGATCGCCCAGGTCCCGGTCGACGTGGCCACCTACCTGATCAACGAGAAGCGCGAATGGCTCAATCAGATCGAGTCGCGCGACAAGGTCTCCCTGGTGATCGTGCCGAATCCGCACATGCAGACGCCCGCCTACACGCTGCGTCGCATCCGCGACGATGAGAAGGAGTTGCCGGAGAACTCCGGCGTCAGCTATCAACTGGCGGATCAGCCCAGCATCGAGGATTCAAACATCGGCAACCGCGACAAGAAGCCGCCCGCCGACGCACCGCTCGTACCCAGCATTCTGCCGATGTCGGCTGCGCCGGTGATGCCGGTGCCCGAAGCGGCGCCGGCGCCGGTTCCGGTTGCCGCGGCGCAGACCCCGCAATTGGGCGCGCTGGTGCGCTTCGGCAGATGGCTGTTTGGAACGCGCACGAACGGCGCCGCCGTCCAGCCGCCGCAGCCGGCCACGGAAACGCGGCGCGACCGGCCGCCGCAACGCGATGGCCGACCGGATCGCCATCGAAGCGCGAGCGGCGGCGATCGCGACCGCGATCGTGATCGTGATCGCAATCGGGACCGAAATCGCGACGTGCGCCGCGACGCACCGCGCGATCCGCGGCGCGACCGGCCGCGTGGCGAGAATCGCAGCGACGGACCGGCACGCCGTCCGGATAACGCGCAGGGCGGTTCCCGGCCGGACGCGCCGCGCGCCGAGGCACCGCCGCGCAACGACCAGCCGCCGCGGAGCGCTGAACAGCCCAATCGCATCGCCGAGCGGGAAGGCGGAGCAGAACGTCCGCCCAATGAGCGCGGCGAACGCGGTGGCCGCAGCCGTCGGCGACGCGGCCGCGGACGGCGGGATACAGGGGAAAGCGCGCCGAACGGCCAAGGCGTCCCCAACGGCTTCGCCGACGCCGGCGCAGGTCCCGGGCAGTCTGGCGGGCAAGCCACCGGGACGTCGCCGGGACCCTCGTCCGGTCCGGTTTCCGGAGCACCGGCATCGCCGCCGTCTCAGCCCTTCTCGCCGGCGCCCGCGCCCGAAGCCTCGCGTCCGGTGGTGCCGCAGGCCGCACCGACGCCGACGCCGGCACCGACTCCAGCGCCAGCGCCATCGTCATCGCCGTCTCCGGGGGCAGCGCCAGCCGCTGCCCCGCCGGCGGCCGGTGCGGGCGGCGACAAGTATGTGGTGTGGTCCTCGGCACCCAGCGACGCGCCGCGCAGCGGACCTGACGAGCGATAGGGCGCGAGCGTCGCGCTCAGGCTGCCGGCTGTGCGGGATGCGGCAGCCGCTGCCTCAGGACCACACTGACGCCGATCAGGGCGATCGCTAATCCTCGCAGCGCCGAGACGGCCGCCTCATTGGCGGCAGAGCCGATCGACAGCCGGTGGGGGTCCGTCAGTTGCATCGCAAGGAACGACGCGGCGCTGCCGGCGAGGGTCACCGCGGCATAGGCGCTGAGCCAGCCGTGGCGCTGCGCCGGGTCCAGCAGCCGTCCCGGCACGGGTTGCTGCGCGCGGATGCGCAGCGCCCGCACCAGCAGCCACAGAACCAACAGGATTCCGACCAGCGAACTGGCCAGCTGCATGACCTTGAAGGCCATCAGGTGGTGGCCGCCGATGGCGCCGACGGAATCATCCAGCATCGGAAACATGCGCACGCCGCGGGCGCCCTCATGGGTGAAATCGTCCCAAGCCAGGTGCGTCACCGCCCCGGCCAGCACGCCGGCGGAGGCCACCAGCCACTGGCGAACATTGAAAAAATCGGCCGGCAATGCATTGGGGCGGGATCGAAGATACGCGCCATCGGGCAGCAGTTCGAGCACTGCCGGCTTGATCAGCCACTGGAACAGCCAGTAGGTGGCCATGCCCACCGGCAGACAAAAGGTCCCAAGCCCGATGATGCTGTGCGTCTCGAAGCGCGCCAGCCGCCAGGGCAGCAACAGCGAAAAGTCGGGCACCATACTGCCGATCACCGCGGCGGACAGCACCCGCCAGCGTGAGAGATACCGTGCGAACGGCAGCACCGCGGCCGTATGCGAAATCGTAAATGGCATGTCGCCCTCTTGTCATCCAATCGTCATATTACCGGCTTATATATCGTGGCCTGGGTTCCGATTCTCACGGATAAAACAACATGGCCACAACCGACCCCTTCACGCAAACGCCGGCAATCTCGCCGATCTCCAGCACCAAACCGCACCCGGGCTTCAGCCTGTTGACCGCTGCCGTTCTTGCCATCGGCATCATCTACTCCGGCTACCACCTGGCCGAGGATCTATCGGTGGTCAGGGACACCCGGGTGTTTCCCTACATCCTGCTCGGCGTCGCCCTGTTCATCGCCCTGGCCTTCGAATTCGTGAACGGCTTCCACGATACCGCCAATGCGGTGGCCACGGTCATATACACCCATTCCATGCCGCCCAATCTGGCGGTGGTGTGGTCGGGATGCTTCAACTTCCTGGGCGTGCTCGTATCCAGCGGCGCGGTGGCCTTCGGTATCATATCGTTGCTGCCGGTGGAGCTGATCCTGCAGGTCAGCAGCGGCGCCGGCTTCGCCATGGTGTTCGCGCTGTTGATTGCGGCCATCCTGTGGAACCTCGGCACCTGGTATTTCGGTCTGCCGTCGTCGAGTTCGCACACCTTGATCGGTTCCATCATGGGCGTCGGCCTCATGAATCAATTGATGGCCGCGCAGGCGACCGCCACCAGCGGCGTCGATTGGAACCAGGCCGCGAAAATCGGCCAGGCGCTGCTGTTTTCGCCGCTGATCGGTTTCAGCCTCGCCGCCCTGCTGCTGATGATCATGAAGGCGCTGATCCACGTGCCCGCGCTGTATCAGGAACCGAAGGGCAACAAACCTCCTCCCCTGCTGATTCGCGCCCTGCTGGTGCTCACCTGCACCGGCGTGAGCTTTGCGCACGGCTCGAACGACGGTCAGAAGGGCATGGGCCTGATCATGCTGATCCTGATCGGCACGGTGCCCACCGCCTACGCCCTCAACCGCACCATGCACGAATCGGACGTGACCACATTCATCGCCGTATCCGCGCAGGCCCAGACGGCGCTGCAGCACTACGGCCGCGGCCCGGCGCCGGCCGATGCGCATGCCGCGGTCGTGCAGGTGGTACGCACCCGCACGGCGACCGCGGAGGCGCTTCCCGCCGTGGCCGCCCTCACGGGGTCGATTGCGCAGCAGGTGGGTACCTATCATTCGCTCGCCAATGTGCCGGCCGATTCCATGGTGAATTTGCGCAACGACATGTACCTGGTCAGCGAGTGCCTGCGCTTGATGGCCAAGACGCCGTCGCTGTCGATTTCCGCGAATGACCAGAAATCCCTGGCCGCGTACAAGAAGCAGCTGGACAATGCCACCAAATTCATACCGACCTGGGTCAAGGTGGCGGTGGCGATCGCACTCGGCCTGGGCACCATGATCGGCTGGAAGCGCATCGTCGTGACCGTCGGGGAACGCATCGGCAAAACGCACCTGACCTATGCGCAGGGAGCATCGGCTGAACTGGTGGCGATGGTGACCATCGGGGCGGCCGACGCCTATGGATTGCCGGTCAGCACCACCCACGTGTTGTCATCGGGGGTCGCCGGAACCATGGTCGCCAACCACTCCGGATTACAGTGGTCGACGGTGCGCAATCTGCTGATGGCCTGGGTGCTCACCCTGCCGGTCTCGATTGCGCTCGCCGGCGGCCTCTATTGGCTGCTACGCACGCTGCTGTAGCCAATCGAGCAATCCACGGGATGCGGCCGTGGTCAGATCGAGCACCTGCTCGAAGCCTGCCTCGCCGCCGTAATAGGGGTCCGGAACATCGAGCCTCCCCAGTTGTGGTGCGAACTCCAGGAACGGCCGCAGCAGCGCTGCCGAGCCGGACGGGCGCAGCGCCTGTAAATCGCGCAGATTGGCCCGATCCATGGCCAGGATCAGGTCGAAACGCGCGAAGTCCGTGGATTTGACCTGGCGCGCGCGCAGACCACTGAGATCGATCCCGCGGCGCAACGCCGCGCGCTGGCTGCGCGGGTCGGGTGGATCGCCGACATGATAGTCCGCCGTGCCGGCCGAATCGGCCTCGACCTCGAGAGACGGCGCCTCACGGTCGTGCAATTGCCGGAACACGCCCTCCGCCGTGGGACTGCGGCAGATGTTCCCCAGGCAGACGAACAGCACACGCGTCATCGGGAACCGAGAACCGCCCGGACGCGCTCCAGATCCTCGGGTGTGTCGACCCCCGCCGGCGGCGCAAGCTCGACTTTGAGCAGATGGATCCGCATGCCATGCTCCAGTGCGCGCAGCTGCTCGAGCTTTTCGGTCTGTTCGAGTTCGGTGGGGGCCCATCCGGCGAACTCGATCAGGCTGCGGACCCGGTAGGCATAAATGCCGATGTGACGCCATGCCCCGCTGAACCGCGCGGGACTGCCGCCCGCCGCGTCGTCGCGCGGCCAGGGCACCGGAGCGCGACTGAAGTACAGCGCATGGCCGTCCCGCGCGCGCAGCGCCTTGACGTTGTTCGGATCGAGAAACTCCGCCAGGCTCCGGAAGGGCGCGACCGCCGTGGCGATATCCACCAACGGACGTGATTCGAGCGCCTCGGCGACGCCGGCAATCAGCACCGGTTCGATCAGCGGCTCATCACCCTGCACGTTCACCACGATGTCATCCGGCGCAAGGCCCCGCTGACGCGCCACCTCGGCGATGCGATCGGTGCCCGATGCGTGATCCGGGGCGGTCATGGCAAAATCCGCGCCGAAGCTGATGGCCGCGTCGCGAACCCGGTCATCATCGGTCGCAATGATCACGGAAACCGCGCCGCTGACGCAGGCCCGCTCCCACACCCATTGGATCAGGGGCTTTCCGCCGATCGCGACCAACGGCTTGCCGGGAAGGCGCGTCGCCGCGTACCGCGCCGGGATCACTACATGAAACATGGTCCGCTAGCCGCGCACTAACGCCGCAACAGCGGGTCGTCGGCGGGCAGCACCCGCGCTTCCTCGGGCAGCATCAGTGGAATGCCGTCCCGCACCGCGTACGCGAGCCGGTCACCGCGGCATACCAACTCGAGCGAGTTGCCGCCGCCGGCGCTGTGCAGCGGACCCTTGCAGATCGGGCAAACCAGCAGCTCCAACAATCTCTTATCCATGGGCACCTCGCCGCCGCACCGGGACGCGGATGGCATGAGTCACGATATCCAGCAGCCTGCGCTCATCGCCGTCGTCGAAGTGCGCGTCGACCGGCACATACCAATGCCGCCGGTCGGCCATTGTTGCGCATTTTACGGCATCTTTCTCCGTCATCAGCACCGGCCTATCGTCGCCGAAGACGATGTCGTCCCGGCCGATGCGCGCGTGATCGTCGAGCGGATGTCCCAGCACCGCGATTCCATGGGAGCGCAGCATCCCAAAGAACCGTTCCGGATGGCCGATACCCGCAACGGCATGCACCGTCAGTCCGGCGAAGTCGCGCAGCAGCCGGCTGCCGCCGTCCAGCAGCCCGACGGCCGTCGTGCCTTCGAGCCGCATCCCCAATTCCCCGTCGCGCGGCGTGCCGCCGTTCACGACGATCGCATCCACCCCGGACAGGCGCCGCGGGGTTTCACGCAGCGGTCCGGCGGGCAGCAGCCAGCCGTTGCCGAAGCGCCGTTCGCCGTCGACCACCACGATCTCGCAATCCCGGACCAGAGCATAATGCTGCAGTCCGTCGTCGCTCACAATCGACTCGCATCCGACATCGATCAGCAGCTGGGCGGCCGCAGCGCGTTCGCGGCCGGCCGCCACGGGCACAGCGGCACGGCGGGCGAGCAGCAACGCCTCATCGCCCACCACGGCCGGATCGTCACCGGGCCCGACCAGGCGCACGCCTCTCGACGAGCCGCCGTGGCCGCGGGTGACCACCCCGGGGCGCAGGCCCGCCTCGCTCAGACGCCGCGCCAGCCAGCAGACCAGGGGCGTCTTGCCGGTGCCGCCGACACTCAGATTGCCGACCACCACGACCGGACGGCCCAATCGCACCGATTTGCGCAGACTCCTTGCATACAGCGCCCGCCTCCCGCCGGACACCGCCGCGTAGAGCATCGAGCCCGGCTTGAGCCACCAGGGCGGCGGCGACCCGTCGTACCACACCCCATTGAACCAGGTTTGGATGGACATCGGGATGCCGCGCTACTCGCTGAATTGCATCCCATGAAGCGAGGCGTACAGACCGCCGAGCGCCAGCAGTTCACGATGAGTCCCGGTCTCCACGATCCGACCCTGGTCCATCACGATGATCCGATCCGCACCTTCGACCGTGGACAGGCGATGCGCGATGACCAGCGTGGTGCGTCCGCGCATCAGCAGCCCGAGCTCGGTCTGCACGCGGCGCTCGGATTCGTTGTCGAGCGCCGCGGTGGCCTCATCTAGCACCAGAACGGGCGAATCCTTGAGAAGCGCACGCGCGATCGAAATTCTCTGCCGTTGGCCGCCCGATAGGTTTTGGCCGCGATCCGCCAGCACGGTTTCGAAGCCGAGCGGCTGCTGCACGACGAATTCCATCACATTCGCGGCGCGCGCCGCCGCTTCGACGTCCGCGGCGCTCTTGCCGACCGCATTGAACGCGATGTTGTTGTGGATGGTGTCATTGAACAGCACCACCTCCTGGCTCACCAGGCTGACCTGCGAACGCAGATCGGTGAGCCGGTACTCACGTACATCGACCCCGTCGAGCAGCACCGCGCCGCGCACCACGTCGTAAAACCGCGGCACCAGGCTCACCAGCGTCGTCTTGCCGCTGCCCGAACGGCCCACGATGGCCACGGTTTCGCCGGGCTTGACGTGGAAGCTCACGTCGCGCAGCACGCCGTCCTTCTCGCCGCCGTAATCGAACCACACGTGGCGGAACTCGATCTCGCCGCGCGCGCGCGCGATTGCACGGCCGCCGCCGCCGCCCTCCGCCGGCTGATCCAGCAGACCGAAAACGCTCTGCCCCGCGGCGATTCCCTGCTGCAGGGGGCCGCCGACGTTCACCAGGCTGCGCAGCGGCGAGGGGATGAGCATCAAGGCGGTCAGGAAGCCCAGAAAATCACCCACCTGCGTGTCATGCGCGAACACCTGGCGGATCGCCACGTAGAGCACGCCCGCCAGCGCCGTCGATGCGATGAGTCCGACCACCGGATTGCTGATCGCCTTGGCGCGCGCGAGTTTCATGTTGGAGGCGCGGTTCATTTCGTTGACCGCCTCGAATCGCTGCGCCTGGTGATCCTCCGCGTTGAATATCTTGATCAGGCGATGCGCGTCGATCGCCTCCTTCGCCACACGCGTGATGTCACCCATGGAATTCTGTATGCGCGTGCTGTACCGGCGAAAGCTGCGGTTGGCAATCTGCATCAGCCAGGCGATCGGCGGCGCGGCGGCGATGACGAACACCGCCAGGCGCCAGTTCATGGAGAACAGGGTCGCGACCAGTCCGATGATGGTCAAACTGTCGCCGATGAGGGAAATGGAGGCGTTGGTGGCGGCGTCCGCCACCAATTCGATGTTGTAGGTCAGCTTCGACAGCTGGTTGCCGGACTGCTGGCGGTCGAGATACGCCGTCGGCAGCCGCAGATAGTGCGCGAACACATCGCGCCGCAGCCCCTTGATGACCTGGCGGCCCACCCAGGTCGGATAATAGTTCGAAACGTAGTCGCCGACGCCGCGCAAGGCGAACAGCACGATCACTCCGATCGGTATCTCCCATAAAACCTGCGGATTCTTCTTGATGAACGCGCCGTTGAGGAAGGTCTTGACCAGATAAGCCAGTGCGGAATTGGTGGCGGCGAACAGAATCATGCCGAGCACGCCGATCATGAACACGCCGGTGTACGGCCGTGCATAGCGCAGCAGGCGCTTGTATATGGACCAGGATTTGTCGTCGAGCTTGGGCAGCGGCCTCACCGGCGCGGGATTCTCGCTCAAGGCGGCGATTCCCTGGGAGATTCCTGGCGCACCGTGGCGATGTTGAGCTGCGCAAATCCGAGGCGTCCGGCGACGTCCATGGCCGTGACCACCGCCTGATGGGTGGCACGCGCATCCGCACGGATCGTGATCGGGCCGCGGTATGCACCGGCCTCCTTGAGCAGAGCCGCACGCAGGGTATCGGGACTCGCGTTGATGAGGCCGCGCTCATTGACGCGGTAGCCACCCTCGGCGGTCACCGTGATCATCAACGGTTCATGCGACCCCTGGGGCAGCGGAATGTCGCTCGCCTGCGGCAACTGCACCCTGACGCGCCCCTCCTGCTGGAAGGTCGTCGACACCATGAAAAAGATCAGCAAGACGAGCAGCACGTCGATGAGGGAAATCAGGTTGATCTCCGGATCCTCGCGATGGCGCGGCCGCAGGTTCATGATCAGCCGCTTCTGAGCTGACGCCCGCGTTCATCGAGGGCGTCCACCAGTTTCATCGCCTCCTTTTCCATCTGCACGACCAGCCGTTCCACCTTGCCGCGCATGAACCGGTAGGCGATCAATGAGGGAATCGCCACCGTGAGCCCCGCCGCGGTGGTGATCAGCGCTTCACCGATGCCGCCGGACAGGACCCGCGGGTCGCCGATACCGTTCGCCGTGATGGCATTGAAGGCGTGGATGATGCCGGCCACCGTGCCGAGCAGTCCCAGCAGGGGTGCGACGGCGGCGATCGTGCCCAGGGTGTTCAAAAAGCGCTCGAGTTCATGCACCACATGCCGGCCGCCGTCCTCGAGACGCTCCACCATCAACGGCCGCGGCTTGTTGCGGTTGGCGAGGCCGATCGCCAGCAATTGTCCCAGCGGTGAATTTTGCGCGACCGCGGCGATCAATTTGTCGTTGAGCTGATCCGCTTCGATCCATTCCCAGACCTTCTGCGCGAGATTCGGCGGTATGACGCGGCTGCTTTGCAGGGTCCACAGGCGCTCCAGAATGATGGCAACAGCGGCGATCGAGCAAATGATGATCGGCCACATGAAGCCGCCGCCTGCGCGGATGATCTCCCACATTGGGTCCCCATAGGTATTTCCAAAAGTGCGGGCATGATACTTGAGCGACGACCATTGAGACAGCGCGGCAGGCCGATCCCGGATTGCCGCAGCCGCGGCGGCCATCCGGCCCGCGCACGGGCTGCGAAGTCCATCGCAATTTGCGCCGATGGGCGGCTGAAGTCCTGCCGGCGGATCTATTTCCGCGGCTCGAAAGCGCATAATGCGCTGTAACGAAGAAGCGAACGACTTTCATGCAACGCTGGCTGAAACGCATCACACCGCCCCGCGACGCGCTCGAGAAACATTGGTTTCTCCGGCATTTCGCCGCCATGGTGCTCGACCCCGGCTGCTGGAAGTTTCATCGCAACAACGTCACGCGGGCATTCGCACTGGGTTTGTTCATCGCGTTCATTCCGCCCACGCCGCTGCTGCCCCTGCACATGATGATCTGCACGGTCCTCGGCGTCTCCTTGAGGCTGAACCTGCCGGTGCTGTTCACCACCGTGTTCGTCAGCAATCCGTTCACCTGGGTGCCGCAGGTCCTCGGCTCGATCTGGGTCGGTGCCAAGCTGATGGGGATGGACATCGTGCCGCTCGTCCATCAAATGCGCCATCAAGACATCCGCGCGGACCTGCATCAGCTGTGGCCGCCACTACTGCTGGGCGCGCTGGTTCTCGGCCTCATCGCCGCAGCCTCGGGATACGTGTTCGCGCAGTGCCTGTGGCGCGCCAGGGTCGCTTATCATTTGCGCTGCCGGCGGGCACGCGCGGCGCGCCCACGGACGCCCGATCGCGGCTAGCGCTGCACCAGAACGCCGTCCGCGAGGTTCAGCACCCGGTCGAGGCGCGCCGCAAGACGCTCATCGTGCGTCACGATGACCAGACTGGTGTTGAGTTCACGGTTGAGCTCGAGCATCAATTCGAACACCTGGGCGGCATTCATGCCGTCCAGGTTGCCGGTGGGCTCGTCGGCCAGCACCAATTGCGGGCGCGTCACCAGCGCGCGCGCGACCGCGGCGCGCTGCCGCTCTCCGCCCGACAGCTGCGAAGGGCGGTGCTCCAGGCGCTGCGCGAGCCCCACCCGCGACAAGATCGACGCCGCCTGCTGCCGGGCCTCGCGCGGGCTGGCGCGCCGTACCAAAAGAGGCATGGCGACGTTCTCCAGGGCCGTGAATTCCGGCAGCAGATGATGGAATTGATAAACGAAGCCGACCGCACGATTGCGCAGCCTGCCGCGCTCGGTGTCGCTGAGCTGGTTCATCGCCGCGCCGGCGATGCGCACCACTCCCCTAGTCGGCAGATCGAGTCCGCCGAGCAGCTGCAGAAGCGTGGTCTTGCCCGAACCGGACGCGCCGACGATGGCGATGCGCTCACCGGCACGCACGGTGATGGACGCACCGCCAAGCACCTGCAGCGTGACCGCGCCCTGCACGAATTCCTTGACCAGATCGGCCCCTTCGAGCACCACGTCGTTCGAGCTCAGCATTACGGGAACCTCAATTTCAGCGTTCAATCGTTCCTCAGGGATGCCGCCGGCAGCAGCCGCGCCGCGCGCCAGGCGGGATAAAGCGTCGACAGGCACGCGAGCACGAATGCCACCGCGCATATTTGCAACACGTCCGCGACCCGCACATGGGCCGGCAAATCGCTCATGAAATACACCCGGGCATCCAGAAACTTGAAGCCGACCACGCTTTCCAGCGCGTGCACAAGTCCCTGCAATTCCACGGCAATCGACACTCCGATGATCACTCCGGAGGCGATGCCGAGGATCCCGATCAGGCTGCCCTGTATCACGAACACCGACAGGATGCTGCGCGGCGAGGCGCCGAAGGTGCGCAGTATCGCGATGTCGCGGCGCTTGTCCTTGACCACCATGACCATGGTCGAGACGATGTTGAATGCCGCGACCGCGACCACCAGCGACAGAATGACGAACAGGATGCGCTTGGTGATTTCGATCGACCTGAAGAAGTTCGCGTGTTGCCCGGTCCAGTCCTCGACGTAGTAGCCGCCCCCCAGGGCCAGTGCCGCGGCGCGCACTATGCGCGGCGCCGCGAACATGTCATCGACATTCAGGCGGATTCCGCTGATGTCGCTCCCCATGCGAAGCAGTCTGGCCGCGTCCTGCATCGCCACCAGGGCGATGCGCCGGTCGTACTCATACATCCCCAGCGTGAGGATTCCGGTCACCTCGAAGCTGCGCATACGCGGCATGACGCCGACCGGCGTGACGCTGCCCTGCGCCACGATCAATACGACGCGGTCACCGACCGCGGCACCGAGTTCATCGGCCAGCGCCTTGCCCAGGATCACCCGGTAGCGGCCGGGCACGAGATCCGCCAGCCGGCCGCTCACCAGATGAGGGGCGAGGTCCGCGACCCGGCCCTCGTCGGCCGGCAGTACGCCGCGCAGCAGTATGCCCGCGGACTTCGATCCATGGACCATCATGGCCTGCGACTCGACATACGGAGCAGCGCCCCGCACGCCGGGTAGTCTGCTGACCTGGTCGACTTTCGGTGCCCAGTCCGGTATCCGCCCCTCCAGTCCCGAGATGGTTGCATGTGCGGTGAGGCTGAGGATACGGGTGCGCAATTCCTCCTCGAATCCGTTCATCACGGACAGAACGACGATCAACACGGCGACGCCCAGCGCCAGCCCCGCGATGGCGATGCCAGCGATCAGCGAAACGAAACCGCGCCGCGGCGATGCGCGCAGGTAGCGCAACCCCACGAACCCCTCATACCAGTAGCGCATCATTCGTAGCGCAGCGCTTCGGCCGGCTGGGTGCGCGCCGCACGCAGCGCCGGATAGATGGTGGCCGCGAAGGTCAGAATCAGCGCGGCCGCCGCGATCGATACGACATCGTGCGGATGCAGCTCGCTCGGTATCGTCGGAAAGTAATAGACGTCCGGATCCATGATGTGAAAGCCGAAGGTTCTCTCGAGAAACGGCACGATCACGTCCACGTTCAGAGCCAGCCCCACTCCGAGGGCGACCCCGATGCCGGTGCCGAGCCAGCCTATGAGCGCCCCCTGGGTGACGAACACGGCAAGCACCCCGTTCGGGCTCAAGCCGAGGGTCCGAAGAATGGCGATGTCGGTCCGCTTGTCGTTCACCACCATGACCAATGTCGCCACGATATTGAACACCGCGACCGCGACGATCAGCATCAGGATCAGTCCCATCATGGTCTTTTCGATGCGGATGGCGCGAAAATACGCTTCATTTTCCTGGGTCCAATCGCGCACGGTCAATCCCGGTGCGAGCCGCGCGGCGGCGGCGCGCGCCAGCGCCGGCGCCTGCAGCACGTCGGCGAACTTCAGCCGTATGCCGGTCGGACCGTTCAGGCCGCGCAGGGCCTGTGCATCGTGCAGATCGATCAGCGCCAGGACGCTGTCATGATCCTGCAATCCGACTTCGAATATCCCCGACACGTCGAATTCCTGCAGGCGCGGCACGATGCCGCCGGCCGCATCGGTGGCGCCGGGAATCATCACGGTCACCGCATCCCCGACGCCCACCTGCAGCTGATAGGCCAGCATCCGGCCGAGAATGATCCTGTTCATGCCGGGCTTCAGGTCGGTGATCTTGCCCTCGCGCATGGAATCGGCGATGAGCGACACACCGGGTTCCAGTGCCGGGTCGATGCCCCGCACGATTGCGCCGCTCATCGACGGAGCGCGGCTCAACATGGCATCGGTATCCAGAAATGGCGCGGCGCCCACCAGGCCGCGCGCACCGTGCAGCTGCCCGATGCGCTCCCGCCAATCGGGTATGGCCGCGCCGCCCGCGGCAAGGGTCGCGTGTGCGGAAACGCTGAGCAGACGGCCGCGCAATTCGGACTCGAAACCGTTCATCACGGAGAGCACCGTGATCAGCGCCGCCACTCCGACCGCGACGCCGAGCAATGACACCCAGGTGATGAAGGACACGAAGAAACTGTGTTCGCGGGCGAGCGAATAGCGCAGGCCCACGAACACGGGTACGGGCTGAAACATGCGCGGCGATTAAACCACAGGCCGTCGGGATTTGGTGGGGGGCCCGGATTCCTCCTTATAATTCAGAGTGTTGGGAGTGCGAATCGGGAGCCGGCCGGGGGCCGCGCAGCGATGATATAGTCTCCACCCTTCGGGCACGGTCGTTGAGGTGCGTCATGGGCTTCAAAGCATTGTTCGCGGCGTTTGCCATCGCCGGTCTCGCCGGCGCCGCCCCGGCCGCGACCGTGGCGGTCGATGGCGGAATCGCCGTCAAGGAGTCGGGCATCGCCACGCCGGTTGCCGGCATGACGATGGATGAAGTGACCGCCAAATTCGGTCAGCCCGCCGAAAAGATTCCTGCCGTCGGCAAGCCGCCGATTTCACGCTGGTCATATCCCGGCTTCATCGTGTATTTCGAGTACAACCACGTGATCCATAGCGTGGTTGCGAATTCCTGATCGACGCGATTCCGCGCATCACGTAACATCCCCGGCGGTTTGAGCCAGCTCACCGCGCCGCGCGCGGCGGGCGTTTTTTGTCCGTCGATCCAAAACCGATGCCGCTACTAGCCCCACGACTCCCGACCGCGCATACCCAAGTCAAATGGGGTCGTCTCTACGGAGCGGCGCCGGCGCTCGCCATCGCGGAAGCCGCCGCCGCCGCCGCCGCGCCGCTCCTCGTCATCGCACCGAATTCGCGCGACGCGGAGGCGCTGCGCGATGAGATCGCCTTTTTCGCCGGGACGGGACACACGGTCGGACACTTTCCGGATCTGGAAACGCTGCCCTACGACAGCTTCTCGGCCCATCCGGACATCACCTCGGCGCGGCTCGCGTCCCTGGCGGAGCTGCCGCGAGCCCGCAGCGGCGTGTGGGTGGTAGCCGTGGACACCCTGATGCAGCGGCTGCCGCCGCGCAGTTACATCGAGGCCTTCTCCCTCAAAGTGCATGTCGGCGAGGCCCTGGACATCAATGCGTTGCGCGCCAAACTGACCCTCGCAGGCTACGCGGCGGTCACGCAGGTGGTGGCGCACGGCGAATTCGCGCTGCGCGGCTCGCTGATCGACGTCTTTCCGATGGGTTCGGTCTCGCCGTACCGCATCGACATGCTCGATCGCGACGTGGACACCATCCGGCGCTTCGATCCCGACAGCCAGCGTTCGGGCGCGAAGCTGCAGCGCATCGAATTGCTGCCGGCGCGCGAAACCCCGCTGCACCCGGACGCGGTACGCGAATTTCGCCGCCGTTACCGGCTGCGATTTACCGGGGATCTCTCCGAGCAGTTGATCTATCGCGACGTGAGCCAGGGGATCGCGCCGGGCGGGATCGAATTCTTCCTGCCGCTGTTCTTCGAGCGCACCTCGAATCTGTTCGAATACCTGCCGGCCGACAGCGTGGTTGTGGAGGTCAACGAGGCCTGCTCGCGCGTCGAGGATCTGTGGAAGGGCATCGGCTTGCGGCACGAACAGCTGCGCCACGACCGCAGCCGTCCGATCCTCGACCCGGTCGACCTGTATCTGACTCCGGCCGAGTTCGACGGGCAGCGCTCGGCATGGCGGCAAGTGCAGCTTCGCAACTTCGAATGGCCGGACCTTGCGTCCGCGGCCGATGCCGCCGACGTGCAAAACTTCGACAGCGCGGCCCCGTCCAGGGTGAGCATCGACGCCCGTGCGGAGCAGCCGGCGGCCGCACTGGTGGCACACCTGGCGGCAAGCCCGGCGCGCGTGCTGCTCGCTGCCGAATCCGCCGGGCGCCGTGAATTGCTGCTCGACCTGCTGCGCGCGCACGGAATTCAACCCAGGCTGTTCGAATCCTTTGCGGCCTTCCTCTCCGGCGAGGCACGCCTCGGCGTCACGGTCTGCGGGGCCGTGTCGGGGCTCAAACTCGACGCACCGCCGCTCGAAATCCTCACCGAATCGCAGCTGTTCGGCGACCGCGCCCGCCAGGAGCGGCGGCGGCGGCGCGCCGAGCGCGATCCGGCCGCCATATTGAAGGAGCTGTCCGACCTGCACATCGGCGCGCCGGTGGTGCACGAAAGCTACGGAGTCGGCCGCTACCTCGGCTTGCAGACCATGGACGTCGCAGGCCATACGGGCGAGTTTCTGGTGCTGGAATACGCGGATGGCGACAAGCTTTATGTACCGGTGCAGGCGCTGCACCTGGTGTCACGCTACACCGGCGCGCCGGCGGAAACCGCCCCGCTGCACAAGCTCGGCGGCGAACAGTGGCAAAAGGCACGGCGCAAGGCCGCGCAGCGCATTCGCGACGTCGCCGCGGAATTGCTGGATCTGTACTCGCGCCGGGCGGCCCGCCAGGGCACGCGGATGATGGCCGGCGAGGCCGAATATCGCGCCTTTCAGGCCGGCTTCCCCTTCGAGGAGACCGCCGATCAGGCGGCCGCCATCGAGCAGGTTGTCGAGGATCTGAGGTCCGACAAACCCATGGACCGTGTCATCTGCGGCGACGTCGGATTCGGCAAGACCGAGGTAGCCCTGCGGGCGGCCTTCGTGGCGGTGCAGGCCGGCAAACAAGTGGCCGTGCTGGTCCCCACCACACTGCTCGCGCAGCAGCATCTCACCACGTTCACCGATCGGTTCGCGGATTGGCCGGTGCGAGTCGAGAGCCTGTCGCGGTTCCGCACCAACAAGGAAGCCGAAGGCGTGCTCGCGGGTGTGGCCGCCGGTACGGTCGACATCGTCATCGCGACGCAGCGCCTGTTGCAGGGCAAGGCAAACTTCAAGGACCTGGGTCTCGTGGTCATCGACGAGGAACACCGGTTCGGTGTGCGCGACAAGGAAAAGCTCAAGGCGCTCAGAACCGAGGTCGACGTGCTGACCCTCACCGCCACGCCCATTCCGCGCACCCTCAACATGGCCATGGGCGGACTGCGCGACCTGTCGCTGATCACCACGCCACCGGCCGATCGCCTGGCCGTCAAGACATTCGTGATGGAGTGGAATGAGGCCGTGGTCCGGGAGGCAGCCCAGCGCGAGATCCGCCGCGGCGGGCAGATCTACTTCGTCCACAACACCATCGAGACGATCGAGAAGACCGCGCAGGCCATCCGCGAACTGGTGCCGGAGGCCGGCGTCGCGGTAGGACATGGACAGATGCGCGAACGTGAATTGGAGCAGCTCATGCTCGATTTCTATCATCGCCGCTTCAACGTGCTGGTGTGCACGACCATCATCGAGAGCGGCATCGACGTGCCCACCGCCAACACGATCGTGATCGACCGCGCGGATCGCTTCGGACTGGCGCAGATCCATCAATTGCGCGGCCGTGTGGGGCGATCGCACCATCGCGCCTATGCCTATCTGATCACCCCGCCGAGAAGAAGCATGACTGCCGACGCCATCAAGCGCCTCGAGGCGCTCGAATCCCTGGAGGAACTGGGGGCGGGCTTCACGCTCGCCACCCACGATCTGGAGATTCGCGGCGCCGGCGAACTGCTCGGCGATGAGCAAAGCGGCCAGATTCAGGAGATCGGCTTCAACCTGTACATGGAACTGTTGGAGCGTGCCGTGACCTCCCTCAAGGCCGGCAAGCAGCCGGACCTGGAGCGTCCGGCGGACGCCGGCCCGGAGGTAGATCTGCACCTGCCGGCGCTGATCCCCGAGGACTACGTGCCGGACGTGCATCTGCGCCTGGTGCTGTACAAGCGCATCGCCAGCATCGCAACCCGTGAGGAACTCGGCGATCTGCAGGCGGAGATGATCGATCGATTCGGACCGCTGCCGGATTTCACGCGGTCGCTGTTCCGCTCGGCCCAGATGAAGCTGCGCGCCGCGAAGATCGGCATCCGCAAGATTGATGCGGGTGCCACCAGCGGTTACTTCGTCTTCGACGAGCACAACCACATAGAGCCCAAGCGGGTTCTCAAACTGCTCCAGGGGCGCCCCAAGGAATTTCGACTGGATGGGCCGCTCAAGCTGCGCTTCGCCCACGACGCGCGAACCGAGGAGAAGCTGTTCACCCGAGTGGAGCAACTGCTCGAACTGCTGGAGGTGCCCGCGTGACCACGTTCCTGCTCGCATTCGGCGCATTGGTCTCCATCGTCAATCCGCTGTCGGGCACCTTCATCTTCTTCGGAGCGACCCGCGAGCTTGAGCCCCGCGTACGCGCCCAGGTGTCCCGTTGGGTGGCCATCTATTCGTTCTCGATCATGGCCGCATCGCTCTACGTAGGCGCCTACGTGCTCAGCTTCTTCGGGATATCGATACCCGTCCTGCGGGTCGCCGGCGGCATCATCGTCTCCATGTCCGGCTGGCGGATGCTCACGGAGCCCGACGCCACCGAACAGCGCCGCAGCGAGACTCCGCGCCCACGCTCCATCACCGTGCCGCCCAGCCGCCTTGCGTTTTATCCGCTGACGATGCCGCTGACGACCGGCCCCGGCACGATCTCGGTGGCGATCTCCCTCGGAGCCGGCCGGCCGAGCGGGTTCCATGCCTCCTCCGTCGAGTTCTTCGTCGAAACGCTGGCTGCGGTGGCGCTGCTCGCACTGCTCATCTATGTGAGCTACCGGCACTGTGCCCGTCTCGCCGACCTCCTCGGCGGTACCGGCACGACGATCGTGGTGCGGCTGTCCGCGTTCCTGTTGTTTTGCATCGGCATCCAGGTGTTCTGGAACGGCGCCGCAGAGCTTCTCGGAACGCTGCCGCTCGGCAGCGTCGGGGTGAGCTAGGTGCAGGGAAATTGCCGGGGGACGGTCAGGCGGCCTGGTTGCGCCCGGATCTTTTGGCGATCTGCAACTGCATGTGGGACTTTTGCAGCAGCCCGGCCGGGCTGTCACCGGCCTCCGGTACCGTGGCGGCGACCCCCACGCTCACGCTCACATAGCGCAGCACGATGGAGCGCGGATGATGGATCCGCAGATCCCGTACCCGCTCGGTCATCTGCTGTGCGACGCGCATCGCCTGGTCGAGCATCAATCCGGGCGCCAATGCCATCAGGCTTCCGCCGTCGATGCGTGCCGCAACGTCGCCGGCACGGCGCAAGCAGCCTGATATGCAATGCGCGACGCGCCGGATCGCCGAATCCCCCGCCGCCCGGCCGAAGGTGCTGTTGTAGAGATCCAGCGCGTCGAAGTCCACGGTGAAGATGGCGACGCTGCGGCGCTCACGCTGGGCGATGGCCCAGTCCCGCTTCAACAGTTCCTCCAGGTAGGCCAGTGTGTACAGCCCGGTCAACCGATCGTCGCGAATCGCGATCGAAGTCGGCTGATGCGCGCCGCTCAAGGTATCACGCGCCTGGCGCGGATCCGCCCGCAGCCGTTCGCCCGCATCACGATGGTATCCGACGAAGTGGCTGACGCTGCCATCGGCGTCGCGCAGCGGCAGTATCTGCATCTCATTCCAGAACAGCGAGCCATCCTTGCGGAAATTGCGCAGCAGCACGCGGCAGGGATCGCCGCGGCTCAGCGCCTCGTGCAGCCGATGACGGCCGTCCTGTTCGCGTTCCTCGCCCTGCAGGAGGCGCAAATCGCGCCCCAACAATTCGTCGGCCGAATAGCCCGTCATCGACTCAAAGGCCTCATTGACGTACCGGACGGGATGATCGGTGCCGCCGGCGTCCGCCAGCACCACCCCGTCCGGCGCGGTTTCGACCATGCGGCGCATGATCTCGGCATCGACCGCGCTCACGAGCGGCCCCCGAGCACCAGTGGCGGCGCTTCCGACAGTTTCGCCACGCCAGCCCGCGCTTCCTGCCAGCCCGCGCTGGCGGTCAGCGCAGCGGGCGGTTCGCCGCGCGCCCGCATGCGTACCAGCCTGGCCAAGGAGGTCGGATTGAGCCCGCCGGGCTTGAAGCCGTCGAGTACGGTGAGCACCGCTTGGCGGTCGTTGCAGATCAGCAGCACATCGCAGCCGGCGGCGAACCCCAGACGCGCCCGCGCCGTGATGTCGCCAAACGCCGCCGCCCCCGCCATGCTCAGATCATCCGCAAAGACGCATCCATGGAAATCGAGCTCTGCCCGAAGGATGCCGTTGATCCAGCGATCCGACAGGCTGGCTGGCAGGGCATCGACCTGCGGATAGACCACGTGGGCCGCCATGATCCCGGAGAGATGATTTTGGATGAGCAGGCGGTAGGGCCGCATGTCGGCTTCCAGATCCGCCAGCGCGCGCCGATCCACCGGCAGCGCGATGTGGGAATCGGCGACGACCGCGCCATGGCCCGGAAAATGCTTGGCGGTGGCCGCCATGCCGGCTTCGCGCATCCCCGCCGCATAGGCGGTGCCGAGCGCGGCAACCGCATCGGCATCCCGGTGGAAGGCGCGGTCGCCAATGATTTCGCTCACCCCGTAGTCGAGATCCACGCACGGCGCAAAGCTGAAGTCCACACCCACTGCGCGCAGCTCGACGGCCATCAGCCAGCCGGTCCTGTGTGCCAGAGCCAGTGCCTCGCGCCGATCCTGATCGTAGCGCCTGCCGAGGGCGCGTGCCGGCGGCAGCAGCGTGAAGCCGTCGCGAAACCGCTGCACGCGACCGCCCTCGTGATCCACGGCGATCAGCAGAGCAGGCGAGCGCAGTGCGCGAATCGAAGCCGTGAGCGCGGCGACCTGTTCCATGCTGTGGAAATTGCGCGTGAACAGGATCACGCTGCCTACCAGCGGGTGACTGAGGACCCGGCGGTCGTCGGAATTCAATTCCGTGCCGGCGATGTCGACCATGAGCGGGCCAAGGCTCATGCGTCGCTCTCGAAAACCGCCATTGATTCAACGTGGGTGGTATGCGGAAACATGTCCATCACCCCTGCTGCGATCAGCCTGAACCGGTGCTGCTCCACGAGGATTGCCGCGTCGCGAGCCAAGGTCCCCGGATGGCAGGAAATATACACGACTCGACGCGGCCGCCACTGCGGTATGAGCGCCATGACCTCGCGCGCTCCCGCCCTCGGCGGATCGAGCAGCAACCGGTCATAGCGGTCCTGCGACCACGGCCCGAGGCGGCCGGGCTCGAACAGATTTTCGGCATGGAACTCCAAGTTCTCGATGTGATTGCGCAGCGCATTGGCACGGGCGGCCAAGGTCAGCGCCGCGTCACCCTCGATTCCAACCACATATCGCGCGCACCGCGCGAGCGGCAGGGTGAAGTTGCCGACACCGCAAAACAGATCAAGCACCGTATCGCCGGCGCCGGCCTGCAGCTGCTCCGCGGCGGCCTGCACCGTGGCCGCATTGATGCCGGCGTTGATCTGAATGAAATCGGCGGGTCCGAATTCGATGGCGACGTCTGCGAAGCCGAGTTCGTACCGCAACGGCGGATAATCGGCGCGCAACGGGCGGATCGTGTCGATGCCGCCGCTCTGCAGATGCACCTGCACCTTGCGCCGGATGGCGAACGCCTCGAGCCTGTCGAGGTCATCTGCGGTGGGCTCGGCGAGCACTCGAATGGTCAGCGCGACCGCATCGTCGCCTGCTGCGACCTCGACCTGGGGTATTTGCTCGCGCAGGCTCAGTGTTTCGACCAATGCGGCAAGCTCCTCGGGCAGCGAGGCGAGCGGTTCGATCAGCACCTCACAACGGTGAATGTCGGCGATGTAGGGCTTTTCCCGTTCGCGAAAGCCCGCCAGCACGCGGCCCTTCTTGCGCACGAACCTGACCCCCAGCCGGGCGCGCCGCCGGTAGGCCCATGGCGGACCGGCCAGCGGCTCAAGGATGCGCGCGGGAGTTACCCGGCCGATGCGCTCGAGATTGTCGAGCAACTGCGCCTGCTTGATCGCGAGCTGCGCGGCGGGACTCAGATGCTGCAGCGAGCAGCCGCCGCAGGTGCCGAAGTGTGCGCAGCGCGGTTCCACGCGCTCGGCCGAGCGGAGCGTGATGCCGGCCAATTCGGCCTCGTCCAAATGACGCCGCCGCTTGAGCAGCCGGATACGGACCGTCTCGCCCGGCAGAGCTCCCGCAATGAACACCGTCTTGCCGTCGATGCGCGCAACGCCGCGTCCGTCGGTCGTGAGGCCGACCACATCCGCTTCCTGGAGCGCCGGCGGGCGGTCGGCGCTCAAGCGGCGCGCCACGCTGCCGCGAATTCCTTCAGGTGTGCGGCACCGGACTCCTCCAGGAGCGTGCGCACGCGACCGATCTCGCGGACGTGCTCCTGCGCGCTCAGGCGTCCGCGCAGCAGTTCGAAACGCAGGTAGATGAGATAGGTGTTGAGCACGTCGCTCTCGCAGTACGCGCGGATGCTCGCCAGTTCGCCGCGCAGGTACGCCGGCCAGACCTCCGATCCCTGCATGCCGGCCTTGCCGGGGAAACCGAGCAAAGTGGCCACATCGTCGAGGCTCGCGCGGCCGCGACCCTGGAATCCGGACAGAATGTCCATCAAGTCCATGTGCCGCCAGTGAAACCTGCTCAGGTAGTTGCTGTAGCGAAAACTCGAGTCGCTGTCGCCCGTCTCCCAATAGCGCGAGGCCGTCACCCCGTGCAGCAGGCTTCGATAATTCAACACCGGCAGATCGAAACCGGTGCCGTTCCAGGACACGAGATCCGGCGTGAATTTATCCAATCCCTCGAAGAAGCGTTCGATCAGCTCCTTTTCCGTGGACCCCTCGTCGCCGAGGCTCCACAGCTTGAGCGAATCGCGCGACCGCATGACGACGGAGATCGCGATGACCCGGTGCTGTTCGTGCGACAGGAAATCCGACCCGACCTCCTGACGGCGTTTGGTGAACATGATCTGCCCGACCTGCTCGTCCGACAGATCGTGCAGGCCATGGAGCCGGCGGCCGAGTTCGGTATCGGGCACCGTTTCAATGTCGAAAATCAGCGTATTCAACCGCTTGCCCGCATCAGCACGGCCACGGCCACCACCAACCCCGCCTCGTCGGTCAGCGTCACGTGGCCGTCGCCGACACCCAGCCGATCGCGAACCGCGGCGCCGCGCACCGAATACACGATCTGCGGCCTGCCCCAGGTGTTTTGCACGATGCCGACGTCGCGGATCCACACCCCGTGTGCAAAGCCGGTTCCCATTCCCTTGACGATGGCCTCCTTTGCCGCGAATCGCATCGCCAAGAAGCGCACGGGCCTGGCCGTGCGCTCGAGTTGCGCACGCTCCTCCGGCATCAACAAATGCGAGACGAAACGCTCCCCATGTTTCTCAAAGACCCGTTCGACCCGGTCGATCTTCAGCACGTCGATGCCGATGCCGAATATCATGCCGCTGACGTCATGTCCCGCGCCGCGCGGCGCGCATCAGGGACTTCATGTCCCGCACCGCCCGCGGCAGGCCGTCGAATATGGCGCGCGCCACGATGGCGTGCCCGATGTTCAACTCCACGACCTCCGGAATCGCGGAGATGGGTTCGACATTGTGATAATTGAGGCCGTGACCGGCGTTGACCGCCAATCCCAGCGACGACGCGATGCGGGCGGCTGCGCGCACTCGCTCGAATTCCCGCGCGCGTTCCGCGCCGACGGCCTGCGCATAGGCACCGGTGTGCAGCTCGATCACCGGCGCGCCGGCGCGCTTGGCGGCCTCGATTTGCAGCGGATCCGGATCGATGAACAGCGAAACCCGGATTCCCCCGGCACCCAGCACGCCGCAGGCCTCGCCGATGCGCGCCGCCTGCCCGGCAACGTTCAAGCCACCCTCGGTGGTCACCTCTTCGCGCGATTCGGGCACCAGGCAACAGTCCTGCGGCAGCACTCGCTGTGCGATGCCGAGCATCTCGTCGGTCACCGCCATTTCCAGGTTCATGCGCGTCTGCAGGGTGGCGCGCATCAGGGTCAGGTCCCGTTCCTGGATGTGCCGCCGGTCCTCGCGCAGGTGCAGCGTGATGCTGTCGGCTCCCGATTGCTCCGCCAGCAGCGCCGCGAGCACGGGGTCGGGATAGGCCGCGAGGCGCACCTGGCGCAGCGTCGCAACGTGATCGATGTTCACCCCAAGGGCCGGTCCGCCGTGGGACGGCAGGACACCGTTCATATGCGCTCCCGCCGGCTCATACGCGCTCCCGCCGGCTCATACGCGCTCCCGCCGGCGCAGCGCGACCATGACCTCGCGCGATTTCAATGGGCGCCCATCGAGGCAGGAGTCGATGGCCGCGCGCAGCACCCGCTTCGCATCACGCAGCGAGCGTTCGTTGCCGAACTCCTCCGCCTCGAGATCCGCCAGGGACTGGCCGTACACCGCCCCCGGCGCCTCGGCCACGCACGGATGGGGACCACTCTCCAACTTGAACCGATAAAACTTGCCGGTCTCAACCGGCCGACCCTCATTCGTCCTCGCGAGTTCCAAACCATAACCCAGATCGTCGAGCAGGCGCTTCTCAAAGCGGCGCAGGCTCGGCTCCTCGCGTTCGCCGGCGCATAGCGCGGCCACCGCCTCGGTGTAGGTGTCGAAAATTTCCGGATGCGGATCGCATCGTTCGGTGAGCTTGAGCACCAGCTCGTTCAAATAGAAACCGCTCATTAGGCTCTGCGCGGGCAGCCGGGTTATTCCGCCGTCGATCTCCGCCCCCACCAATTGGCAGGCCTCCGATTTTCCGGTCCAGGACACCAGCAGGCGCTGGAAGGGACTTAAGGTGGCGCGCAGCGCGGACTTCGGCCCGCTCGCCCCGCGGGCAAACAAGCTCAGCCGGCCGTGTTCACGGGTGAACGCTTCGACGATACGGCTCGAATCACGGTAGGCATACTGGTGCAACACGAAGGCCGGCGTCAGCCACACGCGCCGCGTGCTCTTCACAGGGTGTCGTACCCGAACTGGCGCAGCGCCATCTCGCTGTCCGCCCAGTTCTCCTTGACCTTCACCCACAGTTCCAGATGCACCGAGCGCTGCCACAGGTCGTTGAGCTCGATGCGTGCGAGGCGGCCGATCTCCTTGAGCCGCTCGCCGCCCTGGCCGATCACGATCGCCTTCTGGCCGGCGCGCTCGACCCAGATGACGGCATTGATCATGATCCGGCCGCCCTCGTCCGCAAAACGCTCGATTTGTACGTTGATGCCATAGGGCAGTTCTTCGCGCAGCTTCAAGGTCAACTTCTCGCGGACGATTTCCGCCGCATGAAACGGTTCGTCGCGATCCGTCACGACATCCGGCGGGAACAGCGGCGGCGACAGCGGCAGCCGCGATCCGACCACGTCCACCAGTTTATCCAAATTATCCGACGCCAAGGCCGAAATGGGAATGATTCCCGAAGCCGGGATCCGCTGCGCAATCTCCTCCAAAAACGGCAGCAGCTGCTGCTTCGGGAACACCCGGTCCACCTTGTTAACCGCCAGAAACAGCGGCTGTTTCAATCCGCGCACGCGCTCCCAGACCCACATGTCCTCGTCCGTGAACCGCATCGCCTCGATGACGAACACGACCACGTCGGCGTCCTGTGAGGAGGAGATCGCCACGCGATTCATGTATTGGTTCATGACGCGGCGGGTGGATTCGTGCAGGCCCGGCGTATCGACCAGCACCAGTTGGGCGTCTGGCCGGTTGACGACCCCGATGATGCGATGCCGCGTGGTTTGCGGTTTGGGCGCCACGATGCTGACCTTGCGCCCGACCAGCGCATTGACCAGGGTCGATTTGCCGACATTGGGCCGGCCGACGATGGCGACATTGCCGGCACGGAACTGCGCTTCGCTCATGGAGGGGCTGACCGCATGGGGGAAGCTTTGCTCACAGCGGGCCGCGGATGTCCGCGGGCAGCAGTGCCAGCAATCGCGCGGCCGCCTGCTGCTCCGCCCGGCGGCGGCTGCCGCCGTGGCCGACGCTGCCGAGCGCGAGCGCGGCGACGTCGCAGTTCACCGTGAACGACTGGGCGTGTGCCTCGCCGTCCACCGCGGTCAAGGTGTACACCGGCAGCGCGAAACCGCGCGCCTGCAGCGCCTCCTGCAGCTGCGTCTTCGGATCCTTGAGCGCGCTCGCGGCCGGCATCTCCGACATGCGGGGACCCAAAATGCGCCGTACCGACTTGGCGGCGGCCTCGAAGCCCGCATCAAGAAAGATCGCGCCGAGCAGGGCCTCCAGGGCGTCCGCCAGAATCGATGCACGGCGAAAACCGCCGGTCTTCAACTCACCGCTACCGAGGCGCAGGTGCTCGCCCAACCCGAGTTCCCCGGCAACCTCCGCCAGGGTCTCGCCGCTCACCAGGGACGCCCGCAGCCGCGACAGGGCGCCCTCATCCGCCTGCGGATAGGCGTCATAGAGCATGCGCGCGACCGCGCAATTGAGGATCGAGTCCCCCAGGAACTCGAGCCGCTCATTGTGCTGCGCGCCGGCACTGCGATGCGTGAGCGCCGCGCTGCACAGGGATGGTTCGGAAAACACGAATCCCAGCGCTTCCAGGACCCAGGCCGACGCGCCCTCGGATTCGCGCACCGGAATCACTGCACCTTCACTGTCTTGTCAAAGCTGGCAACCAGCGACACGTTTCCGAGGTACGGCACGGAATGATCGTAAGCCACGTGCAGCGTGACGCCGTCCTCGTCCTTCTTTATCTCGACGTCCTTGGATTCCACCTGACCGATATCATCGATGTCCCAATGCTTGCCCAATGAGATCCGCATGCGGGCCTGATCGGGGTTCTCGCCCTTGAACTCGGATGCAACCTGCTCCATGGAACGCACGATTTTCATGTAATTGAGGTACACCGGGACCAGGCGGATGCCGGCATAGGCGAAGAAGCCCACCAGCGCGAATATGCACAGCATCCCGATGAACGTCATGCCCTGTTGACGGTGCCGCATTTGAACCTCCGAATGTCCCAGCCTATTCAATCGTATTCCAGATCCGTCGCCAGAGAGGTCCGTCACGAGTATCGAGATTAAGCCAGATCCGCACCGCTTTGCCGACCAGATTCTCCTGCGGCACGAAGCCCGGAGCATCCGGCTCATCGAGCCACCGGCTGTCCTTGCTGTTATTGCGGTTGTCGCCCATGAAGAAATAATGGCCGGCGGGCACCACCCACTCGCCGGATTTGACGGCGCCGTTGGCGAACATGATCAAATGCCGGCGTGCATCCAGCTGTTCGACCGCGGTGGCCACGCCGGCGTAGTTCCACAGGTCCTGTTTGGGGCCCTGGTACACGGGTCCCGGCGTCTGCGGCATGAGCTTGCCGTTCACGTACAACAGGTTTTCGTCGTCGACGCGGATGTGATCGCCCGGCAGCCCCACCAGGCGCTTTATGTAATTGACCTTCGGATTCGGCGGCAGTCTGAAGACGATCACGTCCCCTCGCTGCGGGTTGCCGGTCGGGATCACGAGGGTGTTGGTCACCGGCAGGCGCAAGCCATAGGCGTACTTGCTGACGAAGATGAAGTCCCCGTCGAACAGCGTCGGCATCATCGAATCGGAGGGGATGCGGAACGGCTCGAACAGAAACGACCGGATCACCAGCACCAGCAGAATGACGGGGAAGAACGAGCGCGCGTATTCCACGGCCATCGGTTCGCGCACCCGTTCGCGTGGCGTGCCGGCCGAAATCGCCTGCGCCGTCCGTTTCTTCGCGAACAGGGCCGCGTCCACCGCCCAGATCACTCCGGAAACCGCGCCGACCACGACGAGCATCAGGCTGAAATCGACCGCTTCGTAACGAAACAGCCGCCACAGCATGGCGAGCGACAGCGCGATGAGCGCATATCCCGCCGACTTGGGCAGCCACGGCTCATCCGTGCTGGTTGCGCCCGGATCGCGCCGCGGCCGCAACCACCATGCATCGATGAGGATGATCAGCACGCAGGCGAACGCCGCGCACAACAGGCCTATGAAAAGGCTATCGCCGTCATTCACGAAAAACCCCCGGGAATCATGGGAAATCGGATGTCAACTGGGCTTCTTGCCGACGCGCAGCACCGCCAGAAACGCCTCTTGCGGGATTTCGACCTGGCCGACCTGCTTCATGCGCTTTTTTCCGGCCTTCTGCTTCTCGAGAAGCTTGCGCTTCCGGGTAATGTCGCCGCCATAGCACTTCGCCAGCACGTTCTTGCGCATCGCCTTGACGCTTGCCCGCGCAATGATATGGCTGCCGATGGCGGCTTGCACGGCCACATCGAACATTTGCCGCGGAATCAGCTCCTGCATCTTGTCGACCAGCTCCCGGCCGCGATTGTAGGAGTTGTCGCGATGCACGATCAGCGACAGTGCGTCGACTGGATCGCCATTGATCAGCACGTCCAGCTTGACCAGCGGCGCCGGTTGAAAATGGCTGAATTCGTAGTCGAAGGAGGCGTAGCCCCGGCTCGCCGATTTGAGCCGGTCGAAGAAATCCAGGACCACCTCGGCCAGCGGCAATGCGTACTGCAGCGAGACCTGGCTGCCGAGGAACAACATCTTCTTCTGAACACCGCGTTTTTCGCTGCACAGGTTCAACACCGCCCCAACATGGTCCGGCGGCACGAGAATATTGGCCGTGATGATCGGTTCCCTGAGCTCCTCTATCCGGTCCTGCGACGGCAACTTCGAGGGATTATCGACGCTGACGACGCTGCCGTCGGTCAGCAGTACCTCGTAGATCACGGTCGGGGCGCTCGTGATCAGATCGAGATCGTATTCGCGCTCCAGGCGCTCCTGCACGATGTCCATGTGCAGCAGGCCGAGGAACCCGCAGCGGAAGCCGAAGCCGAGGGCGGTCGAAACCTCCGGCTCGAAGTGCAGCGCGGAATCATTGAGCTTTAGCTTCTTCAGCGCCTCGCGAAACTGTTCATAATCGTCCGAACTCACGGGAAACAGGCCGGCGAATACCCGCGGCTGGACCTGTTTGAATCCGGCGAGAGGCTTCGCCGCGGGGTCGCCGTCGAGAGTGATGGTGTCGCCGACCGGCGCACCGTCGATCTCCTTGATGCCGGCGATGACGAATCCCACCTCGCCCGTGCCCAAGGAATCGCGCGTCACGGGTTTTGGAGTGAAGCGGCCGAGCCGGTCGATCACATGGCTGCGGCCGGTGGACATCACCCGTATCTTCGCACCGGACTCGAGTGCGCCGTTCATGACGCGCACCAGCGACACGACGCCCACGTAATTGTCGAACCAGGAATCGATGATCAGGGCCTGCAGCGGCCCGTTCGGGTCGCCCGTGGGCGCCGGAATGCGCTTGACCAGCAATTCGAGCAGTTCCGAGATTCCAGCGCCGGTCTTGGCGCTGACGAGGGCCGCATCCTCGGCCGGTATTCCGATGATCTCCTCGATCTCATGGATGACCTTCGCGGGATCCGCCGACGGCAGATCGATCTTGTTGATGACCGGCAGCACCTCGAGACCCTGCTCGAGCGCGGTGTAGCAGTTGGCGACGCTCTGCGCCTCGACGCCCTGTGCCGCATCCACCACCAGCAGCGCGCCTTCGCAGGCGGCCAGGGAACGGGATACCTCGTACGAGAAGTCGACATGTCCGGGAGTGTCGATGAAATTGAGCTGATAGACCTCGCCGCTCGCCGACTTGAACCCCAGGGTCACGCTCTGCGCCTTGATGGTGATGCCGCGCTCGCGTTCCAGATCCATCGAGTCGAGCACCTGTGCCTGCATTTCCCGCGCTTCGAGGCCGCCGCAATGCTGGATGAATCGATCGGCCAAGGTCGATTTGCCGTGATCCACGTGTGCAATGATTGAGAAATTGCGGATTTGCTTCATCAGGAGCCTGTCTGAGTATTGCACGTGGCCGCGACCGCGGCAGACAAACGCGGGATTATACCGGTCAGCGGTGGTGCGCGAGCGCCTTATGCACCTCTGCCGGGTCCAGGCGCCCGTGGCAGACCAGCTCGCCGTTGAACAGCAGGACGGGGATCTTGTGGCCAAAGCGCACTTTTGCCGTGGAGTCGGTGTCGACGTGGATGACATCGATGACCATCCCCCGAACCGCGGCGAGCTGCCCGAGCTCGCCCAGCATCTCCTCGCACAGACCGCATCCGGGCCGCGAATACAGCACGAAGTGCGCGGCCACGCTCATGCAGGCATCAATGACGCGGCAAGTCGTTGCCGCCGTATGACTTGACCGAATGGGCGATGAACTCGACGGTCTGGGCCGGAACCTCGCCCACCGCCGTCACCTGGTGACCCTGGATGACGGTCGAAAACGCGAACCCCGAACCGACCCGCACCAGACCCTGCATCGGCGCTTCCGGCCGGGGGGTGGATTTCTCGTCGGCGGCGGCCGGGGCATCGCTGCCCTCCTCGACGAACACGGACACGGTGGCCACGCCGTCGGAGTACACGAGGTGCGCCGTCGGCACGCTCGCCCCGCCGAGCGTCTGCGCGCCCGCCACGGTCAGGCGGAATCCGGGTGGCAGCTGGCTGGGGCGAAAGGCCGACAAGGCGGCCGGCGCGTTGTCCTGCGAGGGTCCCTGCCTGATCCAGCGCATCCCATCGGTGCGCACCGTCGGCGTCAACTCGCTGTCCGGGATGTTCTCAGGCATGTCCAGACGCGCGAACAGGATCTGTTCGATGACCTGGCCGCGCGGGTCGCACAGCTGCGTCTTGAGCGGCATTGCCGTCTTTTCATCCAGCCACAGACGGTAACCGAAGCGGAACTGATCCTTTGGGTCGACCGCGATGACCCTCGCGGGGCGCCCCAGCACGCGCGCCGCAGGCAGTGATTCGAAACGGTAGAACTCGTTGACACCGGCACCGAATTGCGGCAGCGAGCCCAGGAACGGTCCGCGGTCGCGGCGCGGCTCGACCAGCACGGTGTGCTGATCGGGCAGATAACAGGTCAATTGATCGTTGTTGCGCACGAACTCGCGGCCGGATCCATCCAGCGACATCAGCCGCTCGATGACGCTGCCGGCCCGCATGCGATGCACCACCCGCATGGTCTCGACCCGGCCGTCGCTCAAATGAAAGAACGTCCCGTCATAATTGCGCGTCTCGAGGGCGCGATTCATCCGCTCGAGCCAATCGCGGGGATCATCGGCTGCCAGTGATTCCTGCGCGGCGACGGCGAGCACGGCGCCAGAGACCGCATATAGCATCAGCCATCGGGCTCGATTGCTCGCCGGCAAAATCATGGGGCGCGGTCGGTTGGCGCGCTCGGCTGCGGATCGGGAGGTTCGGCAATGAGTCCGGACAGCACATTGCGCTGCCCGAGAAGCGAAGAATAATTGCTGTGGGCGAAGACATAATTCGTCAGGCGGGCTTCCGGCAGCACGCCCGGCGTCGCCGAGGCGACTGCGGTGGGAACGGTGTACGAGAGCGCTTCGCGGGTTTCGGCCTTCACCAGGACCGGCTGCGCACGCAGGACGGACGAGGCCGTGATCGGCCGATTGGCCCTTTGTTGCAGCGCAACCACCGCCACGGCCGCCACACCCGCGGCAACCGCGGCGCCGGCCAGAGGCCGCCACCAGCCCTGCGTCCGGACCGGCAGCGCGGCGCCGCCGACCACCATGGATTCACCGTCGATCGCACGATTGACCCTGGTCGAGAACCCGCGGGTCAGATGCGCCGGTACCGTGCCGCGCAACGCCTCGCCGATCAATCCGTAACGCCCGAAGCTCTCCCTGAGTTCGGCATCGCGCGTCAGCCGCTTGAGCAGCAACTCGGTCTCCGAAGCGGGCAGTTCACCATCGAGAAACGCCGAAACCTGCTCGCGGATCTGTTCGCTCATTGGTCCTCCGGACGACCGAGGCCGCCGTCGAAAATGGGTCTTAATTTCTTGTCTATGGCCTCGCGAGCCCGGAAGATTCGCGAGCGCACCGTACCGACCGGACAATCCATGGTCTGCGCGATGTCCTCGTAGCTCAAACCTTCGAGTTCGCGCAACACGATGGCGGTTCGAAGATCTTCCGGAAGATTCTCGATGGCACGGTTCACGGTGTCGCGTATCTCATCGGTGAGCAGCAAGGCCTCGGGGGTCTCGGACTCGGCCAGCCGCCCGTGCAATTCGTATTGTTCTGGATCCTGAAGGTCGAGATCGTAGTCCATCGGACGGCGCTTCGTCGCAACCAGGGCATTCTTGGCGGTGTTGATCGCGATTCTATACAACCAGGTGTAAAAGGCGCTATCGCCCCGGAACGACGGCAGAGCCCGGTAAGCCTTGACGAACGCCTCTTGTGCGATATCTTCGGCCTCGGTGGCATCGTGCACGTAACGCATGATCAGCTTCAGCACCTTATGCTGGTATCGTAGCACCAGTAAATCGAACGCCGCACGCTCTCCGCGCTGGACTCGTTCGACCAGTTTGAGGTCACTGTCGTCAACACTCATTCGTGATCCCAAACCAGCCGGTTTATATCCCAGGCTGCCGCGATAGACCGGGCCTGGGCGGAAAAGTTCGACAATTCACGCGCGTGACGCGCGGTAAACGTGAAATTACGCACACCGCCGATTCTAGCAGCCGGTCACCCCCCGATTTGACGTTCCCAGGCCGGCGCTCTGGTGATCCGATCGATCAGCGAGCATATGTCGTCGCTCGGCGGCCGCTCGTTTCCCATGCAATAGGCATATAGCGTCGGATCCTGGCAGTCGAGCAACCTGCAAAACGCGTTTTGATCGGCCGCCGTGGCGCTGCTGAACTCCTCATCCAGATACCGGCGCAGCAGCAGGTCCAACTCCTTCATCCCGCGCCGGCAGCGCCAGCGCAGCCTGCCGATCAGCCTCACGTCGGACCCGGCCGGGTCGGTAGCATCCATCGATCAGCCCCTCATTGACGACGGTGCGCCATCATCTGCTTGATCTCGCCGATCGCCTTGGCCGGATTCAGGTCCTTGGGGCAGGCCTCGGTGCAATTCATGATGGTGTGGCAACGATACAGGCGAAACGGATCCTCCAGCTGGTCGAGCCGCTCGCCGGTGGCCTCATCGCGGCTGTCGACGATCCAGCGGTACGCGGCGAGCAGGGCGGCCGGCCCGAGGTAGCGGTCGCTGTTCCACCAATAGCTCGGACAACTCGTCGAACAGCAGGCGCACAGTATGCAGGCGGACGGCCGATCGACCCTTTCCTGGTCGCCCTTGGACTGCAGCCGTTCGCCGTCGGGCGGCGCCGGAGTCCGGGTCTGCAGCCAGGGCTTGATCGAGGCGTACTGGGCATAGAAGTCGGTGAGGTCGGGGACCAAATCCTTGATCACCGGCAGGTGCGGCAGCGGATAGATCCTGATGTCGCCGCTCACGTCGGCGCACGCGTTCAGACAGGCGAGCCCGTTGCGGCCGTCAATGTTCATGGCGCACGATCCGCAGATGCCCTCGCGGCACGAGCGGCGGAAGGTCAGCGTGGAATCGATCTCATTCTTGATCTTGATCAGGGCGTCTAGGACCATGGGACCACAGCTGTCCATGTCGATCTCGTAGCTGTCGATGCGCGGGTTTCCCGCTGTGTCCGGATCGAAGCGGTAGATCCTGAACACGCGAACGTGCTTGGCGTCCGCCGCCGCCTTGAAGGTGCGCCCCCTGCCGACCTTCGAATTGGCGGGAAGAAAAAACTCAGCCATCGATCATGCTCCTCTCGTCCATCTGCCGGCTCAGTAGGTTCTCGCCTTGGGCGCAATGGCCTCCACCTCGTCGGTCAGCGTATTCAAATGCACCTTGCGATAGCCGAAACGCACGTCCCCCGCGACGCCGACCCAACACAGCGAATGCTTCAACCAGTTCTGATCGTCGCGGTTGGGAAAATCCTCACGTGCATGTGCGCCGCGGCTTTCCCTGCGGTTTTCCGCCGAATGCATGGTGGCGACCGCCTGACCCAGCAGATTGTCCAGTTCGAGGGTTTCGATCAGATCCGTGTTCCACACGAGCGAGCGGTCGGTCACGGCGACGTCGCCGAATGAGGCCACCACTTCGGCGAGCTTGCGCTTGCCGTCGTTGAGCGACTCGCCGGTGCGAAAAACCGCGGCGTCCCTCTGCATGGTCCGCTGCAGGTCGAGGCGGACATCGGCGGTGCGGCGCGCACCCTTAGCGTTTCGGAACCGGTCGAGCCGCGAAAGCGCGGGCTCGGCGGCGTCCGGCCGCAAGGCGCGGTGCGGCGCCCCGGGCGTGAGCACTCTCGCGCACCGGCGCGCGGCTTCCCGGCCGAAGACCACCAGATCGAGCAGCGAGTTCGAGCCCAGGCGGTTTGCACCATGGACCGACACGCACGCCGCCTCGCCTACCGCCATCAGTCCGGGAACGATCGTCTCGGCGCCGTCCGCGTCCACGGTGACCGCCTCGCCGTGCACATTGCAGGGGATGCCGCCCATGTTGTAATGGACGGTCGGCAGCACCGGTATCGGATCCTTGTTGACGTCCACGCCGGCGAAAATTCTGGCGGTTTCGGCGATGCCCGGAAGCCGCTCCTTGATCACGGCCGGACCGAGATGCTCCAGATGCAGGTAGATGTGGTCCTTGTTCCTGCCGACCCCGCGCCCCTCGCGAATTTCGATGGTCATCGAGCGGCTCACCACGTCGCGCGACGCCAGATCTTTGGCATTTGGAGCATAGCGCTCCATGAAGCGCTCGCCGGCCGAATTGGTCAGATAGCCGCCCTCGCCGCGCGATCCCTCGGTGATCAAACATCCGGCGCCGTAGATCCCGGTGGGGTGAAATTGGACGAATTCCATGTCTTGCAGCGGCAATCCGGCGCGCAGCACCATGCCGCCACCGTCGCCCGTGCAGGTATGCGCCGAGGTGCACGAGAACCAGGCTCGGCCGTATCCGCCGGTCGCCAGAATCACCCGATGGGCGCGAAATCGGTGCAGGCTGCCATCGGCCATGTCGATCGCGATGACTCCCCGGCATTCGCCGTTTTCCATGATGAGATCGAGCGCGAAATACTCGATATAGAAGGTCGCTTCATGTTTGAGCGATTGCTGGTACAGCGTGTGCAGCATGGCGTGGCCGGTGCGATCGGCCGCCGCACAGGTGCGCTGCGCGATACCCTTGCCGAAATGCGTGGTCATGCCGCCGAATGGCCGCTGATAGATGTGTCCGTCCTCGGTGCGCGAGAACGGCACGCCGTAGTGCTCGAGCTCGATGACGGCGGCCGGCGCCTCCTTGCACATGAACTCGATGGCATCCTGATCGCCGAGCCAATCCGAACCCTTGACGGTGTCATACATGTGCCAGCGCCAATCATCGGCCCCCATGTTGCCGAGCGCCGCGGAAATGCCTCCCTGCGCCGCCACCGTGTGGCTGCGCGTCGGGAACACCTTGGTCAGGCACGCGGTGCTCAATCCCGCCTCCGCCAATCCGAAGGTGGCCCGCAAGCCCGCTCCGCCGGCACCGACCACCACGACGTCGAAGGTATGATCGACGAACTTGTATTCGCTCATGAACCCGGGCTTCCGAATGCGACGCGCAAAATCGCGAAGGTGGCCGCCACGCCCGCGGCCACGTGCGCAAAGCGCAGCAACAGCAAGGTGAGCAGTTTCGCGCCGTTGGAATGAACGTAGTCCTCGACCACCACGATCGTCCCGAGATAGGAGTGATGGGCCAGCGAGCCGACCAGCAGCACGGCGAGCAGGGAGCTGGTCGGCAGCGCCAGCCAGGTCCTGACCGAGGCGTAATCGAGTCCCGGCAGCAGCAGCAGGGACACCAGAAACCACAGCGTCAACGGCAGCAGCGCGACGGCGCTCACGCGCTGCGCCCACCAATGAGCGGTGCCGTCCTTGGCGGACCCCAGGCCGAGCACCCGTCCCAATGGGCTGCGCAGGCTCACGGGCGTGCCACGTGCCAGAGGAACCCCCACAGGCCGGCGGTCAGCAGTACCGCCGCGAGCATCGCCAGCAGGCCGCTGAGGCGGCTGTGCGCGCGGTCGAATCCGACGCCCACATCCCACGCCAGGTGGCGGATGCCGTTCAGCAGATGATAGAAAAACGCAAACGTCCAACCGACCAGGGCGGCGCCGGCGAGGGGGCCGGCAAAGAACCGCGCGGCCGAGGAATACGCAGCGGCTCCCCCGGCCAGCGCCACCAGCCAATAGGTGAGCGCCAGAAATCCGAGCGCGAGCGCCAGGCCGGTGATCCGGTGCAGAATCGACAACGTGCTGCCCACCTGCCACCGGTAGATCTGCAGATGCGGTGAAAGCGGCCGGGCGCGTACGGGCATGATCAGTCCTCAACACTCACAGGAGCGCGAACGGGGATTCAAAAGTCGATGCAGCGGCCGCGCAGCTCCCAGTCGCCATAACGGGTGGGCTCAGGTCCGTCACGACCGCCGAGTTCGCGCGGCGGCGGCGGGCCGGCGTTGCCATCGGCCGGCGCAGGATCTTGGGTTTCGACTTGGCTGTTCGGCGTCACGAGCCAAATTTTGCCAGAAAACAAACCGGAAATCCGATGAAGCGGATGCCGGCGTGGGCCGGCGATCGATTGGGGTTGACAGCCGGCGCAAACTACCGGATTCATAATGGCATGAACGATACGGGCGGGCGGCTGGATCATCTGGGGGTGCTGGCCGTGGCCGGAGCCGACGCTTTGAGTTTCCTGCAGGGCCAGCTGACGAACGATACCCGGCGGCTTGCCGCCGGGGCGCCGCTGCTGGCGGCCTATTGCAGCCCGCAGGGCCGAGTCTGGGCCGTGATGCATCTGCTGCCGCGCGCCGACGGCGCCCTCGCCATACTGCCGCGCGAACTGGTGCGGCCCGTTCTGGAGCGACTGAAGAAATTCGTGATGCGGGCAAAGGTGACCCTGGACGATCTCAGCGACGAACTCGCGGTGGGCGGCCGGCATGCGCCGGGCGGGCGGCGCTCGGCCGCGCCGGCGCCGTTCATGAAGGACGGCGTCCTGTACGGCCCGGTGCGGCCGGATTCGAGCCGCGAGTGGCTGGTCGGCGTGCCGGCCCGGCTCGCCGCCATGGAAGCCGGCGCCGCGGGCCGGGCGGCGTCCGGACCCGATTGGCGCCTCGCGGACATTCGCGAGGGCCTGCCGCAGGTGTATGCGGACACCAGCGAACTGTTCGTGGCGCAGATGTTGAATCTCGATCTCATCGATGGCATCAGCTTCAGCAAGGGCTGCTTCACCGGCCAGGAGATCATCGCACGCACTCAGCACCTCGGCCGGATCAAGCGCCGCATGCATCGGCTGAGTTTGCCGCAGGGAGATTGGCACATCGGCCAGGCCATCGTCCTGACCGACGGCCGTTCCGGCCGTCTGACCGAACTGGCGGACACGGGCGACGCATTCGAAGCGCTCGCGGTGCTGACGGGCGACCCCGGTGCCGGCGGCACGCCGGTGGCCGCAAACGAACTGCCGCTGCCCTATGCGCTGACGGCACCGACCTAGCGCGCAATGTGGGCCCGGGATGCCGTCGAAGGATTCCTGCTGTCGCTGTCCCTGTGTGCGGACCTCGGCGTCGTCAACGTGGCACTCATCCGCCTCGGCATCGCGCGCGGCATGCAGGCGGCGATGTGCCTCGGGATGGGATCGTGCGCCGGCGATATGTTATATGCCGTCGGCTCCCTATCCCTGGTGACCCTGATGGCAGCGCACCGCGAGGTGCGCCTCGTGCTGTGGATTGGCGGCAGCGGCGTGCTGCTGTGGCTGGCGGCGCGGATGCTGCGCGAGACGCTAACGCCCAGGGAGTTGTCGCTTCCGCCGGAGGCGCCGGCGCCCCTGCGGCCGATGCGGGAATTCAGCCGCGGCGCAGTGCTGGCATTGAGCTCGCCGTCGGCCATTCTGTGGTTTGCGGCGGTCGGCGGCAGCGTGATCGCGGCGCATGCCGCAGGGCGGTCCGCGCTGCTGCCGTTTCTTGCCGGGTTTTTCGTCGCCGGTTCACTCTGGACACTGCTGGTCGCCGCGCTGACCGGACTTGCGCACCAGCGGTTGAACACGCGCCTGGTGCGCGCGCTCAGCCTGATCTCGGCACTGCTGTTCGCGTATTTCGCCGTCGGCGTGTTCCTGCGCGGCTACCGGGAATTCATCTAAAGATCGATGATTTCGACGGCATCCGCGCGCAGCGCTTCGCCGAGGAAAATGCTGCCGACCCTTGCAAACCGCTCCGCGCCGTCGGTGGCCAGCCAGCGCACCGCGCCGCGCACCGCCCCGGGCGCCGCACCCGCCGCCACCTGGCGCTGCACCGCCGCCGCCGTGGTCGCGGCGGAATCGACGATGCACACGGAGGGCGGCAGGACCCTACGTAGTGCCGGCGCGAGCACCGGGAAATGCGTGCAACCGAGCACCAGCGCGTCCGGCGGATCATCGCAGGAGAACAGCGGATCGAGGTAGCGGTGCGCCACGGCTTCGACGATGGGACCCTGGGTCCAGCCCTCCTCGGCCATGGCGACGAACAGCGGGCACGGGCGCGCCTCGATTCGCGCGGATGCGGCCAGCCGGTGGATCGCGCGCTGGTAGGCACCGCCGGCAATGGTGCCTTCCGTCGCGATTACCGCGATGCACCGCTTGCGCGAAGCGGCCACCGCGGCTTCGGCACCCGCGTCGATCACCCCGATGACGGGCAGCGTGGGATGGCGCGCCCGCAGGGCGCCGAGCGCCGACGCCGAGGCGGTGTTGCAGGCGACCACCAGGCAGCGAATGCGACGCGCCACCAGGGCCGCGGCGCATTGCAGCGAATAGCGCACCACGGTTTCGGCGCTCTTGGTGCCGTAGGGCAGGCGGGCGGTGTCGCCCAGATACACGAAATCCTCGGCGGGCATCGCCCGGCGCAATTCGCGAAGCACCGTGAGGCCGCCGACACCGGAATCGAATACGCCGATCGGCGGCGCGCGGCCGGACAATCAGGCCTCTGGACGCATGTGCGGGAACAGCAGCACGTCGCGGATCGATGCCGAATCGGTGAAGAACATCACCAGCCGGTCAATTCCCATCCCGAGACCCCCGGCGGGCGGCATGCCGTACTCCAACGCACGCACGTAGTCAGCGTCGTAGTACATGGCTTCCTCGTCGCCGGCCGTCTTGCGTTGCACCTGCTCCTTGAAGCGTTGCGCCTGATCCTCGGCGTCGTTCAACTCCGAGAATCCGTTCGCATATTCGCGACCCCCGATGAACAGCTCGAAGCGGTCGGTGATGAACGGATCCTGATCGTTGCGACGCGCCAGCGGCGAAACCTCGGCCGGATAGGCATAGGCAAAGGTGGGCTGCACCAGGGTGTGCTCGCCGGTCTTCTCGAAGATCTCGATCTGCAGCTTGCCCGGCCCGTCGACGCTCTTGTAGGGTATCTTCAGCGTGTCGCACACACGCCGCAGATATTGCGGGTCGCGCAGCATCCCGGGGTCGAGGTCGCGGTCATTCGCGAGAATGATCTGCTCGATGCTCAACCTGGCAAAATCCGCCGTCAGATCGTATTCCCGGCCCTGATAGGCCACCTTGCGCGATCCCAGCAGGGTGTCGGCGAGCCCGTGGAACATGCCCTCGACGATGCGCATGATGTCGGCGTAGTCGCTGTAGGCCTGGTACAGCTCCAGCATGGTGAACTCCGGATTATGCTGGGTGGACAAACCTTCGTTGCGGAAATTCCGGTTGATCTCGTAGACGCGCTCGAAGCCGCCGACGGTGAGGCGCTTCAGATAGAGCTCGGGTGCGATCCTCAGATACATGTCCAGATCGAGCGCATTGTGGTGGGTCTTGAACGGCCTGGCCGCCGCGCCGCCGGGGATGACCTGCAGCATCGGGGTCTCGACCTCCAAAAAGCCCTGCTCGTCGAGGAAAGCCCTCAGGTAGCGCACGATCCGTGAACGCGTCTCGAACACACGGCGGCTGTGTTCGTTCATGATCAGATCCACGTAGCGCCGGCGGTAGCGCAGTTCGGTGTCGGCGATGCCATGCCACTTGTCCGGCAGCGGCCGCAGGGACTTCGTCAGCAGCCGCGCGCGCAGCGCGCGCACCGACAGCTCGCCGGTGCGGGTGCGGAACAGAACCCCCTCGACGCCGATCAAGTCGCCGACGTCCCAGGCCTTGAAATCATCATATGCCGCGCCGAGCGCCTGCTCCTGCAGAAACACCTGGATGGCGCCGCTGGAGTCCTCGAGCTTCGCGAAGCTGGCCTTGCCCATGACGCGCTTGGCGCGCATCCTGCCGGCCACGCCGACCGATATCGCGGCCGCATCGAGGGCCTCGGCGGTCGCAGCGTCGTGTGCCGCGAGCAGCTGCCCGGCCAGGGCGCTGCGCCTAAAGTCGTTCGGAAACGCGACACCCCGTTCGCGCAGCTTCGCCAGCTTCGCGCGCCGCTCGGCAATCAGGTGGTTTTCATCGTCGCTCATAGGCCCTGCTTGAGACTTGCTTGCATGAATACATCGAGTGCACCGTCGAGGACGGCGGTGGTGTTGCCGATCTCGACGCCGGTGCGCAGATCCTTGATGCGCGACTGGTCCAGCACATAGCTGCGGATCTGGTGACCCCAGCTCACGTCCGATTTCGAATCCTCGAGCACCTTGGCCGCCGCATTGCGCTTGTTGAATTCCAGCTCATAAAGCTTGGCCTTGAGCATCTTCATCGCCGTCGAGCGGTTCTTGTGCTGGCTGCGCTCGCTCTGGCAGGCGACGACGATGCCCGTCGGCTCGTGGGTGATGCGCACGGCGGACTCGGTCTTGTTCACGTGCTGGCCGCCGGCGCCGCTCGAGCGGTACACATCGACGCGCAGATCGGCGGGGTTGATCTCGATGTCGATGTCATCGTCGACCTCCGGGGAGACGAACACCGAGGCAAACGAGGTGTGCCTGCGATTGCCTGAATCGAAGGGTGACTTTCGCACCAGCCGGTGCACGCCCGTCTCGGTGCGCAGCCAGCCATAGGCATACTCGCCGACCATGCTGATCGTGGCGCCCTTGATTCCCGCAACTTCGCCGTCGCTCTGATCGATGATTTCGGTCTTGATGCCGTGACCGTCCGCCCATTTCAAGTACATCCGCAACAGCATCGCCGCCCAGTCCTGGGCCTCGGTGCCGCCGGCGCCCGCCTGTATGTCCAGGAAGGCGCTGTGCGAATCCATCTTGCCGGGGAACATCCTCTGGAATTCGAGCCGTTCCACCTCGAGCTTGAGCCTGTCGGCATCCGCCTCGATTTCCAGCGCGGCGCTCTCATCGCCCTCATCGGCGGCCAGCTGCAGCAGCTCGCCGGCGTCCGCCAGGCCGCGCGACAGCCGATCGAGACCCTCGACCACCGCCTCGAGCCGTGCCCGCTCCCGTCCCAGCTCCTGTGCCCGTTCAGGGCTGTCCCAGATGCCGGGCTGCTCGAGCTCCCGGGTTACTTCCTGCAGCCGCTCGTGCTTGTTGTCGTAATCAAAGATACCCCCTCAAGGAGTTCGTGCGTTCCTCGAGCTCTTTGATGGAGCGTTTGATCTGGTTGATTTCCATGGCGCGGAATCCTAGCACAGAAGATCAGGCGGGCTTCACCTGCTGGCAGTTGAGCTGCACGGTCTGCCTGCCGTTGTATTCGTTGACCTCGAGCCGGTACGCGACCTGCACCCGGGTTCCGGCGCGCGGCAGCGCCGGATCAGCGGCGCCGTCCAGGTATCCGAAGGCAATTGCATCGAGCGGACCTGCGCCGGCAGCGAGCTTGAGCTTCAGGTGCCGCTCGCCGACCACCTGCGCGGCGAGCACCGCGAACTCGCCGTCGAAGATCGGCTCGGGAAAACCTTGCCCCCAGGGACCGGCCAGGCGCAGCGCGCGCGCGGTGTCGAGCGACAGCTCGTCATCCAGCAGCGGTCCGTCGGAGAGGATCACGCCGCCGAGCGACTGCGGATCGACCCGGTTGGCCACCTCGGCCGCGAAGGCAGCCCGGAATCGCTCCAGCTGCGACTCGCGCAGGGTGAGACCGGCCGCCATCGCATGACCGCCGAACCTCGCCAGCAGGCCGGGGTGGCTCGAGGCGATGTTCTGCAGGGCGTCGCGAATGTGCACGCCCCCGATGGAGCGCGCCGAACCGCGCAGCCAGCCGTCCTCGGCGCGCGCGAAGGCGATGACGGGACGATGCAAGCGATCCTTGATTCTGCCGGCCACCAGCCCGACGACGCCCTGATGCCAGCCTGCATCGAACAGGCACAGTCCGAGCGACTCGGCCCCGTCGGCAAGTCGCAGTCCGGCGGCGATCTGCAGCGCCTCACCTTGCATGCGGCGCTCGATTTCCCGGCGCTCATCGTTCAGGGCTGACAACTGCACCGCCAGGCGCTGCGCCTCGGCGGGATCGTCGGCGAGCAGGCAGGCCACCCCCACGCTCATGTCGGTCAGCCGCCCGGCGGCATTCAGGCGCGGCGCCACGGCGAATGCCAGGTCGGCGGCGGTGGCCTGCTCGAGCCGCCGCGCGCCCTCGGCGAACAGCGCCCGGATCCCGGGCAGGCAGCGGCCGGCGCGGATGCGGCGCAGGCCCTGCGCCACCATCACCCGGTTGTTGCGGTCGAGCGGCACCAAGTCGGCGACGGTCCCCAGGGCGACCAGATCGAGCAGATCGGCGGGGTTGAAATCCTCGAGACCGAGCGCACGCACCAGCGCCACGACCACGTAAAACGCAACCCCCACCCCGGCCAGCGATGGGCTGGCGAATGCGGAACCGGACAGATTGGGATTGACGATCCTCGCGGCGCGCGGCAGCTCGGCGCACGGCAGATGGTGATCAGTGATCAGCACCGGAATGCCGCTCGCGCGGGCGGCCTCGACTCCCTCGATGCTTGAGACGCCGTTGTCGACGGTCATGAGCAGGCTCGGACGGCGCGTGGCCGCCAGGGCGACGATCTCCGGGGTCAAACCGTAGCCGAATTGAAACCGGTTGGGCACCAGGAAATCGGCCTGTGCGAAGCCCAGCCTGCGCAATGCGCGCACCACCAGCGCGCTGCTGGTGGCGCCGTCGGCGTCGAAATCGCCGATGACCAGGACATGGCCCGCTTGCCGATGCTCGAGCAATAGCTGCGCGGCGGCGTCCACACCGTCGAGCGAACCGACCGGCAGCAGCCGGTGCAGCGACAGATCCAATTCATCGTCGCTTGCCAAGTTGCGCGCCGCGTACACGCGGCGCAGCACCGGATGCAATTCGGCGCCGAATTGGCCTGCGGCGTGGCCGGGACGGCGGCGGATCTCGGCGGCCATCAGGCGAGCTGCTCCCACCACGGACGGCGTTGGCGCCAGAGACGCCAGCGCGACCGTGCACCCAGCTCGAACAAGCGGTCGCCGGCCGACAGTTCGAGCCGCTCGATCCGGTGTGAGTGCAGCTCAACCACGGCGGGCGCCAGCCAGCGTGTAGCGCCCTCCTGCCATTGCGGCGTTCCGGGAGAGGCATCCAGCACCACCACCCCGGACCCGGGCCCCGCGACCGGCGTCGCCGGCGTTGCGGCGAATGCGCCGAAGAACACATCAGCACCCGCGGTCCAGCCCTCGAGCACCGGCAGCGCCGGCAGTAGCGGGCCGCCGCCCCACAACCACAAGCCCGTGATGGCCGCCGCGCCGCGCGCGGTACGCGCGGCGTTGACGGGATGATCATGCAGCCACATTTCCATTTCGCTCATGAGCCCCCGCAGATGCGCGCCGGCCGGGCCGCCCGGCAGGTATCCCCACAGGTCGCGTTCCATGGCTTCCTGGGGGTCGTGGGTATCCGCCGGCACCGGAGCATCAAACACGCAGTACAGCTGTGCGGCAGCGGCCACCAGCCGCGTCCCGCCGCCGCCGAAGAGGCGGTTGAAATCCCGCGCCAGTGCTTCGGCTTCCGGGCCTTGCAGGCTCAGCACCGCCCCGGCCTGCAAGCTCAGGCTGCTCATGCCGGCCGAGTGACGCACCGGGGTTGCCAGGTAGACCCATGCCCCGTCGACCCCGACGGCGGCGGCGCGCAGCGCCACGGCGCCCAATCCGGGCATGGCGGCGCCGGGTGCCAGGCCGGCAAAGGCATGAGCCCGCCAGTCCACCACCCGCGAGCAGCCGTCCGCGCGCGCCAGCAGTCGTTCGAGCAGGCGCTCGCGGCGCGGCGCGGCCGGCACGCGGGCGGAAAAACGCAGGAATAGCGTGGACAAGCGGCGTCTCCATGCGCAATTCAGTATCTTAGCGGCATGCGCTTCACCCAGGACTCGATGCCGGACGTCAACGTGATCCGCGGGTACGCCGCGGGCGAGCTGCGCATCAATGACCGGATCGTGCGCAGCACGGTGATCGTCAGCGCCACGGCCATCCTCGATGAGCCGGGTCTCGGGGCCGTGACGGATCTGGAAGACGCCGACATCGTGCAAAGCCTGCAGAGCCGGCTGCTGCCGCTGCAACCCGAGGTGATTTTGTTGGGCACCGGAGCTCGCCAAAGATTTCCGCCGGCCTCCCTCGGCGCGACCTTTCTGCGGACCGGCATCGGTTTCGAAGTGATGGACACCGGCGCCGCCTGCCGAACCTTCAACGTGTTGGTGGCCGAGCGGCGGCTGGTGGTGGCGGTGTTGCTGGTTTGAGAACGCCCTGCCGGGAAAATGGCAGGGCGCTTACTAAGCATGTACAGGAATCGCAGATCGGATCTCGCCCACGCTCAATCAAAAATCGCAGATATGAAGTGGAATTGAGAAATATTGTATTTCTTTTTGATCTTGTTACTTTTTTTATACCCCCGTCAGCTCCTGTACAAACCTTCGGCGCCCCGCAAATAGTCTTTACCTTCCCGACTGTCTGCGTCGAGCGACAGTAGAACACAGGAATTGTGCGCTCGCAAGACGCCAGGCCTTTTATGTTAAAACGATAAAGTTTTTTAAAATTATGGAGTTATGGGTCTTATCTAGAAGCTACTTCCTACCTGATAGATACGGCAGCGGATCCACCGGCTTGCCGTTCACGCGAATCTCGAAATACAGCACCGCCTGCCGACCTGCCTCCCCCATCCTGGCGATGGGCTGGCCCGGCGCCACCTCCTGCCCTTCGCGGACCAAGAGCTCGCGATTGTGCGCATAGGCGGAGAGCAGCGATTCGCTGTGGCGGATGATCAGCAGCTGACCATAGCTTCGCAGTCCGCTGCCGGTGTACACCACGCGGCCGGCGGCGGCCGCGCGGACCTCCTGCCCACTGCTTCCCATGAGTAGCAGACCGCCTCCCGGCACGGCCCGCGTGCTCGCCGGCTCGGTTGGCCATACCCAGGCCAGGGATGGTCCGGTGGCGGTCGACGCGCCGGCTGCGGGCGTCGCCGGACGAGGTGCGTCGCCCGGCGCACGCGCACGCGGGACCGGACTGCCCGCCGGAGGACGCAGCCGCAGCGGCTGACCCGCAAGGATCCTGAAATTCGGGCCGATGCCATTCCACCTGGCCAGGTCGCGGTAGTCGAGATCGTAACGCCAGGCGATGCTGTACAACGTATCGCCCGGTCGAACCATGACCTGGTCCGGAGCGCCCGGCATCGGGGCCACGCAGCCGCCCAAGAGGATTGCGCCAGCCAATGCCAGGCGGATCGCCCGGGGAAATCGCCGACGCGGAGCCGTCAGGAGCCTATCCCCTAGCGCTGCAAACCCGACAGCAGCGGCACGAAGCTCACCAGCCCGAGCGACTGCCGGTGGATGCGCGTCTCGGTCTTGGTGAAGCGGATCAGCTCCTGGCGGCCATCGGGACCCACCGGCGCGATCAGGCAACCGCCCACCTTGAGTTGATCGAACAGCGGCGGCGGCACGGCCGGCGGCGCCGCGGTCAGCAGGATCCCGTCATAAGGCGCCCTCGCCGGCCATCCGACGCTGCCGTCATCGTGGCGAAAATGCACATTGCGGATCGTCAGTTCACGCAGCGTGCGGCGCGCCCGTGCGAGCAGGCCGGCAATGCGCTCGATGGTGTAGATCTCCGTGACCAGCGGCGACAACACCGCCGTCTGATAGCCGCAGCCCGTGCCGATCTCCAGCACCTTGTGCACGTCGCCGGCGGCCAGCAGCTCCGCGGTCATGCGCGCGACCACATAGGGCTGGGAGATCGTCTGGCCGAAACCGATGGGCAGCGCCGTATCCTCGTATGCGCGGCTGGCGAGCGCTTCATCGACGAACAGGTGTCGCGGGACGTTGCGGATGCGGTCCAGCACGCGCTGATCCGAGATGCCCTGTTCCCGCAGCCTTTGCACCAGACGTTCACGCGTGCGTGCCGACGTCATGCCGATCCCGCTCAGGCGCGATCCTGTCACCGGATCATTCAATTTCGAGCCAGCGCTCGAGATCGGGCAATGCCGCATGGCGCGTCAAGTCGATCTGCAGCGGTGTGATCGAGGCGAAGCCTTCCAAGATGGCATGAAAATCGGTGCCCGGACCGGCGTCCTGACCGGCACCGGCCGAACCGACCCAGTAGACGTCGCGGCCCCGCGGGTCCTTGGCGGGCACGATCGGCTTGCTGCGATGCCGGTTTCCCAGCCGCGTCACCTTGATTCCGCGCAATCGACCGTCGGGCAGATCGGGAACATTGACGTTGAGAATCACCGCTCCGCGCGGCGGCGAGCGGCGCATGCGCTCGACCAATTGCGCCGCCACGCGCGCAGCGGCCGCGAAGTTTCGCGGGCTGTCCTGTTCCACGCACAGCGACACGGCGATCGCGGGCAATCCGAGGAATCGGCCCTCCACTGCGGCGGCCACCGTGCCGGAGTACAGCACGTCATCGCCGAGATTCGCACCGTCGTTGACGCCGGAAACAACGATGTCGTGCTCGAAAGCGAACAGTCCGGATACGGCCAGGTGCACGCAATCCGTGGGCGTGCCGTTGACGTAATAGGCATCTTCATCGTAGCGCACCGCGCGCACCGGTACATCGAGCGTGAGCGAATTGCTGGCGCCGCTTCGGTTGCGGTCCGGAGCGACGATGGTGACTCTGCCGAGGGGGCCGATTGCGGCGCTGAGCGCCGTCAAACCCTCCGCGCGGTAGCCGTCATCGTTCGAAAGAAGGATTTTCACGGGATAGAACAGCATACCCCAACGTGGCGGGTCGCGTTCTGCGGACTATACTGGAACCCCACACCGCCGGGGTAGCGATTGGGCGCGACACACGATGGCAGGACCACACATCGAAGACGATGACGCTGACGCCGAGGCGCAGGCATTTCGCAAAGCCGTGCGCGACGTCACTCCGCTCACACAAGCGCCGCGGCCGGCGGGCTTGAGCAGCCGGCGACCGCGCAAGCGCGTCCCGACCGCGGTGACCGAAGCGTCGGATCCCGGCGCGGATTTGCTGTCCGCCGCCAATGTCGCGCCGGAAGAGTTCCTGGCATTCCGCAGGCCCGGAGTGCGCGAGCAGGTGCTGCGCCGGCTGCGGCGCGGCCAGTATCCGATCGAAGCGCAGCTCGATCTGCACGGCCTGCATCAGGCAGCCGCGCGCGATTTGCTGGCCGGATTCATCGCCTCGAGCCGCGACGCCGGTCGGCGCTGCGTCAGAATCATCCACGGCAAGGGCTACCGATCCGGGCCCCGCGGCCCGGTGCTCAAGTCGGCGGTCAATGAGTGGCTGCGCCGTCATCCCGACGTCATGGCATTCGCCTCGGCGCGGCCGCTCGATGGCGGCGCCGGTGCGCTGTACGCGCTGTTGCGCGCCTGAGCGCTGCGGTACTACGCGCCCGGGCGCCGCTGCGGGTACCGCGCGGGCTTCCGGGTCAGCTTCCCGGCTGAGACGCCGATGGCGGCTCGACGTCGAGCAGCACCGCGGCCGATGCCGCCAGGCCCTCGCCGCGCCCGATGAACCCCAGGCGTTCGGTGGTGGTTGCCTTGATGTTGATGAGCGCCGCGGAGACGCCCAGATCGGCCGACAGATTCGCCGCCATCGCCGCGCGGTGCGGGCCGATACGCGGTGACTCCGCCAGCACGGTGACGTCGGCGTTGACGAGCCGGAGTCCCGCGGCGCGCATGAGTGCAACCACCTCCCGCAGGAAAATCCGGCTGTCCGCTCCACGGTGGCGCGGATCGCTGTCCGGAAAATGCAGCCCGATGTCGCCCTGACCGAGTGCTCCAAGCAGCGCGTCGCACAGGGCGTGTATCACCACATCGCCGTCGGAGTGCGCCACGATGCCGCGCGGATGTTCGATGCGTACCCCGCCCAGCGTGACGTGCCCGCCCTCGCCGAATGCATGAACGTCGTATCCCTGGCCGATTCGCATGCGCTGCGCCCCCGTCATTTGCAGAATTACCGCGGCTGTGGCCAGATCCTCGCGGCGCGTGACCTTGATGTTGAAGGCCGATCCCGCCACGAGGCGGGGTGCGTCACCGAGCAGCTCCAGGGCCTGCGCCTCATCGGTCACGGCGATGCCGGTGCGCGCCGCGTGCGCCAAAGCCTGCCGCAGCCGGGCGAATCCGAACGCCTGCGGCGTGAGCGCCCGCCACAGCCCGCGCCGATCGAGCGTCGCGGCGCTCGCACCATCCGATTCGCGCTTGACGGTGTCGCTAACGGGCGCAGCCAGCAGGGCGCCGCCTCCGGCGCCCTGCTGCAGCGCATCGAGCAGCGCCGCCAGTTCGGTCGCGGTCAGGCAGGGGCGCGCGGCATCGTGTACCAGGATCCAGTCGTCGGGGGCGGCCAGGGATTCGAGCTGCGCCAGGCCATTGGCCACCGATGCGTGGCGGCTCGCACCGCCCACCGCGTGCCGCAGCTTGCCGCTGTTCAGGCGCGCGGCGATCGCGGGCCAACGGCTGTCGTCGGCCGCGGTGACCACCACGATGCCGAGCACCCGTGGCTCGGCAATCAACGCGCGCAGCGACCATTCGATGACGGTGGCACCGAGCAGCGGCGCATACTGTTTCGGCGAGGCCGGATCGAAGCGCTCACCGCGGCCCGCCGCGGGAACGATGGCCCATGCGCTGCGAGCTGCTGCCGGCCGGTTCATTCCGCCCGGGCGGTAATGGCCACGGCCGGGGGCGAATTCACGCCGGGACCCGGCGTGACGATTTGAAAGAAGGTTTCATTGCTGCCGACCATGCCAAGCTCGCTGCGCGCCCGCTCCTCGATCGCAGTCAGCCCGAGCTTCAGATCGTTGACCTCGGCGGATAACTGCCGATTGCGCTCCGCCTGATCGCGGTTTGCGCCGCTCTGTGCATCGATGGCGGCCTGTAGCCGCGACACCTCGCGCATGCCTTGCTCGGAAACCCACAGGCGGCTTTGGAGAAGGATCAGTGCGCAACCCAGGACTATGGAGAAAATCCTCATGGGGACAGCAGCTTAGCACGAACTCTTAAGAAATTGGTACCGCCATGGCGGCTGCGCCCGCGTAACTTGCCTTCGAGCCCAGTTCAGCCTCGATGCGCAGCAGTTGATTGTATTTGGCAACCCGGTCGGAGCGCGACATGGAACCGGTCTTGATCTGCGTGGCGCTGGTGCCGACCGCGATGTCGGCGATGGTGGCGTCCTCGGTTTCGCCGGATCGATGCGATATCACGGCGGCATACCCGGCACGGCTCGCCATCTCGATGGCCGCCAGCGTCTCGGTGAGCGTGCCGATTTGATTCGGTTTGATCAGAATCGCATTGGCGATCTTCCGGGCGATGCCTTGCGCGAAAATCCCGGTGTTGGTCACGAACAGATCATCGCCCACCAATTGCACCTTGCGTCCGAGCTTCTGCGTGAGGATGGACCACCCGTCCCAATCATCCTCGCTCATGCCGTCCTCGACCGTCACGATCGGGTACTTGGCGACCAGTCCGGCGAGGTAGTCGGCGAATTCCGCCGCACTGAACTTGCGCCCCTCCGAGGCGAGCTCATACACGCCGTTCTTGTAGAACTCCGTGCTCGCCACGTCGAGTCCGAGATAGATGTCCCTGCCGGCGCGATAGCCCGCCTTGTCGATGGCCTCCAATATCGTCGTGAGCGCCGCCTCGTTCGACGGCAGATCGGGTGCGAATCCGCCCTCGTCGCCCACCGCGGTGTTGAGACCCTTGGCATGCAGCACCTTCTTCAGACTGTGGAAAACCTCGGCGCCGTAACGCACCGCCTCCGCCAGTGTCGGCGCGCCGATCGGCAGTATCATGAATTCCTGGATGTCCACGCTGTTGTCGGCATGCGCCCCGCCGTTGATGATGTTCATCATCGGAACGGGCATGGTCATGGCGGCGTCGCCGCCCAGATGGCGATACAGCGGCATCTTGGCGTCGCGCGCGGCGGCGTGCGCGGCGGCCAGCGAGACCGCCAGGATGGCATTCGCGCCGAGGTTGGATTTCGTATCGGTGCCGTCGGCGGCGCGCATCTTGGCGTCGAGTCCCGCCTGGTCGCGCACGTCGAATCCCTTCAGCAGCGGCAGGATCGTGCCATTGACGTTGGCGACGGCCTTGCGCACACCCTTCCCCGAAAAGCGCTGGGCGTCGCCGTCGCGCAGCTCCACCGCCTCCCGCGATCCGGTCGACGCCCCGGAGGGAACGGCGGCCCGGCCGACGGTGCCGCTTTCCAGGGTCACGTCGGCTTCGATGGTGGGATTGCCGCGCGAATCGATGATTTCGCGGGCCAGAATCTTGGCGATTCGGCTCATAACAGGGATTCCTCGAAGGGTTTCTTTTTTACGATCAGATCGATCTCCACCAGGGTTGCGAGCAGCGACCCCATGCGATCCAGCGGCCACGCATTCGGGCCGTCGGACAATGCCTTGGCGGGCTCCGGGTGCGTTTCCATGAACACGCCGGCGACGCCTGAGGCAACCGCGGCCCGCGCCAGCACCGGAACGAATTCCCTCTGCCCACCGGATGAACCGCCCTGGCCGCCCGGCAGCTGCACCGAATGAGTGGCGTCGAACACCACGGGACAGCCGGTAGCCCGCATCACCGCAAGGGAACGCATGTCGGACACGAGATTGTTGTAACCGAAGCAAAAACCCCGTTCGCACACCATGATCTGGGAATTGCCGGCGGAGCGCGCCTTGTCGACCACGTTCTGCATCTCCCAGGGAGAGAGGAACTGGCCCTTCTTGATGTTGACGGGTCTGCCCTGTGAGGCCACCGCGACGATGAAATTCGTCTGCCGGCAGAGAAACGCCGGCGTCTGCAGGACATCGACCACGGCGGCAACCTCGGCCAGCGGCGTATCCTCGTGGACATCGGTGAGCACCGGCACGCCGAGCTCGCGCACGCGGCCGAGGATCTTGAGACCCGCGTCGATCCCAGGCCCGCGAAAGCTCGATCGCGACGAGCGGTTGGCCTTGTCAAAGGACGCCTTGAAGATGAATGGCACACGCAGGGCGGAGGTCAGCTCGCGCAGGCGCCCCGCCACCTCCACCACCAGCATCTCGCTTTCGATCACGCACGGGCCGGCAATCAGGAAAAGCGGGCGATCCGGCCCGACCTCGAAAGACGCCAGCTTCATGCCGTGGCGCGGCCCGGCTGCAGCGATGCGCGGTAATGCCGGGCGGCGTGGATGAATCCGGTGAACAGCGGATGTCCGTCGCGCGGCGTCGAGGTGAATTCCGGGTGGAACTGGCTCGCGACGAACCATGGGTGAGCCGGCAACTCGATGAATTCCACCAGCCCGTCCGTCGAGAACCCTGAAAAGCGCATGCCGGCGGCGGCGAGCTCGTCGAGATAATTGTTGTTGAACTCGTACCGGTGGCGATGGCGCTCGAAGATGGACTCCTTGCCGTAGAGCGTGCGCACCAGGGAGCCGGCGACCAGGCGCGCCTCCTGTGCCCCGAGGCGCATGCTGCCGCCGAGATTGGATTTCTCGTCGCGAACCTGCTGACCGCGTGCCAGATCCTGCCACTCGGTGATCAAGGCGATGACCGGGTGGTTGGTGGCGCGGTCGAATTCCGTGCTGTTGGCGCCCTTGAGGGCCAGCACGTTGCGCGCATATTCGATGATCGCGAGCTGCATCCCCAGGCAGATGCCGAGATATGGTATGCCGTTCTCGCGGGCGTAGCGGATCGCCTGGATCTTCCCCTCGATGCCGCGGTCGCCGAAGCCGCCCGGAACCAGGATCGCGTCCATGTTCTGCAGCGCCGCCGGGCCCGATCGCTCGATGTCCTGGGACTCGAAGTAATGGATGTTCACGCGCGTGCGCGTCTTGATTCCGCCGTGCATCAGCGATTCGTTCAGTGAAATGTACGAATCCCGTATCTGCACGTATTTGCCGACCATGCCGATGTCGACTACGGCCTCCGGATTCTGCTTGGCGGCAACGACGGCGCGCCAATCGGAAAGATCGGTCGGCGGCGCGTCCAGGCGCAATTTGTCGACCACGATGTCGTCGAGGTCCTGTTCGTGCAGCAGCATGGGTATTTTATAAATGTCGTCGGAATCCACAGCCGATATGACGGCCCGCTCCTCGACGTTGGTGAACAGCGCGATCTTGCGGCGCTGCTCATCGGGCAGCCCGTGGGCGCAGCGGCACAGGAGCACATCGGGCTGTATGCCGATGCCGCGCAACTCCTTGACCGAGTGCTGCGTCGGCTTGGTCTTGATCTCGCCCGATCCGCCCACCACGGGGACCAGGGTCAGGTGCATGTACAGAACCTGGTTGCGGCCCAGTTCGACCCCCATCTGGCGGATCGCTTCCAGGAACGGCAGCGATTCGATGTCGCCGACGGTACCGCCGATTTCCACCATGCACACGTCGGCATCGCCGGCGCCCATCCGGATCCGGTACTTGATCTCATCGGTGATGTGCGGAATGACCTGCACCGTTGCGCCCAAATAGTCGCCGCGGCGCTCCTTGGCGATCACCCGCTCATAGATGCGGCCGGTGGTGAAGTTGCTGTTGCGGCCGGTGGTGGTGCGTACGAAGCGCTCGTAGTGGCCCAAATCGAGATCGGCTTCCGTGCCGTCGGCCGTCACAAATACCTCCCCGTGCTGGAAAGGACTCATCGTGCCCGGATCGACGTTGATGTACGGGTCGAGCTTGACCATGCTGATCTTGAGCCCGCGCGCCTCGAGTATCGCGCCCAGGGACGCGGATGCGATGCCCTTGCCGAGCGAGGAGACAACACCGCCGGTGACGAAAACGAATCGTGTCATGGAAAGGTCACCGCCGATGAATGAAAGGGAAGCAGCTTGCGCGGCTCGCGGCCGGCAAACTACATTTCGACGGGAATTCAGGTTAGCAGATTGTCGCCGCTGCGACAATCGTACTCCGTTGCCCGAATCAAACCAGCATGGGCGCCCCCTGCCACTCGCACGCGAAACCGGCCTCCCCCGGCGCGGCGCACCAGCGCGCGTCCAGCCATAGATCGCCGACCGCGACCAGCGCATCGCCGGCGAACACGAACGGCAGCGCGTCCCTCATCCAGGGAAGCACGCCGTGCGCCTGACAGAGGTGCTGCACGCTCTGGGTGGCGGCGTGGCGTGCGGGTTTGAGCCGCTCACCGCCCCGGCGTGCGTGCACCACGAGCGTCGACGCGAGCTTGTGGGCGGCCAGGCCGCCGTTGTGCGCGACCATCCTCAGCCGTCCGAGGCCGCCGCCCAGTTCGAGCGTGGCATCGGCCGCCACGGGCCAATCGCGCGCAGGCCCGATTGCCGGCGGTACCGCCGACGTCAGAAAAATCCGGTCCCGATAGCGCCGCAGTGCATGTCCGCTCCACAGCACGGCTGGCAGGTGATCGCCGGTCGCAGCCAGAATCTGGCGCAGCGCCTCGACGAGCCGCGCCTGCGGCGGCGCCGGGACCGCCGCGCCGGCTATCCAATGGCGCAGGACGTTGATCTGCTGCGGCCCCGGTAGCGCGCGCAGTCCCGTCACCGAAAGCGCATCGCCGTCGCGCAGGCGCGCCACGTCAGCGGCCGCCGCCACGTCCAGCAGGCCCTGCGCCGCGGCCACGTGGCGCGCCGTGCGGCCGAGCGACGGGCCGGCGCCGGGCCATTGCTTCTCGAGCAGCGGCCAGATGCGGTGCCGCAGATAGGCGCGATCGAACCGCAGGTCTTCGTTCATCGGGTCGCTGGCGAAGCCCACCCCCGGTGCGCCTCCGACGCCCAACAGTTCACTGCGTGACACATCGAGCAGCGGCCGCACGTGCCAGCCTGCGCCGAAACGGCGGCACACCGGCATGCCCGACAGCCCCTTGAAACCGCCGCGCAGAGCCTGCAGCAGGACCGTTTCGGCCTGATCCTCCCGATGATGCGCCGTCAACAGGCATTCCCCCGGAGTCAGCAGCGCCGCAAGCGCCGCGTAGCGCGCGTCGCGCGCGGCCGCCTCGATCGACTCGCCGGGCGCAGCGTTCACCGCCACGCGGACGATGGACAGGGGAACCTGCAGCGCTTCGGCCAGCGCCGCACAACGGGCGCGAAACCCATCCGACCCGGTCTGCAGTCCATGATCGACATGCACCGCGCGCAGCGGCAACGACCGCAGGGCGCTGCGCATCCGGGCCGCCGCCGCCAGCAGGCAGCTGGAATCCGCCCCACCGCTCACCGCGACCAGAAGACCGGTCGCCTGCGCCGGCAGGTGGGCCTGCAGCACGGCGCACAGCGAGGCCGCGGAGAAGTTCATGCCCGTTCAGGCTTGGCGAAACGCACCGAATGAGCGCAGGCGCGCCTGCCGGGCGTCCAACAGTTGGGTCACCGGTTGGTTCCTGAGCTCCGACAAATGCTTGATCATGCTGGCCTTGATGGACTCGGCCATCGCCTGCGGATCGCGATGCGCCGCCCCATGCGGCTCCTTCAGCACTTCATCCACGAGACCCAGTTTCTTCAGCCGCTCGGCGGTTCCACCCATGGCGTCCGCGGCGATCTCCTTCTTCTCGGTGCTCTTCCACAAAATCGACGCGCAGCTCTCGGGGGAGATGACCGAATACACGCTGAATTGCAGCATGATCAGGCGGTCGCAAACGCCGATCGCCAGGGCGCCCCCGGAGCCGCCCTCGCCAATGACCACGCTCAGCACCGGCGCGGCCAGATTGGACATCTCGAACAGATTGCGCGCGATCGCCTCGCTCTGGCCGCGCTCTTCGGAGCCGATTCCCGGATACGCGCCGGGCGTGTCGATCAGCGTGATCACCGGAATGCGGAAGCGCTCTGCCATCATCATCAGCCGCAGTGCCTTGCGATAGCCTTCGGGCTTCGGCATGCCGTAGTTGCGGCGTACGCGCTCCTTCGTATCGCGGCCTTTTTGGTGGCCGATCAGCACCACCGGCGTGCCCTCCAGCCGCGCCAGTCCGCCGACGATCGCCAGATCGTCCCCATACATCCGATCGCCGTGCAATTCGTGCCAATCGGTGAAGATCATCGACACATAGTCGAGCGTATAGGGCCGTTGCGGATGACGGGCGAGTTGGGTGATCTGCCAGGGCGTCAAATTCGCGAAAATCGTGCTGGTCAGCGCCCGGCTCTTCGACTGCAAGCGTTTGATTTCGTCTGAAATATTCGCGCTGGCATCCGAGCCGAGGAACTTCAGTTCCTCGATTTTTGCTTCGAGCTCCGCGATCGGTTGTTCAAATTCCAAGAAATTCATCGCCATGAAGACGTTTCCTCGCCCCGAACATCGTTTCTCTGACCATACACCAAATGCCATCCCCCGCGTCCGACCAGCGCGGATAACTTGTCGAGCAGCTCGCGGCTCGGATGGACCGACCAGGCATCGGGCAGATTGAGCCTGCCGGAATACTCGGGCCGGGAAATGGCCACGCTCACCCCGCAGGGTCCGCGCATATACGGCTTGAGCAGGGCCTCGAACTGGTTGATTCCGTGCGGGCCGTCGAATTCCTTCGGCCAGCGCAACCAGAGGCGGCGCGCAAAGCGCTCGCGCGCGCGGTCGATGTCGAGCAGCGATTTGGCCTGCAGCCGCCAGGCCTCGATGAAATCGTCATAGCGCAGCGCGCCGTCCACGACCAGGATCGCGTCCTTGACGATGATGTCCCGATGCTGCTGAAAGACCTCCTCGAACAGGGTGATCTCCAATCGCGCGGTCCGATCGTCGAGGATCAGCGTTACGCGGTTCGGCCGGCGCCGGATCTCGAGCACCAGACCCGCCACGGTCGCGGCCTTGGCCTGGGACCAGCTGCGGATGCCGTCGATTGCCGCCGGCCGCGGGCCGCCGACGTCGACCAGACGCGCGCTCACCAGGAACTTCAGATCGGGCTCATAGGGCGTGATGGGGTGTCCGCTCAAGAACAGCCCGAGGGTTTCCCGCTCACCGGCCAATCGCACGGCATCGGTCCAATCGGCCTCCACGCTGTTCTGTGCCGCGGTCAATCCGAACAGATCGACCTGACCGGTGCTCGCCGCCCGGGAATTCTGCTCGCCGAGATGCATGGCCCGGTCGAGTTCGGCCAGCAGGGTGGCGCGATTGGCGCCGATGCGGTCCAGGCTGCCGCTGCGGATCAATGCTTCGAGCACGCGCCGGTTGACCTTCTGCAAATCGATGCGGCGGCACAGGTCGGCAAGATTCGCGAAAGCCCCGTGCGCGTCACGCTCCGCCACGATGGCCTCGACCGCCGACGCACCCACCCCCTTGATCGCGCCAATGCCGTAGCGGATGCGGGCGTCACCGGCCACCTTGAAGGCATAAGCCGACTCGTTCACATCGGGCGGCAGGATCTCTAGGCCCATGCTCGCGCACTCGTCGATCAGGGTCACGACCTTGTCGGTCTTGTCCATATCCGACGACAGCACTGCCGCCATGAAGTAACCCGGATGATGCGCCTTGAGCCAGGCGGTCTGGTAGGACAGCAGGGCGTAGGCCGCAGAATGCGACTTGTTGAAGCCGTAGCCGGCGAATTTTTCCATCAAATCGAATATGTGGGTGGCCTGCGCCTCGCGCACTCCGCGCGCCACCGCACCATTGATGAAAACCGAGCGCTGTTTGGCCATCTCCTCCGGCTTCTTCTTGCCCATGGCGCGTCGCAACAGATCCGCGCCCCCCAGCGTGTAGCCCGCCAGCAATTGGGCGATCTGCATGACCTGTTCCTGATACAGGATCACCCCGTAGGTGGCGTCGAGCACCGGCTTCAGATCGGGGTGAAGATAGTCGATGGTCGCGCCGGTGGTGTCGTGCTTGCGTGCGATGAAGTCCTCGACCATGCCGGACTGCAGCGGGCCCGGCCTGAACAGCGCCACCAGCGCAACGATGTCCCCGAAACGATCCGGCTGCAGCCTGCGTATCAGGTCCTTCATGCCGCGCGACTCGAGCTGAAAGACCGCGGTCGTCCTGCAGCTCTTCAGCAAGCGGAAGGTCGCTGCGTCGTCGAATTCCAGGGCGTCGATCGCGATCGGCGCCGCCCCCGCCGCGGCGCGGGTGGCGTTGATGTCGCGAACGGCCCAATCGATGATGGTCAGCGTGCGCAGCCCCAGAAAATCGAATTTCACGAGGCCCGCCGCCTCGACGTCGTCCTTGTCGAACTGCGTCACCGGCGTGCTGCTGCCCTCCTCGCAATACAGCGGCGTGAAGTCGGTGAGCACCGACGGCGCGATGACCACGCCGCCGGCGTGGGTCCCTGCATTGCGCGCCAGCCCCTCTAGCACCTGCGCCAGATCGATCAATTCGCGCACGTCGCCGTCGCTCTCGTAGAGGCGCCTCAGTTCCTCCTCCTGTTCGAGCGCCTTTTCGAGGGTGATGCCGATCTCGAACGGAATCAACTTGGCGATCTTGTCGACATATCCATAATTGTGACCGAGCACGCGGCCGACGTCGCGCACCACCGCCTTGGCGGCCAGGGTGCCATAGGTGATGATCTGCGACACGCGTTCGCGCCCATACTTTGCCGCGACGTATTCGATGACCCGGTCGCGCCCCTCCATGCAGAAGTCGACGTCGAAATCCGGCATGGACACCCGCTCCGGATTCAGAAATCGCTCGAACAGCAGATCGTGTTCGATCGGATCCAAATCGGTGATGCGCAGAACGTACGCGACCAGCGAGCCGGCGCCGGAGCCGCGACCGGGACCCACGGGCACGCCGTGCTCACGCGCCCAGCGGATGAAGTCGGCGACGATCAGGAAGTATCCGGCAAATCCCATCTTGCAGATGACGTCCAGCTCGAGATCCAGGCGCTCCCGATACTGCGCAGCGGCGGCGGACGCGCCGCTGCGCCGTCGCTCCGATTCCAGCCGCGCCGTAAGGCCGCGTCGCGACTCCCCGATCAAATATTCCTCGGTGTTGCTGCCCGCGGGCACCGGATAGGCCGGCAGCATCGCTGCGCCGAGCCTGATCTCGAGCGAGCAGCGCTTGGCGACCTCCAACGTGTTGCGGATCAGTTCCGGCGCATCGGCGAACAGCTCGGACATCTCCAACGGTGACTTCAGGTATTGCTCCTCGGAATAGCGTCGCGGCCGGTTCGGATCCGCCAGCAGCGCACCCTCGTGGATGCAAACGCGCGCCTCATGAGCCTCGAATTCCGCACGGCCCAGGAAGCGCACATCGTTGGTGGCGACCGCCGCTACGCCGCGTGCGCAGGCCAGCTCCATGACGGCCTCGGCATGGGCCTGCTCGCCCTGGCGGCCGGTGCGCTGCACTTCGAGGTAGAAGCGGTCCCCGCACAGCGTCAGCCAGCGATCGAGACAGCGGCCGGCCTCAGCGTCGCGGCCACGGGCCAGCGCCAGCCCGATGTCGCCCTCGGCCGCGCCGGACAGCACGATGAGTCCCTGCAGCCCGGCGGATTCCAGCCAGGCGTGCTCCAGCATGGGCATCCCGCGATGCTGCCCCTCCAGAAAGGACTTCGACACCAGCCGGGTCAGCTGCCGATAGCCGGTCAACGACTGGCAGAGCAGCGTGATCCGTGCGGGCGGGGCGCGCTCGCCGGGTTCGCGAATCCACGCATCGACCCCGATCAGCGGCTTCACGCCGGCAGCCAGCGCCTCTTTGTAGAATTTGACCATCGCAAACAGATTGCTCTGGTCGGTGAGCGCGACCGCCGGCATGCCGGCGGCCGCCACCGCCGACATCAGCTCGGGCACCCGAACGATCCCATCGATCAGGGAGTATTCGGTGTGCAGGCGCAGATGCACGAATGAGTTCACGGTGGACAAGTTGACCAGGATTTTACCGGTGCAAAGCTGCGCCGGTGCATCTCGCAGGGCCCGTGTAATTCGAGGGCCCGCAAGTGCCGCGGCGTGGCGTAGCCCTTGTGATTCGCGAAACCATATTCAGGATATAGCGCATCCATATGATTCATATACGTGTCCCTGGTGGTCTTCGCCAGAATCGAGGCTGCGCCGATCACCTTGGTGCTGGCATCCCCGCCGATGATGGCGCGCGCCGACAAGCCCGGACATAGCCCCGTCAAGGATGGCAGCCGATTGCCGTCCACCCACAATAAATCGGGTGCGACACACAGCGCCAGCACCGCGCGCCGCATGGCCAGAAATGTCGCCTGCAGGATGTTGATCACGTCGATTTCCGCGGGGTCCGCCCAGCCGATGCCGTAGCCGAGGGCCTCGCGGCGCAATTTGAGCGCCAGCCGCAGGCGCGTCTGCGGGTCGAGCACTTTCGAATCCGCCACACCTTCAAGATCCTGTCCTGGCCGCAGGATCACCGCCGCCGCCACCACGGGCCCCGCCAGCGGCCCGCGCCCGGCCTCATCCACTCCCGCGATCCGCTGCATCAGCCTGTGTCCCGATCCAGCAGCGCCAGGATGGCGTGCGCCGCGCGCACGCTGGCGCCGCGCCTCAGCTGCGCGTGCAGGTGAGTGAATTCCCGTTCCAACTCCAGCCGCGCCGGCGCATCATCCAGCCACTTCAGGATCTCGGCGCCGATCGCCGCGGGTGCGATTTGCTCCTGGAAGTACTCGCTGACGATGCGCCGGCCGCACAGCAGATTGGGCTGCGCGAAATACCGCGCCTTGACCAGCTGCATGCGCCGCAGGACCCATGCCGTCATGGCACCCAGCCTGTAGACCACGATCATGGGACGCTTGCACAACGCCGCCTCCAGACTCGCGGTGCCGGACGCGACCAAAACCACATCGGCCGCCATCAGGACCGTCTGCGCCGATCCGTCGATCAACCTCACCGGCACCCCGGGCGCCTGCGCCTCGAGCACCGCGCTGAATAACCGGCGCGTCGCGGCACTTGCCATCGGCGCGATGAATTCGAGCCCGGGCCTGTGCAAGGCGAGCCAGCGAACGGTTGCCGCAAAATCACCCGCGAGGCGCGAGACTTCACCGCGGCGGCTGCCGGGCAACAGCGCCACGAGGCGCGCGGTGGCCGACAAGCCGAGCGCTTCCCGGGCCGCGGCCCGGTCGATGACCAACGGAATCCGATCCGCCAGCGGATGCCCCACGAACTCCGCCCGCACGCCCTGTTCATCGTAGAAGCTCTTCTCGAAGGGCAGCAGGCACAGCACCAGATCCACCGCATCGCGCATGCCACGCACGCGGCCCTGGCGCCACGCCCAAACCTGCGGACTGACGTATTGCACGGTCGGCGTGCCCCGGCGGCGCAGATCCCGAGCCAGACCCAGGTTGAATTCCGGGGCATCGATGCCCACGAACACGTCCGGCCGTTCCGCCTCGAAGGCGCGGCGTATGCGGCGGCGCAGTCGCAGCAGGCGCGGCAGGTCGCGCACGATCTCGAACAGGCCCATGACCGCCAGGGATTCCGCAGGCTCCCAGGTGTCACAGCCCGCGGCCGTCATCTTCGGCCCTGCGACCCCGAAGAAGCTCGCGCCCGGTGCCAGAGCGCGCAGCGCTTCGATCAGATCCGCACCGAGTGTGTCGCCTGACGCCTCGCCCGCCACCAGACCCACCCGCAATGAAGGCGGCATGGCTAGCGGACGATGCTGCGCGAACTTCGCTTGATGAATTCGACGAAGGGAACGAGCTCCGCCTGCTCCGCCGATAATTTCTCCAGCTCCTGCAACGCCTCGCCCAATTTCAGACCCGAGCGATACAGCACGCGGAAAGCGCGGCGGATGTTGCGGATCTGTTCGGCGCTGAAGCCGCGCCGTTTCAGGCCCTCGGAGTTGACGCTGTGCGGAACGGCCGGCTGCCCCACCGTCATGAGATACGGAGGCACATCGCGCGTCACCGCAGCATTGTTGGCGACGAAGCAGTGTGCGCCGATCTTTGTAAATTGATGTACGGCGGACAGTCCGCTCATGATCACCCAGTCGCCGAGTTCCACGTGGCCGCCAAGCTGCGCGCAGTTGGACATGATGATCTTGTCGCCGAGCAGGCAGTCATGGCCGACGTGCGAATACGCCAGCAACCAGTTGTCGTCGCCGATCCGGGTCACGCCCTTGTCGTGCGTTCCGCGATTCACCGTCACGAATTCGCGAAACACGTTGCGGTCGCCGATCTCGAGCCGGGTCGGTTCGCCGCGATACTTCTTGTCCTGCGGCGCATCGCCGAGCGAGGTGAACTGATAAATCCTGTTGTCGGCGCCGATACGGGTGGGGCCGTTGATGACGGCATGCGGCCCCACCCAGGTCCTGGCACCGATGGTCACGCCGGCACCGATCACGGAATACGGTCCGACCTCCGCGTCATCGGCGATCTCCGCCTGCGGCGATATCACCGCACGGGAATCGATCATCGAGCCTCCCCCTTTACCTCCGGAGCAACCATGATTTCGGCCGAAGCCACCTCGACACCGCCGACCTCGGCGACGCCCCGGAATTTCCAGATTCCCTTGAACGCCCGCGCAAGCGAGGATTTCAGCATGATCTGATCGCCCGGCTCGACCGGTTTGCGGAAGCGCGCCTTGTCGATCGCCACGAAATAAAACCGCGTTTCGTCGTCCGGCACGACGCCGGCCGTTCTGAAGGCGAGAATGCCCGACGCCTGGGCAAGCGCCTCGATCAGCATCACGCCGGGCATCACCGGCCGGTGCGGGAAATGCCCCGGAAAAAACGGCTCGTTGAACGTGACGTTCTTGAGGGCGACGATGTGCTGGCCCGGAACGCATTCGAGCACGCGATCCACCAGCAGAAACGGATACCGGTGCGGCAATTGCCGCATGATCGCTTCGATATCCATCTTGATGGGCTCGTTCATCCGTGCTCCTGTTTCGCCAAACGCCGCAAATTCGCCACCATGCGCCGCCAAATGCGGCTCTCCTGCGTGGGCATGCTGCTCGAGTAGCTGCCCGGCCGCCTGATGGACGCGCTCACCAGGCTGCAGCCCGTGATCGCCACGTCATCGGCAATCGTCAGATGACCCGCAAATCCCACCATGCCGCCGATCATGCAGCGCCTGCCGATGGTCGTGCTGCCCGATATCCCGGTGCACGCGGCAATGGCCGTATGTTCGCCGATGGTCACGTTGTGTCCAACTTGTATCTGATTGTCGAGTTTGACGCCATTTTCGATCACGGTGTCATCGATGGCGCCGCAGTCGATCGAGGTATTGGCACCGATCTCCACATCATCGCCGATGCGCACGCGGCCCACCTGCGGTACTTTGACCCAGGCGCCACGGTCCGCGGCGAAGCCGAAGCCGTCGTAGCCGATCACCGCGCCCGGCTGCACAATGCAGCGCCGTCCGATCCGCACTGCGCCCGCAACGCTCACCCGGGCGGTCAGCCGGGTGTGCGCGCCGATGCTCGCACCCGCCTGCAGGATGCATCCGGGTCCCACGTACACGCCGTCGTCCAGCTGCACCCCGGCCTCGACCACCGCCAGCGGACCGATGGTCACCGTGGCGGCCAACTGCGCGTCCGCGGAGACCACGGCACTCGCATGAATTCCGGCCGTGGCCGGCTGCGCCCGATGCAGCATCGAGGCGATCCGCGCGTAAGCCAGATAGGGATTCGGATCGATCAGCGCCGCCACCGGGCAATCCCGCGAATCCTCCTCCGTCAGGATGACCGCGGTCGCGCGTGTCGCGCCGAGCTGCCGGCGATAGCGCGGGTTGGCAAGGAAGCTGATGGTGCCGGAGTCGGCCCCAAGCAGCGTCGCGACGCGCGCCACCCGCAGGTCAGGGTCGCCGCGCAACTGCATTCCGAACCGCACGGCCAATTCACCCAGGCTGTATTCGCCGTTTTCCACGGGATCACGTGGTGCGGGACCGGTGAGGGAATCTCCGGGAGAAACCCTACTTCGGAGCGCCAGCCGGCGGCTTGGGCACGGCCGAACCCGCCGGTGCGGGCGCCGATGCCGGCAGCGTGGCGGGCTTGGTCAGCAAAACCGCCAGCACGTTGGCCGTGATGTCGAGCGGTCCTTTCGCAAAGAACACGCCGTCTCCGAGCACCAGATCGAATCCCTGCGAGGCTGCGTACCCCTGGATTTCCTGCACCAGGTAGCGCTGAACCTTGCCAAGTTCCTCATTGCGGCGGGTCGATGCATCGTCCTGGAATTCACCGGCCTTGCGGGAGAATTCACGCTGTTCGTCGCGCAGGCTCTTTTCCGCCTTGACGCGGTCCGGCTCGGCCATCACGGCTCCCTCGCGCTGCAATTTCTCATCGCGTGCCTTGAGGTCGTTCTGCATGGTCAAAAGGTCGCGGCGGCGCGGCGCGAACTCGTTTTCGAGCGCCTGCATGGCCGTCTTGGTTTGCGGTGCATCTTCCAGCAGCTTTTGGAAATTGACCACCCCGATCTTGGCCTCTGCGCTGGCTTGCTGAGCGGCGAAAATACCGCACAGGCTCAGCAGCAGGATTGGTGTGCTACGCATGAAAGTCGACATGTTTATCTCTGAGACCTCGAGTAGTAATTTTTCAGAATGCCTGGCCGATTGAAAACTGGAAACGCTCCGTTTCATCGTTGAAACGAACCGCGTCGCCGACATAGGAATTCAATGGTACGCCGTACGAGAAGCGGAACAGGCCAAGCGGCGCCAGCCATTGTACGGCGATTCCGGTCGATCGCTTCAGCGCAGTATAGCTGAAATGATAATCGACCGGCGTCACGTCATCGACTCCCAGGAATTTCACCGTGTTCCCGGTCTGAAACACGTTGCCCAAGTCGTAGAACCAGCTCACCCGGGCGGCGCTGGCGAATTTGTCGGGCATCGGGAATATCAGCTCGAGACGGTTGACCACCCGGAAGTTGCCGCCGTACGGGTTGCCGAGTCCGATGTTGTCCCGCGGCCCCAAGGTGCTCTCCCGGAAGCCGCGGACGCTGTCCGGTCCGCCCGCGAAGTAATTGAGGTACGGCGGCAGGGCGGTGGTTTTGCCGAGCGCCGATGCGTAGTCATAGGCCGCATTGAAGGACAGAAGCCACTTGCGCCACACATGGAAGTATTTGATGAACTGATAGTTGAGGGCATAGTAGCGCACGTCGCTCAGAGGCAGCGCGAACCGCGCCGACAGGGCGCTGCGCAGGCCATGGTCCGCGAATATGGTGCGATTGCGGGTGTCGAGCGACCAGCCGCCCGAAATCTCGTAGGTGTAGTACTCGGTCCCGTACACCGTGTAGGGGCTGTCGAGGGAGTTGACCACCCCGTCGCCGTTGGTGTCGGCGAGCACCCGGTAGAAGGTGTTGCCGTTGGACCTCACCCAGTCGACGGCCTGCTGTGCGCTGTAGCCCTCCGAGGTCACCAGGTCCGCACGGTTCGCCGAAAAGCCCAGCTGCACCCCCTGGTACTCGGTGATCGGATAGGAAAAGGTCGAACCCAGGGATATCTGCTTGGTCGAGAATGCGGAGGACGCGGCCACGAACTGGGTGATGTCGCGGTAGGACAGCGACAGCGTGCGTGCGACGCCGTCGATGGTCGTATACGGGTCGGTCTGCGAGAACACGTAGCTCTTGCTGTACTTGCCGGCGTTGACCTCCAGCGCGATGCGGTCGCCGGTGCCCATGAAGTTGCTGTGGACGAAGTTGCCGTTGATGCTGAACTTCTGCGCCTCCGAATAGCCGATGCCGCCTCCGAACTGGCCGGGCAAGCCTTCCTTGATGTTGTAGTCGACGTCCACCAGGTCCGCGCTGCTGGGCACCGGTTTGGTCTCGAACTCGACCTTCTCCACGTACGGCAGGCGCTGGATGCGCTCCTTCGATCGTTCGATTGCGGAATTCGACAGCCACGCGCCCTCGAGCTGGCGCATTTCGCGCCTCAAGGTCTCGTCGTTGATGGCCGTGGTGTTGTTGAAATTGATGTGGCGGACGTAGACGCGGTTTCCGGGTTCGATGAAGAAGGTCAGCGACACGGTTTTCTTGGCGTTGTCCGGCGTCGGCACCGGATCGATCTTGGAGAACGCGTAGCCGTCGGCACCGAGCCGGTAGCTCATCAATTCCTGCGAACTCGTGACCGCCTTGCGCGAGAACACATCGCCCGGCCTGATCAGCAGCAGCTTGCGCAGTTCGGACTCGGGAACCACCATCGTGCCCGCGAGCTTGATTTCCGACACCTTGAACACATCGCCTTCGCTGACGTTGACGGTGATGAACATGTCGTCTTTGTCGGGGGCGATCGTGACCTGGGTGGAATCGATCTGAAAATTGGCGTAGCCGCGGTCCATGTAATAGGAGCGCAGCTTCTCGAGATCGCCCTGCAGCGATTCGCGCGAGTAGCGGTCATCCTGCTTGTACCAGGAGAGCCAATTGGGCGTCTTCAGCTCGAAGGTTTCGAGCACGTCCTTCTCCTTGAATTTCGTGTCTCCGACGACGTTGATCTGCCGGATGCGGGCGCGCTTGCCTTCCTTGATGTCGACGATCACGTCGACCTTGTTGCCCGGCAGGTCGGTCACCTTGGTGTCGACCCGGACCGCGTATTTGCCGCGGCTGAAATACTGGTCGGTGAGGTATTGCTTCACCTCATCGAGCACCGACCGGTCGAAGGTCTTGCCCTGCGCGAGCCCCACGTTGCGCAGGCTCTTCTGCAAATCCTCGGTCTTGATGTCCTTGTTGCCCTTGATCTCGAATTTCGCGATCGACGGCCGCTCCACCACCACCACCAGCAGCGTGTTGCCGTCGCGGCGCAGTTCGACATCGCGGAAAAATCCTGTTGCATACAGCGCCCGCATGGCCTCGCCGATGCGCTGACCGTCGAGGTGATCGCCGATGTTCACCGGCAGATAATTGAATACCGTGCCCTCGGATATTCGCTGCAGTCCTTCGACCCGGATGTCTCCCACCGTGAACGTTTCGGGCGCCGCCGCCGGCGCCTGCGCGTGCACGGTATTCCACAAGGGCTGGATGGCGAGCGCCACCAAGCCGAAAAGGCGGCGGTCAAGCCGCACGCGGGAACAACCGGGTGCATGCTCTATGGACGGCGCACCCGCGGGGGCGGCGCTGTTGCGGCTCGATTCTAATGACTGTCATGACTTCCCATCAGTTCAGATGCCTTGATATGTCGTTGTAGAAGGCGAGGCTCATCAGCACCACCAGCAGGGCGATGCCGACCTGCTGGCCAAACAACTGTGCACGCTCCGACAAGGGACTGCCCTTGACGGCCTCGATCAGCTGATAAGCCACCTGACCGCCGTCGAGCAGCGGCACGGGCATCAGATTGAGCACCCCCAGGCTGACGCTGATGATGGCGAGAAACGCCAGGAACGCGCTCACCCCGAGGAAGGCGCTGATCCCGGCGAACTCGGCGATGCTGATCGGCCCGTTGATGTTCTTCGCGGACACCTGGCCGGTCAGGATCCGCCACAGCATCTGCACGGTGAGTGCCGACATCTCCCAGGTCTTCTGAACGCCGCCCACGAGCGCGTCGAGCGGACCCAAGCGGCGGGTTTCGGTGAGGCCCGCAGGCCAGGAACGCGGGCCTTCCTCGAGGATGATCCCAAGCCGGCCGACACGCCTCCCCTGGTCCAGCACCTCGGGCACTGCCGCAGTGAGGCGCATCCGCCGGCCGGCCCGATCGACGTCGATGGCGATGTCGCGACCCGGCGCCGCACTCACCAGGCCCACGAATTCGGAGCTGTTGGTCACCGCCTGACCGTCGACGGCCAGCAGGCGATCACCGGCGGCCAGTCCGGCGCGTGCACCGGCACTGTCCTTCGGCACCGTTTGGACGCGCGTGGTGGCGACCCAGCTCGCCAGGTCGAATCCCAGGCCGGGCAGGAGCTTGCCGGGCTCGGTCAGGCTGCGCCTGTCGTCCGTGACACGCAGCGTGAGCGGGCGCTCCGCGGCCCCACGGCGCACCACCAGCGGGATGATGCCGTCGTCGCTGAAGCGGCGAAGCAGCGCGATCTGCAGCTCTTCGGTATCCGGCGTGCTGCGGTCCCCGACGCGCACGATCTCATCGCCGCGCTGCAGGCCGGCGGCAGCCGCGGGACTGTCGAGCCTTACCTGGCCGACCACCGGCTTGACGATGTCGGTGCCGATCATCCCGAGAGCCGCATACAAAAAAACGGCGAACAGCAGGTTCATGGCCGGACCCGCGAGCAGCACCGCGATGCGCTGTGCGATCGGCCGGCGGGTGAATGATCGCGGCAATTCGGCCGGCGCGACCTCGCCTTCGCGCTCATCGAGCAGCTTGACGTAGCCTCCCAGGGGGATCGCCGCCAGACAGTATTCGGTGCGATCGGGGTCCTTGCCGACGCGCATCACCAGCGGCTTGCCGAAGCCGATGCTGAAGCGCAGCACCTTGAATCCGAGCTTCTTGGCCACCCAGTAGTGACCGAACTCGTGCACCGCCACCAGAATGCCGATCGCGACCAGGAAAGCGGCGACAAAGATCAGGATCTTCATGCAAAGGCTCCATGCGCGGGCTCAATCAGGGCGGCGGCCAATCGACGCGCCGCCGCGTCGGCCTCCAGTACATCGTCCAGAGCCTTCACGGGGCACGAATCGAGGCGCTGCAGCACTTGGTCAATGACCGCGGCGATGCCGGTAAAGTTCAAGCGCCGATCAAGAAAGGCCTTCACAGCCACTTCATTGGCCGCGTTCAGCAGTGCCGGAGCCGTTCCGCCGGCACGCGCAGCCGCCCGCGCCAGGCCCATGCTCGGAAAGCGTTCGTGATCCGGCGGCTCGAACCCCAGTTGGCCGATCGCGGTCAGGTCGAGGGATTGTACACCGGAAGTCATGCGATCCGGCCAGGCGAGGGCTTCGGCGATCGGCGTGCGCATGTCCGGAGCGCCCAATTGAGCCAGCATCGATCCGTCGGCGTACTCGACCAGCGAGTGCACCACGCTCTGCGGATGCACCACGATGTCCACACGGGATTCCGGCAGGCCGAACAACAGGGTGGCCTCGATGACCTCCAGTCCCTTGTTCATGAGGGTTGCGGAGTCGACCGAGATCTTGCGCCCCATCTTCCACTTCGGATGGGCGCAGGCCTCGGCCGGTGTCACGCTCTCCAGATCCGCCAGGCTGGTGCAGCGAAACGGTCCGCCCGAGGCGGTCAGGATGACCCGTGTCACACCTCGCGCCTCATCGCCCGGCAGATAGCCGGCGGGCATGCATTGAAAAATCGCATTGTGCTCACTGTCGATCGGGATCAACGCGGCGCCGGCGCTGCGCACCTCTTCCATCAGCAGCCGGCCGGCCATGACCAGCGATTCCTTGTTGGCGAGCAGGACCCGCTTGCCGGCGCGCACCGCCGCCAGCGTGGGCATCAAGCCCGCTGCGCCCACGATCGCGGCCATGACCACCTGCACGTTCGCGGCCGTGACGGCCTGCGCCAGAGCCTCATCCCCGCTTTCGACGCGGGTGCGCGAGCCGCTGCGCCGCAGGGCTTCGCGCGCCTGGGCGGCGGCCTGCGGATCGACGATCACGGCGAGGTCGGGGGCAAATCGTTCCGCCTGCTCCACCACCACCTGCCAGCTGCTGAAGGCCCCGAGCACCGCGACCCGAAAGCGATCGGGATGCAGGGCGAGCACGGCGAGCGTGCTGCGGCCTATGCTGCCGGTCGATCCGAGGATCGCCACGCCGCATACCCCGCTCATGCGAGCACGCCGGAACCGAACAAACCCAGCGCGTACAGCGGCGCGGCCGCCGTTACGCTGTCGAAGCGATCCAGCACGCCGCCGTGTCCCGGCAGCAGTACGCCGCTGTCCTTGAGTCCGGCCGAGCGCTTGAACATGCTCTCGGTCAGATCGCCGACGATCGAGAATATCCCGACCGAACAGCCGAAGGCGACCGTCGGCGCGGCGGACAGGCCGAAGTGCGCCGCGCCGACCCAGGCGACCGCCGCGACCGTGGCCATGCCGCCGAGCGCACCCTCCCAGGTCTTGCTCGGGCTGACCCGCGGCGCAAGCTTCAGGCGCCCGAAGTTCCGTCCCGCGAAAAATGCGCCGATGTCGGCACCGATCACCATCAACAGCAGCCACAGCACCGCCTGCGGGCCGCTCGCGAATCCGTGCTGCGCGACCTGCAGCCGCGCGAGCGCCACGAACGACGGCACCAGCACCGGCAGGCCGCTCAACAGGGCCAACAGCGGCTGATGCCGTCCCGGGGCGAGCGTCAGCCACAGGAACGCGATGATCCACCACACGCAGGCGCAGGAGAACAGGATCAGGAGGTTGGCCCTGTCGGCGCTCCACCACCAGAACAGGCCGAGCAGCGCCGCGATGCCCAGCGCATAACCAATCCGCGCCGCCACCGCACGCAGCTCGCCGAAGCCGGCCCATTCCCAGGCGCCCAGGGTGAACACGGCACCGAATACCAGCACGGCCCATCGCGGCGGCATGGCGAACAGGACCAACAACAAGGCACAGGCGAGCACCACCGCGGTCAATATTCGCTTTTTGAGCATCCGCCCCTCATGAACAACATCCTGTGCCACGTCGGCCGTTCAAACATTGGAATGTGCCGCCAGCTGGGCGGATGTCTTGCCGAAGCGCCGTTCGCGCTGGGCGAAATACTCGAATGCCGCATCGAGGTGCTGCGGCGCGAATTCGGGCCATAACACGTCGCAGAAAAACAGCTCGGTGTAGGCAAGATTCCACAGCAGGAAGTTGCTGATGCGCCGCTCCCCGCCCGTACGTATCAGCAGATCCGGATCCGGAATGCCCGCGAGCGCCACGCGTGCGGCGATGTGCGATTCGGTGATCTGCTCGGGCAGCAGCCTTCCGGCGGCCACATCGACCGCGAGCGAACGGCAGGCCTGCATGATGTCCCAACGGCCGCCGTAAGCGACCGCCACCAGCAGTCCGAGACCGGTGTTGGCCTGCGTGAGCGCCTCCCCGGCGAGCATGCGTTCGGCGAGTTCCGGGCCGAGCAGGCTGCGATCCCCGATGAAGCGCAGCCGCACCTGATTGCTGTGAAGGTCGGCGATCTCACGCACCAACGCATCGAGAAACAAGCTCATCAGCATGCCGACCTCATCCGCCGGACGGCTCCAGTTCTCGCTGCTGAACGCGAACAACGTCAGGAACTGCACGTTGCGCCTGGCGCATTCCTCGACCACGCGGCGCACGACCTTGACGCTGGCGCGGTGCCCGGCCGGGCGCGGCAGTCCGCGCGAGCGGGCCCAGCGGCCGTTGCCGTCCATGATTATCGCGACATGTTGCGGCGAGTCGGCCATGGCCTTGTGTATGTGCAAGTCTTGCCGATTCAGACTTGCATCAATTCCTTTTCCTTCTCTGCCATCGCATGATCGATCTCCGCGACGTGCTTGTCGGTGAGCTTTTGAACATCTTCCTGCGCACGCCGGTCGTCGTCCTGTGCGATGAGTTTTTCCTTGAGCATTTCCTTTAGTTCATTCATCACTTCGCGGCGCACGTTGCGCACCGCGACACGCGCGTTTTCAGCCTCGGACCTGACCACCTTGGTGATGTCGCGGCGGCGCTCCTCGGTCAGCGCCGGCATCGAGATGCGGATGATCTGGCCGGCGGTGTTCGGCGTGAGCCCCAGATCGGACTTGAAGATGGCCTTTTCTATGATCGGCACCATGGCCTTTTCCCAGGGGCTCACCGTCAGCGTACGCGCATCCTCGGCGGCGACGTTCGCAACCTGGTTCAACGGCATTTCCGAGCCGTAGTAGTCGACCTTGATGTGCTCGATCAGGCTGGTATGGGCGCGTCCGGTGCGCAGCTTCTTGAGTTGATCCCTGAACGTCGACACGCACTTCTGCATGCGCAGCGTCGCGTCCTTCTTGAGGTCATCGAGCATGACTTTCCCTCTCCTTAAGGCTCCGCCGTAACGACCGTGCCGACATCCTCGCCCTGGACGATGCGCACCAGGTCACCGGCGTTGAAAAGATTGAATATCTGCAGGGGCAGCTTGTTTTCCCGGCACATGACGATCGCGGTGGCGTCCATGACGCCGAGGCGGTCATTCAGAACCTTGTCGAAGGTCAGCCGGGTATAGCGCTTGGCCGCGGGATTCTTCACGGGATCCGAGTCGTAGACGCCGTTGACCTTGGTCGCCTTCAGCAGTACCTCGGCGTTGATCTCGATCGCGCGCAGACTGGCGGCGGTGTCGGTCGTGAAGAACGGATTGCCGGTGCCGGCGCCGAAGATGACGACCCGTCCTTTTTCCAGATGGCGCACCGCCCGCCGCCTGATGTAGTCCTCGCACACCTCGTTTATGCGCAGCGCCGACATGACGCGGGCGTAGGTTCCGAGACCCTCGAGCGCGTCCTGCATCGCCAGTGCGTTGATAACGGTAGCGAGCATGCCCATGTGGTCAGCCGTCACACGGTCCATGCCGGCGCGCGCCAGACCCGCGCCGCGGAAGATGTTGCCGCCGCCGAGCACCACCGCAACCTGCACGCCCATCAGGGTCAATTCGCGAATCTCGCCGGCGATGCGCTTCAACATCTGCGGATCGATGCCGTAATCCTCGCCCCCCAACAGCGCCTCGCCGGACAATTTTACCAAGATCCTGCGGTATCGCGCCCTGGCTTGTGTGTCGGTCATTCTGATGGAGCCCTGTTGGTTGTTTTAATGCGCCTTTACCTGGGCCATGACCTCGCCGACGAAGTCATCCTGTTTCTTCTCGATGCCCGCGCCCACCTCATAGCGGACGAACTGTACGACGTCGGCATTGGATTTCTTCAGCAGTTTCTCCACCGTCGTGTCCGGGTCCTTGACGAAAGCCTGGCCGAGCAGGGTGATTTCTGCCAGATACTTGCGCAGACGGCCCTCGACCATCTTGGCGATGATTTCCGGCGCCTTTTTCTCGGCCTTGGTCTGCTCCGCCAGGATGGAACGCTCCTTGTCGAGCACGGCCGGGGGCACATCGGCCGTGGCGGCATACGCCGGATTGACGGCCGCCACATGCATGGCGAGGTCGCGGGCCAGCGCCTCATCGCCACCCCGCAGGGCCACCAGCGTGCCGATCCGGCTGCCGTGCACGTAGGCACCCAGCGGGCCGGGCGACGACACGCGAACGAAACGGCGCACGCTGATGTTTTCGCCGATTTTGGCGATCAACGCCCGGCGCCGCTGTTCGAGACTTTCGGCGCCCGGGGTCAGGCTCATCAAGGCCTCCAGGGTCGGCGGCGCGGACTGCAGGGCGGCGCGCGCGACCTCGCGTGCGAACGCTTGGAACTCGTCGCTGCGCGCAACGAAGTCGGTCTCCGAATTGACCTCGACCAGCGCCGCATCGTTGCCCGAACGCTCGATCACGACCGTGCCCTCGGCGGCAACGCGCGCCGCCTTCTTGTCGGCCTTCGCGAGTCCCGTCTTGCGCATCAGTTCGGCGGCGGCGTCCAGATCGCCCGCCGTTTCGACCAGTGCCTTCTTGCATTCCATCATGCCCGCGCCGGTCCGCTCGCGGAGTTGTTTGACTGCATCGGCGGTGATGTTCATGTGTTTTCTACGGCCGCAGTCGCAGCCTTCCTCGATGAAGTTGATGAAAGGCCGGCGACGCCGACCCGCGGTATCAGGTGGAACTCAGGCGCCACGTGCCGGCGCACGCCGTCCGACCGGCTTGCGCCGCGGTGCACTGGCGGGTCGGGTCTCCGCGGGCGCGGCATCCGCCACGTCGACCTCATCCGTCTCGACCTCCGCCTCGTCCTCGGCGGCGGCCACTGCCGCCACGCTCGGCACCACCGTCACCGGTACCTTGCGCCGCGGCGGCGGTTTGCGGCCCCGGACCGGCTGCGGCGGGCGCCGTGCGCCGGCGCTGCGCTTCTTCGGATTGCCCTCCTCGTCCAGCTCGACGAATTCATCCTCGCCGACCGGGACCTCCGGCAGCGACGCCTTGCCTTCGAGCACCGAGTCGGCCACGCCGCCGGCATACAGCAGGATCGCCCGCATGGCGTCGTCGTTGCCCGGTATCACATAGTCGATGCCGTCGGGTGAACAATTCGTATCGACCACCGCAACCACGGGAATGCCGAGTTTTTGCGCCTCATGAATGGCGATCTGTTCGTGGCCGACGTCGATCACGAACAGCGCGTCGGGCAGCGCCGTCATGTCGCGAATGCCGCCGAGGCTGCGCAGCAATTTGTCCATTTCACGGCGCAGCATCTGCGCCTCTTTCTTGCCCCGTCGGTCCAGGGCGCCGCTTTGGGCCATTTCGTCGAGTTCGTTCAGCCGTTTGATGGACTGGCGGATGGTCTTGAAGTTCGTGAGCATGCCGCCCAACCAGCGCTGATTGACATACGGCATGCTGCAGCGGGTGGCCTCTTTTTGCACCGCATCGCGCGCCGAGCGCTTGGTGCCGACGAACAGCACCTTGCCCCCCTCCGCCGCAACGCCCTTGATGAAGGCCGCCGCCTGCGCATACAGGGGTTGGGTCTTCTCGAGATTGATGATATGGATCTTGTTGCGCTCTCCGAAGATGAAAGGCGCCATCTTCGGGTTCCAGAAGCGGGTTTGGTGTCCGAAATGGACGCCCGCTTCCAGCATTTGTCGCATGGACACGCTGGTCATGATGTAGCTCCTGGTCGGGTTGAGCCTCCGCGTATCCCAATCGGCAACCCGGCCGCCTGGTTGTCCAAGCTGGCCGGGCACCCGGCCGATTGTGACGACACGCGTGCGGGGTTGTTTAAAATAGCCGCTCTTTATACCATGAACGCCTGCCGGAAACAAAGCACGCCAGCCCCATGAACGTGACCATCAAGACCCTTGAGGAACAGGAGAAAATGCGTGCAGCCGGGCGCCTGGCGGCCAGCGTGCTCGACATGATTGGACCGTTCGTGCAGCCCGGCGTGACCACCGAGGAACTGGACCAGCGCTGCTACGACTTCATCGTGAACGACCTGCAATCCGTACCCGCCAATCTGAATTATCGCGGCTTCCCCAAGACCATTTGCACCTCCGTGAACCACGTCGTGTGCCACGGCATCCCCGGCGAGCGGCGGCTGAAGAGCGGGGATATCATCAATATCGACGTGACGGTGATCCGCGACGGCTGGCATGGCGACACCAGCCGCATGTATCACGTCGGCACGGCGCCGGTGCTGGCGCGGCGGCTGACGACCGCCTGCCACGAGGCCATGTGGCGCGGCATCCGGGTGGTCAGGCCCGGCGCGCATCTCGGCGACATCGGGTACGCCATACAGACCTTTGCGGAGAGCAATAATTTCTCGGTCGTGCGCGAATACTGCGGTCATGGCATCGGCCGGATCTACCACGAGGATCCACAGGTGCTGCATTACGGCAAGCCCGGCACCGGTGTGGAACTCGTCGCCGGCATGACTTTCACCATCGAACCGATGATCAACGCCGGTCGGCGCGACGTGCGCCTGCTCGACGACGGCTGGACCGTCGTCACCAAGGATCAGTCCCTGTCGGCACAATGGGAACACACCGTGCTGGTGACCGACGATGGATTCGAGGTGCTCACCCTGGGCGCAGACGCCGCCTCCGCCGCCGCCACGGCGGCATCGTGAGCGCGAGCGGCAGGATCCTGGAGAACGCCGCGGACTGGACGTACCTGACGGACGCCGCCCTTGCGCTCGAAAACGGCCAGTTCTCCCCCGGGGTGTTCCGCCAGGTGCTCGACGGCGGCACCGAACTGCTGAAACAGCGCTTCATCGCGGACGAACCCATCGAGGAATTGGTGCGTGATCGCGCGCGCCTGGTCGATATCGCGCTGCGTGCCGCATGGGTCCGGTATACCGGAAAATTCGCCCAGGATCTGGCGCTGGTCGCGGTGGGCGGTTACGGCCGCGGTGAGCTGCACCCGAGCTCCGATATCGACATCATGGTGCTCCTGCCGAAAAGCGATTCGGCCGACTGGCAGCCGGACATCGAGAAATTCCTGACGTTTCTCTGGGACATCGGCCTCGAGGTGGGACACAGCGTGCGCTCGATCGATGATTGCCAGCGCGAAAGCCTGGCCGACATCAGCGTCGCCACCACCCTGTTCGAGGCGCGCCTGCTCGCCGGACCTGAGTCCCTGTTCGCCGGCATGCGTCGCGCGCTGGCGCCGGATCGATTGTGGTCCTCGCTCGATTTCTTCGAAGCCAAGGTCAAGGAGCAGACCGAGCGCCATCATCGCTATTTCGATACGGCCTACAATCTCGAACCGAATGTGAAATCCAGTCCCGGCGGGCTGCGCGACATCCAGACCATCGGCTGGGTGGCGAAGCGCCATTTCGGCACCGACACCCTTGATGAACTGGTGGCGCACGGCTTTCTTACGCGCGAGGAGCTGCGCAAGCTCAAGGTTGGCCAGGCGTTCCTGTGGAAGGTGCGCTTCGGGCTGCACATGCTGACGGGCCGGCGCGAGGACCGGCTGCTTTTTGACTATCAGATCAAGCTCGCGAAACTGTTCGGCTACGAGGATGCCAGCTTCACGCTCGCGGTCGAGCAGCTGATGCAAAAATACTATCGCACCGTGATGGACGTCAGCCTGCTCAATGAAATGCTGCTGCAGCTGTTCCGCGAGGCGATTCTGACGCAAAGCTCGGCGCCGGTGCCCATCAATCCGCGCTTTCAGATCCGCAGCGACTACCTCGAGGTCACGCACCCGGAGGTGTTTGCGCGGTTCCCGTCGGCGCTGCTCGAATTGTTCGTGCTGCTGCAACAGCATCCCGAATTGCGCGGAGTGCGCGCCGAAACCATCCGCCTGATCGGCACCCACGTCTCGCTCATCGACGAAGAATTCCGGCAAAATCCGCGGCACCATCGGCTGTTCATGGAAATCCTCTGCGCCCCCGTCGGCGTCACGCACGAGTTGCGCCGCATGAACCTGTACGGCGTACTCGGCCGCTACATTCCGGCTTTCGGCCGCGTCGTCGGGCGCATGCAGTACGACCTGTTCCACGCCTATACGGTCGACGCGCACACGCTGTTCGTGGTGAGTAATCTGCGGCGCCTGGCCATGCCGAAGTTCAACCACGAATTCCCCGTGTTGAGCCAGATCATGCAATCCCTGCCTCGTCAGGAGCTCGCCTACCTGGCGGCGCTGTTCCACGACATCGCCAAGGGTCGCGGCGGCGATCATTCGGAGCTCGGTGCGGTGGACGCGGAGGCGTTCTGCCTGGAGCAGGGACTCGGCCGATACGAGGCGCGTCTGGTCGCATGGCTGGTCAAGCATCACCTGTTTCTCTCGATAACCTCCCAGAAAAAGGACATCAGCGATCCAGAGATCATCAACGCTTTCGCGAGGCTGGTGGGCGATCAGGCGCATTTGGATTATTTGTACGTGCTCACCGTGGCGGACGTGCGCGGCACCAACCCGAAGCTCTGGAACACGTGGAAGGCCAGACTGTTCGAGGAATTCTACGAGCGCACCAAACGCGCGCTGCGCCGCGGGCTGGAGACGCCGCTCGATCAGGACGAACTGCTCCGGGAAACCCAGGCCAGCGCCCGCGCGAAGATGCAGGGGATCGCCGAGGAGGAGATCCAGAAGGTCTGGGCGCAGTGGACCGAAGCGTATTTTTTGCGCTTCACCCCCGAGGAGATCGCGTGGCACACCTTGCTGCTCGCCGGCCGCCACCCGTACGACGATGCGCCGCTGGTCGCGATCCGCCAGCTCAACGAACGCGGCGGCACTGCGGTGCTCACCTATACCCCGCGACGGCTGCACAGCTTCGCCAGATCCACCGCGGTATTGGACCAGATGGGACTCAACGTGGTGGATGCGCGCCTGATCGTGAGCGCCAACGGCTTCAGCCTGGAAACCTACGTCGTGCTCGAGGACAACGGCACGGTCATCGCCGACGCCACGCGCGTGCACGAGATCGAACGAGGCCTGTGGCGCAACCTGCAGCAGCCCGAGGATTCTCCGCTGACCGTCACCCGCCGGGCGCCGCGCCAGGTGCGCATGTTCTCGACACCGACGCAGGTCAATTGCAGTCTCGACACCCGTAACAATCGCACCATTCTGGAACTGATCGCCGCGGACCGGCCCGGACTGCTGTCCGAGGTGGGCAAGGTCTTCAGGGCGGAGCGCGTTGCCATCAACGGCGCAAAGATCATGACCGTGGGCGAACGGGCGGAGGACGTGTTCTACATCACGGACATGGAGGGCCGTCCGTTGCAGCCGGGCGCATTCGAGCGGGTCCAGGAATCGCTGGTGCGGGCGCTCGACCGGCGCGATCCGGCGCGCGTCTGACCGCATGACGCACGATGAGCTGCGGGCGGCGATCGAGGGCGCGTACGAACTTCGCAGCCAGCTCTCGCCGCGGTCGGCCGACCCGCAGATCCGCGCGGCCGTCTCCGAGGTCCTCGATCTGCTCGACAGCGGCGAGCTGCGCGTCGCGGAGAAGCGCGGCACCGCCTGGCAGGTGAACGAGTGGCTGAAGAAGGCGGTGCTGCTGTCGTTTCGGATCACGGAGAACCTGCCGATGCCGGCGGCGGCGCTGAATTTCTACGACAAGGTGCCGCTCAAATTCAGCGGCTGGGATGCCGCTCGGTTCGCCGCCGCGGGCGTGCGCGTGGTGCCCCCCGCCACGGTGCGGCGCGGCGCGTTCGTCGCGGCCAACGTGGTGTTGATGCCGAGCTACGTGAACATCGGCGCATACGTCGATTCCGGCACCATGGTGGACACGTGGGCCACCGTCGGATCCTGCGCGCAGATCGGCAAGAACGTGCACCTCTCCGGGGGCGTGGGCATCGGCGGCGTGCTCGAGCCCCTGCAGGCCAATCCGACCATCATCGAGGACGACTGCTTCATCGGTGCGCGTTCGGAGATAGTCGAAGGCGTCGTGGTGGAAAGCGGCGCGGTGATCTCCATGGGGGTGTTCATCGGCCAGAGCACGCGCATTTACGACCGCGAACGGGACACGATCATCCACGGCCGCGTGCCGTCTGGTTCCGTCGTGGTCCCCGGAACGCTGCCGTCCGCCGACGGCAAATACGGGCTCTACTGCGCCGTCATCGTCAAGCGCGTCGATGCCCAGACCCGCGCCAAGACCTCGCTGAACGAGCTGCTGCGCAACATCGATTGACACCGGGCAATTGAAACCGGGAGATTGACACCGGGGCGATTGACGCCCGTCCTTGACGCCTCAGCCGAATCGGCCGGTGATGTAATCCTCGGTCAGCTTTTGCTGCGGATTGGTGAACATCAAGTCGGTGGGGCCGACCTCCACCAGATCGCCCAAGTAGAAATATGCCGTGCGCTGCGACACGCGTGCAGCCTGCTGCATGTTGTGGGTCACGATCGTGATGGCGTAATTCTTCCGCAGTTCGTCGATCAGATCCTCGATCTTTGCGCACGCCGTCGGGTCGAGCGCCGACGTCGGCTCGTCCATCAGGATCACCTCGGGATTGACGGCGATGGTTCGCGCTATGCACAGGCGCTGCTGCTGACCGCCCGACAGGCTGGTGCCGGGCTGGGACAGGCGGTCCTTGACCTCGTCCCAAAGCCCTGCGCGCTCCAGACTGGTCTGCACGAGTTCGTCCAGATCCCCGCGGGTGCCGGCCAGACCATGTATTCGCGGCCCGTAGGCCACATTGGCATAGATCGACTGCGGAAACGGCGTAGGCTTCTGGAAAACGATGCCGACACGCGCGCGCAATTGCGCGACGTCCTGCTTTCGATCGTAGATGTCCTGGCCGTCGAGGGTGATCAATCCGTCGACCCGCGCACCGGGAATCGTGTCGTTCATGCGGTTGAGACAGCGCAGGAAGGTGGATTTTCCACATCCGGAAGGTCCGATCATTGCGAGCACCTGGTTGCGGCCGATGTCCAGGTTCACGTTTTTGACGGCGTGCTTGTCGCCGTAGTAAACGTTCACGTTGCGTGCCGTCATCACGAAGTTGTCGATCGTGTCCCTGCCGGGATCGGGCCGCGCCGCGGTTTCGCCCTGGGCCGCAGCCGGCGGGGCCGCCCCGATCATCCGAACCTGCCGGTGATGTAATCGTCGGTCTTGCGGTTCTTCGGCGACGTGAATATCTCGCTCGACGGTCCGATCTCCACCAGCTCCCCGAGGTACATGAAACCGGTGACGTTCGACACCCGCGCCGCCTGCTGCAGATTGTGCGTGACGATCACGATGCAGAATTTCTCGCGCAGCACCTGCAGAGTCTCCTCGACACGCAGTGTGGAGATCGGATCGAGCGCCGCCGTCGGTTCGTCGAGCAGCAGCACCTCGGGCTGAACGGCGATGGCGCGGGCGATGCACAGCCGCTGCTGCTGGCCGCCCGACAGGCTGCGGCCGTCCCTGTTCAGCTTGTCCTTGACCTCGTCCCAGATCGCGGCATCGCGCAGGGCCGATTCGACCCGCATCCGCAATTCGGCGCCGCGCACACCGCCCGCCAGGCGCAGCCCGAGCGCCACGTTGTCGAACACCGACATCGGAAACGGCGTCGCCTTCTGGAAGACCATTCCCACGCGGTAGCGCAGCTCGGCGACGTCGACCGTGGGCGCGAGAATGTCGCGGCCGCCGATCCTGACCTCCCCCTCCGCGCGCTGGTTCGGGTACAGCGCGTACATCCGGTTGAGCACGCGCAGCAGCGTCGACTTGCCGCAGCCGGAGGGCCCGATGAACGCGCTGATCGAATGGTCCGCAAGCGACAGGCTCACGTTGAACAGCGCCTGCACCTTCCCGTAGTAGAAATCGAGGGAGCGAATTTCTATCTTGGCCGGACCGGCGTTCGGATCCTCCTGCCGGACGGGGGATCGGACCGCCACATGCGTCTTCATGTGCCTGGGCGGCTTGGACGACGGCATCATTGTCGCGACCCCCTTTCCGGATGCGTCACGGCGAGCAGCACGCGCGCGGTGACGCTGAGCAGCAGGATCGTGAACGTGCTGATCAGCGCGCCCGCCCAGGCGAGGTCCTGCCAGTTCTTGTAGGGACTCAGCGCGAATTGGAAGATCACCACCGGCAGGTTGGCCATGGGCGCATTGAGGTTGTCGCTCCAGAATTGATTGTTGAGGGCGGTGAAGAGCAGCGGCGCCGTTTCGCCGCTGATGCGTGCAATGGCGAGCAGCAGCCCGGTGACGATGCCGCTTCGCGCCGCCGGATAAAGCACGCTGAGCGTGGTCCGCCATGGATACGCGCCCAATGCCGCCGAGGAATCCTTCATGCCGACGGGCACGAGATTCAGCATGTCCTCCGTGGTCCTCAGAGTCACGGGAATGGCGAGCACGGCGAGCCCGAGCGCGCCGGCGATGGCGGAAAAATGGCCCATTCGAATCACGACGACCTCGTAGACGAACAGACCGATGATGATCGACGGAGCGCTCAACAGCACGTCGTTGATGAAGCGGACCAAGACGCTCAGACGGGAATCGCGGCCGTATTCCGCCAGATAGGTGCCCGCGAGAACCCCGATCGGCGACCCGATCGCGATGCCGAGCAGGGTCATGACCGTGCTGCCGTAGATCGCGTTGAGCAGGCCTCCCTGGCCGCCGGGCGGCGGCGTCATCTGCGTGAAGGTCGCCAGGTTCATGCCGGTCAGACCATGCGAGAGCAGGGTCCACAATATCGCCCCCAGGCACGCCAGGCCGAGCGAGGTTGCGATCATGGACAGCGCGATGAAGACGCCGTTCATGAACTTGCGCAGCGGGCGATTCATGCCGAGGACAGCGCGCGCCGCTCGAGCCGGCGCAGCATTGCCTGTGCCGCGATGATGACCGTGAAGGTGATGATGAACAGCAACAGCCCCAGTGCGATGAGCGATGAGGTGTACAGCTCGCCCACCGCCTCGGTGAATTCATTGGCGATCGCCGAGGATATGGTGGTTCCCGGCGCCAGAATGGAGGCGCTGATGCGATGCGCATTGCCGATGACGAAAGTGACCGCCATGGTCTCGCCCAATGCCCGTCCGAGCCCGAGCATGATGCCGCCCACCATGCCCACGCGTGAATGCGGCACCACCACATGCCAGATGACCTCCCAGGTCGTGGCGCCCAGTCCGTAGCCGGATTCCTTGAGCATGGGCGGTACGGTGTCGAATACGTCGCGCATGGTCGCCGCGATGAACGGCAGCACCATGATGGCCAGAACCAGGCCGGCGGTCAGTATGCCGATGCCGAATGGCGGACCCTGGAACAACCGCCCGATGCCGGGAAGCGGTCCGATGTGCGAGATCAGCCACGGTTGAAGATGCCGCTGCACCACGGGTGCGAGCACGAACAGTCCCCAGATTCCGAAGATGATGCTGGGCACGGCGGCGAGAAGCTCCACCGAAACGCCGATGGGCCGCTTCAGCCAGGGAGGACACAGTTCGGTCAGGAACAGCGCAATTCCGAAGCCGGTCGGCACCGCCAACACCATCGCGATCAAGGAAGTCACAAGGGTGCCGTAGATCGGCGCGAGCGCGCCGAACTCGTCGGTGACGGGATTCCAGACTTCCCGCGTGACGAACTTGATGCCGAAGTGCGACAGCGCCGGCCACGCGCCGCGCAACAGCGACGCCGCCACGCCGCCGAGTATCAACAGCACGAGAATTGCTGCCGCCAGCGTGGCAGACCTGAAGACTCTCTCGAAAATCAGCTGTCTTGCGGCGTGCCTCGGATCGATGATCGCCACGATGTCGCCTTCGCTCCCACTGCCAACATGTTGCCCGTGACCCGCGGCACTCTGCTACCTGCCGGTATATATCGCGCGACCGTTCGAGGTGACCGCGGTGTTCCAGGTCTGCTTGACCTGTGCAATCAGCGCGGCGGGCAGCGGCACGTAGTCGAGTTCAGCCGCCATCTTAGCGCCATCCTTGTAGGCCCAGGCAAAGAACTTGAGCGCCTCGCCGACCGCGACCGCGTCGTCCGGCTGGCGATGGACGAGAATGAAGCTTGCGCCGGTGACGGGCCAGCTCCTCTCGCCCGCCTGGTCGGTCAGAATGAGATAATACGAATCAGCGCCCGCCCAGTCCGCGCTGGCGGCTGCCGCCTGAAATGATGCGGAATTCGGCGCGACCGCCTTGCCGGCCTTGTTGATGAGCAGCGTATAGGTCATTTTGTTTTGCTTGGCGTAGGCGTATTCCACGTAGCCGATCGCACCATCGGTCTGCGCCGTCATGTTGGCAACGCCCTCGTTGCCCTTCGCGCCGATGCCCGTCGGCCACTGCACCGAGGTATTGGCGCCGACTTTCGATTTGAAGTCCGTACTCTCCCTCGACAGATAGTCGGAAAACAGGAAATTGGTGCCGGACCCGTCGGATCGGTACACCGGCGCAATGGCCGTATTGGGCAGCGCCAGCTTGGGGTTCAGACGCTTGATACGCGCATCATTCCACAGGGTGATGTCGCCGAGGTAAATGGCGGCCACGGTGGCACCATCGAGCAGCAGCTGGCCCGGCTGCACCCCCTTGACGTTGATCACGGGCACCACGCCGCCGATGATCATGGGAAACTGCACCAGACCCGCGGCCTTCAGATCATCGGGTTTCAGCGGCATGTCGGAGGCACCGAAGGTGACGGTTTTTGCCTTGATCTGTTTGATGCCGCCGCCGGAACCGATGGATTGGTAATTGAGCCCAATGCCGGTGAGCGTTCTGTAGGCATCGGCCCATTTGGCATAGATCGGATACGGAAAGGTGGCGCCGGCTCCCGAGATGTCCGCCGCCCGGGCTGCCACGCCCGCACACAACGCCGCGGCGGCCGCACACCATGCCGCTGCGGCGACCAGAAGCCGTCGTGACCCTTGACATTCCATGCTCGCTCCCAATTCGTCATCTGAGTGTAACAATCGCCGACCAACCCGTAAGTATCGAGGCCGCATGTGTCCGTTTCGTGACAACCCCTGTCTCGGGCGTCGGGCGCCCGACGAGTGTTGTAAAAAATACACAGTTAAAAACTTGCCACGCGTCATGATTCTGTAACAATACGGTTATTAAATCGGCACACCGATTCATTGGGAGTAATGCTGTGAATGTATCAATCAAGCCATTTCAGGCTGTTTTCTCACGTGTTCGACGGGTCCCGGGCGGCACGCTTCGGGGCGGCTCGCTCGTCTTTGGGGGCGGCTCGCTGGTTTTGACGGCGCTTCTCGGGGCGGGTGTTGCGCAGGCGCAAAGCGCGGCGCCGGCGCCGGCGCCGGTGGCACCGGGCTATGAGAGCCTGACCAGCCATGGCATCACGCTCTATGGCATCGTGGATCTCGGCCTGCAATACGAATCGCATGGCGCGCCCATCAGCGATTATTTTCCGGCCGGCAGCGCGGACATCGTGCAGAAGAACAGCAACGGTTCGATCTTCGGAGTCACTCCGAACAACCTCAGCCAATCCCGAATCGGGCTCACCGGCAAGGAGCCCTTGGTGGACGATTGGTCGGCGGTGTTCCGGCTGGAAACCTTCTTCAATCCGCAATCCGGCGAGATCAGCGACGCGCTGAAGTCGCTGGTGCAGAACAACGGGCGGGCCTTGGCGGTACAGACCACCAACCTCGACAGCAGCGTGGCGGGCCAGTTGTTCCAACAGTCCTACGTCGGCTTCAGTTCGCCGACCATGGGAACGCTGACGTTCGGCCGGCAAAACACCCTGCTGGCCGACGGCATCGCGAAGTACGACCCGCAGGGCGCCTCGCAGGCGTTCTCGCTCATCGGGTTGTCGGGAACCACCGCGGGTGGCGGCGACACCGAGGACCGTCGGCTTGATTCCTCGTTGAAGTACATCGAGTCCTTCGACGGCCTGCATGCCGGCGCGATGTTCAAGTTCAACGGCTCTTCCGGCGGCGCCAACACGACGTTGCAATTCCAATTGGGCGCGGAGGTCGCGGGCCTTTCCGTCGACGCCTACTGGATGAAGGTGAAGGACGCGATCGCGGTGTCCGCTCTGAGCGCCGCCCAGGTCACCGGCCTGCCGGCGCTCGGTTTCGCGCCGAACAACTCGCTGTCCGGAACCATCTCCGACAACACCACGTACAACCTCAGCGGTTTGTACAACTTCGGGGTGGTCAGCATTTACGGCGGTTATGAACACATCGATTTCGCCAATCCCGCGACGCCCCTGACCGCCGGATTCGACGACATCGGCGGCTACAAGCTCGCTTATGTCAACAATGCGGCATTCCCCAACGACAAGATCCTGCAGGTTTACTGGGCCGGCGTGAAGTATCACGTCAATGTCAGCCTCGAATTGACGGCCGCCTATTATGGTTACAAGCAGAACGCCTATGGCACGGGCGCCAATGCCGGCTGCGAAACCATCCAGAGCGGCACCTGCAGCGGCAACCTGAACGCGTTTTCCTTCTCCGCCGACTATCGCATCAGCCCGCGTTTCGACACCTATGCGGGATTCTTGTACACCGGCGTGAAGAACGGTCTCGCCAACGGCTACCTCAACACCAACAACATCAACCCGACCGCCGGCGTCCGCTACCGTTTCTAGCTGAACGACCCCGCAAGGGGCGAATTCGGCACAGCAATGCAATATGGAGCCGCATGTTCCCGCCGGGGACATGCGGCTCCTTTTCGTAGCCGGCTCAGCCCACCCCTGGTAACTCAAAAGCCATCGGTATAAATTGCGCGAAGAGCCGGCTGGAGGTCCTCGCAATGCAAGACGAACAACAGAAGCGCGGCGGATGGAGCTGGTGGTACCTGTTCTTCATCGTGCAATTCGTCGCCGTCCTCTGGCCGCCCTTCTACAATAAACTCGAACCCACCTGGCTGGGCATCCCCTTTTTCTACTGGTATCAGCTCCTCTGGGTGATCATCAGTGCCGTCTTCACCGCGATCGTCTATCTGGCCACCGACGAATAGCCGCCGCGCCCGGGGGAAACAGTGGAAAACGTGAATTGGACCGCGCTGATCATTTTTCTGGCGCTGTTTGGCCTGATCACCTGGCTGGGCTTCGCCGCCGCCCATTGGCGCAAGGGCGATCTGGATTTGCTGCATGAATGGGGGCTCGGCGGTCGGCGCTTCGGCACGGTCGTCACCTGGTTCCTGGTGGGAGGCGACATCTACACCGCGTATACCTTCATCGCGGTGCCCGCGCTCGCGTTTGGCGCCGGCGCCCTGGCGTTCTTCGCGGTGCCGTACACCATCGTCATCTATCCATTCCTGTTCCTGGTGTTCCCGCGCCTGTGGCACGTCTGCCACCGGCGCGGTTACATCACGGCCGGCGATTTCGTGCGCGGCCGCTTCGGCAACCGCTGGCTGGCCCTGGCGATCACCGTCACCGGCATCGTCGCCACCATGCCCTACATAGCCCTGCAGCTCGTCGGCATCCAGGTCGTGGTCGGCGCGCTCGGCATATCCGGAAGCGGCTTGGCCGCGGATTTGCCGCTCATCATCGCCTTCGTGGTTCTGGCCGCATTCACTTATTCGAGCGGACTGCGCGCACCGGCATCCATCGCCATCGTCAAGGATGTCCTGATATACGTTACCGCCGTGGCCGCGATCATCGTCATCCCGATCGAACTCGGGGGCTTCGGCAAGATCTTCGCCGCCGTGCCGGCACAGAAGGTGCTGCTCACTGTCCCCGGACCGCGCAGTACGGGCGCCTACGGGGCCTACGCAACCCTGGCGCTGGGCTCCGCACTGGCGCTGTTTCTCTATCCCCATTCGCTCACCGCCATTTTGAGCGCCAATAACGGCCATACCATCCGGCGCAACGCCGCCATGCTGCCGGGCTATACCCTGATGCTGGGGCTGTTGGCGATGTTCGGTTTTTTCGCCATTGCCGCCGGCGTCGCCCATATGCCGGAGTACGCCGCGGGATTCAAGCAGTTCGGCAACAACTTCGCCGTTCCGGCACTCTTGCTGCACAGCTTTCCGTCGTGGTTCGTCGGCATCGCGTTTGCCGCCATCGGCATCGGCGCCCTGGTGCCGGCAGCGATCATGTCGATCGCAGCCGCAAACCTCTACACGCGCAACATTCACCGCGAGTTCATCAACAAGAATCCCACCGACCGGCAGGAATCGCAGATGGCCAAGTGGGTGTCGCTGCTCGTCAAGCTCGGCGCGCTCATATTCATTCTGTTCGTTCCCACCCAATATGCCATCCAGCTGCAGCTGCTCGGCGGCATCTGGATCATACAAACGCTGCCGGCGGTGATGCTCGGGGTGTACACGCGATGGTTCAACCCGTGGGCTCTGCTTGCCGGTTGGGCGGTGGGCACCTTTGCCGGCACGGCCATGGCCGTCGCGGTGCATCTGACCCCCACCTTTCCGCTGACATTCGGTGGCTACACCTTCCCGGGCTACACCGCCTTCTACACGCTGATTTTGAATCTGGCGATCGCCGTCGTGCTGACGCCGCTGTTGAATGCTCTCGGGGGCCCTGCGGTCGACGAGACGGCGGCGGCGGACTATCGCGCTTGAATGATTCATTCCCGGCAGCATTGCCGCATGCGATCATCGCTGCGTTGGTGCTGCTGCCGGGCTGTGTGGGCATCGGCCATTGCGGATTCGCGGAATGTCCGGTCGATGCACAGGTGTCCGCGGCGGTGCGGGCGCGCCTCAATCAATATCCGGCGTTGGGCCCACCCAACTTGATCCGCGTCCATACCATCGAACACGTGGTGTATTTGAATGGTGAAGTCGGCACAGGCTTTCAGAGGGACGCGGCGCAGGCGGTCATCAGCGACGTGCCGGGTGTGACGCGGATTGTGAATTCGATCGCCGTGACCTTTGAGGGACGCTAGGACCTCTATTTTCAAGCCGCTGCGGCGCAGCACGGAGCCACAACCGTCGAATGCGCCGTCCCCTACGTATATGTCCCTAGGCGCCTTGCGCTCATCATTATTATTGCAAGCTTGCGAAATGTTGCAAGTCTGAGTATCGTCCGCGCGTCACAGCAACCTCCGGGCCTCCATGCTCTTCCGCCGGTCGCCATTTTTTGGATCTCGCAATGAATCGCGCGCCGCATGGGATGTTTTTGCTGCACTTGCGCTGAAGCTGCTGCTCTTGCTGGCGCTCTATTTGCTCTTTTTCGGTCCCGCGCATCGGCCGGCCTCGGACGCCGTGCAGACCGCCAGCGCGATTGTCGGCACCCAACCCGCCAGAGATGCTCCATGAATTCCACCCATTTGGTCGATTTGTCCCGCCTTCAGTTTGCCGTCACGGCGATGTACCACTTCCTCTTCGTGCCGCTCACCCTGGGCCTGTCGATTCTCGTGGCGATCATGGAAAGCGTCTTTGTCATGACCGGCCGCACCATTTGGCGTGACATGACGCGCTTCTGGGGAATCCTCTTCGGCATCAATTTCGCAATGGGTGTGGCCACCGGAATCACGATGGAGTTTCAGTTCGGCACGAACTGGTCGTACTACTCGCACTACGTGGGCGACATTTTTGGTGTGCCGCTTGCCATCGAAGGATTGATGGCGTTTTTCCTTGAAGGAACGTTCATTGGCCTGTTCTTTTTTGGCTGGGATCGGCTCAGCCGACGACAGCACTTGGTGGTCACCTGGTTGGTTGCGATCGGGAGCAATCTGTCCGCGCTGTGGATATTGATTGCCAATGCGTGGATGCAAAATCCGACCGGTGCGCATTTCAATTCCACGACGATGCGGATGGAACTCGATTCCATCCGGGACGTCATCTTCAACCCCGTTGCCCAATCCAAGTTCGTCCATACGGTGAGCGCCGGATACGTCACCGGTGCCATCTTTGTGCTGGCCATCAGTGCCTGGTACCTGCTCAAAGGACGTCATATCGAGTTTGCCAAACGCTCGGCTACCGTCGCCATCAGCTTCGGCCTCGCCGCGGCCCTCTCGGTGGTGGTGCTCGGGGACGAGAGCGGCTACACGGTAACCGAGCATCAAAAAATGAAGCTCGCCGCCATCGAGAGCGAATGGCATACGGAGCCCGCCCCGGCCGCATTCACGATTTTTGGGCTGCCGGACATGAAAAACCGCGAAACCCGCGCCCGGATTCAAGTTCCTTGGATGTTGGGGTTGATCGCCACGCGCTCGGCGGACGCGGAAGTCCCGGGCATCGTCGAGCTCGTCGCGCACGCCAAGGAACGGATCATCAACGGCATACCGGCGGCAACGGCCCTGCGGACGCTGCGGGAGCGCCCCGATGACGCCGCCGCCCGGCAGACGCTGAAAGACCACGCCGAAGATCTGGGCTATGCCTTGTTGCTTCGCAAATATGTCGACATACCGTCCCAAGCCACCGCGGCGCAGATCGATCAGGCTGCCTGGGACACCGTGCCGTCGGTGGCACCGATATTCTGGTCTTTCCGGGTGATGGTCGGATTGGGTTTCTTCTTCATCGGCTTGTTTGCGATCGGGTTTTACCTCGCCGCCCGGCGCCGGGTGGCGCAAAGCCGGACCTTCCTCAAGATCGCGCTGTGGACTCTTCCATTGCCGTGGATAGCCGCCGAAATGGGCTGGTTCGTGGCCGAGCATGGACGGCAACCCTGGTCCATCGAGGGGGTGTTGCCCACGTTTCTGGCGGTTTCGCCCATTCCGGTGTCGAGCGTCGCCATGAGTCTCGCGGGTTTCATTCTTTTTTACAGCGTGCTCGCCGTGATCGACGTATTTCTGTTGAAAAAATACGTGAAGCTCGGGCCCGGAGCGGACTCATCGTCCAGTGACGTTCCCGCTGATGCCGCGGGTGGTGCGATCCCTGCCGGTCTGCGGCGCTAGGAGCCATCATGTTGGATTTTCAAACGCTGAAGGTTATTTGGTGGCTGCTCCTCGGCATCCTCTTGATCGGTTTTGCAATCATGGATGGCTTTGACCTCGGCGCCGGCATGCTGCTGCCCTTCATCGGCCGAAGCGACACCGAGCGGCGCGTCGTCATCAACACGATCGGTCCGGTCTGGGAGGGTAATCAGGTGTGGTTGATCCTGGGCGGCGGCGCGATCTTTGCGGCGTGGCCCGCACTCTACGCCGCGAGCTTTTCCGGATTTTATCTGGCAATGATGCTGGTGCTTGCCGCCCTCATACTGCGGCCGGTCGGCTTCAAGTTTCGGAGCAAAATGCCCGGCGCCCGGTGGCGGTCCAACTGGGATTGGGCGCTGTTCGTCGGAGGCCTGGTGCCCTCCCTCGTCTTTGGCGTTGCGATGGGCAATCTTCTCGAAGGCGTGCCCTTCAGCTTCGATTCCGAACTGCGTGCGACGTACACCTTCGGCCTTTTCGATCTGTTGAACCCCTTTGCATTACTCTGCGGGCTGGTCAGCGTTGCGATGTTGGTGACTCACGGAGCGGTGTATCTTGCTGTCAAGACAGACGGGATCGTCGCGCAACGGGCTCGTTCGATTTCGCGTTTTGCCGCCGTTGCGTGGATTCTTCTGTTTGCGGCCGCCGGCATCTGGTTGTGGATGGGGCATTTTGGTTTTGCGATCACGGCAGGAGCGATGCCGGGTGGTCAATCCGACCCTTTGGCCAAAACCGCGATTGCCCAAGGTGGCGCCTGGTTCGCCAACTATGCGCACTGGCCGGCGACGCTGATTGTCCCCGCCGTCGGCCTCGTCGCTCCACTCGTGGTCGCCGCCATGGCGGGCACGCGGCAGCGGCTGACCGTGTTCGTGGTGAGTGGTCTCGGCATTGCCGGCGTCATCGGAACGATGGGGGTGAGCTTGTTCCCGTTCCTATTGCCCTCGTCCTCACACCCCCAAAGCAGTCTGACCGTCTGGGACGCCTCGAGCAGCTACCGCACTCTCGGGATCATGCTGATCGCGGTGATCATTTTTCTGCCGATCATTTTGGCCTATACCGCCTGGGTATACCGGGTCATGCGGGGCTCGGTCACCAGCGCTTATATCGAAGCACACCGTGAGACCAGTTACTAAAGGAACGTCATGTGGTATTTCAGCTGGATATTGGGTCTCGGCCTCGCCTGCGCATTCGCCATTCTGAATGCGATGTGGTTTGAACTGGACGCCGACAAGCACGCCGCGGACCGGCCTGCAGACCGGTCCAATATTTCGTGATGCCGGCTCTTTGTGAGACCAAGATCCCCCTTGATGCCCCTCCTCGACGCACTGGACGAATCCGCCGAACGCGCGGCGGAGTTTTTAAAAACCACCGCGCACCCGGGGCGGCTGCGGATCATTTGTGCCCTGATCGAGCGCGAACTATCCGCGAGTGAACTGGCGCGCCAGTCGCATCTGGCCCCGCCCGCGTTGTCGCAACAGGCCGCCATACTCGAAGCTCACGAATTGATCGGGCGCCGCCGGGAGGGCCGTTCCATCCGTTATCGATTGCTGGCGCCCGAGGCCAAGGCCTTGGCCGTCCTGATGTATCGGCTTTTCTGTAGACCTGCCGCGCCGCCGGTGGGTCGGCGCACACGCAAGAGGAGCAAGCCATGACGCCGTCGAAATCGCCCATTGAAACCCTCGAGCCAAAGGAGGTCTCGCGCCTTCTGCACGCACACAGCATTGTGCTCGTGGACGTGCGCGAGCCCGCCGAGTTCGCTTCGGAGCGCATTGCCGGCGCATTCCTCTACCCGCTGTCGACCTTCGATGCAGCCATGCTGCCCGACGATGGAGCCCGACGAATTGTGTTTCACTGCGGCAGCGGCAAACGCTCCCTCACCGCTGCAGAGCACCGCCTGGGCGCGGGACAGAAGCATGCCGCGCACATGGGTGGTGGCATGGCGGCTTGGAAAGCGGCAGGCCTGCCCATCATTTCGGTGCCATAATGCCGAATGGCGCGCCGATGACCGAAACCAATGACCCTCGGATTTTTCTCGCCGCGGAACGCTCCTTGTTGGCGTGGAACCGGACGTGCCTGGCCATGATGGGGTTTGGCTTCGTGATCGAGCGATTCGGATTATTTCTGCGGTTGATGGACCCGACCCGCGCTCATGAAGCCCATTCCGGGGCATCCTTCTGGGTGGGATTGGCGCTCATGCTGTTCTCATCCGCGTTGGCATTCCTCTCGACCCTGTCTTTCCGGGAACTCGTACGCAGTCTCCAGCAAAGCCAGATCCCTGCGACGCGCTTCGCGCGTCTCGCCTTGATCGCCAACCTGGGAGTTGCCGTCGCGGGTTTGGCGCTGACCGGCTACCTGGTGCTGTCTACGCACTGAACCGCGCATCGCTCCAACGGTCAAGGCGCATTGCCCGTGAGCACATTGCGAAACGCAGCGACGATGGCCGGTTGTGGCCGGCGGATCTTGGGCACCGCTTGATAATTCTGCCAGCCGCCGCCGAGGCTCTTGTAGAGTTGCACGAACTGCTCACCTTGGCTCACCTGCGCCTCGGCGTATTGCTCCTGAAGTTCATAGAATTGCCGCTCTGCATCGACGACATTGAGAAAATCCGTGAGACCACGGTTATACCGGGCGCTTGCCAGGTCCACCGCCCGTTGCCCTGCCATCATCGCCTGGGTGAGCTTATCCATTCGATACTGCTGCGCGTCATACGCATCGAGCGACGAATCGACCTGCTGTACGGCCGTCAGAATGGTCCTGCGGTAGTTGGCCAGGCTGGCCTGCGCGGCAAAATCGGCCAATTCGACCTGTGCGTCAAGGGCCCCGAAGTCGAGCAGCGGCCATATGGCGCCCGGCCCAAATGACCAGATGTGCTTGCCGAGATTCGGCGCCGTTCCCCAGCCTTGGCTCTGGCTGCCGATGGAGGCGCTCACCATGACGTTCGGAAACAGATTGGCCGTGGCCACGCCGATCAGCGCGGTGGCGGCCGCCAGTTCCCGTTCCGCCTGTTGAATGTCGGGTCGGCGCTTGAGCAAATCAAGCGGCACGCCCGGTGCCGCCGGCGGCGGCATGCTGGGAATCAAATCCGGCTTGGCGAGTTCTTCCACCATGCTTTCCGGATACTCACCCACCAGGACCGCGAGAGCATATTGCGCAGCCTTGACTTCTGCCTCCACCGGGGCGATTTGCCCCTCCAACGTCGCCAATTCCCGCGTGGCGAGCGCGACATCAAGCTCGTTGGTGATCCCACGCTCGTAGCGAATGGTCACGATTCGCAACGATTCACGCAGCACGTCGGTCGCATGATGCAGGATGCCGGCACGCACCTGGAATCCCCGCAAATCGACATAGGCACGGACAACATTGCCGATCACCGAGGTCAGTACCTCGTAGCGTGCCGCGCGCGCCGCCCCGGTCTCGGCCCGCACCGCCTGAAATTCGCGACGAAATTTACCGAAAATATCAATCTCCCACACCGCATCGAAGCCGGCGATGGTATTGATGTGCTGCAGGCCGGCGCCGGTATCAGCGGACCTCAAGGCCTGGTCGGCACGACCCTTGGTCAAATCGCTGCCGGTGCCGCGCCCGGCGGCGGCGCTCCCATCCACCTCCGGCAGCGCGTGCCCCAGCACCACGGCTTCATAAGCGCGTGCCGCCTGAAGTCGATCCAGCGCAATCTGCAAATCGAGGTTGGATTTCAAGGCGCGATCGACCAGGGAATTCAACTCCTCATCGTTGAGTGCCCGCCACCAGATTGCCAACTCAGGTGTCGGGCTCGGCGCGCCACCCATCGCGGGGGTGATCGGATTGGCCTGCGCGGCAAACGCCGCCGGTTCGTCCGCCTGCGGCGTCCGGTAGCCTGGACCCACCGCGCAGGCGGCCAGGGCTGCGATCGGTCCGATGGCCAATATCAGACGGCTTTTCATTACGGCGCCCGGCTCAACGTTTGGCGCCCAGAGGTTGGTTGATGCGCTCCGGCTCGTTGACTGCAACAGATTGCCCCGCAGCGATCTGACTGCTGATATTCAGCACGAGCCGGTCACCCGGCCTCACCCCTGATGTCAATTCCACCAAACTGCCGTTGTCGCGGGCGATCTGAACGGTCTGAAATGATATTTTGCCGGCTCCATCCACCAGCGCGACCTGTGTTCCGGAGGAGCGAAAGATCAAGCCGGCCGCAGGCACTTCCACCAAGCCGCGGGGCGGCAGACTAAAGGCGACAGCCACATACATTCCCGGCAAGAGCTTGTGATTCTCGTTCGGCATATCCACTTCCACGCGCATCGTGCGCGCTTGCGTGTTGATGGACTCCGCGGACCTCGCGATCTTGCCGGAGAACACCCCACCGACCGCACCGGTGGCGCGAATCTGCGCCGGCACGCCGTTGTTCATCAATTCACCTGCAGCGCTTTGCGGGACGTCGACAAATATCCGCAACGGATCGGTCTGCGCCATGCGATACATCGGCGTGGTCGTAGAGCCGCTGCCTGCCGTCACCAGGTTGCCAACGTCGATTTTTCGCTCCGTGATGGTACCGTCGAAGGGCGCCTTGACCTGTTTGAACTCCGCCAGAGCGGCGTACTGGTCGACCTTGGATTTATCGAGATTCACCTGCGAATTGGCGGCATACAGGCGGGCCATGGAACTTTCATAATCCGCCTTCTTCGATTCGCGCTCCTGCTCGGACACCACACCTTTGGGGGCGTCGCGCCAGCGCTCATTGGTTGTTTTGCTGAATTCGGCTTCTGCTTGACGCGCCGCCACCTGGGACTGCGACGCCCGCAGTTGAGCCTGCGCGCCCTGAAGTTCTGCGTCGAGCTCCGGGGTCTCGATGATCGCGAGCACCTGGCCTTTTTTGACGTGATCGCCGATGTCCACCAGCCATTTCGATACATAGCCATTGACCCGCGCATAGATCGTGGACTCGTACCACGCCGCCGTTTCTCCCGGCAGGACCAGATCCTGGCCGACACTTGCCGGTCTCGCAATGACGATGTCAACCGGCGGCGGGGTCGAATCGGCCGTTTCACCCGCTCGCGCCACCGAGTGCGCATGCAGAATGCGGACGACGCTGACAATGACCAGGAGAACGGCCAGGATGCTCAGCCCGATGCCTACGCCGCGCTTGGTGCGCCGGCCGGTATCCGCCGAAAAACGGGTCGACACCTCGTCCCCTTCATTGCGCGACACCTGATCGGGGTACTGTCCGTGCGACGATTGTTCCGCCAGGGTTTGGGGCGTCCGGTCCTTGGGGTCATGCGGTTGCATCAGCGATACCTTGAGCGTGCGATTCAGTGACGGCAGCCGGTTGGCGGCGCAATAGCCGGTACATGGTGGGCACGAAAATCAATGTCGCCAGCGTTGCGAACAGCAGGCCGCCGATCACCGCCCTGCCCAGGGGCGCATTTTGCTCGCCGCCCTCACCGATGCCCAATGCCATGGGCACCATGCCCAAGATCATCGCGCCCGCGGTCATGAGCACGGGACGCAGCCGCGTATAGCCGGCGGATATGGCCGCATGCAGCGGATCATCACCCGCTGCCATGCGCTGGTTGGCGAAGCTGACCACGAGGATGCTGTTAGCCGTCGTAAGTCCGATGCACATGAGCGTCCCCATGAGCGCCGGCACGCTCATCGGTGTTTGCGACAGAAAAAGCATCCACAAGACGCCTCCCAACGCAAACGGGACGGCCATCAAGACGATCAACGGATCGATCCAACTCTGGAAATTCATGACCAGAAACAGATACACGAGGATGATGGCGAGCGCGATGCCGGTGAACAGACCTGTGTAGCTTTCGCGCATGGTTTCGACCTGTCCGCTCAGGGTCACCGTGAGCGCCTTGGCCGCATACGGGCCATGCTCCTTGAGAACCTCGTCGATATCCGCGGCCGCCGAATAGAGGTCCCTGCCCTGCACGTCCGCGTGCACGTCGAACACCGGTCGGATGTTGAGCTGCGAAGTCACCAGCGGCAGCGACTCACGGCCAAAGGAGGCAAGATTCAGAAGCAGCTGGCCTTCGGCCGCGCCGGCACTTGAGGTCACCGGCAGCGTCTGCAAGTCCTGGGAGGTATCGATGCGATAGGTTGGCACCTGCACCACCAAGGGGTAACTCACGCTGTTGCGCGGATCCACCCAGAAGTTGGGCGACGTTTGGGCGCTCGAGTTGGTTGCCACCAGCACATTATTCGCCGCCTCCTGTTGCGTCACCCCGATCTCCGTGGCCAAGGTGCGATCCATGTCCACCGTGAGCGCCGGCGCGTTCGGCACTTGAAACACGTGTGAATCGACCACGCCCGCGACCCGCTGCAGCGAGCGCGCAATGGTCGATGCGAGCGCGAACGCCTCATCCTGATCCGGTCCGGATATCCGCACGTCGATCGGCGCGGGTTGGCCGAAGTTCAGAACTTGGTCGACGATGTCGGCCGGTTGAAAGAAAAACTGCAATTCCGCAAATCGCTTGGGCAGATCCTGGCGCAACAAGGCGATGAGTTTCGCCGTTGCCTCGTGCTTCTCCTTGAGCGAAATCAGTATTTCCCCGTCCATCGGACCGACGGTCGCCGAGTCACTGAGGGCTATATTGATGCCGCTATAGGGAAGACCGATGTTGTCGAGCATGACGTCGATCTGATCGTTGCCCACCAACTTGCGGATCTGCGCCTCGACTTCCGAGAACAGCTGCTGCGTCTTCTCCAGCCGCGTGCCGGGCGGGGCTCGCACGTGCAAACGCATCTGGCCAGCGTCGACCTGCGGAAAAAAATCCCGTCCAAGAAATGGAAACAGCAACGCCGAAACGATGATCAGACCGATGAATGCGCCCACCGTAAGGCGCGCCACGGACAGGGCCCACGAGAGCGTGTCCCGGTATCCTTCACGAAATTTCTCAAAGCCGGTTTCGAACCCACCTTGAAACCGCACCAGGAAATTCTTTGAATCGGCCTTCGAAGGCGCCTGGGTGGTCGGATCTTCCCCATCGAATTCGTGCACCGCGCGGCGCATCAAATAATTGAACAGAACCGGCACCATGGTGAACGAAAGCGCCAGGCTCGCGAGTAGCGACCCGATCACGGACAATGACAGCGGTGAAAACAGATATTTCGCCGTTCCCTCCAACAGGAACACCGGCACGAACACGATACAGATGCACAACGTGGACAGGAACGTGGGAATTGCGACCTCACTCGCCCCCACCACGATCGACTGGTGCAGTGGCTCGCGCATGGCGACGTGACGCTCGATGTTTTCAATCACCACCGTACCGTTGTCGACGAGTATTCCGATCGCCAGGGCAAAGCCGCCCAATGTCATGGTATTAAGGGTCTGACCGGTCAGTTTGATGAACAGCACCGCGGTGATGATGGACAACGGGATTGCCGCGAGGATGATGACGGACAATCGGACGTTGCCCAGGAACAGAATGATCACGAGCGCCGTGAGGCCGGCCGCCATCGCGGCACTCAGCAACACGCTGTGCAGAGCGGCCCTGACAAATATCGATTGATCGAAGAGCGGCTTGATCGAGACATCGCGCGGAAGCACTTTCTCGATGTCGTGGAGCGCCGCGCGCACCCCATCGATGACAGCCAAGGTCGAGACCCCCCCGGTCTTGCGGATCGTCATCAAGGCGCCGGGTGTCCCGTTTACCGATACCGAGTTGGTTTGCACCTGGAATCCATCATGGACATGCGCAACGTCCCGCATGAACACCGTACGTCCTTCGATTTGCTTGATCGGGAACCCGTTGATCGTTTCGATAACGTCGGGCGAGTTGTTCATCGCCAGGGTGTAGTCTTTGTCGCCGATTTTGACATCGCCGGCGGGCAGAATGACGTTTTGATGCTGCAACGCAGAGCTGACGTCGGAAGGGGACAATCCACGCGCCTGCAGGGCCTGCATGTCCAAATCCGCCATGATCACGCGCGGCTTGCCGCCATAGGGATAGGGCACCTCCGCACCGTGCACGACCGCTAATGCCGGGCGGATGATGTTTTGTCCGAGATCATTGAGCTTCGTATCGGGCAGTGACTTGCTCGACAGGCTCAGCTGAATGATCGGTACATCCGTCGCCCCGTAGCGCAGCACCAGCGGCGGTGTGATGTTCGGCGGCATGTACTTGAGCACCACCAGCGCGCTGCTGGCCAATTGCGAGACCGCGCGCGTGACGTCGGCGCCTTCATGCAGATAGATTTTCTCGACACCCACGCCCTGATAGCTCACCGCCTCGATGCGCGAAATGTCGTCCACGAGAGACGCCAGTTGTCGTTCGTGCAGGGTGAGGATGCGGTTCTGGATGTCCGTGGCGCTCATGCCGTTATAGGTCCACACCACCGCCGCGACCGGAATGTCGATCTCCGGAAAGATGTCGATGGGCATTCGCAGCGCAGCGCCGATCCCCATGAGGGTGATCAGAATCAACACGGCGACGACCGTATAAGGTCGCTTCAGGGCGGTTTCGACAACGGACATGCGAGGTTCTCTAATCCGATGCACACAATGTATTGGACGGCGGTTGCATTGTCAGGGGCCGAAAGTCATGACTCGCGGTGACTTTGGTCACAATCCCGGAGGTGACTTCGGTCACCTGGGGTTTGTTCCGCTCGCGCAGCGGGGCCTCGATCAGTCGCTTCGCGGCGGCCGCTTCGACAGGAACGCCAATTCGGTCCGGGTATTCGCATGCAGTTTTTGCATGATGCGGCTGATGTAATTCTTGACCGTGCCCTCGGCAAGCGACAACGCAACGGCGATCTGCCGATTGGTCTTCCCCTCGACAATCAACTCCAGGAGTTTCGTCTCCTTGTCGCTCAACGGCTCCGAATCGGGCGCCTTCGAGGGTCCCGATGCGGCGCCATCCGCGGTGATGGCCACGGCCTGCACAACCGGCGCGGTCATCGCCAGGCGCCGAAATTGGTCCATCACCTTGCGGGCGATCTGCGGCGTCAGCCGCGACTCGCCTCGTCTCAATGCCCGGATGGTCTCCAGCAATTCGTCTTCACTGGCATCTTTCAGCAGATAAGCCTGTGCGCCGGCACGCACGGCTTCGAACACGGTTTCATCGTCATTCAACGTCGTCAAGACGAGTATTTGCGTCTTCGGCAGCGCCTTGGTGATCTCGCGCGTGGCGGCCACTCCGCCTTTCATGGGCATGTGCAGGTCCATCAACACCACGTCCGGGCGCAGCAGCTGCGCGAGCTCGACAGCCTCGACCCCATTTCGCGCCTGGCCCACCACTTCCATGTCGGACTCCATCGACAATAAGATGGTCGCGCCCCGACGCACCAAGGCCTGATCCTCGGCAATGACGATGCGAATAATGGGGTCGTCCACCCGCTCGCCGTCGCTCATGGCATCATCCTCGCCACGGAACCCGCATGTCTGCCAGGATCGGACACCGGCATATCGCCACCTCCACGTTGCCCCATGAGTTGCATCATGGGGCTTGCGATGAGCCGTTTGGAAGTGTCTTTAGTCACCTGTTAAGGTGACCTGATGGCCGGTCCACACCTTCCCGATTGGCTGAGAGTTGCGCTTTCCGGCATGAATCCCCGACGCAGCCTGGGCGCCGCTGCCATGTGGCTGATCGTCGCCCTGGCGCTCACCTTCTCGATCGCCGCATCGATTTGGGTGGGCAGCATCGCCCGCCAGAATGTCTTGGAACAGCACCTTCGCCGTCTCTCCTTGGAAACCGACCAACTGAGTACGGATTTGAGCCAGGTCTTCGCAGTGCGCATCGACGCCGTTCGCGGTGCCGGCGCCATGTCGCGATCCACCCTGCGAGGTGCCGGCGATTTGCGCGCCATCTTTGAAGAACTCAACGCCGTCTACCCGCATCTTGATTGGATTGCAGCGGCAGACCCGCAGGGTGTCGTCATCGCATCCAATGACGCGCCGCACATCGGCGGCAATGTGGGCTCGAACCCGTGGTTGTCGATGGGACTGCGGGGTCCCTGGCTGGGAGTCGTCGCCAACACCCACCAGGTTCGATCCATTGCCTCGGGCGACTTCACCAATCTCGGCGACCTGGCGATTCCGGTACGCGATGAATCGAATCGCAACATCGGCGTCATCCTGACGCATGTGGGTTGGCGGCGCGCCGCTCAGCACCCGGAACGCCTCACCGATGAGCCGGATCCGCGTACCACCACGGAAGTCTGCGTGATCGATCATGACGGTCTGGTTCTGGTGGGGCCGGCGAATCTGATGGGCCGGCGGTGGCCGGGCGTCATTCTGGATGGATCGGTGAGGGAATCCACGCGCAGCCCGGCACCAGGCGATGAAGCGCCGCGGTTCGAACGGCTGCCGAATGGTCGCCGTTTTCTGGTCGCGCGATCCGCGCTGGCCGCCTCCGATGAAATCGCCGGACTTGGATGGCGAGTTCAGCTCAGCGAACCGAACGAAAGGGTTTTCCAGCGCGCAAATGCACTGGCACTTCGGATCTTATGGGTCTCGCTCTGCCTTGGCGTGATCACGGCGGTGCTTGGCATTCTCGGCGCAAAGCACCTGACGCGACGACTGGAACGGCTCGCGGTATCGGTTGCCAGCGTCGGGCGCGATGCAACCTCCCGGGTCGAGGTGCCGCATGGCGCCGATGAGGTCGCGCGTCTCGGCCGGGCCTTTGCGACACTCCTGGACGAACTCGCCCTGGAGCGCAGCGAACTCGAGCGCCGCGTCGCGGTTCGAACCCGGGAGGTGGAGCGGCTTGCGGATGAGTCGCGATACGCGGCGATCGGCCGCGAGCGTTTGAAACTGGCGCGCGACCTGCACGACACGCTCGCACATTCCATGATGGCCATTCTGAGCGAGATTCGATTCATGCGGAAACTGCAAACCCGCGATCCTCACGCGCTGGTCAAGGAACTCGCACGCGCCGAGACCATCGCCCAGGAAGGCTTGCAGGAGGCGCGCAACGCCATCACGCAGATGCGCGTCACAGCGGTTCGGGAATCTGGATTGGGTCCCGCGCTGGCCGAGGTGTTTGAGCGCTTCTTGAACCTCACGGGTGTATCCGGTGATTTTCAAGCGGATGTCGCCGCGGCGCGCTTCGGCGATGAACGTGCCGAGACGATCCTGAGGATGGCACGCGAGGCGTTACGCAACGTGGAACGTCACGCACGCGCGACGACGGTTGCCATGCGCCTGGGCTTATCGTGTCAGGGCTCGACCGACGATGGCTTGTTGGAGTTGCGGATCGAGGACAATGGCGTCGGCTTCGACCCTGCGGCGGCGCGGCCTGGTCATTACGGCATCGTTGGCCTGCGCGAGCAGGCGCAGATCATCGGCGCCCAGTTGGACATCGAGAGCAAACCGGACCGCGGCACGATCATCCGGGTTGTACTGCGGCTCTCGCCCATCGTGTTCAAACCCATGGATGCCGTACCCCCGAGCTAGATGCACGCCGGCGCCTCAATAATAGGGCATGGGCACGGCTTCAGGCGGCCAGCAGCAACTCCAGCGTGCGCCGGTACACCGCGCGCAGCCGCTCGATGTCGGCCACGCGCACGCACTCATTCACCTTGTGGATGGTGGCGTTGATGACGCCGAGTTCGACCACCTGCGCGCCCATCGGCGCAATGAAGCGCCCGTCCGAGGTTCCGCCGCCGGTGGACAGCTTCGGCACCAGCTGCAGCTGTTCCTGAACCGCGCGGCAGGCCGCCTCCGACAGCACGCCGGGGGCCGTGAGAAAGGGATGGCCCGAGATGAACCACTCCAGGGAATACTTGACCCGGTGCCTGCTCAGCACCTCCTCGACGGCCGCTTGCAGGCTCTCGACGCTCTGTTCGGTCGAGAAGCGCAGATTGAAGCGCGCCTTCAGTTCCCCCGGAATGACGTTCGGCGCGCCGGTGCCGGCCGAAATATTCGACACCTGAAAGGTGGTCGGCTGGAAATGCCGGTTGCCCTGATCCCAGCCGCGGGCGGTCAGTTCGGCCAGCGCGGGGGCGAGCGCGTGTACCGGATTGTCCGCGAATTGCGGATACGCGACGTGTCCTTGAATGCCATGAACGGTCAGCCGGCCGCTCAGGCTGCCGCGCCGGCCGATCTTGATGGTGTCGCCCAAGCGGGTCTCGCTCGACGGCTCGCCGACCAGGCACCAGTCGATTTTCTCGCGGCGCGCGTTCAGCACCTCGACCACTTTGCGGGTTCCGTCCACCGACGGCCCTTCCTCATCGCTGGTGATCAGGAATGCGATGGTGCCGCGGTGGTTCGGATGTTCGGCGACGAATTCCTCGCTGGCGATCAGCATGGCCGCGAGGGCGCTCTTCATGTCCGCGGCACCGCGCCCGTAGAGCATTCCTTCCTTGATGACGGGCGAGAACGGATCGGTCTGCCATTCATCCAGCGGACCCGCCGGCACCACATCGGTGTGGCCGGCAAAGCAGAACACCGGGCTGCCGCTGCCGCGCTTGGCCCAAAAATTCATCACCGGACCGAAGGGCAGGTTTTCGACCGCGAAGCCGGCGGCTGTCAGCCGTTCGATCATGAGCGCCTGGCAGCCGCCGTCCGCGGGGCTGACCGATTCCCGTGAGATCAGTTGCTCCGTCAACTCCAGCGTGGAGGACATCAGAATTGCAGCACTGGCGGTTGGCGTCGCAGATTCGCCCAGAGCCCGAATCCACCCACGACGGCGGCAAACACCAAGACCCAGGCCGGCATCGACAATCCCAGCAAGCGCCAGTCGATCTTGGCACACTCCCCGGAGCCCGCCAGCACCTTGACCAGAACGTCGCGCAGCGGGAACACCTTCAACATGAAATCAAGCGTCGCGCCGCAGGCCGCGACGCTGCCGGGCGGCTGGCTCTGCACCCACAGATGGCGCAGCGCCACGCCGATCGTGGCGCAGGTGGCGATCGCGAGCGCAGCCGCGTACACCCGGCGTCCCCAGGCAACCGGATCCTGCGCGGCCGCCGCCAGAAACACCACGCCGATGAAGAACACCCCGACGCGCTGAAAGATGCACAAGGGGCACGGCTCCAGGTGCATGACGTACTGCGAGTAATAGGCGAAGCCGAGCGCGGCCGCGCAGCAGAAGAATCCGACCAGGTTCGCGGTTCTGCCGCTCATCAGCGGCGCGCGAGCGCGTGCGCCGCGTCGAGCTGCCTTGCGACGTCCTCCAGCGAGGTATGCCGGATATCCTTGCCGTGCACCATGTAGATGACGTACTCGCAGATGTTCTTTGCATGATCGCCGATCCGCTCCAGGGCACGGACGATCCACATGATCTCCAGGGCGCGACGGATGGTGCGCGGATCCTCCATCATGAAGGTGATGCACTGACGCTGGATGGACTCGTACTCTTCATCCACCATCTTGTCCTCCTGCGCGGTCTTCAACGCCGCCTGCGAATCCATGCGGGCGAAGGCATCGAGGGAATCGTGCACCATCTGGGCGACCTGGCGCCCCAGGTGCTTGACCTCGCGATATTTGTCGGCCGGCCGCTCCATGGTGGCGAGGCGGGAAGCGATGTAGCCGATCTTTTCACCCTCATCGCCGATCCGCTCGAGATCGGTGATGGTCTTGATGATGGCGACGATCACCCGCAAATCGCCCGCGGCGGGTGCGCGGATCGCGAGGATGCGGCTGCACTCCTCGTCGATCGACACCTCCATGCCGTTCACCTTGTAATCGTCGGTCGCCACCGACTCGCCGAGGCGGCTGTCGCCCTCGACCAGCGCGGTGATCGCCTTGTGCAGCTGCTGCTCGACGAAGCCCCCCATCTGCAAAACCTGGTTGCGCACCTTTTCCAGGTCCTCGTTGAAGCGCCGCGAGATGTGGTGGGTAAGATCGGCTGTTTCCATGTAAATAACCTCGGGCGGAGCGGGCTCCAACAATCAGTATAACCCGCGATCGTTTACATCCGATCGCTCCGGACGTCAACCGGCCCGGCGATAAATGTGATTGCGGTCGTTGGCGCGCGCCGCGGAATGAGCGGGCCGCGGCCGCGATTCATGCGTTGGCGACGGAGCGCAGCACTTCGCCGCGGATCCGTGCCGGCGGAAAGTGGCAGGTGAAGGTGCTGCCCTTGCCCTCCTCGCTTTGCACCTCCAACCATCCGCCATGCCGCTGCAGGGCATGCTTGACGATCGCGAGCCCCAGGCCCGAGCCGCCATGATCACGCGAGCGACCGGCATCGACCCGGTAGAATCGCTCGGTCAGCCGGGGGATGTGCTCGGCCGGAATGCCGATGCCGGTGTCGATCACCGCAAAATGCGCGCCTTCCTCGTCCACCCACCAGCGCATTCGCACGGTGCCCTCGGCCAGGGTGTACTTGAGCCCGTTCACCAGCAGATTGGTGAATGCCGATTCGATTTCCTGCGCCGAGCCGAACAAACCGCAGGTCGATTCCAGATCGAGCAGCACCTGACGCGGCCGGTCGGTTCGCACCAGCGCATCGCGGTGCATCCTCTCGAGCATCTGCGGCACGTCGATCGGATCGCGGGAGGCTTCGCCATCCGTGGATTCCAGGCGCGACAACTCGAGCAGGTCGGCGATGATGGCGTTCATCCGCCGCGCCTGGGCCCGCATGTCCCTGATCGGCCCGGTCCAGGTCGGGTCCATAGTCGGATCGTCCGCCAGGGTGTCGAGGTAGCCGGAGATCACGGTCAACGGCGTGCGCAGCTCATGCGATGCATTCGCCACGAAATCCTTGCGCATGGCCTCCAGGTGCATCTGCCGGGTGACGTCCCGCACCAGCAGCAGGTATTGGCCGGCGCCGTAGGGCACGAGTTGCAGCGCCAGATGCCAGTCCACCTGCACCGGCGGCCGGATGACCAGCGGAGTCGCAAAATCCTCGCCATGAAGATAGTGGATGAACTCCGGCGCCCGGATCAGATTGTCGATGCGCAAGCCGATGTCGACCGGACGCTTCAGACCGAGCAGCCGCGCGGCCTGGCGGTTGAACCACACGATCTCGCGCTGCGCGCTCAGGATGATCACACCGTCCGGCAGCGCGGCCGTTGAGCGGCGCAATTCGCGAAACAGCTGCACCAGACGTTGTTTGTGAAACAGCTTGCGCCGGTGCAGACGCACCACCTGGGCGACGATATCCCCCCAGATGCCGCCGAGGTTGGGCGGGTCCATCCGCGAGCGCAGCCTCAGCCAGCGGTCCAGGCGGTGCAAATTGAGCAGTTGCCAGGCGAGGTACAGGCTCACGGCCAGCACGATCCAGAGCCAGACGGGACCGATCATCAGGCCGGCGATCAGGCCCGATGCCAAAATGCCCGCCAGGCGCGCGAGCGCGAAAGTCCACATCGCTGCCATTGATCAACGCGCCTTACGCGTCTCGCGTGGAGAACCGGTAACCCGCACCGCGCACGGTTTGCACCAAACGTTCCAGGGAGAACGGCTCCAGAGCCTTGCGCAGCCTGCGAATGTGCACGTCCACCGTCCGCTCTTCGACGTAAGTATTACCGCCCCAGACTCGGTCTAGCAACTGGCCCCGCGAGAATACCCGCTCCGGGTGGGTCATGAAGAAGTGCAGCAGCCGGTACTCGGTGGGCCCCAACGGGATCTCACGCTCGCCGGCGCTCACCCGGTGGCTCGAATCGTCAAGCGTCAATCCGTCCGCCACCAGCACATCGGCGGCGCCCGCCGGCGCCGCGCGGCGCATCACGGCCTGGATGCGTGCCAGGAGCTCGCGCGGAGAAAAAGGCTTGGTGATGTAATCGTCGGCGCCACCCTCGAGGCCGCTGACCTTGTCCTGCTCCTCGGATCTGGCGGTGAGCAGGATGACCGGAATCTCCTCGGTCTCCTTGGATCGCTTCAGCGATCGGGTCAGCTCCAAGCCGCTCATGTCCGGCAGCATCCAATCAACCAACATGAGATCCGGACGGGTGTCGACGATGCGGGCGCGGGCTTCCCGGCAATCCTGCGCCTCGCGCACCTCATAGCCCGCCCGCCTCAGGCCGAAGGCGATCATGTCCCTGATCGCCTTTTCGTCCTCCACCACGAGGATGCGCTTTGCGGTCATTTTGTGTGCTAGTCCCTTGATTCCCTTGACCGGGCATTACATCGTTCGAATGTGACAGTTGCGTGACGAGTTCACCGATTGACGCCGCGCTCGAATTCGGTGAGCGCAACCTTGTCACGCAGGTACAGCGGTTCGAGCGCGGCCGGGTCACGACCCCCGCCGGCGCCCAACCTGACGGCTCCCAGGCGCGCGATTTCGCGCGCATTGGGCAGGGCCGCAGCCGAGCGCGCGTCGAACACCACCCCCGGGATCTGGCGCAAGGCGTCATGGGCGCCGAATCCCCGTCCGATGCCCTGATGGATCCCAGCGTGCGGCAGACTCACCGTCGACGCGACCCCGACCTGAGGTACGGTGGTGGCGAACATCGCGCCCGAGGCATCGGTCGCGAAGCAGCCCCAATAGACTTCGCCCATACGGGCATCCAGGCACGCAAGCACGCGCTGCGCGCCCTGATTCACCGCGTGCAGCGCCAATGCCTCCAAGGTCGATACCGGGGCAATCAGGAGATCGGCGCCGTAAGCCAGCCCTTGGGCGACCGCCACGCTGATGCGTACGCCGGTGAAGGATCCGGGTCCGATGCTGGCGGCGATGCCGTCGAGTGCGGCCAGCCGCATGCCCGCCTGCGCCAGCACCTCATCGACCATGCCGAGAATCCGATCCGCATGGCCGCGCCCGATCTCCTCGTGGCGACCGATCACCGTATCGCCGTCGAGCAGGGCGACGGAACAGGCTTCGGTCGCGGCGTCGAGCGCGAGGACGCGCATGTCACCTGCCCCGCGCGGTCGAGGGCGCGGCGGCGCGCAGCCTGGCGAGGCGCTCGCGCAGAAATTCCGCGCCCGCTGCGGCATCGTCGATCACCGGACTCGGCGGCAGCGCCTCGATGAAGATCCGGCCATAGGACTTGCTCCGCAGCCGCGGATCGCCGATCACGATCACACCGAAATCGTCGAAGTCGCGGATCAGTCGTCCCACGCCCTGCTTGAGAGCGAGCACCGCCTGCGGCAACTGATGCTCGAAGAAGGGGTTGCCTCCGCGGCGCCGAATCCCCTCCAGGCGCGCCTTGAGCAGCGGATCCTCCGGCGACGCGAACGGCAGCTTGTCGATGGCCACGATCGACAGCGCCTCGCCCTTGACGTCGACGCCTTCCCAGAAGCTGCCTGTGGCGAGCAGCACGGCGTTGCCCAATGCGCGAAATTGCGTGAGCAGGGCCTCGCGCGGTGCCTGACCCTGCACCAAGATCGGGAACGGCGGCTCCGGAAATCGCCGGTTCATCGCCTGCACGCCTTCGGCCAGGGCGCGATAGCTTGTGTACAGAAGAAACGCCCGGCCGCCGCTCGCCTCCAGCAGCGGCGCCACGGCCTCGAGGAAGGCAGCGGCGAAGGCGGGATCCTGCGGCTCGGGCATATTGCGCGGCAGGTAGAGGCGAGCCTGGTCGCGATAGTCGAACGGGCTGTCGATGCGCAGGGTTCGTGCCTGCGGCAGGCCGATGCGGGCGGCAAAATGCGAGAAATCCTCGCCGATGGCCAAGGTCGCAGACGTGAACACCCAGGCACAGGGCCGCGATTCGACGAATTCGCGCAGGCGTGCAGCGATCTCGAAGGGCGTGAATTGCAGCGTGATTCCGCCCTGGCCGGCTTCAGCCCAGCGCAGCCCCTCGTCATCCGACGCGGCCCTCAGATCCGCCAGCCCCGCCACCAGCGCACCCGCGCGGCGCGCGCAGTTGGCCGTGCCGGCGCCGGCACCCAGACCCTCGAGCTGTGCGCCGACATCGCCGATCGCAACCTCGAGGTCCCGCAGCCGGTCGAGGAAGGCATCCGGCAGTTCGGCCCAGGTGATACGCGCGGCGCCGAGCCCGCGTGCCAATTCCTGCAAGCGCGTGTCGAGGCCCCCGAGCGCCTCGGTCAGGGCGGGCCCACGTACGCCGGCAACCCGCATCTCTGCGGTGGCGTCACGGACCAGGAACTGCGCCTGTCTCGCCGACCAGGTCCGGCCGAAAAATTGCGCCGCAGTGTCCGGAACCTGATGCGCCTCGTCCAGGATGACGGCCTCGGCGCCCGGCAGCAGATCGCCGAAGCCCTCGTCCTTGAGCGCCAGATCCGCCAGCAACAAGTGGTGATTCACCACCACGATCTGCGCCGCCTGCGCAGCGCGCCGGGCTTCGAACACATGGCAGCGCGAGTAGTGTGCGCATTCGGTCCCCAGGCAATTATCGCGGGTGGAGGTGATGCTGGGCCAGAGGGGCGATTGTTCCGGCAAATCGGTCAACTCGGCCAGATCGCCGCTGCGCGTGGTCTCGGCCCAGCGCGACACCCGCGCCAGGATCCGCGCCGCCGCACGCTCGCCGAGCAGCGAACCCTGCTGGGTCGCCAGATCGAGCCGATGCCGGCACAGGTAATTGGCGCGGCCCTTGAGCAACGCGACCTTCACCGGCATTCCCAAGGCCTGTGCCAGCATCGGCAGATCGCGGCGAAACAGCTGATCCTGCAAGGTGCGCGTGCCGGTCGAGATGACGACGCCGCGGCCGAACAACAAAGCCGGGACGAGATAGGCCAGGGTTTTACCGGTACCGGTACCAGCCTCCACGATCAGAGGCTCCTGGCGCCGCATCGCGGCGCCGACGGCCTTCGCCATGGCGGCCTGTTCGGACCTGAAGGCGTAGCCCGGGAGCGCGCGCGCCAGCGGCCCCGCCAGCCCGAATATGTCCTTGAAGTCGCTATTCATGGGTAGGCGCTAGCCTACGTCGCTTTTGCTGTTGGCCAGGGCGATTTTTGTGGCGAATAATCATCGTTACGTCTGCGGTGAACACCTATTATTTTTTCGGGATTGGCTTAGAATGGCGCGCGCTAAACATAATGCAAATCTGTGAGAACCGTCGATTAGTCAACACCTTGTACGTGTATTTCAAATTGACGCGGCCCGCGGTTAAATGCGATTCTCGCCACCGAAGTGATTGACGGCGCGCGCTGTAAAGATGCCGAGCCTTTCTGAACCGTAATCTCCGAGGACATTCATGGCCACAGCCCCCCAACACGTCACCACGCTTGCGTCATTGAATCAGCCGGTCTCCGCCTGGGTCGACGAGGTTGCAAAGCTCACCCAGCCGGACACGGTGTATTGGTGCGACGGGAGTGACGCCGAATTCCAGATGCTGGAGCGGCAGTTGGTCGCCAGGAAGGAACTGCTGCCGCTCAATGCGAATACCAATCCCGGGTGTTTCCTGTCGCGCTCGCATCCCTCTGACGTGGCGCGCGTCGAGCACCTGACCTTCGTCTGCACTCGGAACAAGGATGACGCCGGCCCGAACAATAATTGGATGGCTCCCGAGCAGGCACATCGGCAGATGGACGAGCTGTTTCGCGGCTGCATGAAGGGGCGAACGCTGTACGTGGTGCCCTATTGCATGGGGCCGATCGACTCGCCGTTCTCGCGCTGCGGCGTCGAGATCACCGACAGCGCCTACGTGGTGCTCAACATGAAGATCATGACCCGCATGGGTCGCGCCGCGCTCGAGCGCATCGCGCACGATGGCGCATTCGTCAGGGGATTGCATTCCATCGGCGATTTGAACCCCGACCGTCGCTTCATCATGCACTTTCCCGAGGAGCTGTCGATCAAGAGCTTCGGCTCCGGCTATGGCGGCAACGCGTTGCTGGGCAAGAAATGCCATGCATTGCGCATCGCGAGCTGGCAGGCGCGAACCGAAGGCTGGCTCGCCGAACACATGCTGATCGTGGGCATCGAGAATCCGCAGGGCGAGATCCACTACCTCGCCTGTGCGTTTCCCTCCGCCTGCGGCAAGACCAATCTGGCGATGTTGATTCCGCCTGCCAGCTACAAAGGCTGGAAGGTGTGGACGGTCGGCGATGATATCGCCTGGCTGCACCCGGGCAAGGACGGCCGGCTATATGCCATCAACCCGGAATCCGGCTATTTCGGCGTCGTACCGGGCACCAATGCCAAGACCAATCGCAATGCCTACGAGACCATTCGCCACGACACGATATTCACCAATGTTGCGCTCACCGCCGACAATCAGCCGTGGTGGGAGGGTCTGTCGGACGGCAAACCCGTGATCGATTGGCAGGGGCGCCCCTATGATCCGGCCAACGGACCCGCCGCGCATCCGAATTCGCGGTTCACGGTGGCGGCCAAACAGAATCCCGCCTATTCGAAGCTGGCCGATGCCCCGGGCGGCGTGCCGATCTCCGCCATCGTATTCGGCGGCCGGCGCCGGACTCTGGCCCCCCTCGTCTACCAGGCGCGCAATTGGCTGCATGGCGTGCTGGTGGGTGCCGGAGTCGCCTCCGAAACCACGGCCGCCGCAACCGGCGCGGTCGGTGTGGTGCGACGGGATCCGATGGCCATGAAGCCGTTCGCCGGCTATAACTTCGCTGATTACTGGGCGCATTGGATCAACGTCGGCGCCCGGCTCAAGTCCCCGCCCCAGTTGTTTCACGTCAATTGGTTCCGCCAGGATGCTGCCGGCAAGTTCCTGTGGCCCGGCTATGGGGAGAACCTGCGCGTGCTGCGCTGGATCATCGACCGTTGCACCGGCCGCGCGAAGGCTCGCGACACGGCCATCGGCTACATGCCCGGCGCGGGCGATCTGCATCTGGACGGTTTGGACCTCGCTCCCGGGGCGCTGGATGAACTGCTTGCGGTCAGTCCGGCGCTGTGGCGCACAGAACTGGCCGGCATCGGGGCCTATATGGATGAATTCGGCGCGCGCCTGCCGAAGGCCTTGCAGGCGGAACTCGAAGACGCGCAGAAGCGCGTGGCCGGAGCCTGACGGTCGCGAATCGCTAGTCCTCGCAGATGTAGCGAATAACCTGCGATGAATTGCTGTCCGGGGCCTTGCCGAGACCGATGAGCCCCTCACCGCGTATCTGCATGGAGTCGCGGCGCACGAACGCCTCCTCGCCGTCCTTGCCGATCACGAAGGTGCCATTCGTGCTTTGATCGATGAGCATGAACTTGTTGCGGTTGATCTCGACCCGGGCATGCAGACGCGAGATCAGATTACCCTTGACCACCAGGTCGTTCTCCTCGGCGCGGCCCATGGAGATGTTGGCGCGGCCGTCGTCCACCAGTACTTCCTTGCCCTGATAGCGCAAACGCATGCGCTGCGCCTTCTTGTTGGCGCGGTCGCGGGAGGCGATGGCAATGGCCGGCACCATGCTGGTGACATCCTCGGTCTGCCACAACACCTCGAACAGGGCGACTTCGCTGCTGCGTCCCTTCAGCGTGGCGATGTCGATCTGGCGCACCGAGGCACGCCAGTCGTTCGACAGGTGCTCCACCATGGTCGCCGTAGTCATGATCTGGCCCGCCTTGGCCTGGCTGGTCATGCGGTTGGCGGTGTGCACCGCCGAGCCGAAAATGTCGCGGTTTTCGAGCACCACCGGCCCGAAATTACAGCCGATGCGGATGGCAACGGTGTGTTCATCGACCTTCAGCGACGGGTGCAGCGCGATCTGTTTCTGCATCTGCGCCGCCGCATTGAGTGCATCGTCTGCGGTGGGAAAAGTCGACATGACCTCATCACCCATGGTTTTGATCACGGTGCCGTGATTTTGATCGGTGGCGGCACGCATGACCTCGATGCAGACCCCCACCATGTCGCGCGCGCGCAAGTCGCCGAGCTGTTCGTAGAGCTTGGTACTGCCGACGACGTCGGCAAACAGGATGGCAACTTCGATTTCCTTGCCCATGGTGCCGGTCAATTATACTTAACCTGGCACCCAGCCGCTTCAGCCGTTTAGGCGGCTAGCCCCGTTTCCAGCAGGGGAAGCGCCGCGAACAGGGTTTCGGCCCCGGCATCGGGCCGGGTGGCAACTTCGGACAGAAACCGCCGCCACGCCCGCGCGCCGTCGCGGCCGGCGTTGAGCCCGTGCATGTGACGTGTGATCGAGTGCAGGCGCACCCCGTGGCGGGCCTGCTGCCGCGCATAGCCCACCATGCGCTCCACGATCTGCGCCGGGCCGGGAACGTGCCATAGTGGATCGATCAGGCTGCGCTCCAACTCGGCAAGCAATGCCGGCCGGTGATACGCCGCCCGCCCGAGCATGACGCCGTCGAGGCCCGCGCCGGCCGGCGGCCGCGCCAATTGCGCGCCGATGGCGATCGGGTCGCTCAAGCCGCCGTTCAACACCACGGCCAGCGCCGGACGCTCGCGCTTGAGCCGCTCGACATACTGGTACCTGAGGGGCGGAATCTCGCGGTTCTCCTTCGGCGACAGGCCCCCCAGGATCGCGGTGCGCGCATGCACGATCAGCGCGTCGACGCCGGCCGCCGCCACCGCGTCGGCGAAACGGCTGAAAAATCCGTAGTCTTCCACTTCCCCGATTCCGATGCGGCACTTGACTGTCACGGGGATGGGCACCGCATCTTTCATGCGTCGCACGCAGTCTGCCACCAGCGACGGATTGAGCATGAGACAGGCGCCGAATGATCCGTTCTTGACCCGGTCGCTGGGACAGCCGACGTTCAAATTGATCTCGGCGTAGCCCGCCGCGGCACCGGCGCGGGCGGCCAGGGCCAGCTCATCGGGCTCGCTGCCGCCCAGTTGCAGTGCCAGCGGTCGTTCGCTCGGATCATGGCCGAGCAGACGTGCGGCATCGCCGCGCAGGATGGCCTTTGCGACGATCATTTCGCTGTACAGCAGGGCGTGCGGAGAGAACAGACGATGCAGATAGCGGCAATGCCGGTCCGTCCATTCCATCATCGGTGCAACGCAAAGGCGACGGTCCAAGCGACTCATTTTGCTGGCTACTCTAGCACCCGGTCGCGCCCGAGAGAAATCTGCAGGGCCTCCTCGAACGAATTCGCCATCGGCACGGCGCCGGCCGCTTCCCCCGGCGGCGCATCGTCCGTCGCCGCATCGGACGGCGACGCGCCGGGAAGGAATACCATCACGATGCGCGCCTCGGGGAACCGGCCCCGCAATCGGGCCACCACCGAGGCGCCGTGCGTACGTTCGTCGCAGGGGTAAGCGCTGACCACGTGGATCAGGCGGACGCTGCCGACGGAGGCGCCGGGCGGCGGCGCAGCGTCCAGATCCTCGAGTGCGAGATGGCGTGCGTCGAGCTTCTGTTCGCGCAGAATGCGCACCAGAACCTCGGTGGCCAGGTCATCGGCGATGGATCCGAGCCCGACGCACAGGATGATCGAACCCGGGGGCACCTCGATCGGGCCCTGCCACTTGCCGGTGAGATGCTCGCGCTGGCGGCGCAGGTGTCGTCCGACGTTGAGATCCTCCAGCACCGTGGTCGCGCGGTTCCGCCACGGCCGATCGGTGGCCGCTCCGAGCACGGCGATGACCTTCGCGACCGCCGTGCGAATGTTCAGTTGCTGCTCCTGGCTGATGGTGCCCGAGCTGAAATCCAGCCGCGCGAGGTGCAGGGCGGGCATGAGCACGCGATCGCAATAGGTCGCGAACGAATTGCGCCGCAGAAACACCCGCGCATTGGCGATGATCTCGTCCGAATCGCCCGACAGGGCCCGCTGAAACAGCCGCTGTGGCATGGTCAATGCGGGTGTGTCGCCGAGCAGGATATCCACGAAGGCGAGCGCCTGGGTGTGACGCCCGGCGACCAGCAGACACAGCGTCAGGGGCGTCGAGAGGATCAGCCCGATCGGACCCCACAGCCAGCTCCAGAATATCGCCGCGATCACCACCGACAGCGGCGAAAGACCGGTCGCGTGCCCGTACAGTCGCGGCTCCAGCAGCTGTCCCGCCACCAGTTCGACCGCGACGAACAGGCCCAGGGTCAGATACGCCAGCGACCACCCGGCGTCCACCGCGGCCGCGAACAGGGCCGACAGCAGCGCCGCGATCCAAACCCCCGCGTACGGCACGAAGCGCAACACGGCGGCCAGGGACGCCCACAGCAGGGCGTGCGGCAGGCCGAGAAGCGCCAGGCCCGCGCCGATCGCGGCGCCGACGCCGAAGTTGACGGCAAACTGCGAGACGAAGAAGCGCGACAGCCGCGCACTGGCGTCGTTCAGGGCATTGGTGGTCGCGCGGATGTCGGTGCTGCCGGCGATGCGGATGAGACGGTCGCGCAGCGACTCATGCTCGAGCAGCACGAACACGAGCACCACCAGGACGATGCCGGTCGTCTCGATCGGCAGCCAGACCGATGCCAGAATCCGCTGCACGACCTGCAGGGAACTGGTGGGCGCAGCACGCTCGTCCACTGCCGCGGCGCCGGCGGGTGCCGGGGGCGGCGGGGGTGCCGCTGAATCAGCGGTCGGCGGCGGCCGGCGGGCCCAGCCGGCCTCGATGTGCAGCAGTCTCAGACGCCGGACGCTCAGATTCTCGACGGTTTCGATCTTGGCGCGGATGCGCGATTCGTAGGTTGGCAGATTCGCGGCCAGGCGCACCAGCTGCGAGCCGATAACCGTGGCCGATGCGAGGAAACCGAACGCCAGTACGATCACCGCGCCGATCACCGAAACGGTCTGGCCCAACCCGATGCGTCGCAAACCCCGCACCAGCGGCGCCATCAACAGGCTCAAGATGACGGCGAGCGCGATCGGCACCAGCACGTCGCGGCCGAAGTACAGCACGGCCAGCACCGTGCCGCCGGCGATGATACCGAGCGCGAGATTGCGGTTCGCGGCGGGCGGTGCGGCTGCCATTTTATCCAGCATATATCGTCCCTTGCGATTGTTGCGCCGATAATCCTCAAGACCCTTGGCGGTGATGGTACGCAGAACCACGTAGGACAAGGAGTACAGCGCTTGGAGCAGCCGGCCTCTGCCTGCCGGGCGCGATCGGATGCACACTGCCCGCGCAATCCGCAGGAGGCGAGGCTATATGAAAATCTTGTTGGCAGGTATGTTGATGCTCATTCCCCTGCTGTCTGGCTGCATCAGCAGCAGCAGCCCCGAGCGCCCGGCGACGAGCACCACCGTGGTCGTTCCGCCGAATGCGAGGACCACCGTCATCTGTTCGGACGGCACCCACCCGCCCTGCAATTAGTCAGCAGGTGCGGTGCGCCTACGGCGCGCCGGCGAGGTGTCGCACCTGGCTCCAGATCTGGCCGGCGAACACCACGCCACGGGTGCGAATCGCCAGTCCGGCCGCGGCCAGTGCCCGTGCCGCCCAGGTGTTGCAGGTATCAAAGGCGTCGTAGTGTTCGGCGGCGGCGAAAAACAGGCTGCCGGGATAGGGCCCTTCGGCATAGGGGCTCACCACGGCGGGATGCTGGGCGATCGAATTCCACACGAACCGTTGCGCGGCCTGTGCCTGTACGGCGCTGACCGGGAGTGCGAGCACGTGACCGGCGCCGAACGCCGCCGGCGGGGTGGCGCGCAGGCCGGTGGCCAGTATCAGTCCGGGACCCGGCCAGAGGGCCGCCAGCGAACCGCCGGAATCCCGGGCCTTGGCGAGCAGATAACGGCGGTCGCCGAAGCCGAATACCAGATATCGTGCACCGGGAAAATAGGCTGCCAGCGATGCGAGCGGCGGCGCCAGATCGGCGGCGGCGAAACCGACGTCGACGTGCCATCCGCGCCTGATCACGAAGATGTCCACGCGTGGATCCGCGGCCTGGGGTTCCGGCAAACGTGCCGGCAGGCGGGCGCAGGCGCAAAGCCCGACCAGGCACAGGGCCGCCAGTGCGCGCCGCATGTTTCTCCTTCAGTCCGCGAGGTATGGAAAGCCTTCGATTGGCCGCGGCTCGGCGATATGATAACCCTGCGCGAAGCCGATCCCGAGGCGTCCCAGTTCCGCGAGCACCTCGGCGGACTCCACCCGTTCGGCGATGGTATGGATGCCCATGGCCTGTCCGACCTGGCTAATGGCCTTGACCATGCTGCGATCGATCGGATCGCGAGTGACGTTTTCGATGAACTGGCCGTCGATCTTGAGATAATCCACCGGCAGGGTCTTGAGGTACATGAACGATGACAGTCCGCTGCCAAAATCGTCCAGGGCGAAGTGGCAGCCCCGGGTCTTCAGTTCACGCATGAAATACACCACGTTGCCCATGTTGGCGATGGCCGCCGTCTCGGTGATCTCGAAACACATGGCGCCGGCGGCCAGATTGCAGTCGGACAGCTCCGCGATCAGGTACTCGAGAAATTTCTCGTCGTTGAGCGACGTGCCCGACAGATTGACCGCGATGGTGTATGGCTTGATGCCGGAGCCGTTTCGATGCACCACCCGGTCCAGCGCCTGGCCGACCACCCAGCGATCGATGGACGGCATTACATTGTAGCGCTCCGCCGCCGGTATGAATTCAGCCGGCGTCACCAGCACCCCGGATTCGTCGCGCAGGCGCAGGACCATCTCGAAATGCTCGCGCTCGTGCACGGTGGAGCCGATCGGGATGATCGGCTGATAATAGAGCTCGAATCGGCTCTCGTCGCAGGCGCGGGTGAGCTTGGATATCCAGTGCATTTCGCGATGCCGCTCCGGCACGTCGTCCGGCTTGTACAGCTGCACCCGGTTGCGGCCCTGATCCTTCGCCGCGTAGCAGGCGACGTCCGCGGCGCTCATCACATTGGCCACCGTCGGAGTCTCCTTGGTGATCTCGACGATGCCGATGCTCACACCCACCGCCAGCACCCCGTCCTGCCAGATGAAGCGATAGTCGCGGATCGACTGGCGCAGCGCGTCCGCTATCCGCATCGCCTGATCGAGCGAGCAATCCTGCAGCAGGATGCCGAATTCATCGCCCCCCAGGCGCGCCAGCGTGTCGCCGTCGCGCACCCGTGACTGCAGCACGCCGGTCACCTGCTTGAGCAGCTGGTCGCCGGCGGGATGCCCGCAGGTGTCGTTGACCAGCTTGAATTGATCGAGATCGAGATACAGCAGCACGTAGCCGCCGCCCGGCTCCTGGCGCTTGGCATCCAGCCGCACCGCTTCGACCGCGGCGGTGAGGCGATTTTCGAATTCACGCCGGTTGATCAGTCCGGTGAGCGCGTCGTGGCTCGCCTGATAATGCAGGGCGCGGTGCAGGCGGCGCTCCTTGCTGACGTCGTGGAACACCATGACGGCGCCGATCAGATTGCCGGCGCGGTCGCGGATCGGCGCGGCTGAGTCCTGGATCGCGATTTCCTGGCCGCGCCGGTTCACCAGCACGGTATGTTCGGCGAGCCCGAGCACCTGGCCCTCACGCAGGCAGCGCATCACGGGGCTCTCGGTGGCCTGGCGCGAGGTCTCATCGACCACCGTCAGCACATCGCCGATCAGCCGCGCATGCGCCTCGCGGCTCTCCCAGCCGGTGAGGCTTTCGGCGACCGGATTCATGTAGTCGATTTTGCCTTCGGAATCCGTGGTGATCACCGCGTCGCCGATCGACTGCAGCGTGATCTGCGCGCGCTCCTTGGCCTGGAACACCGCCGTCTCGGCCTTCTTGCGTTCCGTGATGTCGGCGATGGTGCCCTCGTAACCGGTAACGCGGCCCTGCCTGTCACGCACCACTCGGCCGTTGTCGACCACCACCAGCATCGAGCCATCCTTGCGGCGCAAGCTGTATTCGTCGTTGCGCACCTCGCCGTCGCTCTCCATGCGCCTGACGTAGGTGTCGCGGTCTGCGGGATTCCAGTACAGCGAGGCCACGGGAACGCTGCAGATTTCCTCCGCCGATTCGTAGCCCAGCATCTGCACGAACGCGGGGTTGACCGCCAGCAGGCGCCCGTCGCGCGCCACCTGGTACACGCCCTCCATGACGCTTTCGAACAGGCCGCGGAATTTCGCCTCGCTGTTGCGCAATGCGTCCTCGGCGCCGCGTCGCTCCAAGGCGATCCCGGCGATCTGCGCCATGCGCGCGATCAATTCGTGATCCCGCGGCGCAGGCAGTCCGGGTATCCGCCGGTACACCGCAAACGTGCCGATGACCTGGCCCGCGGAGGCGAGGATGGGGAACGACCAGGCGGCGCGCAGGCCCGCCAGCTGCGCGGCGCTGCGCCGGCACTCCCACAGCGCGTTCGCCTCGACGTCGGCTACCAGCACCTCGCGCGCATGAAACGCCGCCGCGGCGCACGAACCGAATCGCGTGCCGACCGGGGCGCCGTCCATGGCCACGACGAACTCGCGCGGCAGATTGGGCGCGACGCCGAAGCTCAGGGTCTGGCGATCCGACTCCAGCAGATTGATGGCACAGAAGCTCTCCGCCATCACCCGCTCGATTGTCTCCGAGATGGCCTCGAGCACCGCCGGCAGCGGCGCATTGGCGGCGATCTTTTCGAACACGCGGCGTTCGCCCGCCGCGATCCCTTCGGCGCGCTTGCGTTCGGTGATGTCGGTGATGCTCGCGCGAATCAGTCTGCGGTTCGAACTCGGCATGCGCACGAAGCGCACCTCGCACGGCATGCTCTGCCCGTTGGCGTCGCAATGCACCCAGTCGAACACCTGGGCGGCGCCGGACAGCGCACCATCGATGTAGCCGCGCGCCACGCCGAACGAAGGCGAGCCGTCGAGCTGGAACGCCGGACTGATGTTCTCCGGCCCGACGGCGAGCAAGGTCGAGCGGTCCATTTTGAAGAAGCGGCAGGCATGGTCGTTGACGTCGACGAATTTCCCCTGATCCACGTCGTACACCACGATGACCTCGGGCGCATGCTCGACCAGGGTTCTGTAGCGGGCCTCGCTTTCGCGCATCAGCTGCTCGGCGAGCTGCCGCTCGGTGGTGTCGCGAATGCACAGGATGTAGCCGTCGCGGCGGTTCAATTTGGCCTTGCTGACCGCAATGTCCACGGCGACGCGATTGCCGTCCTTGGAGATGCCCCAGGTCTGGTGCGCGGCCAGATCGACGTGGGTGTCGTCGATTTTGGTTGCGAGGCGCTCGAGGAACCGGCTGATGCCGTGTGGGTCGACATTGGGCAGCAGGAAATCGAGGGTGCGGCCGAGGATCTCCGCATGCGAATAGCCGAATATGCGCTCGCCGGTCGGATTGAAGGTCTCGATGTGGCCGGCGTCGTCGACCGTGATGATCGCATCCTTGACGTTGTCCAGGATGGCCTGCAGATGGCAGGCCGATTGCTCGCGGATCTCGCGTGTCAGGGCCTGCGCCTCGTCCGACATGATCTGCATGGAGCGCACGATGCCGCGCCGCTCCGAGTCGATACGATCGTAGTGGGCGCTCACCGACCGCAGGAGCATGTCGAAATCCAGCACGGCGCCGCGCCGCCGGGCATCCTCCATCTGACGCTCCAGCAGCCGGTTGAAGCCCTCCGACGGCGGTGGCTCGCTGCGGACTGCGGTCGCGTTATCGCGTGACAAGACCTAAGTTCTCCCACCGTGGCGAGGGCGCCTAAAGCACCGGATTTATGGGGGGATTGTTAGGGGGATGCCACACGGAAGGCGTGACGGGTGTCTCGGTTCGCCCAACATCGGCTGATCGGCCGCACCGCTGGGGCACCACGGGCCGCCCGGCCGGGCGGGGCGACGTGCCCAGCCGGCCATGGGGCGAGGCGCCTGCGCGGGCCGCCCGCCGGCCTTGTCCTTAGGAATCGGCGACTTCGCGTTCGGATCGCTTGCGGTCGCTCTCCCGCAGGTTGCGTTTGCGCAGCCGGATCGAGTTCGGGGTCACCTCGATGAGTTCGTCGTCATCGATGAATTCCATGGCCTGTTCGAGCGAAAAACGGATGGGCGGGGTCAGAACCACGTTCTCGTCCTTGCCGGCCGCCCGCATGTTGGTCAACTTCTTGCCTTTGAGCGGATTGACCACCAGGTCGTTGTCGCGGTTGTTCAGGCCGATGATCATGCCCTCGTACACCTCTTCCCCGGGGCCGATGCACAGGCGGCCGCGCTCTTGCAGACTGAACAGCGAATAGCCGAGGGCGGTGCCCTGGCCGTTCGCGATCAGGACGCCGTTCGGACGCTGGCCGAGCTCGCGCGGGACCACCGGTCCGTAATGATCGAACACGTGATGCAGCAGCCCGGTTCCGCGGGTCATGGTGCGAAATTCGGTTTGAAAGCCGATCAGGCCGCGCGAGGGGACCATGTAGTCCAGCCGCACCCTGCCGCGGCCGTCCGCCTGCATGTCGGTAAGCTCGGCGCCGCGGCTGCCGAGGGCCGACATGATGTCGCCCTGCGCCTCGCTGTCCGCGTCCACCGTTACCTGTTCGTACGGTTCATGGGCCTGCCCGTCGATTTGCTTGATGACGACGCGCGGCCGGGAAACCGCCATTTCGTATCCCTCGCGGCGCATGTTCTCCAGCAACACCCCCAGATGCAGCTCGCCGCGGCCGAACACGACGAATTTGTCCGGATCGGCGGTGGGCTCGACCCGCAGCGCCACATTGTGGATCGCCTCACGCTCCAGGCGCTCGCGAATCTGGCGGCTGGTGACGAATTTGCCATCGCGGCCCAGAAACGGCGACGTATTGACCTCGAAGGTCATGCTGATCGTCGGCTCATCCACCGTCAGGTTGGGCAGCGGCTCGACGTGCGCGGGATCGCACAGGGTCTCCGACACCTTTGGCTCGGGGATTCCCGCAAAGGCGACGATGTCGCCGGCGCCCGCCGACTCGACCTCGACGCGGGTCAGCCCGTGGAAGCCGAGAATCTGGGTGATGCGCTCGGTCCGCGGCTTGCCGGCGCGATCGACCACCGTGACCGACATGCCGCGCTTGAGGGTGCCGCGCTTGATGCGTCCGATGCCTATGGCGCCGACGTAGCTGGAATAATCCAGAAGCGTCACTTGCAGCTGCAGGGGGCCTTCGGCATCGACGTCGGGCGGCGGGCAGTGCGCAACGATGGTCTCGAACAGGGGCTGCATGTTGCCGTCGCGCACGGTGGAATCGAGACCCGCGAATCCGCGCAGTGCCGAGGCGTACACCACCGGGAAATCCAGCTGCTCGTCGGTCGCACCGAGGCGGTCGAACAGATCGAAGGTCTGGTCGAGCACCCAGCCCGGTCGCGCCTCGTCGCGGTCGATCTTGTTGATGACGACGATGGGGCGCAGCCCGTGCTTGAAGGCCTTCTGCGTGACGAACCGCGTCTGCGGCATGGGTCCGTCGACCGCATCCACCAGCAGCAACACGCAATCGACCATCGCCAGCACGCGTTCCACCTCGCCGCCGAAATCTGCGTGACCGGGCGTGTCGACGATGTTGATCCGGTATTCGCCCCAGTTGATGGCGGTGTTCTTGGCGAGAATCGTGATGCCACGTTCGCGCTCCAGAACGTTGGAATCCATGACGCGCTCCTGCAGATCCTTGCGGGCGTCGAGGGTCCCGGACTGGCGCAGTAGCTGATCGACGAGCGTGGTCTTGCCGTGGTCGACGTGTGCGATGATGGCGATGTTGCGAAGTTTCTGCGTCACGGTGAGGCCCCGGGGAAACCGCTCAGTATAGTGATTTCCTCCGCGCCGGTGCGCACTTTCCGTGCGGCGCCCTCAGGGGGTCAAATTGGCGGAAACTTCGCGCTTGGATTCGACGATGATGGGGATAGAGAAAGTGCGCGATTCGACCAGCTCATCGTGCGTCAGCGTCACCGTCAAGCCGAGAAACAGCACGCCCTCCGCGGTGGGCTTCACGCTGACCTTGTGGTGATACACCTGATCGGGCTCGACCGCCAGGAACGCGAATTCATTGACGCCTCCGGCAGCCAGATCCAGACCGTCGATGGAAGTCAGCTGGATGGTGGCCGCGCTCGCCGGAATCTGCGGCAGCACGGCAATGTCGATATCGAGCATCTGACCGAGCATCGGGCGGGCCAGCAGATCGAATTTGATTTCCACCGGCACACCGGACTTGCCGAGGCTGGCCGCCTGCACCATGCCGGCGGTCTGCTCCTGCGGCGAGGGGCCTCTCTTGACCGCCGCGGCCGCCCTGACGTTGGAGGCGGTATTGGCGCCCGGAGATCCGCCGTCGCCGCACGCCGCCATGGCCGCAAGCGCGCACAGCGCCAAGGCTCTGCCGTAAATCATGTGCTAATGATCCTTAATTGCACGGCCAATCACAACTCGAGCGGCGGCGCGACCACGGCGCCGAGTTGCTCCTCGAGCGCGCGATAGTGCTCCTCCCAATAACGCGGTTCGGCAAACCAGGGGAAAGCTTTAGGAAAAGCCGGGTCATGCCAGCGGCGCGCCAGCCAGGCGCTGTAATGGATCATGCGCAGGGCGCGCAACGGCTCGATGAGCGCCAGTTCACGCCGGTCGAATGCCAGGAACTGCTCGTAACCGGCCAGCAGGTCGCGCATTTCGACGCGCATTTCCTGCTGGCTGCCCGCCAACAGCATCCACAGGTCCTGGATCGCCGGGCCGGTGAGGCAATCGTCCAGATCGACGAAGTGCGGTCCGGCATCAGTCCACAGGATGTTGCCGCGATGGCAGTCGCCGAGAATCCGGCCGAGGCGCGCCCCGCCCCACTGCCCCGCCCGCGCCTCGACCTCGGCCAGCAGCTCGTCGGTCAGATCCGCGTACTTGGTGGCCAGATAATCGGGCATCCAGTCGCCGTCGAGGATGTCATCGCGCGCCCTCCGCCCGAGATCCTCGACGCTCAGCCGGCCTCGATGCAGGAACTGGCCGGCGCGTCCGACGCCATGAATGCGGCCGAGAAAGCGTCCCACCCATTCGCGCTCCTCGGTGGTGCCGAGTTCGGGCCAGCGCCCGCCACGGCGCGGGAAAATGGCGTAACGGAAGCCGTCGTGCATATGTAAAGAACTGCCCCCCGAGACCAGCGGCGCGACGACCGGGATCTCGGCGGCCGCGAGTTCGAGCGCAAAGGCGTGTTCCTCGAGAATGGCGGCGTCGCTCCAACGGCCCGGCCGATAGAATTTGACGATCAGCGGCGCATGATCCTCGATTCCGATCTGGTAAACCCGGTTTTCATAGCTATTGAGCGCTAGCACATGGCCGTCGCAGCGATGTCCGGCGGCCTCCAACGCGTCCACCACGATCTTGGGGGAAAGCCGGGAATAGGGCGTTTCGCTGTCCATGCGCGCAGTTTCGCTGTCCATGCGCGGAAGTGTACAGGTAGGATGGCATCGCGCCTTTGCCGGCGGCACGCTGTTAGAATGTCAAGACATGCATCTGCCCCGACCCAAGTCATTGAGCGGCCTCATGCTCATCGGTTTCACCATCGTGGCGGCACCCCTGCTGTTCGCCACGATCAACGCCGCGGTGCAAATGAACCGGCTGTCGAACCGCAGCGAGCAGTTGGTGGTGCACGGCATGAAGGGGACCCGCAACAATCAGATGATGTTCGAGGAAATCGGCTCCCTCGAGCGCACCGCGCGGCTCTACCAGATCATCGGCAACGCCGATCTGCTCGAGGTGTACTCGCGCCTCAACGATCGCCTGAGCGCCACCTCGAACGAGCTGCTCGCCCTGCCGCTCGACGCAACGGCGTGGAACGACGTGCGGGCGCTGCACGCCGAGGCCAACCGGCTGTGGCTCGAGGTGAAGAAAACGCCGCCGAATTCGCCGCACATGGCCGAAGTGGTGGATGCGTTTCCGCATCTGTCCGAGCTGGCCTCACAGGTGTCGAACCGCATCAGTGGCCAAATCGACCGGGAGTTGACCGGCCTGCAGCTGGCGGCCCAGACGGCGCAGCGCAACCTATTCTGGCAGACGCTCCTGCTGATGCCGCTGACGCTCGCGGTGGTCGGTGTCTTCACCTATTTGTTCGGACGCCCCATCCGCGCCATCGACCGGGCCATCAGCGAGTTGGGGCGGGGCACGTTCTCGCGCCCGATTTCCATCCGCGGGCCGGCCGACCTGGAACGCCTGGCCTCCCAGCTCGAATGGCTGCGCAGCCGGCTGCTCGACCTCGCCCAGGAGAAGAACCGGTTCCTGCGCCACATGTCGCACGAATTGAAGACGCCGCTCGCGAATATCCGCGAGGGAACCGAACTTTTGATGGATGGCGCGGTCGGCGAACTACAAAGCGGTCAACGCGAGGTCACCGCCATCCTGCGCGAGAACGGCATGAAGCTGCAGCGCCTGATCGAGAATCTGCTGTCCTTCAGCGCCTGGCAGGCCAAGAGCGTCGGCCTGGAGATTTCCGAATTCAAGCTGCGGCCGCTGATCAAGAGCGTGCTGGAGAACCAGCAGCTCACGCTGGTCGCGCAACGCGTGCGCCTCGACGTGCAGGTCGAGGATCTCTCGCCGGTCGCCGATCGCGCCAAGGTTCGTCTGATTCTCGACAATCTGCTGTCGAACGCGGTCAAGTTCACGCCTCGCGGCGGAACCATATCGATCCAGGCGCATGCCGAGCGCGATCAGCTGCGGCTCGACGTGATGGATAGCGGACCCGGCATTCCGGTCGATGAGCGCAAGCGCATATTCGAGGCCTTTTATCAGGGCAAGACGCCGCAAGGCGGCCACGTCAAAGGCACCGGCATCGGCCTGTCGGTGGTCACCGAATTCGTCAATGCGCACGGCGGCAGCGTCGAGATCCTTGAGTCCAAGTCGGGCGGCGCCCACTTCCGGGTGCGTCTGCCCATGCGCCAGGCGCTGCCGGCACGTGAAAAGGCCCATGCAGCGTAGCCTCGCGGGTGCGCCGGCTGCCTGCCTGCTGTTGGCGGCCGGTCTGGCCGGCTGCAGCCTCACCGGCGCGTTCACGAGGCACGAGCCGGCCACGGTGGTTCCGGATCGCCCGCCGCCGGAAATCGCCGCCATCACGCCGCTGCTCGACATGATGAGCTCCCTGCCGCAGGGCGACCCGGCGCATCAGGCCGAGGTGTTTCAATCCGCCAAGGATGCGGCCGAATCGACGCCCACCACCAGCAACCGGCTCAAGTACGCCCTGGCCCTGGCCACGCCCGGCCACAGCGGCAGCGATCCCGTCGCCGCCCAGCGACAGCTGGCGGATCTTTTGGCGAGCCCCCAGACTCTGCTGCCTGTGGAACGTCTGCTCGCCCTGGTGGAACTCAAACAGGTGGAGCAGACACTAGTCCTGCAGGCCGAAAACACGCGGTTGCGCACGGAAGAGCCGCGCGATTATCGTGATAAACTGGCTGCGGTAAACCGCCGATTGTCGGCGGAAACCGATGAAAATGTGCATTTGCGCAAGGCGTTGGAAGAGGCCCGGGCCAAGCTGGAGGCGGTCACGCACATCGAGCGCTCGATAAACGACCGCAGTACGCCAAAGAAGCCATGATTACGCTACCGGAGAATTCACCGTGAACGCCTATTCAGTTGCCGTCACCGCCCCCTTGTCTTCCGGGCTGCAGCCCAGCTCGCGCGACGTGGCGGCGACTCAAAAGCGCAAGGCGCGGATATTGGTGGTTGACGACGATCCGGGGCTGCTGCGGCTGTTGACGATTCGGCTGCGGGCGGAGAGTTACGAGGTGGAAGCCGTGGAAAGCGCGGCGGCGGCGCTGTCGGCGTGCGTCAGATTCAGGCCCGATCTCGTGATCACGGACCTGCGCATGGATGAGATGGACGGCATCGGTCTGCTCAAGGAGCTGCAAAGCCGTTGGCCCGGGCTGCGCGTCATCATCCTGACGGCCCATGGCACCATCCCGGATGCGGTACACGCGACCCAGAGCGGCGCGTTCGGCTTCCTGACCAAGCCGGTGGACAAGCAGGAACTGCTGGATCACGTGCAAAAGGCGCTCAAGGTGTCCGGATTCGCCCATGTGGACGAGGACTGGCGCGCCAGTGTCATTACCCGCAGCCAGATCATGGAGGACAAGCTGGCGCAGGCGAACATGGTCGCGGGCACCGATGCCCGCGTGCTGCTGACCGGCGAGAGCGGCACCGGCAAGGAGCTGCTCGCGCGCGCGATTCACGAAGCCAGTCCGCGGCGCAATAAGCCCTTCGTGGCGGTCAATTGCAGTGCGATGGCCGAGGATCTGCTGGAGTCGGAGCTGTTCGGCAGCGCCGGCACGGCCGGCGGCACGCGGCCGCAAAAGGGCGCCTTTCAGGCAGCCGACGGCGGCACGCTGCTGCTCGACGAGGTGGGCGACATGCCGATGCGCCTGCAGGTCAAGCTGCTGCGCGTGCTGCAGGAGAATCAGATCCGTCCCGCCGGCGATGCGCAAGCCGTGGCGGTCAACGTCCGGGTGATTTGCGCGACTCACCGCGACCTGCATCAAATGATGGTGAGCGGCCAGTTCCGCGAGGACTTGTACTACCGGCTGAACGTCGTGCACATCGAAATGCCCTCCCTCGGCCGGCGCCGCGAGGACATTCCGCTGCTGGTGGCGCATTTCCTGGAGCGCATCGCCAAGGAAAGCGGCCAGCGAAAAATCTATGCGCCGGAAGCGGTGGAGCTGCTCGCCACGGCGGAATGGCCGGGCAACGTGCGCCAGCTGTACAACGTGGTGCGGCAAAATGTCGCGCTCTCGCATGGCGCGATCATCACGGCCGAGCTCGTGCAGCAGTCCCTGGGAGGCAGCACCACGCGGCTGCCATCCTTCGACGAGGCGCGCGATGAATTCACGCGCAATTACTTATCCCAGATCCTGCAGATCACCACCGGCAACGTCAGCCAGGCGGCGCGCCTGGCGAAGCGCAACCGCACCGACTTCTACAAGCTGCTCTCCCGCCACCAGCTGCTACCGGATGATTTCAAGAAGGCCTGAGGCGGCGCGAGGTCTGAGGCGGCGGCCCGATCAGGCGTAGAAGCTCACGACGCTCGAGACCACGTACGCCAGCTGCGATGGTTCGAGCTCCGGATAGACGGGTAGCGCCAGCGTTTCCCCGGCGGCGCGCTCCGCTTCGGGGAAATCGCCGGTCTTGTAGCCCAGATATTCAAAGCACTTCTGCAGATGCAGCGGCACCGGATAGTAGATTTCCGTGCCGATGCCCTGTTCTGCCAGGTGCGCCCGGAGTCCGTCGCGATCTCGCGCCCGCACCACGTATTGGTTGAAGATGTGCCGGCCGCCGGGAACGCTGTACGGCGTCACGAGATTGGCACCCAGGTTTGCGGCGGCGAAGGCCGCATCGTAGTGGGCGGCATTGCGCCGGCGCCCCTGGGTCCAGCCGTCGAGATACCTGAGCTTCACGCGCAGCACCGCCGCCTGCAGCTCATCGATGCGGAAGTTTCCGCCGATGAGCGCGTGGAAATACTTCGGTTTGCCGCCGTGCACACGCATCACACGCAGGGTCTCCGCAAGATCGGCGTCATTGGTGGTGCACAGTCCGGCGTCGCCGAACGCGCCCAGATTCTTGCTCGGGAAGAACGAGAAGCAGCCGATGTCGCCGATCGAACCGACCCGCATGCCGTCGCGGTACTCCGTGCCGATCGCCTGGGCCGCGTCCTCGATGATCCTCAGGTTGTGGTGGCGCGCAAGGGCCATCAGCGGATCCATGTCGGCGGACTGACCGTACAAGTGAACCGGCATCAGGGCCCGTATCCGGCCGCCGGTGTGCCGGTTGATCAGCTTCCCATCCTGCACCCGGCACTGCCGGTCGACGAAGGCCTGCACGGCGCTCGGCGACACATTGAAGGTGTCGGCATCGATGTCGCAGAATATCGGACGGGCGCCCATGCGGGCCACCGATCCGGCGGTCGCAAAGAACGTGAAGGGCGAGGTGATGACCTCGTCATTGGCACCGATGCCGAGCGCCATCAGGGCCAGCAACAGCGCGTCCGTACCCGAGGAGACGCCGATGCCCTGTGCGACGCCGCAGTACGCGGCGATCTCCGACTCCAGGGCGCGTACCTGCTCCCCCAGGATGAAATTCTGGCCGGCGCACACCTGGTCGATGGCCGGCATCACTTCGGCGCGGATTTGCGCGAATTGGGCCTTCAGGTCGAGCAATGGAACCTTGATCATGGGCGCGTAGATTACCACCGCCCAAGGCGCCGCATGCGGCCTACCCCGCCGGCAAATGTGCCCTTTGGAGAGCCAGTTCACGCTAGCAGGCCGTCAGTTGGTGAATAATGACGGCGGTATTATGTCGCGCTCGAGGCAGCCCCCCAAAGAGCATGGCGAACATCGATCGTGGCAGAACGGATGCGAGATGACCCAACCGGTCCTGGTCAAGCAAAGTATTTTGATTGCGCTATTGACCGCGCTGCAGGCCATTACGCCGGCGCTCGCGGCGGTGGCGTCCCTGTATGCGACCATCGACGTTTTCGGCATCGTCTTCGACTCATCCTCGACCGCCGTGGTCATCGTGGCGGTGCTTTGCCTGGTGCTGGTGCAGCCGCCGCGCGAGGTCAGCACTCAGCTCACCTCGCAGCGCGCGGCCGCCGTCGCCGACGTGATTTTCCGCTGGCTCCTGTTGCTGGGCGTGCTGCTGATGATCGGCTACGTCACCAAGACCATGACCGCCTTTCCGCGCCGCGTTTTTCTCACCTGGGCGGCGATCACCCCGGTGGCGCTCATCATCGTGACGCTCGGCATGCAGGAGCTCATGCGGCGCTTTCTGATGAGCGCCTTCGACAACCGCAGCGCCATCATCGCCGGCTACAATTCCAGCAGCCTGGAACTCGCGCGCCGCCTCGATCGAAATCCCGGCATGCGCCTGCAGGTGGCCGGATTCTTCGATGACCGCAGCCTCGACCGGCTGGGCATAGAATCCGACGTCAAGCTGATGGGAACGCTGGCCGACGTCGGCAAATACGTCAAGGAAAACCGTACCGACGTCATATTCATCGCCCTGCCGATCCGCCACGTGCAGCGCGTGATGAATCTGCTCGATGACCTGCGCGACACCACCGCTTCCATCTACTACGTTCCGGACATCTTCGTATTCGACCTGATTCAGGCCCGCTCCGGCGAGATCCACGGCATTCCGGTGGTCGCCATGTGCGAGACCCCGTTTTACGGATACCGCGGGGTGGCGAAGCGCCTCACCGACATCCTGCTTTCCATGGTGATCCTGTTGTCGGCGCTGCCGCTGTTCGTGATCGTCGGCATCCTGGTCAAATTGTCCTCGCCCGGGCCCATCATATTCAAACAGCGACGCTACGGGCTGGACGGCCATGAGATCGCCGTCTACAAGTTCCGCACCATGAAGGTGACCGAGGACGGCGCGCAGATCCGCCAGGCGTCCAAGACCGACAGCCGCATCACACCCATCGGGCGGTTCCTGCGGCGCTCGTCGCTCGATGAAATACCCCAGCTGATCAACGTGCTGCAGGGCCGGATGAGCCTGGTGGGTCCGCGTCCGCACGCGGTGGCGCACAACGAAGAGTATCGCAAGCTGATCAAGGGCTACATGGTGCGCCACAAGGTGTTGCCCGGCATCACCGGACTCGCGCAGGTCAACGGCTGCCGGGGCGAGACCTCGCAGCTCGAGGAGATGCAGGCGCGCGTGAATTTCGATCTGGACTATCTGCGGCATTGGACTCCGATGCTCGACATCAAGATCCTGCTCATGACGGTGGTCAAGGTGTTCCGGGACGAAAAGGCCTATTGAATCAATGCCGCCGGCACGGCGACCCCGGCCGAGGCGAAATTCTCGTGCAGGCGGAAGCGGCCCGGCGCCGGCATGGCGATGCGCGGATCGAGCCCGAGCGCCCGCACCGCGTGCACCCGGAATGCACCCTCGCCGCCCCACTGCAGCGGCTCGACGCGCAGGTCATGCAAACCGAGCCGTGCGCCGGACAGCGGAAATTGGCATTTGTAGAAGGCTTCCTTGGCCGTGAAGATCATGGCGGCGGCGGCGGCCGCTTCGTCCGCGGACAGCGATTCGAGCCAGGCGATCTCGCGCACACCGCATATCCTGTGCCACAAGCCGCGCTTGACCTCGCCGACCACCTCGCTGTCCAAGCCGAGCGAGGCAAAGCGGCCGCGCTCGGCAACGACCGCCGCGCACAGGCCCTCGGTATGGGTGATGCTGCCGACCATCGCGTCCGGCCACAGCACCATCCGGTCGGCACCCACCCGCAAGCTGAAATCACGGACGCCAAATTCGGCGAGCGCCCGTCGCGCGCACAAGCGGCCGCCGGTGTACTCGGCAACGCGCTGCGGGGACGCCCCGCGCAGGCAGGCGGCCTCCTCCGGCAGCAGCAGCGAGGCATCCGCCGGTTCGCGCAAATCGCAGGCCGCCACCCCGGCGGGAAACAGCGCCGCCAATGCCGCCGACAGGCGCGCGGGATTGCGGTGATTCATGCGCGAGGACCGGACGCGGTCTGCGGCTATTCGGTCAGCTCGCTGCCGAGCAGCTTCACGAGAAGCGCCCGCGGCTCGCTTTGGCTGAAAATGTGGTCGGCGCCGTCGATGGTGTAGACCCGGCAGCGATCGCCGATGGCCTTGACCGCGGCGCCGCCCTGGATCTTCAGGAGATCCTGGCCGATGTCGCCGCGGGCGAACAGGAAAACCAGGCGCACGCCGCGCCCCGCGATCGACTCCAGATCCCAGCGCAGGTCGTACGGCAGCCGGATGCGCAGGCGATGACTCAGATCCCGCAGACTGGATTCGATGACCAGCCAGCCGCGGCGCACGTAGACCATCCCCACCCGCCACAGATTGACCCGGCCGCGCAGCAGCTTCAGCCAATACTTGCCCGACATGACGCGCTCGCTGTAGATGCCGGGATTGCGCACCACTTCGGACATCTGCAGATCGTTCATGGTGTTGCCCTGCTTCCAGAAGAAAGTCAGCGGATTGACCATGAGCAGCCGGTTGACCGGCAGGCCGGCGACCGCGGCGCGCAACGCGTGATAGGCGCCGGCGCACAGACCGGCCAGGGTCATGTCCTTGACCCGGTATTGGCGGATCAGGAAGTCGACCGCCACGCCCACGTCATCGACTCCGGCCGGCGGGTAGGCGAGGTTCTCCTCGTCGCCCGGCCGGGTGGCGCTGTCGCCCAGTCCGGCCAGATCGAGCCGCAGCACCACATGGCCGCGGGCGGCCCAATTGCGGGCGAGCGACACGTACATGCGATTCGGACCGATGTGGCTGGTCGCGCCGGCATTGAGCAGCACCACGCCGCGGCGGCCACCGCCCGGCACGCCCGGTGCCGTTTCGGCCGCCTCGACCCCGGCAGCCCGGGTGACGATGGCAAACAGCGTCCGCTGCTCATCGATGAACAGCGCGCGCTCCTCCACCGCCGTGCCGTCATCGGCGAATACGCTGGCGCGCGCGGTCGGCATCCGCGGCCCGGGTGCGGATGCCGCCACCGGGCCGGCCGGCAGGGCGAGTTTCAGGCGCTCCAGCCATAGGGTGGTGGCGGCAATCATCTGCCGCGGCACGACCGCCGCGTGCGGCGTCGACATCATGTCGGTGAATCCCGGCAGGCTTTGGTACTCGACCTCGGCGCCCTGGCTGCGCATCGCGTCGGCCCAGGGCTTGGCGGTCGGCAGATCGCTGCGGTCGATCACCAGAACGTGGCGCGCCGGCGCCGTCGCGGAGGTCATCAAATCGGTCTGCGCCAGGGTCTGCGCGGAGGCCGCAGCCACGCGAAAGCCGGCCACCTCGAGATCGCCGTTGGCCTGCGCGGCCGTGCTGTCCTTCACCGCAGCAGCCTGAAAGGCGCGCAGCTCGCGCAAGTAGCGCCGTCCATTGATGAGCGGCGCGATGGCGATCAGTCCGCAAATCGCCTCGCCGCCGGCGGCCGCTCTCGCCGCCAGCAGCGCACCGAGACCCAGGCCGAGCAGACAGACGCGCGTGGCGCCGGATTCGCGCCGCAGCGTCTGTGCGGCCGCCAGGATGTCCGCCGACCAGGCGGCGATCTGATCGGTGTCGGCATCCGGATCGCTCGAATCCCCGGTACCCGCATAGTCGAAGCGCAGCACCGGCAGGCCGATCGCCGCGCTCGCCGCAGCGAACGCGCGCAGACTGCGGTGCGAACACACCGCGTCATAACCGAAGGGCTTGCACACCACCAGGCCGACGTCGATCCGCCGCTCGCGCGCAGGCATGTGTATCCAGCCGAATAGGGTCTGCCCGCCCGAGGTGAAGTAAAGCGGTGTTTCCTCGGCATTCATCGGCCGATCACCACCCGGCACGGCGACGCCGCGTTGAGTGCGTACACCATCGCCTGCGGCGGCGTGACTCCGGCCGACCGGCGCGGCCGGATTTCAAGCATACGGGTCGATTTGGGCGCCATATGAAAGTATTGATCGTCGGCCACGTAACCGGGCATCTCCACATGCACCGACTGCGCAAACCGGTTGCTTTGAATGCTGAGCTGATACCGCTGCTGACCGAGCGGCGCCGCGCTGGCCGACAATACCACGTCGCCTTCGACGCGGTTCGGCAAACCCAGCGGCAAATGGAATGCATGCGCCAGAATCGCGCCGTCTTCACGAATCAAACCGGCGGATAACAAGTCGTAGGGCGCAGGCCCGAAACGATAAGCATACGACAGATCGATGAAGCCGTCGAAGAGTTCCGTCGCATTCAGTTCGATCGCGCAAGCGGGGCCGACCTCGATATCCCGGGAGGCCGGCTGCCCCACGGGCTCGGAAAATCGGAACAGCCGCAATTCCAGCCGGGCCCGCACGCTGACGGGCTGGTCGTTGACGACATGAAGGGACAGGCCGTTATTGCCTTCGTCCGAGACGAACAGCGCGAGCGGCTGCAGCGCCCGTTTGAGGTGATAGTAGGCGGCCTTGGGCAATCCCGTCGAATCGATCACGCCCCAGCCCGCGCCCGGCCACAGGTCGCGCAGGAACAATACCAGGGCACCGCGGCAAAGCGAACGCGACCGCCGCCATTCCCCGTAGCTTGCCACCATCACCTCGCCGCTGATCACGCGTGCCTGCCTCAGATACCGATCGTGATCGGCATAGCGCAGCGCGGCGGGATCCAGGGCGAACAGTTCCCGGTGATAGTGTTCGCGCACGTCGTCGAAATCCCACCCTGCGCCCAGATCGCGCGGCACGCGCTCCTTCCAGCGCGGATGGTGGCAGCGCACGGCGCCGCCGTCGGACAACAATGCGAGCGTCTCGGCCTCCGGCACATTCGCAAATGCGAGGCATTCCGATGCAAAACGCACCTGCGAACGGCGCGCATCGGTCAACGGCAGCATGTAGGCGCCGACGCCGTAATACGACGTCACGCCGCAGCTCGGCTGATGCGGGAAGTCGCCGCCATGGGTGCTCGAGGGGCAGTACGGAACGTCGGCGCAAGCCTCCTGCGCGAGCCCCTTAAGGTCGGTCTCGAACAGCGGCGGAGCCCAGCATTCGCGGCCGGCGCCGGACATCGCCGCCTGCTGCGCAGCCTCGCTGTTGCCGCATACTACGGCAAGCGAGGGCCGGCCTTGCAGCCGCGCCAGTTGCTGCCGCGCTTCAAGCCGCACGCTGTCCATGAACGCCGCATCACCCGCGGGATAGTCCATGTTGGCGAACATGAAGTCCTGCCACAGGAGTATGCCGCCGGCATCGCACAGATCGAGAAACTGGTCGCTCTCATAGACGAGCGATCCGGCGACCCTCAGCATGTTCATCCCGGCCGAGCGCACTTGATCGAGCGCCTCGATGCGCTCGTCCTCGCTGCCCTGCAGCCCCACCGCATCGAGCGGCATCCAGCATGCGCCGCGGCAGAACACCGGCACGCCATTCACGCGAAGCGCAAAGTCGCGGGCGTTGCGATCGAGATGCAGTTCGCGAAAGCCGGTGTGGCCGAGATCGACGTCGACGGTCTGCGCGCCGTGCTGCGTATCGGCCAGGACGACTTCCAGACGCAGTGCGTACAATGCCGGCTCGCCGTGCGTATGCGGCCACCACAGCTCGGCAGCATCGATGCGCAGTTCGCCGCCGAGGCTGGCCGCTCCCGGCACGATGCCCAGAGCGGTTTCATGCCGCCGTCCCGCGCGCTCGGCGACCAGCCGTGCGGACTCGAGCACCGCCCCGCCGAGTGCGGATGCCTCGCAGCGCACGGCGATGTGGCCGCTGCGGTCGGCGACGCGGGTCTGCAGCCGCAGATTGCCGATGTCCAGCAGGCGCCTGCGCTCGAGCCATACGGGGCGCCACGGCCCCACCGCTGCGGCCGGCGGCGACCAGCCCGGTGTTCGCCCCAGCAGCGTGGTGCGGGCCCAGCGCAGTTGCTGCTGGCGCACCATGGGAGTGCGCCAGCGCGGCCGCGGTCTTTTCGCCTGCAAATGCACATCGAGCGAGGCGAAGCGCACGAGCAGCTCATTCTGCCCGGCCAGCAGCGCGCCGACGTCGCAGCGGTGTTCGATGAACATGTTGTCCGATAGCAGCAGGGGCGCGCCGTTCAGCCATACCTGCGCGAGCGTCGCCAGACCGTCGAACCCGAGGATCACCCGTTCGCCGGCCGCCGCCGGCGCCGCCGTGAAGCGGCAGCGGTACCACCAATCGGTGGCATCGAAATTGCGCTGGGCCGAGTCGAGGCTCCAGCCGCCGCTGTCGCGCAGACTGGACGCCGCGGTGCCCGGGACCGTCGCGCGCGACCAGTCGAGCGCGTCCGGAGCGGCGGTGGGTGCGGCGTCGCGGGCGGCCGGCGGTGCGGCTGCCAGCTGCCAGTCTTCGAGGGATACGCGCCGATGACTGGAGCATCGGCGGATCCGCCCGCTCATTGTGCCTCGCGCAGAGCCGCGGTCGCGCGATCCCAGGCCGCGGCCATCGGCTCGAAGCTCTCCGACGTGTCGAGGGCCCTCTTGGCGTTGACGGCGCGCGCGGCCTTGAGGATGAAGGCCTTGCTGAGGTTTGAAATCTGCGTGAACGCCTCGATGGCCGAATCGATGCGGGCGTCCGCCCCGGGTTCGAGCCAGCGCAGGTACAGCGCCGAGAGTTCAGCTGCGGCGCCCAGCTGACGCAGCGTGCCGAAGGCCCATATGTGGTACACGGACAGGCCCTGCTCGGCAAGCCACGGCAGATCGCGCTCGAGGCGGCTGCGAAATTTGCGTACCGGATTGGCCGCGGGCCGGCGCAGCATCTCCCGGCGCAGCAATTCGCGCGAGGCCGCGCGCAGCTGCACGGGGTCGCGCCGCGCGGCGTGATCGTGGCGCACCAGCTCCGCAAACAGCGGCATGTAGGCCGGATCCGGCGCGGCATCGAGGCGAAACAGCTTCACGAAGTCCTCACCCTCGAGGAAATGATAGCTGGCATTGTGGAAATAGCACAGCCGCTGCGCATCCGCGTCAATCTCGCCGAGAATGATGGTGGTCTTGGTGTGCTGGCGCCGATAATCCGTACCGGCCGTGTCGGGCAGCCAAAAAGCGTCCGCCTCGGTGCTGATGAACTTGCCCGCCGCGAGGTGCTCGAGCGCATGATCGATCAGCGGGCGCCAGACATACATTTCCTGAACATCCACGCCGTACAAGGAGCGTAGATCCTCGTGCGGCGGCTTGAAGAAGGTCCACTGATCGCCCTCGAAATCGATCGCGACCGTGAACGGCAGCATCGCCAGCGGCTCGAGTCCGAGCGCGTGGATGAGCTCTATCCACACATCGATGTAGCAGTTCTTCTCGACCCAGATGCGCTCGGGCGCGTGCAGCTCGTGGCGCCGGTAATCTGCGGGCTCGAGGCCGGACAATGCCGCCGCGCGGCGCACCGGGGTGGCCATGTTCAGGGCCAGAGTCGTTGTCTTACGGCGTCCGGCCAGAGGGCGGTTTTGAACCCGTGAGCTTTGAACAGCGCCATGACCACGCGTTCCAGCCCGAAACCGAGACACGCCGTGTAGGCGGCCTGTCCGTCCGGCGTGAGGATGCCGAACGTCGAACCGAAGTGCTGCTGGTGAAAATTGAAGGAGCATACCGCGGTGGGTTTGTCGCCGGTGTTGACCGGCACCAGCACTTCGTACTTGAGCTTCTGCTCCAATTGATTGCCCGCGAGCATCTTGCCGGCGCGTCCGAAGAACGGGTCGGAGGCCACATCGGGCTGCGCGGCGAGGCCGAGCGAGCGCAGCAGATCGACGCCGCGCCCCAGCCACATGTCGCGCCATGCGATCACATCGTCCTGGTTGCCGACGCGCACGAATTCGCGCACCCGGAAGGACTGCATGCGGGTCGGCTGCGGCGAGGGTTCGTGCCGGAACACCCAGTTGAGCATGGTGACGAGCCGGCCGCCTTGAGCCTGGGTGCCGGTCAACGTCGGGTACAGCGGATAACAGGCCGCCGGGTTGAGCACCACCTGCGTCATGCCGAGCGCGCCGCCCCAGGGTTCGCCCGCATGAATCTTCTCCGACAGCGCCCGCGCCTCGCGTTCGTTGCCGAAGAAGCTGCACACCGCGCCGCACAGATCCGGAAAATTATCCATGTAATCGACGCGTTCGATGATGCGCCGGTCGATGACCGGGGGAAAGGTGCAAAACTCCGCGCCGTCACCGGCGGAGATGCGCGACACCAGCGCGTTGAAGGCCTCCAGCACCTTCTCGAATTCGGCTCCGCGGCCGAAGGCGCCCTGTACGCCGCCCGGGATGATGAGCCGGTGCTTGACCAGATCGTTATAGAAATCAGCGGCTTCTGAACCTGCCGCAGCATCAGCACGGGCGTTCATCGTATCTCCCTAAACGGCCGCCTGATCGGCTTTGAAGACCATCAGCATTGCCGCACTCTTGGCGGCGATGCGCTCGTTGGATACCATGAGCGACGCGGACAGTACATCCCGGTAATGGCGGCCAACGCTCACCGGGGAATCATTTTTATAGCCGAGAATGCCGGTGATCTGCAGTGCCTGGTGCACGATTTGCACCACGCTATCGGAAACGCTCATCTTGAGGTTGTTGAGCTTCAGGGCCCAGCCGAGACCGAGCAGCTCCTGCATGGCGTTCTCGGATACCTGCAGCGCGTCGAATTCCTCGGCCACTGCCTGCCAGTTGTGGCGCACCGCCTGCAGCTGAGCCATCACCTTCGCCAGATTCGCAGCCGAGGGCGGCACGGTCCCCGGCTTCTTGCGCGCCTCGCTGCGCACCTGGCTCGCCGCCCGGGCCACCGCCCCACCGGCAATGCCCTGCCACAGCGATGCCCACAGAATGTGCGAGTAAGGCACCATGGTCTGCGCCGAAGAGTCGGCGTACGAACCCGGCAGGATTTGTTCGACGGGCCCGCTCGAGCGCACGTTGAATCCCGGACTGCAGGTGCCGCGCATGCCGAGCGTGTTCCAGTTGGTGGTTTGTTCCAGGGTGTAGTCGCCCTTTTGCAGCAGCACGAGCACCTGGTCGCTCGCGGCTGAGTCGGCGGCCCGCCGGCAGGTGACCAGCAGCGCATCCGCCGACGCACCGTAGGAGATCGTAGTGGCGTCCTTGTTGAGCTCGAAACGCGCGCCCTTGCGCTCCACCGCGCAGATGCTCGAGCGTGTATCCCCGAAGGTGCCCACCTCGGAGGTCACCGACGCGATCAGCAGCTGATCCTGCGCCAGCCGCTGTAGATAATCGCGGAAGAACGCCGATTCCAGGCCGTGGCGTGCCATGCAGGCCACCTGAATGTGATGCATGGCGAGAATCATGCCGCTCGCGCTGCAGACCTGCGCCAGCGCGGAGCACTGCGCCGCCAGCTCGCGCATGCCGCAACCCTGGCCGCCCAGATCACGCGGTACCGCGGCGGACAGCGCCCGCGCCGCCTTCAGCGCCGCGAAGGTCTCATGCGGAAAACGCGCCGCCTCGTCCACGTCGGCCGCGTGCTGCGCGGCGATGCCGGCTACGACGGTGCGTATTGCCTCGAGTATTTCCATGGAGCCACTCGCATTGCCCGGGGGCTCCGACGGCAGTTCACGGCGTCGACCGGACGCTGCTCCATCAGGCGCCATTTAACTGCTTCACGGCAGCGCCGATCGCTGCGATGCTCGAAAACACCGATCGGTTGAGCATCTGATCGGGAAACTCGATGTTGAATTCGCCCTCGAGCGCGAGCATGACGTTGACGCTGGCGAGCGAGCTCATGCCCGCTTCGTACAGATCGGCGTCCTCCGCCAGCTCGAATGCGCTGGTGCTGAGGCGTCCGTGATTCTGGAGCACCTGACGGATGCGGAATGCGTCATGGCCGCCCGTAAATGCCCCCTGGATCTTGCGGATCGCGGAGTCTGAAGTAGCCGTCTGCATGGATTTGTTGTCCTTTTGCACGATGAACTTGATCTGTTTGTACCTTACTAGATTTCACGACGCACGCGAGGTTCGAATACCGGGCATTTCTCGATAATGTGACCGAGATCAACATCTTGGCTCCGATACACCGGGACCCGGCCATCGCCGAGGGATGTTGATGCGAAATCGATCCGAGCGGCGCCACCGGAGTTCTATTATTGACCATAAATTGCCCCAATGGATTCCCTTTCATTCACGGCCTCTTATACTTTACATATTCGGTATTCCGGCACTGAGAACTGGTTGGCAAAATGAATGTCAGGCTCGAAACACCGCAGGCCGCGCCGGCCTGCCGATTCTGCGGCACGCGGATCGCGACCACGTTCGTCGATCTTGGCATGTCGCCGTTCTGCAATACCCTGGTCGAACCGCAGCGGCTGAACGCGATGGAACCGTTCTTTCCGCTGCACGCCCGGGTCTGTCATGCGTGTTTCCTGGTGCAGCTAGAGGAGTTCGCCGCGCCGGCGGAGATCTTCAGCGAGTACGCCTACTTCTCGTCCTACGCCGACAGCTGGGTAGAGCATGCGCGGCGCTATGCCGCGGCGATGTGCGAGCGGTTCCGGATCGGCGCGCACAGCCTGGTGGTGGAGATCGCCAGCAACGACGGCTATCTGTTGCAGCACTTCACCGGCGGCGGCGTCCCGGTGCTCGGCATCGAGCCGGCGGCCAACATCGCCAAGGTGGCGCGCGAGCGCGGCGTCCGTTGCGATGTGTCCTTCCACGGACGCAGCAACGCGACCCGCATCGTCGCGCAATACGGCCGCGCCGACCTGGTGCTCGGCAACAACGTTCTGGCGCATGTGCCGGATTTGAACGATTTCGTCGCCGGCATGAAGATCCTGCTCAAGCCGGACGGGGTCATCACCATGGAATTTCCGCATCTGCTGCGGCTCATGGAGCACAATCAATTCGACACCATTTACCACGAGCACTTCAGCTACTTCTCCCTCATGACGGCCGACAAGGTGTTCACCGCGCACGGCTTGGTGCTGTTCGACGTGGAGGAACTGCCGACCCACGGCGGCTCGATCAGGATTTATGCGCGGCACGCCGAGGATGCCTCCAAGCCGCGGGGCGCGCGGGTCGGCGAACTGCTCGCGCGCGAGCTGGCACTGGGCTTCGACAGAATCGACACCTACCGCCGGTTCGACGAACAGGTCAGGCAGACCAAGCGCAACATCCTGGCCTTTCTCATCGACTTGAAGCGGGCGGGCAATCAGATCGTCGGCTATGGCGCTCCGGGCAAGGGCAATACGCTGCTCAATTACTGCGGCATTCGCACGGATTTTCTCGACTACACCGTGGATCGCAATCCCTACAAGCAGGGCAAGTTCACGCCCGGGACGCATATTCCCATCCACGATCCGGCCCGGATCCGCGTCACCAAACCGGACTATATCTTCATCCTGCCGTGGAATTTGCGCGCCGAGATCACCGAGCAGATGGCGCATGTGCGCGATTGGGGCTGCCGATTCATCATTCCCATCCCCTCGCCGGAAATTTTGCCGTGAGCACGGCCGGCCCCAATATTAAAATTGGCCAAATCCGGGGGACTGAGATAGTACTATGTCGAGTGGGTCTCGCTTGGTTAAACGCGGAGCGGGCACAATGGAATCAATGACTACGGAGGATAGGAGCGTGTTGTTCCGGCGATCGAACTGGCTGCCCAGCTGCTGCATGATGGTATTGGCGCTTGCCTCGTTGACACAGGGCCATCAGGCAGTGGCTGCGGCGCAGCAGCCACTGCCCGCCGCGGCCGCCAAGCCGGCCGATGCCCAGCAGCCCGCCGCGGCTGTGCGCCGCTTGCCGCAGTTGGGTCCCGGCGACAGCGTGTCGCTGCAGGTGTTCGGGCAGCCGGACATGACCTCGACGCTGGATGTGGCCGAGGATGGCACCATCGCGGTGCCGCTGGTGGGTAATGTCCAGGTCAATGGGCTGACGCCGGCGGCTGCCGCGCGGGCCACCGAAAAGGCGCTGGCCGACGGTAAATACCTGATCGACCCGCACGTCACCATCACCATCACGCAATCCCGCAACCAAAAGGTCTCGGTGTTGGGCGAAGTGGGTACGCCGGGGCGTTATCCGATTGATTCGAATACCACCATCTTCGACCTGCTGGCCCTGGCGGGTGGCGCCCGAGAGACCAGTTCGGATGTTGTTTTTTTGCTACGGCCGGATGCGGACGGCAAGATCAACCGGTACCCGATCAGTCTGAAGGGCTTGGGCGACGGCACCAGCGCCATGCCCACCCAATCGCTGCAGGGCGGCGATTCGATATTCGTGCCGCGGGCCCCGCAATTCTATATTTTCGGCGAGGTGGCCCAGCCGAACATGTACCGCATCGAGCCCGGCATGACCATCGTGCAGGCCATTGCCCGGGCGGGCGGCGTGACGGTGCGCGGCAGCCGCAATCGATTTGAAGTCAAACGCAAGGATCCCAACGGCGTGGAGCACGTCGTGAAGTCCAAGCTGTCGGATCTGGTCCAGCCGAACGATGTGATTCGCGTCAAAGAGAGCATCTTTTGAGATATCAACGCAATTTGCCGGTCCTGTCGGTGGCGGTCCCGACCGAATCGGTGGAATACGAATCCGCACCGCAGCGTGAAGAGCCCCTGGGGCTGTCCTTGCAGCAGATCTATGCCATGGTCTGGGCGCATCGCCGGCTCACCCTGATCATCATGCTGGCCGTGGTGCTGCCGACCGCGCTCGCGGTGAAGTTCCTGCTGCACAAGACCTATACGGCCACCGCCACGTTGATGGTCAACACCGAGATCACCAATCCGCTGGCGGGCCGGGACACCAACGATGCGCTGCTCGCCAATTACATGTCGACCCGCGTGCAGCTCATGAAGAGCTCCGAAGTGCTGATGCCGGTCATCCAGAAGTTGAAGCTCACCCAGGACAAGGACTATCTGGCCGGCTTCAACGGCGAACCCAATGCGTTGCCGGATTATGTCAAGGATGGCTTGGCCGACAACCTGGTCATCGAGCAAGGTGCGCTCGGCAGCCAGTTGCTCAACGTGACCGCGTCGGCGCGCGATCCGGTCAAGGCCGCGCAAATCGCCAATACGGTGTCGGAAATCTATGCCGATCAGGAGCTGCGCCGCCAATCCGGGCCGGCCACCGAACGGGCGATGCGCTACTCGCAGGAGCTGGCTGAACTCAAGGCCAAGGTGAGCGCCGCCCAGGAACAGGTCACCGCGTTCCGCCAGCGTACGGGCGTCACCACGGATTTCACGGCGCAAAACAGCAATCAGAACGATGTCGAAGCGGCGCTGCTCGCCACCATGGAGCAGCGCTACCAGGACACCCAGAGTCAGCGTCGCGCCGCGGAGGTCAAGGCGGTGGCGGACCAGTCGGTCAACAACGGCTACATGTCCTCCGGCACGGTCAACACCCTGAAGGCGAATCTGGCCTCGCTCGAATCGCAGCTGGCTCAATTGAGCACCACCCTCGGGCCGCAGCACCCGAAGGTCATCGAACTGAAATCACAGATCGCGGCGACCAGAAAATCCCTCGCCATCGAAATGCAGAGCTATGCCTCCAGCGCCAACTCGGACTTGAGTTCGCTGCGTCAGCTCGAGGCCAAGCTGAAGGGTGCGGTCGAGGAGCAGCGCCAGAAGGTGCTGAACATGCGTCGTCTGCAGGATGAAGGCGCCAAGTACGTCGTGGAGCTCGAATCGGCGCAATCGGTGTACAAGCGTGCATTGGACGGCTACGACGAGATCATGTTTGCCGCCGGCGGCCACACCACCAACGTCACCTTCGTCAGTCGCGCGGTGCCCCCGCTCAAGGCCGCCAAACCCAACAAGGTCGCCATCTTCCTGATGAGCATCGTCGGCGGTCTAGGCCTCGGGCTCGTGCTGCCCACGCTCTATGAGCTGTTCTTCCAGCGGCGCGTGCGCTGCGCCGACGATCTGGAGCGCGCCTTCGCCATTCCGGTTCTGGTCGAGCTCAGTGAGATCCCGTCGCTGTCGGGTGCCGTGTGAACGCCGAAGCCATGAATAAGGAAGTTCAACACAACGACACCGAATTGCGGGCGGCGCTGGTCTCGCAATGCCGCCTCTCGCCGGCGGCGCTCGAGACCATCGCCGAGTCCATGCGCAATTCCACGATGTCGTTCGCCGAAAGCGCGCTCGAGCTCGGATTCGTCACGCAGGAGGATGTCGAGGCCACCCGCGCCTGGTTGAAGAACTCGAATTCCGACGACAAGGCCGGTCTGGTGGAGTCCGCGATCCGCCGGCTGTCGGAGAACCAGAAGAGCCAATTCGTGGTGCCCTTGGGGGACTCGGTCCGACCGGGTCCGCAGCTGCTGCTGGCGCGCGATTCCTACAATTCGCGCGACGAGGCGATCCGCGCCCTGCGCACCGAGCTGCTGCTGCGCAATGAGGCGGGCCGCGCCAACGTCATCTGTCTGGTCAGCCCCTCGAGCGGCGAGGGCCGCTCGCAGCTGTCGGCCGAGCTCGCGATCGCATTTGCGCAGCTCGGCCGCCGCACCATCCTGGTCGATGCGGACCTGCGGCGCCCGCAACAACACATCCTGTTTCCGGCCGGCAATGAACGCGGTCTCGGCGATGCGTTGATGCGCGGCGAAAGACCCCATCAGTACCGGGTCGACGGCTTTCCGCAGATGTCGCTGCTGACCGCGGGCATCGTGCCCACCAATCCCCTGGAATTGCTGTCGAGCGGACGCTTCGAGCGGTTGTTGACGGATTGGCGCAACAACAACGAGTTCGTGGTCATCGACACGCCGCCGGTCACGCAATACGCCGACGCGCTGGCCGTGGCCACCCTCACCGGCCGGGTTCTGGTTGTCACCCGCGCGGAGAAGACCTCCTACAAGGACACCAAGGAAATGCTGCGAAGACTGGCGACCACGCGCGCGCAGATCCTCGGCGCCGTGATCAGTTATTTTTGAATAACGAGCGCCGATCGCTCATGCAATTCAGCATTTGCATCGCGACCTACCGTCGGCCCGAACGGCTTCGTTCACTGCTCGACGACCTCCTTCAGCAGCAATGCCGGCCCGCGGAAGTCATCGTGGTCGACAATGATGCCGCCGGCAGTGCACGCGCCGTCGTGCAGTCCAGGCTGGAAGCGGGCACATCCTTCCCCATTCATTATGCGATTCAGCCGGAGCGCAACATCGCCCTGACGCGCAACCGCACGGTGGAGCTGTGCAGCGGCGAGTGGATCGCCTTCATCGATGACGACGAACGCGCGCCGCCGCCGTGGCTGCGGCAGCTGGCCGAGGCCGCCGCGGCGCACGGCGCGGACGGTGTGCTCGGTCCGGTGGTGCCGGAGGTGCCGGGCGATGCGCCCGCCTGGATCCGCCGCGGCCGCTTCTACGATTTCCCGCGCCTGTCGACCGGCGAGGTCGTGCCCTTGAACCGGATGCGCTTTGGCAACGTGCTGCTGCGCGGCGAGCGGCTGCGCGCCGAGCCGGGGCCGTTCGACGTCGGCTACGGGCTGACGACGGGCGAGGACGCCGATCTGCTGATCCGCCTGGTGCACAAGGGGGCGCGCATCGTGTGGTGCGACGAGGCCGTGGTGATCGAGCCGGTCGAGCCGGCCCGGTTGTCGCTGCGCTGGCTGCTGCAGCGTGCGGTGAGCGGTGGACAGGAGTTCGCCCGCAAGACGGTGTCCGGCCGTTACGGCCCGATCAGCGCCAGCGGACGCCTGAGTCTGATTGCACGCGCACTGGCGCAGCTCGCCGTGGCCTTGTCGCTCGCCGCGCTGTCCTGGCCGCTCGGCCGCCAGCATGCGGCGAAGTGGCTGGTCAAGGCCTCCGCCAATCTCGGCAAGCTGTCCATCTTCTGGGGCTGGCGTTACAGCGAATATGCGTAGCATCCGATGACCGCAGCCTGGATCGCGATCCTCGTGGTGTTGGCTGTGCCCGCCGTGGGCGCCTGCGCCTATCTGCTGCTGGCGACGCTGCTGTCCGCGAAGCTCAGGCCACCGGCGGGATCCTCGCGCAGCCTGCGCTTCGATGTGATCATTCCGGCGCACAACGAGGTGTCGATCATCCAGCGTTCCGTGACCAGCGCCCGCCGTGTCGACTGGCCCGCCGACCGGTTCAATGTGATGGTGGTCGCCGACAATTGCACCGACGCCACGGCCGCGGTGGCGCGCGCCGCCGGCGCCGAGGTGATCGAGCGCTTCAACCTCGAGCAGCGCGGCAAGGGCTACGCGCTCGACTTCGCGTTCCGCAAGAGCCGCGAAAAGGGCTGGTCCGACGCGGTCGTCGTCATCGATGCGGATGCCGAGGTGTCCGCGAATCTGCTGGAGGCCTTCGCCGCACGCATCGAGAAGGGTGCGCAGGCCGTGCAGGCGCATTACGGCGTGCTCAATCCCATGACCTCGTGGCGCACGCGCCTGATCACCATCGCCAAGGCGGCCGTCCATATCGTGCGCTCGCGCGCGCGCGAGCGGCTGCGCGTGTCGTGCGGCATCCGCGGCAACGGCTGGTGCCTCACCCATCAGATGCTGCTGCGCGTGCCGTACCGGGCGTTTTCGCTCACCGAGGATCTGGAATACGGCATCGACCTCGGATTGGCCGGCTGCCGCGTCGAATATGCGGACGAGGCGCACTCGGATGCGGACATGGTCTCCGGCGAGCAGGCCGCCGGAAAGCAGCGCCAGCGATGGGAGGACGGCCGCTTTCAGCTGATCCGATCCAAGAGCCTGCCGCTGCTGGCGGCGGCGGTACGCCAGCGCTCCCGAATCTGCCTCGATCTGGCGCTCGACCTGCTGGTGCTGCCGCTGTCGTATGTGGCGCTCAACGTCGTGCTGTTCGTGCTGGCGGCGGCTCTGGCCGCGCACTGGAACCACTCCCTGCAGTACTGGCTGTGGATCGCGCTCGCTTGCACCGCGAGCTTGGTGCTGTACGTGATGCGCGGCTGGCAGCTCAGCGGGGTCGGTGCGCAGGGGCTGCTCGACCTGGGGCGGGCTCCGGGGTTCCTGATCTGGAAAATCATGCTGATGCTCCGCCGCGGCAAAGCCGGCGAATGGGTCCGCACCGATCGCGAGAAGTCCTAGTGGGGCCCGGTTTGGGCCGTGGCGCGGCGTTCGTCCGCCTGTTCAGCAGCGCCATCATCATGCAGGGCCTGCTGTCGGCCGCCAATCTGTTCGTCGGCCTGGTGCTCATCCGGCGCACCAACGACGTCGAATACGGCAGCTACGTGCTGGTGACGAACGCACTGGCATTGATCACCCTGATGCAGGGGGCCTACATCCAGCCGCCGATGGTCAGCCGCATGTCGCAGGCGGACCGCGCCGGACGCTCCGATCTGATCGGCGGCCTGTATCGGGAGCAGCGCCGCATCCTGCCCATTCTGGCGGTTACCCTGATTCTCGCCGCCGCGGTGCTCTGGGGCAGCGGGCTGCTGACGGGCCGTATGATTCTGGTGGTGCTCGCCGCGATCGCGGCGTCGCTGTGCACGCTGTACCGCGAGTTCTTCCGTCTCGTGCTGCTCGCCTACCGGCGGCCGTTCGACGTGCTCAAGTCCGATTCTCTGTACGTCGTGATGCTGTGCGCCGGCGTGATGCTCGCCACCCTCTCGCCCTGGCCTGCGGCAACCGCGGTGCTCGGACTCGCCCTCGCGGCACTCGTCGCCGGCACCATTTCCTCCCGGGTGCTGTGGCGCCACGAGGCGTGGAATCCGCAGGGCGCACCCGGAGTGTTCCGCGCCATTGCGCATGTCGGCGGCTGGTCGCTCGCCGGCGCGGCGACCCACTGGGCCTTCAGCCAGGGATACAATTACCTGGTGGCCGGAACGCTCGACGTCGCGGCCGTCGCGGCCATTGCGGCCACCCGGCTGCTGATGATGCCCGTCAATCTGGTCTCGACGGGCATCGGCACCATGATACTGCCGACCGCCTCGGGCTGGCTGCAGAAGCACAGCCCCACCAAGGTGCTGCGCCGGATGGTGCTGTTCTCCTCGGCCCTGGCGCTGTTTTCCCTGTGCTACTTCTTCGTGGTCTGGCTGCTGCGCGACTGGATATTCACGGTCGTCCTCAAGAAGAGTTTCGCGCAGCGCGACGTGCTGCTCATTCTTTGGTCGGCGGTTTTCATCGTGGTCGTGTTCCGCGACCAGATGGTGAATTTCGTCGTCGCCCGCGGCCGGCTGCGGGCCCTGTCCAGCCTGACGGCCGCCAGCGCACTGATATCGCTGCTGGTGAGCTATCTGGCCATGCTTCGGATGGGTGTCACCGGTGCCCTGTGCGGCGTGCTGACGGGCGAGACATGCAACCTCGCCGGCATCATCTTTCTCGCCCTGCGGGAGCGCGACTCCACCACGCCGGCAGCGGGTGCGCAGACCGCAAAACCGTAACGCGAACCAGGTCAAGGTCGCCCCGGCCGCCGCTCTGACATAATCCACGCATGATCCTGGACGTCACCGATTTCTCCGACGGACACGTGCTGCAGTCCGATGTATGCATCGTCGGCGCCGGCGCCGCCGGCATCGCCATGGCGCTCGAGCTCATCGATTCCGGGATCGACGTGCTGCTGCTGGAGTCCGGGGGTCTGGGCGCCGAGCCTGACGCCCAGGCGCTTTACCAGGGAACGGTGCAGAACGAGCAGCTGCACAGCCCGCCGGATCGCTACCGCCAGCGCCGCTTCGGCGGAACCACCACCATCTGGGGCGGCCGCTGCATGCCGTTCGACCCCATCGACTTCGAGGCCCGCGACTATGTGCCGCACAGCGGCTGGCCGTTCGGGATCGAGGAGCTGTCCCCGTTCTACCCGAAGGCCAACAGGCTGGTCGAAGCGGGGGCGTTCGCGTATACGGCCGAGGAGGCATTCGACCGGCCCTCGCGGCCGATGATCGCCGGCTGGTCCCCCGCACACTACACCAGCAACACCCTCGAGCGTTTCAGCTGCCCCACGGATTTCGGCACGCGCTATGGTCACAAGCTGCGGGCGGCCTCGAATATCCGGGTCGTTCTGCACGCCAACGTGACGGGTCTGCACCTGAACGCGGCGGGCACGCATCTCGATTCACTCAGCGTCCGTTCGCTCAAGGGACGGAGCCTGTCGGTGCGCGCGTCGCGCTACGTGCTGGCCGCGGGCGGCCTGGAGAATGCGCGGCTGCTGCTCGCCAACCGCGACGTGCACGCCCAGGGCATCGGCAACCCGCACGATGTGCTCGGCCGGTACTACATGTGCCACATTGCGGGCACCGTCGGTGCGCTCAAGATCGACCGGCCGCTCGATGACGTCTGGCACGGCTATGACATGACGGACGACGGCATCTATGTGCGGCGCCGCCTCGCGCTGCGGCCGGAGGTGCAGCGCGCATCCGGGATCGGCAATTTCATCGTGCGGCTGCATCATCCGCGCATCACCGACCCGGCGCATCGCAATGCAATCCTGTCGCTGCTGTTTCTCGCCAAGCTGATCATCCCCTACGAATACGGCAAGCGCCTGCACGGCGGCGAGAGTGCGGACCTGCAGACCTGGTTCCGGCACATGGGCAACGTCGCCTCGGGCCCGCTGGACGCCGCCGCATTCGCCTGGCACATGTTCACGCAGCGTGCGCTCGCCGCGCGCAAATTTCCCTCCATCATCATCAAATCCAAGGCGAATCTGTTCAGCCTGGATTTTCACTCCGAACAGCAGCCGAACCCTCAGAGCCGTGTATCCCTGACCGGCGATCGCGACGCGCTCGGCATGCCGCGCCTGAAGGTGGATTGGCGCTATACGTCCGGCGACGTGGACACCGTGAGCCGCGCGATTGCGCTGTTGAGCGGGGATATCAACGAAACCAAGGTGGGGCGGCTGGATTACGACGCGTCGCAGCTCGAGATGGAGATGACCCGGTACGGCGCTTACGGCGGTCATCACCTCGGCACCGCACGCATGGGCACCGACCCGCGCAGCAGCGTGGTGAACGCCCGATGCCGCGTGCACGGCATCGACAATCTGTTCCTTGCCGGCGCGGCGACCTTCCCGACGTCGAGCCAGGCGAACCCGACGTTGACCCTCATCGCCCTGGCGCTGCGGCTTGCGAATGATCTGAAGGAAGGACGGGCCTAGCCATCAGCACCCGACAGCGCATTCTGGTCTTGGGCGCGGCCGGATTCATCGGCCGCCGCGTGGTCGCAGCGCTCAGCGCATCCGATTGGGCGGCTGCGGTGGCCGCGAGCCGCCGCACGGGCGGCGCTGCCGATGCCGTGGTCGTGGATGCCACGGATGAGGCCTCCCTCGGTGCGGCATTCTCAGGAATCGACGGCATCGTCAATTGCGTGGCGGGCGACGGGGACACCATCCGCAGGAACGCGGATGCCGTGTTCGGTGCGGCTTCGCGCCTGAACCAGCCGCCTCGCATCGTGCATCTCGGCAGCATGGCCGCCTACGGATCCGCCGTCGGCCGCGTGGATGAGACCGCGCCGCTGCTTGGGGATCTGGATGAATATTCCAAGGCCAAGGCCGCGGCCGACGTGCGCGCCCTCGCCTATCCGGCCGCCGTGATCCTGCGTCCCGGCATCGTCTACGGTCCGCAGAGCCCCTGGTGGAGCGATCGCATCGCGCGACTTCTGATGGCGCACCGGCTCGGAGACCTCGGCGCCCGCGGCGATGGTTACTGCAATCTCGTTCACGTCGACGATGTCGCGCGCTCCGTTCTGCTGGCCTTGCGCACCCCGGCCGCGGGCCAGGCATTCAACGTCGCGATGCCCTCGCCGCCCACCTGGAATGAGTATTTTCAGCGGTATGCCCGCGCGCTTCGCGCCGTGCCGCTACGGCGGATATCGGCGCGGCGACTCGCCGTGGAGCTCAGAATCGTCGCCCCGGCGTGCAAATTGCTGGAAATCGGCGCGCGGCTGGCAGGCGCGCGCAGCGCCGCGTTGCCGCCGCCGATCCGGCCGTGGCTGCTCAAATTGTGCGCCCACGAAATCATTCTCGACGTCGCGAAGGCGCAGACGGTTCTCGGCATGCAATGGATGCCCCTCGATGCCGGCTTGCAGAGCGCGGCCGACTGGTTCAGGGGCGGCGGAAGAACCTAGACCAAGGGAGTTGACGAGATGCGCGTGGCCATCGTCGGTTGCGGATATGTGGCGGACTACTACATGCAGTCCCTGCCCCTGTACAAGGCACTCGAGTTGGTCGCCGCCACCGATCGGGACGCCGGCCGCGCCGCGGCCTTCGTCGCCTGTCACGGCCTCAGCTGCCTCAGAGCCTCGCTGGAGGAGGTGCTGGCAGATCCGGGCATCGAACTGGTTCTGAATCTGACCGATCCCGCCAGCCATTACGAGGTCTCCAAGGCCTGCCTCGAGGCGGGCAAGCACGTGTACAGTGAAATGCCGCTCGCCATGCAGATGAGCGACGCGCAGGCGCTCGTCGAGCTCGCCGAATCCAAGGGACTTCAGATCGCCTCGGCGCCCTGCAGTATTCTCGGCGAGACCGCCCAATCGCTGTGGAAAGCCCTGCGCGAGCAGCGCGTCGGGCCGGTCAAACTCGCCTACGCGGAGATGGACTACGGCTTCATGCATCTCATGCCGTATCGCAAGTGGTACAGCAAATCCGGCCGTCAGTGGCCGTACGAGCACGAATTCGAGGCAGGCTGCACCGTGGAGCACGCCGGCTATTACGTCAACTGGCTCACGGCGTTTTTCGGGCCCGCATTGTCCGTCACGGCGTTCTCCTCCTGCCTGTATCCCGACAAGCGCACGGATGTTCCGCTGGCGGGCGCCGGGCCGGATTTCTCGGTGGCGAGCATCCGCTTCGTATCGGGTGCGGTGGCGCGCCTGACCTGCAGCAACATCGCGCCGGCGGACCAGCATTTACGGCTGTTCGGCGATCGTGGAATCCTGCAGGTGCAATTCGCGCTGGATTACAAGGCGCCGGTCTTCATCAGGCGCATGTTCAACATCCGCCGCAAGATGATCATCTCGCCGTGGCGGCAGAAGGTTCGGCTTGCCGCAATGCCGGATGCCCTGCCGCTGCCGCGCAAGGCCACCAATCGGATGGAGTTCTGCCGCGGACCGGCGGAAATGGCCATCGCCCTGCGCGAGCACCGCCGCTCCGCGCTGCCGGCGGATTACTGCCTGCACAACAATGAGATCGTGCTGGCCATTCAACGGGCCGCGCAAAGGAGCGACACCTACCGGATGACCACCTCGTTCGCGCCGCTCGAACCACGTCCCTGGAGCGCGTGAACCGCGTGCCGCTCGCCCGTTCGGCGCGCCGTCAGAGTGGGGGTGCACCGTCTCAGTGGAAGGTGGCGAGCACCTTGACGCCCTCGCCCAGCCCGCTGAACGTGAATTGATCCACGGTCGAGCTGCGGTCGAGGTATTTCACGAACGGCTTGACCGACAGCCATCGCAGCGGCTCCCAATCGAGATTCAAAGCGGCCGTGGTGTAGCGGTCGGTTCGATTGCCGCCCACCGCCGTCAACAAACCCGGCACCGTCTCCTGCTGATAATCGCTGTGCGTCAAGCCGAGCATCAGATCCACACCCAGCTTCGGCGTCGCCTGCCAGGTCACGTCGGCGCTGATGATGGAATCGAGTTCGGAGCCGCCGTCGACGACGTAATTGTTGATCACCCGCGAATACTGCAGATTGATGCTGGTCTTGCCGGTCAGCTTGCGCCGGTAGCCGAAGGCGCCGGACGGATCATGGACCGACCCGGCGGTGCCCGCCTGACTGCGCGTGGTCTCGCCCAAGGAGGCGTTGAATGCCGTCAAATCGCTGACGTTGTAGATCATGTCGAACTGGTAGGTGTTCTGGTTGTAGTTGGCGTCGGCGGGATTGCCGCTGAACCGGCCGTCGAGGTGCTGGCCGCTGATGCCGTAGACCAGGGCGCCGAGACCCAGGTATCGCAGTCCGATCAGCGTGGTGGTCTGATGCAGACCCAGGTCGGGCAGATTCGGCTGCGGATACTGCTGTTCCAGGATGGAAAATCCGCCGTTCAAGGCCCAGTCATTCGCGAACACCAGGCGGGCGGTCCCCCCGGTGGTCTGCTGCTTCTCGATCTCCAGACTGGTGATGGCGAGGTTGGCGAACGGAATGATGAACGCCTCCTGGCGGTAATCGACCGTGCCGCTGAGCGGGGTGCCGATCTTCCATGCCAGGCTGCCGGTCATCAGGTACTCGTTGTGGTTCAAGTCGGTGAAATGCTCGTAATCGACCCTCCGGCCCTCGATGGTGGCGGTGAATTGCTGCAGGCTCCAGAGATAGGTCCCTTTGACGCCGGCGAGGTAGGTGTAGAAGGTGTCGCCCGGTGTGGGATTTTGTCCCGGCGGAAATATCGACAGATAGTGTGACGCGTCGAAAAGGTTCGAATCGTGTTCCACATCCAGCCCCACGTAGGGCTGCAGATCGGCCCCGGCCACGCTGACGCCGGCAAACGTCAGACCCCCGGCCCATGCCAGCATCCGGGCGGTGAGTCTCCTGTACCGTCCCCGCCATGCCTCGCGATTATCCATCCGCCCCCCTCATGTGACATAACCCTTGCTGCCCGGCGGCAATTGTACACCGGGGTCTGATGGGTATGAGGGGCTGCGGGCGTCCAAAAGCCGCTATTGTGAACTGACGCACGGGCCCGCCGGCCCGCTACCCGCCTTCGTTGATCGAGACCGAGGCCTGCGGCGTGAGCGTGATGGTCGAGCTGCCGTCGCTGGTTTCGTACTGGCAGGAGATGGTGACCGTGTACGGGAACACCGGCGGAACCATTATCGACGTGGAGCCGGACGTGGGTTGATAAGCGAAAGACGTCTCGGCATTGTCGGTGAGCGCGCATGGCAATCCGCCGTTGATACTCGTTCCGCTGACATTGCCACTCGGCACGCCCATCGTGGTCCAGCTGTAGACGATGTTGTCGCCGCTGCTGTAGGTCGTCTCCGGGTTGACCGGCTGGCCGTCGAACGTCGCCGTGAAGGTCACGGTGGGCTCCAGCGTGTAGGAGTACAGCGCGTTGTACGGGGTGCTCGCCTCTGGCTGGGCAGGAGCTCCCGAGGCTTGGTAGACGTTCAGCGTGCTGCTCTGCGAGTCCGCCACGAACAAGTACAGCGTGTCCGGCGCCGGGGGCATGCCCGCACTCGTGTAATCCACCACCGTGACGGCGCTGGCCGTCTGCTGCCCCGGATTCGGCAGGCTTTGCGTACCCGTTCCGGCGGTCAGCTGCAGATCAATGGGATTGCCGGACGCATCGAATTGCGCCACCCCGATCTGCACCGACTCATCGGAGTAATTGTTGTACGACGCAAAGATATCGCCGAAGTTCGGTGATCCCACGCTGGTGTCCACCGAGATGCCGGAGGGCGCCGCCGGCACCGGGAAGGGGGCCAGCGCCGGCGTCAGCATTGCATCCGAGTCCGTAAGCTCGGAGAAGGGATAGGCGATCACCGCATTGCTGTCGCACCCACCCCCGTAATTCAAGCCCGCGAGGAGATTGTTGCCGTCCGCCGACACCGCCAGCGCACCTGTACCGCAAAAGCTATTGGCGCTGTCGCCAGACCAGGCCGCCAGCTCCGAAGACGACCCCCCCAGCGGGCTCGAATAGACCATTATCTGCGCCGAGCCTTCCGTTTCGACCGCCACATACACATTGCCGTTCGAATCGACCGCGATACCGGTCGGGTATTCCGGTATGGAGAAGGGCGTCCCGACGGGCTGACCCGACGAATTGAACACAGCCACGGTCGCACCCGATCCATTGCCCGCGTCGGCCACATAGATGTTGCCGGCATTATCCGCCGCCAGCGCCTGCGGCTGGGCGAGGCCGGCGCTCAAGGTCTGCAGCGGCAGCTGCGTGAACTGGCCATTGCTGCCCGCGGCGCCATACGCATAGGCGAGCACCTGGCCGCTGCCCGCATTGGCGACGTAGAGGACGCCGTTGGAGAACAGCGTTGCGCTCGGATTGTTGACGGGATTCGGCACCACGACGTTGACCGAAACCTGCTGCGCGGCGGGAGTAGTCACGGTCACTCCGCCGCCCGTGCAGCTCAGGCCGAGGCTGTTGCTGCCGGCCAGGGTCAGGGGGACGACGTAGGACGCACCGGTCGTTCCCGTTGTGGGCCCCGCGACACCATTCACCGTGATTTCACATTGGTTGCCGGTGGCGCTCCAGTTCAAGAGGGCGGCATTACCCACCGTGACGGTGGGCGTGGTCGTGGTGAACGACGCAATCGCCGCCGTCGGGCCATCCGAGACGTCCAGATTCACCGTGGCGCCGCCCGCCACGATGCTGCCCGCCGGCGGATTCTCGTCGATGACGAAATTGTTCGGCACGGTGCCGCTGGCCTCGACCTTGAGGGTGCCCAAGGTCAACCCGGCACCGATGATCTGGCTCTCAGGCGTGCCTGAACTGTTGAGCGGCAGCGCATACTCGCCGGCCACATTCGGCACGATCACGCCGCTGAACACCAGGTTCACGGGCGTGGGATTGGCCAGCGTGCCGGTGAAGGTGCTGCCGGCCGCGGGGCTCTGGCTGATGACCTCGCCCACGGGCACCGGGGGCACGGCGGTCGAGATCATGGCCGTGATGGATCCCACCTTGAGGCCGGGGACGGATTGTATGGTTGACGTCGCCGATGCCTGAGTGGCGGCGACCACGTTCGGCACGGTGGGCGGCGGCGGACCGGTGGAGATCACCAACGCCACCGCCGAGCCGGCGAGCACGCTGGTGCCGGCGACCGGGTTCTCGCTGATCACCTTACCCGCCGCCACGGTCGCGCTCGAGGCGTTGGTCACGGTACCGGCCACGAGTCCGGCCGTGGT